>OLGM01000052.1_pt1 | contig 79317 bp, 64 predicted proteins | sample 1606001 | NCBI WGS metagenome assembly OLGM01 (sample SAMN03283294) | human gut metagenome | biome: human-associated habitat; material: feces | host: Homo sapiens | place: Peru | collected 2012
CGCGCAAGCGACAGAGGGAGGACGACTGGCATTGCGAAGCAATGACTGAGAGGTTTTCTTAAATCACGACATCTTGTATTTCGGCGTACTTTGTTATATAATAAACGAAAAGAGGCGTATCGTCTCTTTTCCAACTGCAAGGGAGGGAGTGTCTATGTCCATCGACCCTATTTTCTGGCTCATTGCCGCCGTCGGGTTTCTCGTGCTGGAGGGGATGACCTTCAGCATGGTCTCCATCTGGTTCGCGGCGGGCAGCGCGGCCGCGCTGCTGAGCTGTCTGTTCTCGCCGTCGTTCCGGGTGCAAGCCGTGGTGTTCATCGTTGTCAGCACTCTCTGTCTGGCAGCGTTCAAGCCGCTGGCCCAGAAACCGCGCCAAAAGCCCACCCCCACCAACGGCGACCGTAGTCTTGGCCGCGAAGCCAAAGTGCTGACCCCCGTTTCCGCTGAAGCAACAGGCCGCGTCCGGCTGGACGGCGTGGACTGGAACGCCCGCTGTGCTACTCCCGGCGACACCCTCGCCCCGGGGCAGCTCTGCCGCGTGACCGAGATCCACAGCACCCTGCTCATCGTGGAGCCTGTTCTGACCGAAACATCCACTCACTGACAAAAGGAGCGTCTCTATGCCCATTATGTTGTTTGTGATCCTCGCACTGGTCTTTGTGATCCTTCTGATCGTCGTGACCAACATCGTCATCGTGCCGCAGTCCATGACCTATGTGATCGAGCGCCTTGGCAGCTACTCCGACACTTGGAGCGCCGGTCTGCACGTCAAGATTCCCTTCATCGAGCGGGTGGCCAAAAAGGTCAGCCTGAAGGAACAGGTCGCGGACTTCCCTCCCCAGCCGGTCATCACCCGCGATAACGTCACCATGCAGATCGACACGGTGGTGTTCTTTCAGGTCATGGATGCCAAACTCTACACCTATGGCGTGAACCAGCCCATCGCGGCCATCGAGAGCCTGTCCGCCACCACCCTGCGCAACATCATCGGTGAGATGGAGCTGGACCACACCCTGACCAGCCGCGATGTCATCAACGGCAAGATCACCGCCATTCTGGACGAAGCCACCGACAAGTGGGGCATCAAGGTCAACCGCGTTGAGGTCAAGAACATCATCCCGCCGCGCGAGATTCAGGAAGCCATGGAGAAGCAGATGAAGGCCGAGCGCGAAAAACGCGCCGTCATCCTGAAGGCCGACGGTGAGAAGCAGGCCGCCATCACCGCCGCCGAGGGCGAAAAGGAAGCCGCCATCCTCCGTGCCGACGCCGTCAAGCAGCAGCGTATCCTTGAGGCTGAGGGCGAAGCACAGGCCATCCTTGCCGTGCAGAAAGCCAACGCTGACGCCATCCGTCTGCTGAACGAAGCCATGCCCAACGACAAAGTCTTGGCGCTCCGCAGTCTGGAAGCGCTGGCCAAGGTCGCCAACGGCAAGGCCACCAAGATCATCATTCCGTCCGAGCTGCAGAACCTCGGCGGTGTGGTCCCCAGCATCAAGGAACTGCTGACCGACCCGAAGGACCCCGAATAAACTTTCTGCCCCTGCGGACCCGCTCCGCAGGGGCTTTTTGTTGCAAAACCGCCGGTTCTATGGTAGGATAAAACAAAAACGAAGGAGCACTTCTATGATCTACGATACCCTGAACAATCTGCCGAACTATCTCGGCATGAGCGATAATCTGGATGCCGTCATCGAGTTCGTGATGGCGCGGGACATCAACAACCTGCCCGCCGGAAAGACCCGCATCGACGGCGATAAGGCTGTTGTGACCGTGAGCACTGTGACCCCTCAGGCCAGCGACAAAGCGCCTTTTGTCCGCCGGGACAACCACCTGACTCTCGAGACGGACCTCGAGGGCAGCGAGCTGTTTGAAGTCTCGCTGGGCGAGTTCTCCCCCACCAAGCCTACCGACGAAGCCGCTGACCTGACCGTCGGCAGCGCCGGGACCAGCATTGCGGGAATGCTCTGCGAGGGCCGTTTCGCCCTCTATCTGGCCGGGGAACCGTACAAATCCGGCCTGAAGGCACAGGGCTGCGGCAAGCTGAAAAAGGCCGTGTTCAGCATCGAGCTGGACGCCGACCCGGAGAGCGACGCCGAATAACCGGTTCTTCCACTCCACGCAGCGTAGGTTGCGTGGAGTGTTTTCGTATGGTATGCTGTTCCCATCGAACAGGAGGAAACTAAGATGAACACTTATGTTACCGGAAGTACCATCCGGCAGCTGCGCGAAGCCAAGCGCCTGACTCAGGCCGAGCTTGCCGCACAGCTTTCGGTGAGTGCCAAGACCATCTCGAAATGGGAAACGGCCAAAGGACTGCCCGACATCTCGCTTTTGGAGCCGCTGGCCGCTGCCTTGGGCGTCTCCGTGCTGGAGCTGATGCAGGGCGAACCCGTCATCAACCGGAACCGCGCGGCCAATCTTCTGCGCTCCAAGCTGTACGTCTGCCCAGTCTGCGGGAACGTGCTCCACTCCACCGGTCAGGCCGTCGTGAGCTGCTGCGGCATCGCTCTGCCCGCGCTGGACATCGCCGACGCTGAGGACACCGACGAGCACCATCAGCTGACCTTGGAGCGGGTCGAGGATGAGTTGTTCGTGACCCTGCACCACCCCATGGAAAAGGATCACTTCATCTCCTTCATCGCCTATCTGACCGGCGACAAGCTTCAGCTCGTCAAGCTCTATCCCGAGGGCGAAGCCAGCTGCCGGTTCCCGATCCGGGGCGCGGGCGTGCTCTATTTTTACTGCAACCGCCACGGCCTGATGAAAGCGCCGGACTTCCGCACCGCCACCCGCCGCACCTCGCCGCAGAAGATCCATCTGCGGGAGCCGGACGAGCGCGACCGCGAGCAGGTCATGGCCTACCGGAAAGAATTTCTCGCGATCGGCTCCCGGATGGACGGGACCTCGGCGCTGGACCAGTACGACGATTTCGACGCATGGCTGGCCAATGTCCGGAACCACGAACACCCTGAGACGGTCCCCGCCGGACACGTCACCGGCACGGAATATCTGGCGCTGGACGAGCACGAACATCTGGTCGGCATGACCAATCTGCGCCACTACCTCAACGATTATCTGCTGACCTACGGCGGACACATCGGCTACAGCGTCCGGCCCTCGGAGCGGAAAAACGGCTACGCCACCCAGATGCTTCGTCTGACGCTCGGCAAAGCCAAAGAGCGCGGCATCGAAAAAGTCCGTATCTGCTGTGACCACTACAACATCGCTTCCGCAAAGGCCATCCGCGCCAACGGCGGCGTTCTGGAAGATGAAGCGTATGATTCTCTGGACGGGCTGCTGACTCAGCGGTATTGGATCGAGAACCACTAAAAAAGGAACCTCTGCGCGAAGATTCGTGCAGAGGTTCCTGCTTTTTTCTGTTACGCCAGATGGAACACATCGATCAGGAAGATCATGGCAAGGCCGTAGTAGGTCACGACGGCCACAAGGTCGTTGATGGTCGTAATGAGCGGGCCAGACGCCACAGCGGGGTCGATCTTGATCTTATGGAAGAACATCGGGATGACCGTGCCCACCAAGCTGGAAATGACCATCGCCACGATCAGCGAAATGCCCACACAGCCGGACAGCAGGAAGGCTTCGCCCCATGCATAGGCCTTGAAGAAGTGGATATAGATGCCCAGAAAAACGAGCGCCATGGCCGCCAGAAGTGCACCGTTGACCAGACCCACCCGCATTTCCTTGAAGAGCAGACCCAGCTTTTTGGAGGTAGTCAGATTCTCGTCCATCAGCACGCGGATGGTCACGGCCAGCGACTGCGTGCCCACGTTGCCCGCCATATCGAGGACGAGCGACTGGAAGCAGATGACGATGGGCAGGACCGCCACCACCGATTCGAACACGCCGACCACCGAGGAAACGACCATGCCGAGGAACAACAGCGCGATCAGCCACGGCAGACGCTTTTTGACGCTCTCAAGGACGCCCTCGTTCAGGTCCTCCTCGCTGGTCAAGCCGCCCAGTTTTGCGTAATCGTCGCCCATCTCGTCATCGACCAGCTCGACCACGTCGGACGAGGTGATGATACCGACCAGCTTTCCGGCGTCGTTCAGCACGGGCAGAGAGCGCTCGGCGTAGTCCACGATGCGGTCAATGCAGTCGCTGATCTTTTCGTGGTCGGTCACATAGGGGTACGACCGCGCGATCAGCTTTTCCAAGCTGTCGTCTGCGCGGGCAATGATCAGGTCTTTCAGGTCGATGGCTCCATAGAACTTGTCGTCCTCGTCCACGACGTACAGGGTCGAGATGTTGTCGTTTTCACCCGCCTGTTTCACCAGCTCGCTCATGGCCTGACGGATGGTCATATCCTTCCGGATGCTGATGTAGTTGGTGGTCATGCTGCTGCCGATCTCGTCCTCGCCGTAGGAGAGCAGCATCCGGACATCTTTTGCGGAATCCTGATCCAGCTGCTGGACGATCTGGGCCTTATCCTCTTCTTCGAGGTCATCCAGAGCGTCCACGGCATCGTCCGAGTCCATGTTCGAGACGACCTTTGCGGCCTTTTCGGCAGACAGTTCTTTCAGATACGGCTCTGCATCATCGAGGTAGGAGAAAATTTCTGCCACCCGCTCGATGCCCAGCACCGGATACAGTGCCTGACGCTCGGCCGGACTCAGCGCCGCCAGCGCATCGGCAAGATCGTTCTCATGGTAATCGGACAGCTTTTCGGCCAGCTCTGCCTTGGGCAGACCGCTGTGGATAAGGTTCAGGATCTCTTCCTGATAATTTTTCTTCTGCATCTTGGTTCCCTCCCGTTTTTGGGCATAAAAAATACACCGCGTCTGTCAGTTTCGACTCCTGCGGTGTATCATGGGCAGATTGCAGTTCAGGACGCGGCAGACTCGTTTGCCTTGCCCGCATCGCAGGAGAAGCGTTGTTTAGGGTGATCCGTATGGTCACTGGACATGGAAATCAAACGCCTCCTGAAATAAGATTTGCCGTTCGGCCCCGTTATCATACTACGACAAGGCCGATTTTTCAACCCCTTTTACAAAATTTTTACCAGATTCTTGCTGGAAGAATGCTGTTGCCGAAATGAACCTCTCCGTCAGTCCGCTCGTACAGCGCTGGCACAAAACGAACCTCTCAGTCTGCTTCGCAATGACTGCTCCACCTTAGAGCGCTGTCGCACGACGAACCTCTCAGTCTCGCCTTCGGCTCGCCAGCTCCCCTGATAGGGGAGCCACTGGCGTGCCGGTTTTGGTCCTGCTAGATGAACAAAGTTTCTTGGAACCTAAAAATGGAGTGCTCCGCTGCCTAGGGCAACGGCATCTAAACAACGCTCTAACCGAGGGCGCTCGTACAGATGCTGTCAGCCGAGACAGCGGAGCACTATTGTTTACGCAAGATAAAACTTTTATCGTCCAGCAGGAGTTGCCCGACCTGCCAAGGCCTCTCCTATCAGGAGAGGTGGCATCGCGTCAGCGATGACGGAGAGGTTCGTCTCGCAACAGCGCTTTTCCAAAGAGCGTCAAGCTGCTGTGAATGTTTACCTTTTATATTTCCCGTACCATGCTACCGACAGCCGCCACGACAGCACGTACAACACCAGCACCACAACAAACAGCGCCGCTCCCAGCCCAATGGATGCCTGAAAACGCCCATTTGTCTGAAACTCATCCACCAGAGCGCCCCCGCCGGCGATCAAAGCGCCGAACCCGGCAAAGGTCAGAATGTAGATCATCCGGGCCTTTTCCGCGCCCAAACGGTACATCAACGGCAGACTGATGCCGTTCATCAACAGAATGGTGTTCCCCACGAAAAACAGCGCCGTTCCATCCAGTGCCGCTCCTTTGCGCAGCGAGAGGACCACTACAAACAGGCCGCCGATCACCACAGACGCTGCCGCACACAGCAGTCCAACGAGATACTTTTCGGCCACCAGCACTTTTTTGCTGACCGGAAGCGTCAAGCTATATTCCACCCAGCCGCTGTTCTGGTCATAGCCCAGCAGATTGACCGGCAGGACCCCCAGAAAAATGGCCGCATAGCTGATGGGGAACGCATACGAATCCGACGTGCTGAACATCCAAACAACCAGAATGACCGCCACGGTCAGATACATCGTTTTCATCTGGGAAACGGTCTGATACCCGTCCTTCAACAATAAGCCTTTCATGCGTGCTTCTCCCCTTTCACCATCATCACAAACAGCTCTTCGATGCTCACGGGCGACAGGGCACTTCCTGCCGGGACGCCCTCCCGCTTGACCAGTGCTTCGGCCCCGTAGGGTGTTACCCGCTTGCTGAGGACGGCGGCGGCGTCCAGCTCTTCCAGCTGGGCTTCCGTGCCGTGCCAGAGGGCGTATTCATCCCGCAAAGCGTCCTTGTCCTCGCAGAGCAGAAGCTTGCCCTTGTGTAGGAAGGCAATGGTGTCACAGAGCTTTTCCAGATCGCTGACGATATGAGACGAGATCAAGACGGCATGGTCCTCGTCCCGCACAAAATCGAGCAGAAGATCGATCAATTCATCCCGGACGACCGGGTCCAAACCGCTGGTCGCTTCGTCGAGGATGAGCAGCTTTGGGTGATGGGACAGCGCCACGGCAAGGCACTGTTTCATCTTCATGCCGGTGGAATATTCGCCGTATTTTTTCTTGGCGGGCAGCTCGAATTTTCGGCAGTAGTCCGCATACACGGCGGCGTCCCAATTCCGATAGAGGCCCGCCATCACGCGGCCCACCTGCTCGGCGGTCAGGCTGGTGGGGATGCCCTCCCCGCTCAGGACCACGCCGATCTCCTCTTTGGTGCAGGGAGACGCTTCCAAGTCGTCTGTCCCCAGCACCCGGATGCTTCCGCCGTCCCGCTCGATCATGTTCAAGATCAGCTTCAGCGTCGTGCTTTTGCCCGCGCCGTTCTCGCCGATCAGGCCGCAGACGGTCCCGCCGGGAAGGGTCAGGTCCAACGGCCCCAGCACAAACCCCGGATAGCTCTTTTTCAGGTCATGCAGTTCCAATGCGTTCATCTTCATTCCTCCCACAGCAGTTCCAGCATTTCGGCAAGGTCTTTTTTGTCCAGCCCGCAGGACGCCGCCAGACGGACCGCTTCGGTCAGGCTGGCTTCAATTTTTTTCAGATTTTCTTCCCGCAGCAGCTCGGTATTCTTCGCTGCCACGAAAAATCCCTTGGCCGGGACGGCATACAAAAAGCCCTCTTTTTCCAGTTCGTCGTAGGCGCGTTTCGTCGTGATGACGCTGATGCGCAGGTCCCGCGCCAGCGCCCGAATGGACGGCAGCGCTTCGTCCGGCTGCAGATTCCCGTTCAGGATCTCGTTCTTGATCTGGGTGTAGATCTGGTCGTAGATGGGCGACCCGCTTTTGTTGTCGATGAAGAGATTCATCTCCGCTTCCTCCGTTTCATCTGTACATGTACAGTATATACAGTAGATACGAAGTTGTCAAGCCAAAATACGCAAAAAAAGCAGCCGTTCCCAATGAGAACGGCTGCTTTCATCATGCTATCGTGGTTTTCCGGAACGACTTAGTATGCGACACCCCAGTAGACCATCTTGGTCGCGGGCTTGCCGCAGCAGGGGCAGACATCGCTCAGGTGCTCCTGCTCGAAGGGCATGCAGCGGCTGGACAGGCCAGCTTCTTCCTTCATCTTCATCTCACAAGCAAGGTCGCCGCACCACATGGTCTTGATGTAGCCGGTGTTGGCCTTGGCCAGCTCCTTGACCTCGTCCATGGTGGTGGCGGGCCAAGTGCGCTCCTCGCGGTTCTTCAGAGCACGCTCGTACAGGTCCTTGCGCAGAGCTTCCAGCTGGGCCGGAATGGCAGTTTCCAGCTCGTCCAGCGAAACGAAGATTTTTTCGCGGGTATCGCGGCGGACCAGAACGCACTGGTTCTTCTCGAGGTCCTTGGGTCCGATCTCCAGACGCAGGGGCACACCCTTCATCTCCCACTGGGCAAACTTCCAGCCGGGAGCGTTGTCGCTGTCATCCAGCTTGACGCGGGCATACTTGCTGATCTTCTCGGCCAGCTCCGCAGCCTTCTCGGAGACACCCGGCTTGTGGGCGGCGATGGGCACGACCACGACCTGAATGGGCGCCACAGCGGGGGGCAGGATCAGGCCGTCGTCGTCGCCGTGGGTCATGATGATGGCGCCGACCAGACGGGTGGATACACCCCAGCTGGTCTGGAACGGGTGATGCAGCTGGTTGTCGCGGCCGGTGAAGGTCACGTCGTAGGCCTTGCTGAACTTGTCGCCGAAGTAGTGGCTCGTGCCGCTCTGCAGAGCCTTGCCGTCCTTCATCATGGCTTCGATGGTGTAGGTAGCCTCTGCGCCGGCAAACTTCTCTTTATCGGTCTTGCGGCCCTTGACAACAGGGATGGCGAGGTCCTGCTCGCAGACGTCTGCGTAGCAGTTCAGCTGCTGCTGGGTCTCGGCCTCGGCCTCGGCGGCAGTCTCGTGGATGGTGTGGCCTTCCTGCCACCAGAACTCGCGGCTGCGCAGGAAGGGACGGGTGGTCTTTTCCCAGCGCACGACGCTGCACCACTGATTGTACTTCATGGGCAGTTCGCGGTAGCTGTGCAGCACGCGGGACCAGTGGTCGCAGAACATCGTCTCACTGGTGGGACGTACCGCCAGACGCTCTTCCAGCTTGTCCGAGCCGCCCATCGTGACCCACGCCACCTCCGGCGCGAAGCCATTGACCAGCTCGCCTTCCTTCTGCAGCAGACTCTCCGGGATCAGGACGGGCATGGCCACGTTTTCGTGGCCGGTGGCCTTGAACCGGGCATCCATATCCTTCTGGATCAGCTCCCAGATCGCCTGACCATAGGGGCGCAGGATGATAAAGCCCTTCACGCTGGAATACTCGACCAGCTCTGCCTTGACGCAGATGTCGGTATACCACTGTGCAAAGTTCTCTTCCTGACTGGTGATCGCCTGCACGAGTTTCTTGTTGTCTTTTGCCATTTTATTCTATCCTCCAAAGCCGTGCGCCAAACGCAAAAGCGTTCCGCACGAACTCATATTAAAAGCCCCGCCGCAGCGCCGCCGTGTGCAGCGCCGGGAAACGGGGCCTTTTGCAAAACCGAATCAGCCCTGATGGCTGTCCACAAAGTTCACCACGTCACCCACAGTGCGCAGATTTTCGATGGCGTCGTCCGGCACTTCAATGCCAAACTCGTCCTCCAGCGTCATCACCATGTCCACAATGTCAAGGCTGTCGGCCTCAAAATCGCTCATGATGTCGCTCTCCATCGTGATCTTAGCGGGGTCAACATCCAGCTGCTCCGCCAGCAGCGCACGGATCTTCTCAAAGGTCTCCATTGTCACGGTCTCCTTTTGTCATCGATTCTTTGTTGTCCGCTCTGTGCGGGCAGCCGCCCCACAAAGCACTCTTTCTTTTTTATATCCCATAGGCCGCATCTTGTCAAGCCCTGTTTTGCGTTCCGGAATGGATGGAGCGAAAATTTCCAGTAAAAATTGCGCAAACTACACTTTTTCGCTTGACAGAATCCCGTTTGCTTCTTATGATAATAGTTGGTTCGTTACAACTGATCGAAAGGATGGACCTGATGAAGCGATCATTTACCAAAATGCAGGGCTGCGCCAACGACTATATCTATCTGGACTGCCGGACCTCCGGCGTGCCCGCAGACATCGCGGCGCTGTCGCAGAAACTCTCTGCGCGGCACTTTTCGGTGGGCGCAGACGGCATCATCTGCATCTGTGCCCCGGAAACGCCGGGAGCCGACGGGACCATGCGCATCTTCAACGCCGACGGAAGCGAAGCGCAGATGTGCGGCAACGGCATCCGCTGTGTCGCCGAGTGGCTGCATGTGCATGAACCGGCCTGTGCCGATAAGCCGGTGCTGAAGATCGACACCCGCAGCGGCCTGAAAACGCTGACCCGGATGGGCGAAGAGCTGTGGCAGGTGGAGATGGGGGCCTATTCCACCATGGCAGCGGCACTTCCCGCTGTCCACATGGGCGAAGGTCCCCTTGTGAACTGCCCGCTGGTGGTGGACGGCAAACCGTGGAGCGTGACCTGCATCAGCGTAGGCAACCCCCACTGTGTCACCATCGTGGACGCGGTGGACCCCCTGAAGCTGGAGGACATCGGCCCCGCGTTCGAATCGCACCCCAATTTCCCGGAGCGCATCAACACCGAATTCGTGGAGGTCACCGACGCCACCCACCTGAAAATGCGGGTGTGGGAGCGCGGCAGCGGCGAGACATGGGCTTGCGGGACCGGGACCTGCGCCACGGTGGCCGCTCTGGTAGAACAGGGCATCTGCCCCGTCGGTGAGGACGTTCATGTAGCTCTGCGGGGCGGCGAGCTAATCATCCGGGTCCTTCCCGGCAGACAGCTGCTCATGACCGGCGCAGCTACCACCGTTTACGAAGGCGTCGCAGAGGTATGACCCTCTCCGCTTTCGGCCAAAACAGCGTTTTTCAAAAAATTTTTGAATACCATCGAAAAAAGAAGTGAGGGAAAGCACTATGAAAATGAATCATCATTACGGCGAACTGAAAGCCAGCTACCTCTTTGTGGACATCGCCCACAAGGTCGCGGCCTATCAGGAAGCACACCCTGAAAAAGAGATCATCCGTCTGGGCATCGGCGACGTGACCCAGCCGCTGGCCAAGTGCGTGGTCACCGCCATGCAGGACGCCGCCGCCGAGATGGGCACGAAGGAAGGCTTCCACGGCTACGGCCCCGAGCAGGGCTACCCCTTCCTGAAACAGGCCATTCAGAGCTACTATGCAAGCCGCAATACCAAGTTGGACGAGGATGAGATCTTCATCTCCGACGGTGCAAAGAGCGATCTGGCCAACGTGCTGGGCCTGTTCGATGTGGACAACACCGTTCTGGTCCCGGACCCCGTCTACCCCACCTATGTGGACGACAACGTGACCGACGGCCGCAAGATCATCTACAGCCGCACCAGTCAGGAGAACGGCTTCCTCGGGATGCCCGACGACAGCGTGAAGGCTGACATCATCTACATCTGCAGCCCCAACAATCCCACCGGCGCTGCCTACACCCGCGAGCAGCTCAAGGAGTGGGTTGCCTACGCCAAGAAGAACAACGCCGTCATCCTGTACGATGCCGCTTACGAGTGCTTCATCACCGACGAGCATCTGGCCCGCAGCATCTTCGAGATCGAGGGTGCACGCGAGTGCGCCATTGAGATCTGCTCCTTCTCCAAGATTGCCGGCTTCACCGGCACGCGCTGCGGCTACACCATCGTTCCCAAAGAGCTGGAGCGCGAGGGCATGAATCTGAACAAGCTGTGGCTGCGCCGTCAGACCACCAAGTTCAACGGCGTGCCTTACATCGTGCAGCGTGCGGCTGCTGCGGTGTTCACCGAGAGCGGCATGGCCGAGATTCAGCAGAATCTGGACTACTACCGCCAGAACGCCAAGGTCATCGCTGACGCGCTGGATGAGTGCGGCGTGTGGTACTGCGGCGGCAAGAACAGCCCCTACATCTGGCTGCGCTGCCCCGGCAACATGAAGAGCTGGGAGTTCTTCGACTGGCTGCTGGAGAACTGCGGCGTCGTCGGCACGCCCGGTGTCGGCTTCGGCGAGTGCGGCGAGGGCTACTTCCGCCTGACCGCCTTCGGTGACGCCGAAAAGACCAAGGTCGCCGCTGAGCGCATCAAGGCCGCGATCAAAGCGCTGTAAAAAAGCATACTCAAAAAGCAAGGAGCCGTTCCTTTTAAGGGGACAGCTCCTTGCTTTTTGTTTTGGGGTAAGGACGTTTTTCATCCGTTTGGCCCAGCAGATAATCAATGCTCGTTCCATAAAAATCAGCAAGTGCTTTCAACACTTCGGTCGGAATGTCACGTTTCCCCATTTCGTAGTTGCTATAGCACACCTGCGTACATTTAAGATATTCAGCCAAATCTTTCTGCCGCAGGTCCTTATCTTCTCTCATGTCCCGAATCCTTCGATACAACAAATCTTCCCTTCCTCCCCTGTTTCTTCAGTAGGAGTATATGAAATAACGATTCGTTATATTGACATATAAAACAAAATGTTATATTATGAAATTACCGGTTTGACTCATTACGCTTTGATGGAGGGATTTTATGTATCTTTATCGCGATTACAACACGAAGGGCATTCTTAAATGCTATTGTACGGATTGCGGCTGTTACCATTTCAGGTCAGGTGTTGGGCGAAAGTTCAATCCCGGTGATTATATGTATGCCGCTTTTCAACAGCTGCTCGGGAACAAAACCGTTTCCGTTCAAGTTAATCAGGACGAATTTGATTATAACATTTCTAACAGTTATGAAACCGACAATGATTATGAATATTACGGCATCCTCCATCTTGTAAATTCCAAAGTTATCACCTATACCGATGCGACAAAGACTACTTATCAGTTGATTTTCGAAAAAGGCTCGAATTATGGCTTCTTCGGTAAAAGACTCTTCCCTTGGCCGAAATCCTCTTGGCAATGTCCATATTGCGGAGGGCAAAAATTCATCTACGGCAATGTCATCACATCCCTCGAAGAGCTTGCTTCTCAAGCCAAAGTCAGTGATGCAGACCGCACCTACTATCATGACATTATAAAAGAGATCACTTCTGATTACGAAGAACTTCCTTATCGAAAATATGCAACTCTTCCCAATCCGGAGTCTACCGCACAAGACTATTTGAAGCACCTTGTGGATACCGAAACCAACATTCTGTTTTTCCAAAAGCGGTTGGAACATCTCTATGAAGATGAATGGGTCGTGTCGCGCACGCTCTACGACGATTATCTGATGTCCGCGCTTCCTGATTCCAGCAGCATTCCAGATACTCCCCCGAAACCCGAACTGAAGCGTTTGGGACTTTTTAATCGTGCTCGTATCGAAGCAGAAAACAATGCTCTGTTGAAAGCCTACGACCAGTCCTGCCAGTCGTCCATTCTTGCACAGCGAAAATATAACTCCGCACGCGATACCTTCTTTGAAAATTTCGGGGTTCGCCGGGACGATTTAAGGGAAAAATTGGACGATGGCGATTTTTCAGATTTGAAAGACCATGTTCCCGCATCGTCTCTAAAAAAGGCTAAGCTCATTCACCAAGAAATTGAAGAGTGTCATCAACACTTGAAAATGCTCGTCGTGGAGCGCAATGAACTCCACAGCATGAACGTCGTTTTTCCGAAATATCTAACTTACCCGGCAATCACCACGATCCACGAGTATCTTCAGTGCGGCCGTTGTTCCACTTTGTCCGGCCCAGATGGTGCATACAATCTGTACGAATCCGAGTTGAAGAGCAATCTCATCATCGGAAAGCTTGACCAGATCCTCGATTCTCTGGAACAGATCAAACGGAATCAGTACAGCACCTATCAGCTCTTGCAATCCATCGAAGTGAACACCTCTATGCTGAACAGCTCCATGGATGACATGCTCGATTCGATGAAAGAAGCCAATGGCCGTCTCAGCAATATCGAACGAAACACCGAGGAAACAGCCTATTTCAGCCACAAGGCCGCTTGTTATTCTGCAATCACCGCCGCTGAAGCCGCCACCTCCGCTTACTTGGCCCTCTATGACCACTCCTAACATATTTCTTTTCTAAACGCAAAAAGGACGATGTGGCATCTGCGCCGCATCGTCCTTTTTGTTATCTGATTATTTGCGGCTGGTCAGCCGATTCAGCAGCATCACCGCCAAAACGATCACTCCGATCACGAGGATGATTCCGACCATCCCGATAAGCATGATAGGCAGCGTGGTCATCCATGAAGAAAGATGAAGCATAAGTGCACCTCCGTTAAGCCATCAGGGTCAGGATCAATCCGCCCGCAATGACGGAAGCGATCTGGCCCGAAACATTGACACTGATGGAATACATCAGCAGGAAATTCTGGTTATCCTCTTCCAATCCCATTTTGTTGACCACACGTCCGCTCATGGGGAAAGCCGAAATGCCCGCTGCACCGATCATTGGGTTCAGCTTTTTGCCTTCCGGCAGGAACAGATTCATCAGCTTTGCGAACAGTACACCGCCCGCCGTATCAAAAACAAACGCCACAAGGCCCAGTGCAAGGATGAGCAGCGTATCCGGCTGAACAAACCGATCTGCCGTCATCTGACCAGCCACCGTCAAGCCCAGCACGACCGTGATGAGGTTAGCGAGCACATTCTGTGCCGTTTCGCTGAGGGCATTCAGCACGCCGCACTCCCGCAGCAAATTGCCGAACATCAGAAAACCTACCAGCGCCACGCTGGCCGGAGCGACCATTCCCGCAATGATGGTGACCACGATGGGGAACAGGATCTTGGTCAGCTGAGAGACGCTGCCCTTTTCATAGGGCATCCGGATGCGGCGCTCTTTCTGGCTCGTCAGCAGTTTAATGACTGGCGGCTGAACGATGGGGACCAGTGCCATATAGCTGTATGCCGCCACCATGATCGCACCAAGGTACTGGGAGTTGAGGGTATTTGCCACAAAAATGGCGGTGGGACCGTCCTCCGCACCGATGACCGCAATGGAAGCAGCGTCTTTCAGGTCAAAGAAAAAGCCTGCAAGGAACAACGTGAAAAAGATTCCGAACTGCGCCGCTGCACCAAAGAGCATCAGCCACGGTTTTTCCAGAAGCGGACCAAAATCGATCATCGCACCGATGCCGATGAAAAGCAGCAGCGGAAACAGTTCATTGGACATTCCCGCTTCAAACAGAGCAGAGATCGGCCCGACCGTCTCCCCTTGCGTAATGGCCCCGGACAGAGGCAGATTGACTAAGATCGCGCCAAATCCCATCGGCAGCAGCAGACTCGGTTCCATCTTTTTGGCGATGGCAAGATAAATGAGCAGTCCGCCGATGCCCCACATGACTACCATCTGCCAAGTCAGATTTCCGAAATTGGAAAACAGACCGATAAATGTGTTCAGAAAATTCATACCATTTCTTACCTCCTTGTATTTCCGTGCGGCGGCAAAAAAAAAGAGACTTCCGCCACAGCACCTTGTCTGTGACAAAAGTCTCAAGCGAACGCATGGCATCGGGCATTTCTGCCGTGATGACGCTGCCATACAGCATCCTGTAGGACCTACAGAACGCCCTTTACTCCCCTTTATCGAAAGTATTAAACCAGATTTTCATGAAGCCGTCAATAGCGTCCGCTGTTTCTTTTCCAAACCTTATCTCAGCGTTCAAACGTCGTGCTCAGCGTGGTCTCCCAGCTCTTGCCGGGGGCAAGGCACGCGGCGGCGGCGCGCTCGGTCCACTCCTGCGGGTCCACGATAGCTCCCGGCAGCGAATGCCACGGCTCGATGCAGACGAAGCGCACAGGCTTGGCCGGAGCCGACCAGATGAGGGAATACGGATAGCCCTCGACGTTGCAGACGATGTGGCGGCCGGTATCCTTTTCGTAGATGCCAAGCGTCTTGGTGCGCAGACCCGCCATGCAGAAGCTGTCGTTCGCAAACAGCTCGTCCGTCAGCTGGATGCTCTGGGCGTTCTTCCACGCGTAGCGGCACTTGCCGGTCAGCAGACCGTCCGGGTATGCATCGAGGATCATCGGGCTTTCGGGCTGGTCAAAGCGGAACTCGTAGTCCTCGGTGGTGTGCTGGGCGTCGAAGGGGATGTTGAAGGCCGGGTGGTAGCCGATGCCGAACCGCAGTTCTTCCGCGGCCTGTTCGGGGTTGGTCACCTTGAGGGTATGATGGACGGTCTTGCCGTCCAGACGGAAGATGCTGGTCAGGACGAAATCGAACGGGAAGCGCTCGGCCTTGATGGCGTCATCCGCGCGCAGTTCCAGCTCGATGGTATCGCCCTCGGCGCGGATGAGGGTGTGCTCCAAGTCGCGCGCAAAGCCGTGCTGACCGCCCTTGTAGGTCTTGCCGCCGTGTGAGAAGGTCCCGCCGGGGAGCTTGCCTGTCCACGGGAACAGGATGGGCGCATGGCGCTTCCAGACTTCGGGGTCCGCCTGCCAGAGCAGCTCTTCCCCGGCTGCGTTCTTCAGGCTGACCGCTTCTGCGCCAAAGGTATCCACGGTCAGGGTCAGAAATTCGTTGTGAATGGTTGCCTGCATCGTTCATTCTCCTTTTTCAGTTGACGATATGTTCGCCGTTTCCATCGAGGAAGCTGCTCAGATTCTGGGTGGTGATGTCCATCAGGTTCTGCAAAGCTTCCTTGGTCGTCCATGCAATGTGCGGGGTGAGAAGGGCGTGGGGTTCTTTGCGCAAAGGGCTGTCAGCGGGCAGCGGCTCGGTCGCAAAGGCATCCGCGCCGTAAAAGCCCAGCTGCCCGGTGTGGAGCGCTTCCGTGACCGCGGCTTCCTCCACGAGCGCCCCGCGCGCTGTGTTCAGCAGGATGGCTCCCCGCTTCATTTTCTGCAGGGCCTCGGCGCTGATGAGGCCCCGGGTCTGCGGTGTGGCAGGGCAATGCAGACTCAGCACGTCGCTCTGCCGTAAAAGGGTGTCAAGGTCCACGAACTCCACGCCGTCGGCGGCATATTCCGGGCGGACGGTCCGGGTGCAGACCAGCACCCGCATCCCGAACGCCTTTGCAATGCGGGCTGACTGCCGCCCGATACTGCCATAGCCGTAGACGCCGAAGTTCTTGCCGTACAGCTCCATCTGGGGCAGAAGCCCATAGCTCTGGGGGATGCCCAGCTGCCAGAAGCCGTCCTTCACGGCGCGGTCGTACCGCTCGGCGCACTGACAGATGGCCAGCAGCAGACTGAAGGTCATCTGCGCGACGCTGTAGGTCGAGTATCCGGGCACATTCGCGACCGACACGCCGTGGCGGCGGCACGCTTCCAAGTCCAGATTATCGGTCCCGGTGGCGATGATGCCCACCCACTTCAGGTTCGGGCACTGGGACAAAATTTGTTCGTCCATCCGGCATTTATTTAGGAACACGAACTCCGCGTCGCCGATGCGGGGCGCGATTTCCTCATAGGCGGTGCGGACATAGCTCGTGGTGTCCGGGATGAGGGCTTTCACCCCCGACCAATCGAGGTCGCCTTCCTCCATCACATAGCTTTCCAGAATGACTGCTTTCATGGCTCCTCCTCCAACATGACATCTTCGCTCAGGACCTGTCCGATGGGCTTTGCGATGCACAGGTCGGCCTGTTCGTCGGCGCTGGTGGGCTGCATATTGATGACCACGAGATGCCGACCCCGGAAATACCGCAGCAGCCCCGCCGCCGGGTAGACCACCAAGCTCGTTCCGCCGATGATGAGGGTATCGGCCTTTCGGATGGCCGCCACGGCCCCGGAAACGACGGCTTCATCCAAGCCCTCTTCGTACAGGACCACGTCCGGCTTGATGATGCCGCCGCAGTCCGGGCAGCGGGGCACGCCGGTGCTGTTCGCGATGAAATCCACATCGAAGAACTTTCCGCACTCGGTGCAGTAGTTGCGCAGAGTGCTCCCGTGCAGCTCATAGACCGTTTTGGAGCCAGCCGCCTGATGCAGCCCGTCGATGTTCTGGGTGACGACCGCCTTCAGCTTGCCCTCGCGCTCCAATTTTGCCAGCCGCAGATGGGCCGCGTTGGGCTTTGCGCCCTTCACGATGAGCTTATCGCGGTAAAAACGGTAAAATTCTTCCGGGTAGCGTTCCCAGAAGGTGTGGCTCAGGATCGTCTCGGGCGGGTAATCGTACTTCTGATGATACAGCCCGTCCACGCTCCGAAAATCCGGGATGCCGCTTTCGGTCGAGACGCCCGCGCCGCCGAAAAAGACGATATTGCTGCTTTCGGCAATGATTTTTTCCAGTGCAGGAACCATAAATAAAAACGCCCCTTTCCCAGCAGGATGTATGATACTTTCAGTATAACACAAATCCTGCGGAAAGGAAGCGTTTCTTTGCTTCTGATTCAGCGGCCCTGCTCGGCAAACAGCGCGCCCAGCGCGTCGAACAGGTCATGCGGGAGCATCCCGGCTTCGCCGCGGACGGCGGCAGCACGGTCGGCGGCGGCTCCATGGAGATAGACCGCACAGACGGCCGCTTCAAAAGCGGGCAGATGACAGGCCAGCAGAGCGCTCGTCATGCCCGCCAGCACATCCCCGCTGCCGCCCCGCGATAGGCCGGGGTTGCCGGTGGGATTCACCCTGCACCGGCCATCCGGGGCCGCGATGACGGTGTGTGCGCCCTTCAGGACGACCACCGCGTTCCACTCCTTGGCGAAGTGCAGGGCGATGGCTTCCCGGTCCGCGTTGATCTCTGCGGCGGAACGGCCTGTCAGGCGGGCCATCTCACCCGGATGGGGTGTTAAAATCAGTTCACCCTTTGGATGAAGCATTTTTCCGGTTTGCATCAGGTCCGCCGCCGCGTTCAGGCCGTCGGCGTCCAGCACCACGCTCCCGGAAAATTCCGGCAAAAGCGTTCCCACCAGCGCGCGGGTCTCGGCGGCGCGGGCGGCGCTCTGCGCCGTATAGCCCAGCCCCGGCCCAACCAGCAGGACTGTCGCCTTCTGGCGGCAAATGCGCGGGAGACTGTCGGGCGAGATGCCGCCCTCTGCGCCCGCTTCGCAGGGGCAGAGACAGCACTCCGGCAGCCGCGCTGCCACCGCCGCCAGCACCGGTTCCACGCTGGCCAGCGTCACGATGCCGGCCCCGGTGCGCAAAGCACCTTCCACCGCCAGCGATGCCGCCCCGCGATAGGACGCGCTGCCCGCCACGGCCAGCACCGAACCGAAACTGCCTTTGTGGCTGTCGCGGGCGCGGGGCCGCAGATTCGACCAGACGAAATCAGCACTTGTTTCCATAAATCAACCTCTCAGTCAGGCTTCGCCCGCCAGCTCCCCGGACAAGGGAGCATTTGGCGTTTTCCACAAGCTTAAATCGACTGCCAAGGCCTCTCCTGCTAGGAGAGGTGGCATCGCTCCAGCGATGACGGAGAGGTTTATACCTCTCCCTGCAGATACTTCCGAATTTCTTTCTCGGCTTCCTGTACTTCCTGATGGAACATCCGGGCCGAGACGCGAAGTGCGCCGTGGCCCAGAATGATGATCTGCTCCATCCCGTCCGAGGTCGCCACGCGGACCCGGCGGCCCTTTCCGATTTCATGGGTAACATGCTCAATGAACATATCCGCCGTTTCGGCTTCTTTGGTGTAGACGACATGGATGTTGTGATACTGCTCGATGCTGCCCGGGCTGCCCGGAACGCGGTAGGCGTCGAACACCAAGATCAGCACACACTTTTTGAAGCCCTGATAGTTGCACAGAATGTCCATCAGCTTTTTGCGGGCGGCTTCCAAGCTCTCCTTGGAAAGGGCGTTCAGCTCGTCCCACGCAAAAATGATGTTGTAGCCGTCCACCAGCAGGTATTCCGGGGCGATTTCCCACTGTTCAGCGTTGAAATCCGGGCGCTCTGTCTTTTGGATGGGCCGGAACGCCGCCAGCGGGTCCCGTTTGATGGGGCCATAGGTCTGTTCAAAAATTTTCAGCAGCTCGGCATCCTCTTCGAGAGTGGCCCGATACGCGGCCATCCGGCGGGGACGGCTCTGGACAGCTTCTTCTGCCGGACGGGCGGTCTTTCCCCAACCGCTGTCCACATGCATATGATTGCGCACCTGTTCCCACGGGACAACGAAGCCTGCACCATGGGCGCAGAACACCGAATCCGCCGGGTTGTCGAGGTCGTGTTCCGGCTCATAACCCGCCGCCGCGATGATTTCTTCGGCGTTGTGGCAGGGCCGGTAGCCGTCCAGCGTCAGGTTCAGATGCCCCCGGCCCCGGGTGTAGCCCACCACATCCATCGGATAGCTCCGCATCGTAGAAGCCGGGGCCGTGCCGGTCAGGGTCGTCGTCTGGCCGTCCGGGGCAGTCTCGGGCGGGTCAAAGCTGCCGCCCATCTGCTGGATGTCGTTCATGGCGCGGCCGACGTTCTCCGCCGGAAGTTCCAAGCGGAACGCATACCACGGCTCCAACAGCTGTGTCTTATGGATCTGACCTGCCATCATCAGGCCCTGCCGGACCGCCCGATAGGTCGCCTGACGGAAATCGCCGCCCTCGGTGTGCTTGAGGTGGGCGCGGCCCGCGATGAGAGTAATTTTCACGTCAGTCAGCGGTGCACCGATGAGGACGCCCAGATGCTGCTTTTCTTCCAGATGGGTCAGCACCAGCCGCTGCCAGTTCTTGTCCAGCACCTCTTCGCGGCAGTCGGCGGCGAACTGCATCCCGCTGCCCCGTGGAAGGGGTTCCAGCTTCAGATGCACCTCGGCATAGTGGCGCAGGGGTTCGTAATGGCCCACGCCCTCGATGGCTTCGGTGATCGTCTCCTTATATAATATCCCGCCGGGGCCGAAGCTGACGTCCAGCCCGTAGCGCTCGGCCAGAAGGCTCTTGAGCACTTCCAGCTGAATTTCGCCCATCAGCTGGACATGGATCTCACCCAGCGTCTCGTTCCAGACCACATGGAGCTGCGGTTCCTCTTCTTCCAGCCGGTGCAGCTTGCCCAGCGCGGCGTGGACGTCTGCGCCCTCGGGCAGAAGCACCTGATAGCTCAAAACCGGTTCCAGCACCGGAAGGTCGCTGTCCCGCTCGGCTCCAAGGCCCTCGCCGGGGCGGGCCTTCGTCAGGCCGGTCACGGCGCAGACCTGACCCGGCGCGATGCTCTCCGCCAGCGTATACTTTGCGCCGGAGTAGAGCCGCAGCTGATTGGCCTTTTCAGCCCACGGTTCGCCGTCGGCCTCACCGGTGAGCTGAGCCTTTACCTTTAAGACCCCGCCCGTGACGCGCAGCCATGTCAACCGCGCGCCCTGCTCATCTTGCGAGATTTTGAACACCTTTGCACCGAACGCTTCCAGCGCCGGGGCCTCCCGGGTGTAGCGGTCCAGTCCGGTCAGAAATTCGTCCACGCCGTCCAGCTTGAGCGCCGCGCCGAACCAGCACGGGAACACATGACGGCGGGTGATGGCCGGGATGATGTCGGCATCGGTCAGCGTGCCGTTTTCGAGCACGGCGTCCATCAGCCGCTCGTCGCAGAGGGCCAGCGCGTCGTTGCGGGCGGCTTCCTCTGCCCCAAAATCCACGAAGCCCTCGCCCAAACGATGATTCAGCTGGTCCAGAAGGGCATCCTTTCCCGGCCCGGGCAGGTCCATCTTGTTGATGAACACGAAGGTCGGGATGTGATACCGCCGCAGGAGCCGCCAGAGCGTCTCGGTGTGGCTCTGCACGCCGTCCGTGCCGCTGATGACCAGCACCGCGTAATCCAGCACTTGAAGGGTCCGCTCCGTCTCGGTGGAAAAGTCCACATGGCCCGGGGTGTCCAGCAGGGTCAGGTCGGTGTTCCCGGCCGTCAGCAGGGCCTGTTTGGAAAAGATGGTGATGCCGCGTTCTTTTTCCAGCGTGTTCGTGTCCAGAAAGGCGTCCTTGTGATCGACCCGTCCCAGCTTCCGGATGGCTCCGGCGCGGTAGAGCATGGCTTCGGAAAGGGTGGTCTTGCCCGAGTCTACATGGGCGAGGATGCCCACGACCAAGCGTTTCTGTGATGCTTCCATCTCCGCCACCCCTTACAAAAAGCTGACGAGAAGGGCCGTGATGACCAGCGGAAGGCCCAGCACCAGATTGGACAGCATGCTGCAATAGGTGCGCTCTTCGGGTTCCAGCTCCTCGAAGGAGACGATCTTTTCATCGGCATAGTCGATGATGGACCGGGTCGAGTGGAACTTTTTCTTTTTGCCCGGATTTTTGAATTCTTCCAGCAGATGGTGGATGGTCACACCGTCCAGACGCATATAATCGATCCATGCCCAGATCAGCAGCACCACGCCGCACAAAAAGCCCGGAGCCTCCCACATCGTGAAGGTCCCGTCGCTGATATACCGCTCCCACAACAGCATCAGCACCGCCACGATGGACACCCGCGTGACCGTTTTATAGAGGATCGGATGGAGCATATAGCTTTTATACATCGAAATGAGTTTTTTCATACCCTACTCCTTGTTTTGATCGCAAATTATTTTTATTGTAACATGTTTTTATGAAAAAAGATAGCGGTTTCCGCGCGGTCTTTCCATGCGATCTGCGCACACCCTGTTCCGATTTTCGTCACCATTTTCTATACAATCCTTTTCATTTTTCAGCAATGTCATCTGAAATCTTTTCTCTTGAAAGTTTTTGTCACCTTTTTGTTTCCAATTCAGCGCTTTATTGCATTGACTTTTCTGCTCTACAGTGCTAGAATGCCAAAAGTGCGACTTTCGCCCTTGCTGTGCATTTTTTCACAGCAGACGGACCACACTGCATTTAGGAATAGGAAAAACGGCACGGCTTTCGTTCCGTGCCAGAGATCTGGGAGGATCTATCCAATGAGTATCAATTTTGAGTCTCACAAGCTCGACCGCCGCACCTTCCTGAAGGGTGCTGGCGCTGTTGGCGCTGCAAGCCTTCTGGCTGCATGCGGCGGCAGCAAGTCTGACAACGGCAGCACCGCCGCTTCCACCAGCGGCGCAGAAGCCCCCAACTCCACCGGCGCAACTCCGCTGAAGGAGTTCATCAGCTGGGAGAGCGGCAACCGCGAGCTGGAGAGCTGGAACATGCTGTACACACAGCAGGCTTCCGACGCAAACGTCATCACCAACTTGTGGGATGGTCTGCTGAGCTTCGACTGCTACGGCAAGGTCGTGCCCGCCATCGCTTCCTCTTGGGAGCACAATGAGGACTCCACCGTCTGGACCTTCAACCTGCGCGACGATGTCGATTGGGTCGATGCCAACGGCGAGGTCAAGGACCACCTGACCAGCAAGGACTTCCTCGTTGGTTTCGAGTGGGTCATGAACTCCTACAAGAACGAGGCCAACAATACCTCTATGCCCAACGATACCGTCGTGGGCGCTGCCGAGTACTACGAGCAGACCAAGGAAGCCGGCGACGCTGCCGCTGACATGACCTATGAGGACATGCTGGCTGCCGGTGTCGGCATCGAGGCTCCGGATGACTACACGCTGGTGTTCACCTGCAAGGACCCCTGCCCGTACTTCGACACCGTTGCTGCTTACAACAGCTTCTATCCCGTTGCCCCCGCTCTGATCGACGAGCTGGGCATTGAGGGCTTCCGCGGCTGCGACAACACCAACATGTGGTACAACGGTCCGTACCTGATCGAGGAGTATATTCAGGGCAACACCAAGAGCTACATCCCCAACCCCAGCTACTACGACGCCGCCAACGTCAGCCGCTTTGAGCGCCTGACCATCACCATGATCTCCGACGGCTCCATCAGCCTCCAGCTGTATCAGAACCGCGAGCTGGACGAGGTCGATCTGGGCGAGAGCAGCATCACCACCATTCAGGCCGATCCTTCCAACGAATACAATCAGCAGCTGTGCGAGAAGCGCCCCAAGAAGTTCAGCTACTGCTTCATCTTCAACTATGACAAGATGAACGCCGACGGCACGCCCGATGTGAACTGGAACAAGGCCATCGCCAACAAGGCATTCCGTCAGTGCTTCTCCAAGGGTCTGGATCTGACCAAGTTCTACGCCCGTTACAACCCCATCAACCCGCTGAAGTGCGAGAACAACTTCTTCACCATGAGCGGCCTGTGCTACACCTCTGACGGCACGGACTATACCTCTCTGGTCGCCAAGGAGATTGGTCTGGACGGCGAGAAGTACGACGGCAAGACCATGAAGCGTCTGCGCGCCAACAACGGCGACATCGCTGACCTGAAGAAACAGGCCATGGATGAGCTGAGCGCCATCGGCGTCACCTTCCCGGTGCACTGCTCCTATTATATCTTGGCCGGTTCCACCACGGCTCTGGACAGCGCGACCGTCCTGAAGCAGTGCTTCACCGACAGCTTCGGCGATGACTTCATCGTGCTGGACATCGAGACCTTCGTCTCCTCCACCATGAAGGAGGTCGTGGCACCCAAGCTGCAGAGCTTCGTCCACATGGGCTGGGGCGCTGACTTCGGTGATCCCATCAACTTCCTGACCCAGATCATCGTCCACGACGACAATGCTTACTACAGCTGCAACATGACCAACATCGAGGGCATCGTGGAGAACGGCCCCGCTGATTATCAGAAGGAGCTGGTGGATGCTTACGAGCAGTTCACCGATCTGGTCAACGAGGGCCGCGCCATCGTCAACGATACCGACGCCCGCTATGCAGCGTTCGCCAAGGCTGAGGCTTACTTCCTCGAAGAGAACCTCATCTTCCCCTCCGTCTACGACGTCACTTGGTGCTTGACCCACGCCAACGAGTACAGCAAGATCAACGCAATGTATGGTCCCTGCAACTACAAGGCTGTCAACTGGGAGACCAGCGAAGAGGCTTACACCACCGAGCAGTACGAAGAATTCGCTGCTGCCTACGATGCCGCAACGCAGGGCTGATAAAAATTAAGCACTTTTCCCCGGAGCGGGAGCTGTTCGCAAAGCGGATGGCTCCCGCTCTTTTATAATGTAAAGCGATTCACAACTGTCCTTTTACGAAGAACAATTCCGGTTGTTTTGTTTTTCGAAGGTCCTGTTAAATTTTGCGCACTCTTCACTCTGCAAAAGCGAATAAATTTCATCATTTTTCACCCTCTATCTTTCTTTTTTGAAGAGCTTCCTCTCCGCGCTCCATTGACAGCTTATTCTTTTAATGATATAATAATCAGCGTGTTAAGGTTTTGCGGGAGGAGCACAGGCACAGACAGAGGGGTCTGTATCTGCGCTCTTTTGTATTCCCTGGCAGTACAGAGAGCTTCAAAACTCCCGCAAAGGAGTGGGAAAACAAGCAGGACACCGCGCCCTGCACCATGCACCGAAGCACGGAAATTATTTAGGGAGGATAACACAATGAACATCAATCACGAGTCTCATGCAATCAGCCGCCGCAGCTTTCTGAAGGCTTCCGGCGTTGTTGGTGCCGCCGGCATCCTGGCAGCCTGTGGCGGCAGTTCCAGCAGCTCCACCGCTGCTTCCTCTGGCGCAACCAGCGCCCCCAACACCACCGGCGCTGCCCCGCTGAAGGAGTTCATCTCTTGGGAGAGCACCAACCGTGAGCTGGAGAGCTGGAACATGCTGTACAGCCAGATGGCTTCCGACATGAACGTCGTCACCAACCTGTGGGAAGGTCTGCTGAGCTTTGACTGCTACGGCAAGGCTGCGCCCTCCGTGGCAAAGGAGTGGAGCCACAACGACGACTCCTCCGTCTGGACCTTCAACCTGCGCGACGATGTGGATTGGGTGGACGTCAACGGCGAGGTCAAGGCTCACCTGACCAGCAAGGACTTCCTCGTGGGTCTGGAGTGGGTGCTGAACGCTGCCAAGAATCAGGCCAACAACACCTCCATGCCCAGCGAGACTCTGGTGGGCGCTGCTGACTACTACCAGAAGACCAGCGACATGGGCGACGCTGCTGCCGACCTGACCTACGAGGATATGCTGGCTGCCGGTGTGGGCGTCGAGGCTCCCGATGATTACACCCTCGTCTTCACCTGCAAGGATCCCTGCCCGTATTTCGATACCGTGGCTGCTTACACCAGCTTCTACCCCGTCTCTGAGGACCTGATCACCGAGCTGGGCATCGAGGGCTTCCGTGCCTGCGACTACACCAACATGTGGTACAACGGCCCGTATGTGGTGGAGGAGTTCATCAGCCAGAACACCAAGAGCTACATCCCCAACCCCAACTACTTTGGTGCAAACGATGTGTCCCGCTTCGACCGCTTCACCGTCACCATGATCAGCGACGGCACCGTTACCTTCCAGCTGTACCAGAACCGTGAGCTGGACGAGATGGATGTGGGCGAGAGCACCCTGACCACCATTCAGGCCGATCCCAACAGCGAGTACAACGATCAGCTGTGCGAGAAGCGCCCCAAGAAGTACAGCTATCAGATGCACTTCAACTACCAGAAGAACAACGAGGACGGCACCCCCGACGACAACTGGAACAAGGCTATCGCCAACACCTCCTTCCGTCAGTGCTTCTACAAGGGCCTTGAGCTGACCAACTGGTATGCCCGCACCAACAAGATCAACCCCCTGAAGTGCGAGAACGACTGCTACACCATGCCGGGCGTCTGCTACAACACCAAGGGTCAGGAGTACACCACTCTGGTCGCCAAGGAGATGGGCTTTGACGGCGAGTCTTACGACGGCAAGACTATGATCCGTCTGCGCGCCAACAACGGCGACATCGCGGACCTGAAGAAGCAGGCCATGGACGAGCTGAGCGCCTTCGGCGTCACCTTCCCCGTCCACGCTGCTTACTACATCATCGCCGGCAACTCCACCGCTCTGGACAGCGCAACCGTGCTGAAGCAGTGCTTCACCGACAGCTTCGGCGATGACTTCATCGTGCTGGACATCAAGACCTACGTTTCTTCCATCACGCAGGAAGTCCGCAACCCGCAGCTGCAGAGCTTCGTCATCAACGGCTGGGGCGCTGACTTCGGCGACCCCATCAACTTCGTTGGTCAGGAGACCCTGCACGACGACAACGCTTACTACAGCTGGTACTACTCCAACATCGCCAAGGTCGTCGAGGCCGGCGCTGCTGACTGGCAGAAGGATCTGGTCGCTGCTTACGAGGAGTTCACCGATCTGGTCAACACCGCAAAGGCCATCGTCACCGATATCGATGCACGTTACGACGCCTTCGCAAAGGCTGAGGCCTGCATGCTGAACAACGTTCTGGTCTGCCCCTGCTACTTCGATGTGGCTTGGACTCTGACCCACGCCAACGAGTACAGCAAGATCAACGCAATGTATGGTCCCTGCAACTACAAGGCTGTCAACTGGGAGACCAGCGAAGAGGCTTACACCACCGAGCAGTACGAGGAGTTCGCTGCTGCATTCGATGCTGCAACCAAGGCCTAAGTTTTCCACCGCACCCCAAAATAAAAGTTAAAGGTTCGATAACATGTTAAAATACACGGTTAAGCGGCTGCTCCAGTCGCTTGTCACAATCTTTTTGATCGCAACAGCCGTCTTTTTGATGATGCGCTGTCTGCCGACGGACTACTACTTCACTGAGGAACAGCTCATGAAGTTCACCGATCAGCAGAAGACCGCCGCTCTGGAAGCGGCCGGCCTGACCGACCCCATCCCCACCCAGCTGATCAAGTTCTACAACGATCTGCTGCATCTGGACTTCGGCACTTCCCGCCGTATCCAGAACGGTGCATCGGTGGTCAAGGTCATCGGCAAAAAGTTCGGTGTCTCGATGCGTCTGGGCCTCACGGCGTCCGCCATCTCTCTGGTGCTGGGCGTTCTGATGGGCATCCTTCAGGCGGCATTCAAGGACAAGGTATTTGACTGGATCGGCACGGCTTACACCGTGTTCGTCAATGCGGTCCCCTCGCTGGTGTCCTATTCTCTGGTGCTGGTGCTCGGCTCCAAGTATCTGGGTTTCCCCACGCTGTACTCCACCCGTAATGTGGGCCCGTCCAGCGTGCTGCCCATCACCTGCTTGTCGCTGGCTTCCATCGCGGGCTATGCCCTGTGGACCCGCCGCTACATGGTCGATGAGCTGACCCGCGATTATATCAAGCTGGCCCGCGTCAAGGGCCTCAGCTCCCGCGAGATCATGTTCAAGCATGTTCTGCGCAACGCCATGGTCCCCATGGTGCAGTATATTCCCCAGTCCATCCTGCTGACGGTCGGCGGCTCTCTGCTGATGGAGCGGTTCTTCTCCGTTCCCGGCATGGGCCCCCTGCTGACCGATGCCATCCAGCGCTATGACCTGAATGTCGTTCAGACTCTGGTCATCCTCTACGCTGTGCTGGGCATCGTGGGCGTTTTTCTGGGCGATGTGCTGATGATGGTCGTTGACCCCCGTATCACTCTGACCGGAAAGGAGGAAGCACGCTGATGGCTAAGGCATCTGACTTCGAAGGCAAGAAGCAGGAAGATCTCTTCTACTTCGTGGAATATTCTCCGGAAGAAGCCGAGCGCATCGGCTACTCCAACTATTCTTATTGGGGTTCTGTCATCCAGAACTTCCTCAAGCAGAAGGTCGCAGTGTTCTGCCTGTTCCTGTTCCTTGCGCTGACGGTCTTCTCGTTCATCGCACTGGCGATCGGCAAATACGACTACACCAGCTTGATTTCTGACTCGAGCAAAGCTTTCATCCGCCCGAACAGCGAATACTGGTTCGGTACTGACAACCTCGGCCGTGACTACTGGTGTCAGGTGTGGTACGCCACGCAGATCTCCATCCGTCTGGCTCTGGTCGTCGCCGTTGGCGAGAGCATCGTCGGCGTCATCTTTGGCCTGATTTGGGGCTATGTCCGCAGCTTGGACCGCTTCTTCACGGAGCTGTACAATCTGATCGACAACGTGCCGTATATCATTTATATGACCCTGATCGCCCTGATGGTCGGTCAGAGCTTCTGGATCATGGCCATCTCGATGATCGCCATCAACTGGCTGTCCATGGCTCGTCGTGTCCGCAACATGGTGTTCATGTTCCGTGACCGCGAGTACAACCTCGCGTCCCGCTGCCTGGGCACTCCGCTGTGGCGCGTTCTGACCAAGAACATCCTGCCGTACCTCGTTTCCGTCATCATCCTGCGCATGGCACTGTCCATCCCCGGCACCATCAATCTGGAGTCTACGCTGTCCTACCTCGGCCTCGGCCTTGGCATCGACACCCCGTCTCTGGGTCTGATTCTGAGCAAGGTGCGCGGTTTCTTCCTCGATTACCCGTACCTGCTGGTCTTCCCCGCATCCATCGTGTCCATCATTTCGATCTCGTTCTACATCATGGGCAACGCTTTGTCGGATGCGGCAGACCCGCGCAACCACGTTTGATAGATTGGAGAGAGAGACGTAAATGGATAGACAACCGATTATCTCTGCCAAAGACGTGGAGATCAATTTCAGCCTGCGCGGCCGGACTTTGAAAGCCATCCGCAAGTGCTCGCTGGACCTGTACGAGGGCGAAACGCTCGCCATCGTCGGTGAGTCCGGTTCGGGCAAATCCGTATTCACCAAGACCTTCGTCGGTATGCTGGACACCAACGGCAAGATCGTTGGCGGCTCCATCATGTATGAAGGCCGCGATATGACCAAGTTCACCGAGAAGGATTGGCTTGGCGTCCGCGGTAAGAAGATCGCAATGGTCATGCAGGACCCGATGACCAGCCTGAACCCGCTGAAGAAGATCGGCAAACAGATTCAGGAGAGCATCGAGCACCATCAGGGTCTCAAGGGCGAAGAAGCCAAAAAGGCCGCCATTGAGATGCTGGGCAAGGTCGGCATCCCCGACCCTGAGCGCCGTTACGACCAGTACCCCCACGAGTTCTCCGGCGGTATGCGTCAGCGTGTCGTCATCGCCATTGCAGCGGCCTGCCGTCCGCAGATCCTGATCTGCGACGAGCCGACCACCGCTCTGGATGTGACCATTCAGGCGCAGATCCTGCAGCTGATCCGTGACCTGCAGAAAGAGCTGGGCATGTCGGTCATCTACATCACCCACGACCTCGGCGTTGTGGCGAATGTTGCAGACCGCGTGGCCGTTATGTATGCGGGCCAGATCGTGGAATACGGCACGGTCGAAGAGATCTTCTACGATGCATGGCATCCCTACACTTGGGCGCTGCTTCAGGCTCTGCCCCAGCTGGGCACGAAGGGCGAGAGCCTTCCCACCGTGGACGGCACTCCCCCGAACCTGTTCAACGAGATCAAGGGCGATGCCTTTGCACCCCGCAACAAACATGCGCTGGCCATCGACTTCGTGGCAGAACCTCCGTTCTTCCAGGTGTCTGAGACCCACGCAGCCAAGACTTGGTATCTGGACCCGCGCGCGCCCAAGGTCGAGCGTCCGCACTCCATCCAGAACCTGCGTGAGAAAATGGGAAAGATGGGAGGTTCCAACTTAAATGGCTGAACGTGAAAAGCTGATTGAGCTGAAAGACCTTCAGATCACCTTTGGCTCCGGCAAAAAGAAATTCGTCGCGGTGGACCATGTCAACTTCGACATCTACAAGGGCGAGACCTTCTCGCTGGTCGGCGAGTCCGGCTCCGGCAAGACCACCATTGGCCGTGCCATCTGCCGCATCAACCCGACTTCCAGCGGCGACATCTTCTTCAAAGGTCAGAAGATCAACGGCCGTATCTCCAAGGAACTGGACAAAGAGGTCATCCGTAAAATTCAGATGATCTTCCAGGACCCCATGGCCTCTCTGAACGAGCGTGCCAAGGTCGAGTATATCGTGGCGGAAGGTCTGCTGAACCATCACCTCTACAAAGATCAGGATGACCTGCACAACAAGGTCATGGATGCTCTGCATGAGGTCGGTCTTCTGCCGGAGTTCGCTTCCCGCTTCCCGCACGAGTTCTCGGGTGGCCAGCGCCAGCGTATCGGCATCGCCCGTGCTCTGGTCATGCAGCCGGAGTTCATCGTGGCTGACGAGCCGATCTCGGCTCTGGACGTCTCCATCCGTGCACAGGTCCTGAACCTGCTGAACGAGATGAAAAAGACCCGCGGCCTGACCTATCTGTTCATTGCGCATGACCTGTCGGTCGTCCGGTTCATTTCGGACCGCATCGCCGTCATCAGCAAGGGCCGTATCGTGGAGCTGGCCGAGGCGGAGGAGCTGTTCCTCCATCCGCTGCATCCCTACACCAAAGCCCTGCTGAGCGCAGTTCCCATCCCCGACCCCGCTCTGGAGAAGAACAAGAAGCTGCTTGTTTATGATCCGTCCATCCACGACTACAGCGTGGATAAGCCGGTCTGGGAAGAGATCGCCAATGGACACTTCGTCTACGGCAACCAGCGCGAGCTGGAAGGCTATCGCAAAGAATACGAGAGCCAGATGTAACCTGAACCGCTTTCCGGTATTTTAACACAAATGCCCCGCCGCATGGGATGGATGTCCCTGCGGCGGGGTTTTGTGTTGTCCGGATTTCCTCTGGCACGTAGATTTTTCAAAAAACTTGAAAAATTATGCTTGACAGATGTATCGGAATATGTTAAAATTTATATTGGGATTTTAGAATCACTTGACTTCTGCAAAAAACTGTGTTATAATCACCTCACACAGAGATTCCGGACTCTCTTTTATCTGTTAAATTTTTTGAGGTGATTACATGAATTCTTCAACTCCTTCCGACTTTTCCCATTGCTATGCTATCACCATTGAGCACACGATGGCGCGTGTGTTTGGTTGCTCCCATACAGGGGAAAACGACCTTCTTGAACACGTTGGCGGCCTTGTCGATGCCTCTACGGTCTCCGCATCGCCTTACTATGCCATGGTCGCTACGTTGATGTATCTGTACGCAACGGCTTCCCCTGCCAAGCAGGAGAGAATCTGCAAGTTCATCAATACTTATTCTTATCTTGAAAATCAGTCGCTCGAGGATATTCTACGCGCTTCCAAGGGAGAAAAGACTTACGAAAAGCTCGAAGGCGCTTTTAACGCTTTGTGCGGCTCTTCTGAAGTTTGACATCTATAAAAACAACAACCGCCCCGCAGAACCTTCTCAGAAGGCCCTGCGGGGCGGTTTGCGTTATTTTATACCCTCGTTACAGAAGGATGGTGTCTCTCCCCTATCCGGGGCTTTGAAAGCGTTTCTCCTGCCTGTGAGCGGATCACTCCACGATGATGCTCTTACCGGTCATCTCAGCGGGGACCGGCAGACCGATATACGGCAGCATGGTGGGAGCGATATCGGCAAGGCAGCCGCCCTCGCGGAGCTTCACATCGCCGCAGCCAATGGCCACAAAGGGGACCACATTGGTGGTGTGTGCGGTGAACGGAGTGCCGTCCGGGTTCTTCATCTTCTCTGCGTTGCCGTGGTCAGCGGTCAGGAAGGCGCAGCCGCCCGCGTTCAGGACAGCCGTGACGACTTCCTCAACGGCTGCATCGACGGCTTCCACAGCCTTGACAGCAGCATCAAAGACGCCGGTGTGGCCGACCATGTCGCAGTTTGCGAAGTTCAGGATGATCACATCATACTTGCCGCTCTCAATGCGCTTTTTGCACTCCGCAGCCACTTCCGGAGCGCTCATCTCGGGCTTCAGGTCGTAGGTAGCGACCTTCGGGCTGGGGATGACGCAGCGGTCCTCGCCCTCGTAGGGGGCTTCCACGCCGCCGTTGAAGAAGAAGGTGACGTGTGCGTACTTCTCAGTCTCAGCGATGCGCAGCTGGGTCTTGCCGTTCTCGGACAGGTACTGTCCCAGAACGTTCTTCAGCTCCACAGGAGGATATGCGACCTCACAGTTGGGCATAGTGGCGTCATACTCGGCCATGCAGACATAATTGACCTGCTTGCGGCCGCCGCGGCGCTCGAAGCCGGTGAAGGCGTCGTCGCAGAAGATGCGGGTCATCTGGCGGGCACGGTCGGGGCGGAAATTCATGAAGATGACGGTGTCGCCATCCTGCACACGGCCGCCCTCGCAGGTGACGCAGGGCAGAACGAACTCGTCGGTCTTATCGTTGGCATAGGAAGCCTCAATGGCCTCCTGCGCGTTGGCAAAGTGCTCGCCCTCGCCGTAAACGAATGCGGCGTAGGCCTTCTCTTCGCGGTCCCAGTTGTTGTCGCGGTCCATTGCGTAGTAACGGCCGGAAACGCTGGCGATCTTGCCGACGCCCAGCTCATCGATCTTTGCCTGCAGATCAGCGAGGAATCCCTTGCCGGAGTGCGGATCGGTATCACGACCATCGGTGATGCAGTGGAGGTAAACTTCCTTTGCACCCATGTGCTTGGCCATTTCCAGAACGCCGAACCAGTGGTCTGCGTGGCTGTGAACGCCGCCCGTGCCGACCAGACCCATCATGTGGATGGCCTTGCCCGCGTCGATGGCAGCCTTCATGTTCTTCACGAGGACCGGGTTCTTCAGCATCTCGCCGTCACGGATGGACTTGGTGATGAGGGTCAGCTGCTGGTAGACGATGCGGCCAGCACCCATATTGGTATGGCCGACCTCAGAGTTGCCCATCTGGCCGTCCGGCAGACCAACGGCCATGCCGGAAGCGTCGATGGTGGTCATGGGGTACTTGGCCATCAGAGAATCGATAAAAGGCTTCTTGGCAGCCGCCACAGCGTTGCCGTAGGTCTCGTTGGGGGTCCAGCCAAAGCCGTCCATGATGCAGAGCATTACGGGTTTCTTGGACATATAAAGTAATCTCCTTTGATTTTAACTTAAAAGCGCCCGGCGTCAGCGCTGAATGCGGCGCAGCCGGACGCTTGGGAAACAGATTCAGGCAGGGATTCAGCCCTTGGTCGCCGCGTTGACGATCACAGCAAAGTCCGGAGCCTTCAGGGAGGCGCCGCCGATCAGGCCGCCATCGACGTCCTTCTTGCTCAGCAGCTCCTCGCAGTTCTTGGCGTTCATGCTGCCGCCGTACTGAACGGTGGTCGCCTCGGCCACAGCCTCACCATAGACCTCGCCGATGACCTTGCGGATCTGAGCGCAGACTTCCTCAGCCTGTTCCGCCGTTGCGGTCTTGCCCGTGCCAATGGCCCAGATCGGCTCGTAAGCGATGACGACATTGGCCATCTGCTCAGCGGTGACATCGCGCAGGGCGATCTTGGTCTGCATCCGGACCAGCTCCTCGGTGACGCCCTCTTCACGCTGCTGCAGACTCTCGCCCACGCAGATGATGACCTTCAGGCCCGCATTCAGAGCGGCCAGAGCGCGCTTGTTGACGGTCTGATCGGTCTCTGCGAAGTACTGGCGGCGCTCGGAGTGGCCGACGATGACATACTCCACGCCCAGATCAACCAGCATATCGGCGCTGATCTCACCGGTGAACGCACCGGACTTCTCGAAGTGGACGTTCTCTGCGCCAACATGGATGTTCGTGCCCTTGGTCTTTTCCACAGCGGTCACCAGATCGGTGAACGGAGTGCAGATGACGACCTCGCAGGAAGCGTCCTTGACGGCGGGGATCAGCTCGTCCACCAGCTTGGCTGCCTCGGAAGCGGTCTTATTCATTTTCCAGTTGCCAGCAATGATTGCCTTGCGCTTTGCCTTATCCATGATGTCTATCTCCTTCTATTTACCTTCTGAAAAGCTCATAGCCACAGGACTCCGGGAGCTTTTTCCCGCAAGTGAAACGGGGATTCCATACCCCGCCCTATTGCCTTCGGCAACAGGGTCCCACCCGTCGGACACTTGCTTTGGAGACATCCAGCCGCCCCTCTCAAAAAGGCAGCAGTCAGAAAGAAGAATCGATAGGAGTGAAACAATGCAGCAGTATTTGGAAGCTGGAAAAGTTGTGACCACCCACGGGGTGCGCGGAGAGATGAAGCTGGAGCTTTGGTGCGACGGCGTAGAGTTTTTGAAAAAGACCGGGCGGCTGTATGCTTCGGCAAAGGGCGGAAAGTGCTACAAAATTCGCTCCATCCGCCCGCAGGGGCAGATGGCGCTGCTGCAGCTGGAAGGGGTCGAGGACATGGACGCCGCCCGTGCGCTGCGCGGTCAGGTGTTCTATTTTGACCGCGACGACGCTACCCTGCCCGAGGGCCGGTGGTATGTGGCGGACCTCATCGGCTGTGAGGTGCGGGATGCCGACACCGGCAAGGTGTACGGCGTCGTGACCAGTGTGGACCACCCCGGCGCACAGGACATCTACACCGTCAAGGCCCCCAACGGCAAGGAGTATCTGTTCCCGGGCGTGGACGCCTTTTTGAAAGAGCGCAATCCGCCGGAAGGCTACATCCTTGTCACTCCCATCCCGGGTCTGCTGGACGACAACTGCGACAGTGAACGGGAGGAAGAGTGAGCCATGGGAATGCGTGTGGATATCGTGACCCTCTTCCCGGAAATGTGCCAGCAGGTGTTGGATGCCAGCATCATCGGCCGTGCGGCCAAGCGCGGCTACATTGAAACGCACTGCCATCAAATTCGGGACTACACCCTGAACAAGCAGAAGCAGACCGACGACTATCCCTATGGCGGCGGCTGCGGCATGGTGCTGTATGCCCAGCCCATCGCGGACTGTCTGCGCGCGGTCCAGAAAGAAGTGCAGGAACAAGGACGACCTGCCCCGCATATTGTATTCTTGACGGCGGGCGGTCAGCGCTACACCGAGGAACATGCACGGCGGCTGGCAGAATACGACAATTTAACGCTGGTCTGCGGTCACTATGAGGGCATCGACGAGCGTGTTATTGAAGCATTCGCGGACGAAGAGATCTCCATTGGCGACTATATCCTCACCGGCGGCGAACTGGCCAGCTTGGTGGTGGCCGACAGCGTTCTGCGGCTGAAACCGGGCGTTCTGGCCGAACAGAAGGGCTACGAAGAAGAAAGCTACTGGGACGGACTGCTGGAATACCCGCAGTACACCCGGCCGGAAGTCTGGGAGGGCCGTGCGGTCCCGCAGGTCCTGCTGGGCGGCGACCATCAGAAGATCGACGCATGGCGGGGAGAGCAGAGCCGCACCCGCACCCGTCTGCGCCGTCCGGAACTGTATGAGGAATGGTGTGAGACGCACCCCATCACCGAGCTGCCGAAGTGGAAACGGGGCGAGAATGTCCGTCTGGTGAAAACGGCCGAGCAGATGGAACAGGCGGCGGTGCTTTTTGCGGAAGGACGCCGCGCTGTCTGCAGGGACGGCTGGAAGCCGGAAGCGCTGGAAACTCTGACGCCGGAAGTGTTCCTGAAGCAGCTGCAGGAGGAAAAGAAAGAGGGCTGGGCCTGTTATCTCCACTACACCAAAGACGTGGCGGATGGCATGATCAGCGTGAACCATAAGACCGGTCAGGTGGAGCATCTGTTCATTGCCGAGAGCGCCCGCGGAAAGGGCATCGGGATGAAGATGCTGGACTTTGGACGGAAAAAGCTGCCGGAGTGGCCCCATCCGGAACTGACGGTTCTGGATTCAAACACCCGCGCGCTGGCACTTTACCGCCGATTGGGCTGGAAAGTGGACGGCGTGGAACTGGTGTTCGACCCGGAAAAATTCGAGGATGTGGCTATGGAGAGCCGTCTGCTCCGGATGCGCTACGAGGGCTGAAAACGCCGTCGAGCCAAAAGGCATTTCGTCGATGGTCGAAAAAATGTTGAAAACTTTTGTATCACCCCGCCAATCACGGGGGAATAATTTTGGTATCTTTGTATAAATGGCGAAAAAAGCCCCCGAGTTCATTGGGAAAACCGCCAAAAATGCGTCGAGGGTCTGTACAATGGTTTCGGCTTGCGCTAAAATAGTTACAACGCAAAGGCAAGAAACAAAATTGCATTCCCGAGAACGATAATAGATAGGAGCGTTTTACTATGTACGTCAAAGAAGTTACCGTTGAAAATCAGGTTGGTCTGCATGCTCGTCCGGCTACCTTCTTTATCCAGAAGGCAAACGAGTTCAAGTCTTCCATCTGGGTCGAGAAGGAAGAGCGCCGCGTGAACGCGAAGAGCTTGCTGGGCGTTCTGTCTCTGGGCATCGTGGGTGGCACGACCATCCGCATCATCGCTGACGGTGCAGATGAGCAGGCTGCAGTCGACGGCCTGATCAAGCTGGTCGAGTCTGGCTTTGCAGAGTAATTCGAGCCTTTGATTTTTGAAAGCGGTGGGAGCGTATCCTGCCGCTTTTTTGGTATCCTACAGAACAGGGAGGCATTTGCTATGAAAGAAACCGCAATGAAGCTGCTGAAAAAGGTGAACGACATCTGCGAGGAAGGGACCATCTGGAAGGTGTTCTTCGTGCTGTATGCCATTCTGATGTTCGTCAATACGCTGCTGGCGCTTTCGGACAAAAAGCCTAAGCTGTGGCGTTCGGCCATGATCGGCGCGGGCATGGGCATCGCGACCTATAACATGGAAAAGACCAAGCGTCTGCGCGCAGAGCGGGAAAAGAACGCATGACAAAAGCAGAGCTCTATCAAAAAGCCTGTATGCTGCCGCTGCTGCCCGGAGTGTATATCATCCGGGACAAGAGCGACACCATCATCTATATCGGCAAGGCCAAGCGGCTGCGCATCCGGGTCAGCCAGTATTTCCGCGAGGGCGTGCCCCACGACAACAAGGTGAGCCAGATGATCGCCCACGCCTATGCGTTCGACGTCATCGTCTGCCAGAGCGAGTTCGAGGCGCTGGTGCTGGAAGCCAGCCAGATCAAGGCGCATACCCCGAAATACAACATCCTGCTCAAGGATGACAAGGGCTACAGCTATGTCAAGGTGACCAAGGAGCCGTGGCCAAGGCTCTCGTTCACGCTGCAGAAAGAGGACGACGGGGCCGAGTATCTCGGGCCGTATACGTCCAGCTTTGCGGCGCGTCAGATGGCGGAAACGGCTATGGATGCCTTTTTGCTGCCGCGGTGCAATAAGCGCTTCCCGCAGGACTGCGGCAAGGGCCGCCCCTGCCTGAATGCCCACATCGGCAAGTGCATGGCGGTCTGCAGCGGAAAGATCAGTCAGGAAAACTACGAACAGGCGGTCAAAAACGCGGTGCACCTCATCCGGTACGGCAAAAAGGACATCCTGAAAACGCTGAACGAGCGGATGATGGAAGCTTCGGACCGGCTGGAATTTGAGACGGCGGCGCTTTTGCGGGATCAGATCGCGGCCATCACCAAGGTGACCGCAGGGCAGAAGGTCGTGGTGGACCCGGACGTGGAAATGGACGTGGTGGCGCTGGCCGGAACGCCCAGCAGCGTCTGTGCGGCAGTCCTGCGGTTCCGGGAAGGGCGCTTGACCGACAAGCGGGAGTTTCTGTTCCACGATACCGCAGACATCGCGGCGGTGCGGGAGGAATTTCTGCCGCGTTATTATCTGGACGATGAACAAATTCCGAAAATCATTGCCGTGGATGAGCTTCCGCCGGACAGCGAAGCTTTGCAGCAGGCGCTGAACGAAAAGCGCGGCAGCGAAGTGCAGCTGTACATCCCCCAGCGGGGCGACAAGGCCCGCCTTGTGGAGATGGCGCACACCAATGCGGTGGAGCGTCTGGCCCGGGAAAGCGGCCGCTATGCCCGTGAGGAAAAGCTGTTGGACGAACTGGCGCAGGTGCTGGGATTGTCGAAGCCGCCCCGCACCATCGAGAGCTACGATATCTCCAACTGGGGCGATGGGACCAGCGTCTGCGGCATGGTGACATTCCGGGATGGCAAGCCCTATAAGGCGGGCTACCGGAAGTTCAAGATGCAGACCGTTCTGGGGACCGACGACTATGCGTCGCTGGCGGAGACGGTCTCCCGGAGGGCGGCGGAATACGAAAAATATGCCCTGCTGGCTGAACACGGGCAGCAGAGCAATAACTATTTTGGCGAAAAACCGGACCTTCTGCTGATGGACGGCGGGCGCGGACAGGTCAGCGCGGCCAAGGCGGCGCTGGCCGGGACCAAGCTGGCCGATGTGCCGCTGTACGGCATGGTCAAGGATGATCACCACCGTACCCGCGCCATCGTGGACAGCGAGGGCCGGGAGATCGCCATTAACATGAACCGGGGGACTTTTACCTTCATCACGGCCATTCAGGACGAGACGCACCGCTTTGCGAACGCCTACCGGAAGCAGCAGATGAAGAAGAAAAGCTATGCTTCGACCCTGACCGAAGTGCCGGGGATCGGCCCCAAAACAGCCAAGGCGCTGATGACCCAGTTCAAGAGCGTGGGAGCCGTCCGGGAAGCCACCCCGGACCAGCTGGAAAACACCCCCGGCGTGGGGAAACAGCTGGCGGTGACTATCTACGAGTACTTCCACCCGGCGGAATAAGATTCAAGAAAAAAGCCCTGTCAGAAATTCGGGCGGTGCGCCAAACGGTGCACAAGCAGTTCCGAGTTTCTGACAGGGCTGATTTTTTAGGATGGCTTAGTTTTCCGAAGAGATATCCTGACCGAAGTACTTCTCGCTCAGTTCCTTCAGCGTGCCGTCGGCGCGAAGCTCGTCGATGGCGTTGTTGATGGCTTCCAGCAGGGTGGCGCTGTCGTCGCCCTTGCGCAGGGGGATGGCGACATGAGAGGCTTCCTCCGTCTGGGCGACCAGCTTGAAGTCGGCGTCCGGATGAACGTTCAGATAGTCGTAGAAGGAGACATCGGCGTTCAGAGTGGCGTCGATGCGGCCGGCGGTCAGCAGCTGGATGGTCTCTTCCAGCGTGTCGATGCCCTGCACCGTTGCGCCGTAGCTCTCGGCAAGCTCCATGTAGGTGGAAGCAAGGCTGTTGGCCGTGGTCTTGCCGTTCAGGTCCTCGAAGCTCTTGATGTCGTCGTTATCCTTGCGGACGGCCAGAGCAGTATGGATGTAGCCGTAGGGCGTGGTGAAATCGTAGGTCAGAGCGCGCTCGTCGGTGACCTCGACGCCGTTGCAGACCATGTCGTAACGGCCGGCGTCCAGACCGGCGAACAGGCTGTCCCAGTCGCTCTCGACGTACTCCGGCTCGACGCCCAGCTTCTCAGCAATGGCGCGGGAAACTTCGACGTCGTAGCCAACGAGGGTGTCGCTCTCGTCGTGGAAGCTCCACGGCTGCCATGCGCCTTCCAGTGCAACAATGAGCTTGCCATTGGCCTGAATGGTGGCCAGCTGGTCAGCCGCAGCGGAACCGGCAGATGCAGAGCCGGAAGCAGCCGTGCTGGTGGAAGCGGAGCTACTGGAAGAGCAACCGGACAAGGTGAGAACGCCGGCAGCAGCCATGACGCTCATCAGGGAAATAAAAGTTCTTCTTTTCATATGGGATATCCTTTCGGTATGCTTAATTGAAGGACGGTCGGTTGTTTCGTGAGCAAGTGTCCGACGGGTGGGACCCTGTTGCCGAAGGCAATAGGGCGGGGTATGGAATCCCCGCTCCACTTGCGAGGGAAATAACCGACTGGCCGGGTAACAAATATCAGGTGTGCTGGGAAATTTTCTGCAAAAATTCCCGGGTACGCTCCTCTTTGGGGTGCGCGAAAAACTCATGCGAGGGGGCCTGTTCCACCACGACGCCGTGCTCCATGAACACAGTCTTGGAGGAAACGTTGCGGGCAAAGCCCATCTCGTGGGTGACGACCAGCATGGTCATGCCCTCTTCGGCCAGCTGCCGCATGACGGCAAGGACTTCGCCGGTCAGCTCCGGGTCGAGCGCGGAGGTGGGTTCGTCGAAGTAGATGATCTCCGGGTCGGTGGCAAGGGCGCGGGCAATGGCGACGCGCTGCTGTTGACCTCCGGAAAGCTGGCGGGGATAGTAATCCGCCCGGTCGGCCAGACCGACCTTTTCCAGCATCTTCAGGCCAAGGGCATCGGCCTGTTCTTTCGGCATCTTGCGGGCGACGATCAGGCCCTCGGTGACGTTCTGCAGAGCGGTCTTGTTCCGGAACAGGTTGTAGTTCTGGAACACAAAGGCTGTCTTTTTGCGCAGACGGGCGATGTCTGCCTTGGAGATGTTTCCAAGGTCGAACGTCTCGCCGTCAAAGGTCAGACTGCCGCTGTCGGTCGGCTCGAGGAAGTTCAGGCAGCGCAGAAGGGTGGTCTTGCCGGAACCGCTGGGGCCGAGGATGGCCACGACGTCGCCCTTTTCCACGGTCAGATCCACGCCGTTCAAGACGTTCAGCGTGCTGGCCACCCGGCGGGCGCTGCCGCGCGGGAACGGCCCGATGTGGAAATGGGGCTTATCATCGTAGGTATAGAACGATTTGTGGATGTTTTTGATCTCTAACATAGCCATCGTGCATCCCCCTTTCTCACTGGAAGCCGTGGGCGTTCAGCTGACGCTCCAACAGGCTTTGCAGCTTGGTGACCACGGTGCAGAACAGCAGGTAGACCACGGCGACCTCGCAGTAGATGGGCAGGAAAATGTAGGTGCGGGCCGCGACGCGCTGACCGGCCATGAACAGCTCGGCGACCGTGATGTTGGACGCCAGAGAGGTGTCCTTGATCATGCCGATGAGCGAGTTGGACAGGGCGGGCACAGCCGTGCGGAGCGCCTGCGGCAGCACGATGCGGTACATGATCTGCCACCACGTCATGCCGACACAGTAGCCGGCTTCCAGCTGGCCCTGCGGAACGCTTTCGAGCGCGCCGCGCATCGTCTCGGCACAGTAAGCGCCCTCGTTGATGGCAAAGGCGATGACCGCCGCCGGGAAGGCGTCCAGCATGATGCCAAGGCTGGGCAGACCATAAAAGATGATGAACAGCTGCACCAGAAGCGGCGTGCCGCGGATGACCCAGATGTAGAATCGGGCCAGCTGCCGCAGGATCGGCACATTGGCATACTGCACCAGCGCCACCACCACGGCCAAGACCATGGCAAGGCTGAAGGAGATCAGGGTCAGCGGGATGGTCATGGTGAGACCCGCCGACAGGATACGGGGCAGCGCCTCCCACAAAACGCTGACCGTGCGGTTGGAAAGTAAAGCTTCGAACATTGAAATCTTCCTTATTTTGACAAGAAAACGGCGTGAAATCTATTATATACCTTAAAGTGAACTCGAAGTCAAGGGGAAATCCTATTATTCCTACCAAAATACTATAACATGATTTTCCAATAGAAGCAATTTGTTTGCGGAAATCCCCTGTTATTACTAAAACTGAAAAGAAACATACCCTAACTTTGTGCAGTCTGGCTAGGAGTTGACGTTGCGGGCGGTTTCGTGTACAATGGAAACTGACAAGCTCCCGCAGAAAATCTTGCGGGAATCATGCCCACGGGAAAGCCGTGCGGCGGATTCGGAGGATTTGAACGTGACAAAACGGAATATCGGGATCCTGGGTGCAGGTACTTGGGGCATGGCTCTGGCACGGATGCTGTGCGTGAGCGGAAATGATGTGCTGGTCTGGTCGGCCATCGAAAAAGAGATCGACGACCTGTCCACCACCCGGGTGCACCGCAATCTGCCCGGAATGAAGATCCCGGAGGAATTGAAGTTCACCAAGAGCATCGAGGAAGTCTGCAAGGAGAAGGACATCCTGCTGTTTGCTGTGCCGTCGGTGTTCGTGCGCTCCACGGCGGCCAAGGCACGGCCCTATGTGGCGGACGGCCAGATCATCGTGGACGTGGCAAAGGGCATCGAGCCGGATACCCTTTACACCATGACGGAGATCCTGGCCGACGAGCTGGGCAAAGAGGGCGGCCCCAAGGGGGTGCGTCTGGTGGCCCTGTCCGGCCCGACCCACGCCGAGGAAGTGGCGGTCGATCTGCCCACGACCATCGTTTCGGCCAGCCCGGATGTCGAGGCGGCAAAGTTCGTGCAGGAAGTATTCTCCAACAGCGTCATGCGCGTCTATACCAATGAGGACATCAAGGGTGTGGAGCTGAGCGGCGCCATGAAGAACGTCATCGCGCTGGGCGTCGGCATCTCCACGGGCCTGGGCTACGGCGACAATGCCCGTGCGGCCCTCATCACCCGCGGCATCGCCGAGATCGCGCGTCTGGGCGTGGCGATGGGCTGCAATGTCCACACCTTTGCGGGTCTGGCGGGCATCGGCGACCTGATCGTGACCGCGACCAGTATGCACAGCCGCAACAACCGCGCTGGTATCCTCATCGGCAAGGGCGAGACGCCGGAACAGGCCGTCAAGGAAGTCGGCATGGTGGTCGAGGGCATGAACGCTCTGCCCGCCGCGCTGGAACTGGCAGAACGGTATCAGGTGGAAATGCCCATCGTTCAGACCGTGAACGCCATCGTCAACGAGGGCATGGGCGCGGCGGAAGCCGTCCGCACCCTGATGGACCGTGACCCCAAGAACGAACTGCCGCAGGGATACGAGAAGTAAAAAACGATACGACAAAAGCGAGAGACGTGAAGCGGAAAAGCTTTACGTCTCTCGCTTTTTGCTGCCGAAACTTCAGCGAAGGGAGCTGGGAGAGGAATTATAGTGCATCGTGGCGGCTTTCAACATGGTGTTGCCGGAATCGCGGATCTCGATCGCGGCCCATTGGGATTCTCCGGCCTGATAGTAGACATCCTTCAGAAGCGGGCAGTTTTCGAAGGCGTAATACTCAACGGTCGTGACCGACGCGGGAATATAGATAGCCCGTAAAACAGAGCATTCACTGAAGGTTTTCCGGTCGATGAGCTTAAGACCGTCTGGAAGAATGATCTTCTGAAGAGGGGTCTGAGCGAAAGCATCTCCGTTGATCTCGGTGACCGTTTCGGGGATGGAAATAGCGGAAAGGGATTTGCAGCCCTTAAAGGTTTCGGAACCGATTCGCTTTAGTTTCTGGGGGAGGGTGATGGAGGAAAGCGCGGAGCAGTTATAGAACGATTTGCCGGCAAGTTCAAGGATCGTATCGTTGAGAACGACGTTCTTCAGATTTGTACAGGATTCGAACATCGCACTTGAAAGGACGGAGCCTTTTACGGTAGCGGATACAAGACTCTTGCAGTTATAGAAAGGTGCGGAAGTATTATAAGGCGGATAGTTTGTGACAGAAGCAGGGACCACGATGGAGGTTAAGCGGGTTTCGGAAAAAGCGTTCCAGCCAAGCGTCTCCAATCCCTCTGGAAGGTTGATGGATGCTAAAAGGGTACAACCGCAAAAGGCGTCATAGCCGAGTTCTTTCATGGTGGAGGGGAGCTGGACGCTGCGAAGGTTGGTAGAGTTTTCAAAGTGGCAGAGACTTTCCACGCCTTCCTGCAAAATCAGCTCTTCCAGAGAGCGGCTGCCGCCGTATTGGAGCTTCTTATAGCATCCGGGAACGATCATTTTGGTGATTTTGCCGCCAAGGTCGCCATCCAATTCAACGATTTTCCGACCAGACCATTTTTCGGGAAGTGTGATCGTGCCTATGGGCTGGACGCCATTGCTGTCATAGCCTGTCAGCGTGGCAGTTCCATCATTGTTGTTGCGGGTCGTCCAGATGATTTTACTGGGATCAATTTCGGCAGTACTGGAAGAACTGGAACTGCTGGAGGAGCTGCTGCTCGAGGAGCCGGACGATGGAGATTCCGGGACTGAGGGAGAAGCGGGAACGGAAGCCGCGGGGGCCTCGTCGCATCCTCCCAGTACACCTGTGACGGAGACCGCAAAAGCAGCTGTACCGGCAAGTTTCAGGAAGTTGCGTCGGTCCATTTTCTTAGACATAATAATCCTCCTGTTTTTTTGTTTTTGCAGATGATTTGGAAGCTTCTATGAAAAACTTGATATCCAAATGGATATCATAAGCCAAGAATAACATGCGCTCGTTGTATTGTCAAGATATCCATTTAGATATCAGGAGGGCGCTTATGGCTTATTACCGTAGACTCCGTGACATGCGCGAGGACCACGATCTGACCCAAAGACAGGTGGCCGCGATTCTGCAAATGCCACAGCCGCAGTATAATCGATATGAGCAAGGACTTCGAGACGTGCCGACGACCGTTTTGATCAATCTGGCAGACCTGTACGAAACATCGACGGATTATCTGCTTGGCAGAACAGATGATCCGTCGATGTCAAAATAACGAAAGCATGCTTTGCAGAAATTACCAAAAAATACTTCAAACATTTTACTAAAAATACACCCAAAGGGGTAGCAGGGGCGGAAAGTTTCTGCTATACTGGGGCCTGTAAGAAATCGTGAAGGAGGAAAAACATGCCCTCAACGTATGCACACCGCCGTTTTGGCGCAGATGTTCTGGCACAGCTGCCGGAACCGCTTCAGAAAAAGATCGCCCCGTACCGGGAACTGTATGATATGGGTCTGCATGGGCCGGACCTGCTGTTTTACTACAAGGCGCTGCAGTCCAATCCGGTGAGCCGGCTGGGCAATGCGATGCACGAGCAGCCCGGCGCAGTCTTTTTTGAGCGGGCGCGGGGCGTCATCAAGAACGCCAAGAACAAGGACGCCGCGCTGGTCTACACGCTGGGCTTCATCTGCCATTTTGCGCTGGACAGCACCTGCCACCCCTGCGTGGAGCAGGATGTCCGGTCCAGCGGCGTGAGCCACTGTGAGATCGAGACGGAGTTCGACAACCAGCTGCTCCGCCGGGACGGCCATGACCCGCTGCATTTCTTCACGGCCGGCCACATCAAGCCCAGTACCATCTGGGCCAGAGTGGTCGCGCCGTTCTATGAGGGCATCACGGTCGAGGAGACCTATGAAGCCATGACCGGCATGGTCATGGTCCACCACCTGCTGCAGGCATCGAACCCGGTCAAGCGCTGGGTGGTGCTGACCGGCATCCGAGCCGCCGGAAAGTGGGAGTACATGCACGGACTGGTGGCGAACCCGAAGCCGAACCCCAAGTGCGAGGAGAGCGGACGGCAGCTGGATGCCTTGTACCAGAAGGCTCAGCCGCTGGCGGTCCGGCTCATCACCGAATATGTGGACGGGCTGGAGACGGATGCGCCGCTGGATGCCGCGTATCAGCACACTTTTGGAGAGAATTGAGGAATTATGGAACAAACAAAGAAATTCAGCCTGACCGGGCTGGAACGCGCATGGATCCTGTACGATGTCGGCAACTCGGCCTTTGTGCTGATGGTGGCGACCCTGATCCCGATCTTTTTCAACGCACTGGCGGCGGACGGCGGCCTCAGCTCGGTAGAGTATCTGGCCTATTGGGGCTATGCGGCCTCGGCGGTGACCATCATCACGGCCATCCTCAGTCCGATCTTGGGCACGCTGGCCGACACCCGGGGCTTCAAAAAGCCCATCTTCATCCTCTGCCTTGTGGTCGGTGTGGCGGGCTGCTGCGCCATGGGACTGGCCAAAACGTGGCTCCCGTTCCTGCTCATCTTTGTCTTTGCAAAGGTGGGCTTCTCGGGCAGTCTGGTCTTTTATGATTCCATGCTGGGCGACGTGACGACCCCGGAGAGGATGGACGAAGTTTCTTCCCGCGGCTATGCGTGGGGCTACATCGGAAGCTGCATCCCTTTTGTGGTCTGCCTTGCGCTGGTGCTGGGTGCAGGAGCCATCGGCATCAGCCAGATGACGGCGCTGAACATCGCGCTGTTTATCACGGCGGCGTGGTGGCTGGTGACGACCCTTCCGCTGCTGAAGAATTATAAACAACTCCACTATGTCGAGGTGGAAAAGCACGCCATCCGGCAGAGTTTTGCCCGCATCGGCCACACCATCCGCCATCTGCACGAGGACAAGCAGGTATTCTGGTTCCTGCTGGCGTTCTTCTGCTACATCGACGGTGTGTATACCATCATCGACATGGCGACGGCCTACGGTACGGCGCTGGGGCTGGACACCACCGGCTTGCTGCTGGCCCTTCTGGTGACCCAGATCGTGGCCTTCCCGTCGGCGCTGATCTTCGGGCGGCTGTCCTCGAAGTATCCGTCCACGACCCTGATCCCTGTCTGCATCGCGGCCTATGCGGGCATCGCGGTGTTTGCCTTCTTCCTGACCCAGCAGTGGCAGTTCTGGGTGCTGGCCGTCATCGTGGGCATGTTCCAAGGCGGCGTTCAGGCGCTTAGCCGCTCCCACTTTGCCAAGATCACGCCGCCGGAAAAGTCGGGCGAATACTTTGGCTTGTTCGATATCTGCGGCAAGGGCGCGTCCTTCCTTGGGACGATGATCGTCAGCGTGGGAAGCCAGCTGACCGGCAGCGCCAACGTGGGTGTCGGTTCGCTGATCGTGCTGTTCATCATCGGCTTCGTGCTGTTCCGGGTGTCCTGCAAAGAAGGCGTGATCACAGAGTAAACCTCTTTGTCACACTGGAAAGACGAAAGAATCATCTGCTCCGCGGTTGTGAGAAACAGCTGTGGGGCTTTTTTGTTTGTTGCGTCTTACGGCCCATCGTGATACAATAAAACAAAATCCATTCAAAAAAGGAGAACCACAATGAAGCAATATCCCGGCTATACGGTCCTGCGCTGTGAGGATTGCCCCGAACAGCACGGGACGCTGACGGTTCTGACCCACGATGTCAGCGGCGCGACCATTCTTCTGGTGGAAAACGAGGATGTGAACAAGGCGTTCGGCATCGGATTCGGTACGTTCCCCTCGGACGACACCGGCGTGTTCCACATTCTGGAGCATTCGGTGCTGGCTGGCTCGGAAAAATATCCGGTCACTTCGCCGTTCTTGCAGCTGCTCAAGAGCAGCATGGCATCCTTCCTGAACGCGATGACCTTCCCCGACAAGACGGTGTATCCGTTTGCGACCCCGAACGAGACGGACTTCAAGAACCTGATGGACGTCTATTTGAACGCCGTGTTCTGCCCGCTGGCCATGGTGGACAAGCGGGTGTTCGAGCAGGAGGGCTGGCATCGCGGCGATGATGGAACGGTGAGCGGCGTCGTGTACAACGAGATGCAGGGCGCACTGGCTTCGCCGGACGCACAGCTGGAAAATGCGCTGGAACGGGCGATGTTCCCGGATACGGCGTATGGATTCGTTTCGGGCGGCGACCCGGCATCCATCCCGGCACTGACCTATGAGAAATATGTGCGGGTCTACCGCCGCCACTACAGCGCCGACAACTGCTGTGTGACCCTGTACGGCAAGATGGACATGGCAGAAAAGCTGGCATTTCTGGACGAGCACTACCTCAGTAAGATGCCCAAGGGGACCAGCCAGCCCCGCCTGACTGTGCAGGACGAGCAGACCGGCGTGAAGGTGAAAATTCCTTACTACACCGAAAAGCCGGAGGCCGATCAGGTCCAGTGCGCTCTGGCATGGTACACGGGCGCATTCGCAGACCGCGAGCGCCAGCTGGGCGTGGAAATTTTGCTGGATGCCCTGCTGGGAACGAATCAGTCGCCGCTGAAAGCCGCCCTGCTGGAAGAAAAGCTGGGTGCAGACATCGACGTCGGCTTCGACGACAGCACCCTGCAGCCGGTTCTGGAACTGGTCCTGCGCGGCGCGACCGAGGAATCGGCGGCGAAGTTCGCCGGGAGCATCCGCAAGGCCGTGGATGCGCTGCTGGAAGAGGGCATCCCGGCGGACCTGCTGCTGGCCAGCCTGAATGCGGCGGAGTTCGCTTCGCTGGAGCGACCGGGCAGTCTGCCCGACGGCGTGCTGGACGCCATCCATGCGTCCACCGGCTGGCTCCACGCCAAGGACCCGGCTCTGCTGCTCCACACCGATAAGCTGTTCGCGTCCCTGCGGGAGAAGCTGGACACCGGCTGGTTCAACGAGCTTCTGCGCAGCCTGTTTGCGCCGGAACCGGTGGAAATTATTCAGGTCCCCACCCTGCCCAAGCAGGAAGAGGAAGCACAGGTAGCCCGCACCGACGGCAAGCTGGTGCTGAATCATCCTCTGACCGTGGCGGACCTCGGCGACGGCGACAAGAGCGCCGAGGGCGTTGTGGGACAGCTGGCGGGAGCAGAGCTTCTGCATCATCCGTCCAAGGGAAGCCTGTATCTGAACTTCTACTATGACATCGGCGGGCTGACCGAAGAAGAGGTCCAGTATCTCGACCTGCTGACCGATGTGCTGGACGAGCTGGACACCCCCAAGCACACCGCCCGCGAGCTGAACACCCTGCGCAGCACATGGCTGGGCGACAGCCGTGCCTGTATCAGCTTCTGGACCGGACGGCAGGAGGGGAACCCCTGCCACGCCAAGCTGACGCTGAACATGAGTCTGCTGGAACGCAGTCTCGAAAAGGCCGTCGAGCTGGGCAGCGAGTGGCTGTATGAGACGGAATTGACCGGCCCCAAGGCAGAGGAAGCCTTTGAGCGGGTGCTGAATCAGGAAAAGCTGAACATCGAACAGCAGTTCATCCAGATGGGCAACCAGTATGCGCTGGTCCACGCCACCAGTCACTATTCGGTGGAATCTGCGCTGAGCGAAGCTTGCAGCGGCGTGACGGGCTACCACTTCCTGTGCGATCTGCTGGAAAAGGCCGATTGGGCTGCCATGGGCAAAAAGCTGGAAGAGGTGCGCGAAAAGGTCCTGCACCATGCGGCACTGACCGTCAGTCTGCACGGCAGCGAGGATGCGCTGAAGAAACTGGAAGAGCTGCTTCCCGGCAGCACCTTTGCGGAAGAGATCCGCGATGCCGCCCAGCCTTACACGCAGGAACTGACGCCCCCGGCGAACGAAGCCTTTATCATCGACGGCGGCGTGAACTACGACATTCTGGCATGGCCGCAGGAGCGCAAGCCGGAACGCCGCGTGCTGGCCCGCGTGATGAGCTATGAATATCTGTGGCATCACATCCGCGAGGTGGGCGGCGCTTACGGCACGGGAATGCTGACCCGCACCGGGACCGAGGGTCTGTACACCTACCGCGACCCCCATCTGGCCGAGAGCTATGAGACGTTCACGAAAGGCCCCGAGGTGCTTGCGGCCCGCGAATACACCGACAAGGACGTGACCGAGTTCATCGTGGGCACGGTGTCGGAGATGGACAAGCCCATGAAACCCTGCGCCGAGGCAAAGGAACTCGACCGCCGGTATTTCTGCGGCATCACCGACGAGATGCTGGCCGCAGACCGGAAAGCACTGTGCTCGGTGGATGCGGACACCATCCGCGCCCATGCGGCAGAACTGACGGCGCAGATGCAGCAGGGCGTCCGCGTGGCGTTCGGCAGCAAGGACGCGGTAGAAGCGGCCAAGGACCTGTTTGACCACATCGAGACGCTGTAAATTTCCGAAAATCTAAACAATAAGGCCCCGGTTGGCATTGCCAATGCTCTGAACGAGAGCGGCGATGCCGGCCGGGGCCGTTTTTTATTCTTTGGAAGCGGGGGAGTCCAGCGTTTCGGCGATAACGTAACGGGGACGGTGCTTGACCTCGTTGTAGATTTTCGAGAGGTAATAGCCGATGATGCCAAGGCTGATCATGAGCAGACTTCCCGTGAAAAGCTGGAGCAGGATGACCGTCGTGAAGCCTTCCAGCGCTTCGCCGGCAAAGTAGCGGTACAGGGCTTCGCCGCCTGTCAGGACCGCCGCAATGAGCATGAGAATGCCCAGGAAGATGACCAGATACAGGGGCGCAGAGGTGAACGCCGCCAGATTGGAGAGGGCATAGCAGAAGAGCTGCCACGAGGACCAGCTGCTTTTGCCCGCCGCGCGGGGCTGAACGTCGAATTCCACCTGCGCGGTCCGGAAGCCGATCCACGCGGAAAGGGCGCGGTAAAAGGTGTCGCGCTCCGGCATGTTGAGCAGCACGAGGACGGCTTTCCGGTCCAGCAGCTTGAAATCCGAACTGCGGCGGAGGTCCATCTTGGCGGCACGGCTGATGGAACGGTAAAAAAAGAGGGCAGCGTTGCGGTGCAGCTTGCTTTCGGTCCCGCGCTCCCGCTTGACGCCCTCGATGACCTCATAGCCCTCGCACCAGAGACGCCACATCTCCGGGATCTTTTCCACGGGGTGCTGCAGGTCGCAGTCCATGGTCACGCAGCAGTCGCCCTTTGCGGCCTGAAGGCCGGCGTAGAGGGCGGCTTCCTTGCCGAACGAGCGCGAGAACCGGACGCCGCGGACCTGCGGCAGCTCCTCGGCGGTGCGGCGGATGGCTTCCCATGTCTGGTCGGTGGAGCCGTCGTTGATAAAGATCAGCTCGTGCCGGATGTGGTTCGCGTCCAGAAGGTCCGCAAGGCGGTGCGCGATGAGCGGGACGTTTTCTTCTTCATTGTGGGCGGGCAGGATGACAGAAAGCAGTTCATGACCGGTGGGCAAGGCGTTCGACCTCCTTTTGGCTCAGCGTGTGCAGAGCCTGATATTCGACTTTGCGACCCTCAGAGAGATAAAACGGGTGAAAATCGGTTTTCTGCGGGTCGAAAAAGGGCTGACCGGGTTCCAGTCCGCCCGGGTGGAACAGCAGCTCCACCGGTTGGCTGCGCTTGGCCGCAAGGCGGAGATACTGCGGAAGAACAGCGCGGACCCGGTCGGCGTCCATATGGCCCGAAAACAGGATGCCGCAGAACAGGGCGGTGGGGATGCTGCTGCGCCGGAACGCGGGGCGGTCCCACAGCCAGCAGAGATTTAGAACGACCTGCTTGACGGCGTTGACTGCGGAATAGGTGGGGTAGAGCCGGACCGCACCCCAGAACGGCGAGAACGGCTCGGCGGGGATGCGCAGGTGCTCGACCGGAAGATGATGGTCCGAGAGGACTTGGAGCAGGGTGCGGAACACCAGCGGGATCATGTGGACGTGCTGGTGGCTGTCGATACGAAGCGGCGTCCCGGCGGGAAAGAGCGCTGCAAAGGCCAGCAGCTGGCGTTCCAGCTCCTGATAGAGCTGGGCGGCAAATTCGTTTCGCTTGGGGGAGAGGGACAGCCGCAAAAGCCCGATGAAGGAGTTGGAAAAGCTGCCGTCCGGACGGACCAAAAGCGGGATGGACGCCGCAGGGGAGAGCGCTTTGCCCTCGACCAGATTGAGGTGGACGGCAAGCTTCAGGCCGGAAGAGCGGAGCTGCTCGACCGAGGCTTCCAGCGCGCCGTTCGGCACGATGCTGACGCTGTTCAGACAGCCGTTTTTCTGGCAGTCGCAGATGAGCGCATCGCTGGGCGGGGTCATGCCGTAGTCATCAGCGTGAAAATAGACGAGCGGAGTTTCAGCCATTGATATCGACCCCCTCTCCGACCCGGATGACGATGGTATCGCCGACGACGGCCACCGAACCGGTCTGGGGCCAGAGCGGCATCTGCTGGACCTCGGGCAGCTGAAGAAGCTGTTCTTTTTCGTCGTGGGAGACAAATTCGAGGTCCAGCGCGCAGTAATCGTTCAGGGTGGTGGTCAGGACGCTTTGGTTTACCGTGGGGTCGTCGGGGCGGAGAAGAAGCCCCTCGGTGAAGCCGGTCATGTTCAGGCCGAGGTCCGCAGAATACAGCTCAGAACCCGGCAGCGTGCCGAGAACGGCCAGCTTGGTGCAGCTTTCGGCGTCGTCCAGCTGCTCGATGCGGTCCGCCATCCGGATGGCGATGCTGTAGGAACGCTCGTAGGACAGCTGGGCCAGATGATAGCAGACATTGGCGAGGACGATGCAGTTGAACACGACCGCACCGCCCACCAGCAGGATGGACCAGTTTTTGAGGGCCGAAAAGCGCGGGCGCTCGTTCAGGTGCTCGTAGAACAGGACGAACGCCAGATAAAACACACAGTAGCCCATGGTCATCAGGTTGTGATAGTCCACAAAGGGGTCCAGAAAATACAGGGCCGATGCGCCGAACGGCAGCGCCGCCAGATATACCAGCACGAGGACAAGGCGGGCGGGTTCGCGGTGAAGATGCTGCTGGACCAAGGCGGAGAGCACGAACACCGCCAGCAGGGCCAGCAGGAGAAGATTCAGCAGGAACCATGCGCCGATGCCCTGCCGATAATCGAGGAAGAACTTGATGAACCGGACCGTGCACTGGTAGACCGAGGTGGAAAGCTGGAAGGAAGAACCGACCGAATCGATGCTCTGATAGTCGGAGAGCTGGGTCCCGGCGGACCAGAGCAGGAGTTTCAGGACCACGAGATAGACAGCTCCCGCCAGCACGCCGCCCGCCAGAAAGCGTCCGGCAGAGCGGAGAGAATGGAAGACAGAGCGGGTCCCGAACAGAAGGTCATCCAGCAGAAACAGCAAAAGCAGGGTGATGGTCAGGGTGATATACGCCTGATAGATGCCGACCGAGATCCACAGACAAGCGGCCCCGGCAAAGAAGGCGAATTTTCCGCTGCGGGTGAAGAACCGTGCACTCAGACAGGCCAGCAGGAGCGCAAGGCAGTAGCCGTCGGCCACATAATTATAAGAGAGGGTCGAGGTGACGGTGGGGAACACCGCCACCAGAGCGCCGGTCAGGACCAAAGGGACTTTTTCGTGGAACTGGAACAGGTCTGCGATGACGGCGGCGGCACAGGCCAGATGCAGCAGACTCAGCAGCCCATTGAGCCATGGAAGGTCATAGTAGGAGCTGAATCCACAGGCCAGCGACAGGAAATAGCGCCCGAAGTGGAGCATGTCCTGCGCGTCGTACCGGAACACGAGGGAATCCCAGTTGGGGAGCCAGTTGGTCAGCTTATAAAAATGGGCGGCAAGCCCAAACACAAGGGCAGAGAAGAATGTGATGGTCCATTCCGGCCGGATGGCACTTCGCAGCCGGGAAAGTGTTTGCTCAGGTCGCTGCATAAAAACTCCTTTCGGGTCGAATCTTAGAGGATGCAGCTTAATTATAGTCCTTCGGCGAAAGGTGCGCCAGCCCTTTTTGATGCTGTGCGCGAAAAAATTGACGGGTCGTTCCCCTGTCTGCGGAAAAGCAACGCGGACAGGGGAAATTTTTACGCTTTTGAATATACAGAGTGGAAAACATTAAATTAAAAATACACAGCGGCCCCGCAAAAGGATGGACTGCAAGAAAAAGAAGAAACGTGGTATTCTTTTGTCAAGCCAAAACGAAAGGATGTGAAACGAACCGAATGGCGCAGACGAAACGACCGGCATCGGCCAAAGGGCTGGAAAGTCTCCACCGCGCGACCGACACCCTGAGCACGATGCTGGCACAGGAGGTGAAAGAACTGAACGCCCGCCAGAAAGCGGCCCGCCGCGACGGTGCAGATGCCGCCGGGACCATGAAGGGCCTGAAGGAAGCCACGGCCGTCCTGAAGGACCTCGCGTCGGTGGCCAAGGTCCTGAACGAACAGGGCGCGGACACCGAAGGCAGAGAGTGCGGCGTGGTGCTGCTGCCGCAGGTGGAGGATGTATGAAAGCAGAACAGAATGTGCCGGTGGTCTGGCGGCCCCAGCCAAGGCAGAGGGAGTTCATGCGGAGGCCGGAACCGGAAGCCCTCTACGGCGGTGCGGCGGGCGGCGGAAAAAGCGATGCGCTGGTCATCGAGGCCCTGCGGCAGGTGGATATCCCGCATTACCGGGCGCTCATCCTGCGCAAGACCTATCCGCAGCTGAGCGACCTTGTGGACAAAAGCATGGTCTACTACCGCAGAGCCTTTCCGGAAGCGCAGTACAACGCGACGAGTCATGTGTGGGTGTTCCCCAGCGGGGCGAAGATCTACTTCGGCTCGATGCAGTACACCAAAGACCGCACGAATTATCAGGGCAAAGCCTTTGATTTTATCGGGTTCGACGAGCTGACCCACTTCGAGTGGGAAGAGTACAGCTACATGATGAGCCGCAACCGCCCCACCGGACCGGGCACGCGGGTGTATCTGCGGGCCACGACCAATCCCGGCGGCGTCGGACATGGCTGGGTCAAGGCACGGTTCATCACGCCCGCCCCGCCCGGGACCCCCATCGTGGAGGAATATCCGGTCCGGATGCCGGATGGGACCGAGAAAATCTTGAAGCGGGCGCGGGTGTTCATCCCGTCCAGCGTGTTCGACAACCCGGCCCTGCTGGAAAATGACCCGGATTACCTCGCAAGCTTGGCGTCGATGCCGGAAGCGGAAAAACAGGCCCTGCTCTATGGCAGCTGGGACAGCTTTTCCGGTCAGGTGTTCACCGAGTGGCGGAACGACCCGGACCATTATCTGGACCAGCGCTGGACCCATGTGATCGCGCCGTTTCCCATCCCGAAGCACTGGAAAATTTACCGGGGATTCGATTTCGGCTTTTCCAAGCCGTTTTCGGTGGGATGGTATGCGGCTGACGAAGAAGGGCGGCTGTACCGGATCAAGGAACTGTATGGCTGCACCGGACGCCCCAACGAGGGACTGCGCATCGACCCGGTGGAACAGGCGCGGCGCATCCGGGAAGCCGAACAGAACGACCCTGTCCTGCGGGGCCGGGTCATTCAGGGCATCGCAGACCCCGCCATCTTTGACGAGAGCCGGGGCGAGAGCATCGCAGCCATGATGGAGCGAAGCCCGAACTTCCTGCACTGGATGCCCGGGGACCACACCCGGCTGGCCGGAAAGATGCAGTTTCACTACCGGCTGGCATTCGACGCAGAGGGCAGGCCGATGTTTCAGGTGTTCAACACCTGCAAGCATTTTCTGCGGACCATCCCGAATCTGGTCTACGATGAGAGCAACGTGGAGGACATCGATACCCGGCAGGAGGATCATATCTACGACGAGTGCCGGTATGTCCTGATGGAACATCCCATCTCGCCGCCCCGCCGCACGGCCCGTCCGCCGATGGGCGACGACCCGCTGGAACTGCACCGACAGGCAAAATTTTACCGAATTTGACCTTAGCACAAAGCCTGACAGGGCGGAACAAATATGTCCTGTGAAAACGGGAAGGAGGAATGAAATTGGACTTTTACGAAGAACGGCTGCCCATCGGGCCGGAAGAGATCGCGGAAGCGGCGGCGACCCTGCAGAAATACAAGACGGGCAAGGCCGCACTGGACAAACGGCTGGTGGACAACGAACTGTGGTTCCGGATGGGACACTGGAAAAATTACCAGAACCCGATGATGGAGGGCAAGCCGCAGCCGTCCAGCGGATGGCTGTTCAACTCCATCGCCAACAAGCACGCGGATGCTATGGACAACTATCCCTCGCCCAACGTCCTGCCCCGCGCGGCGGACGATGAACAGACCGCAAAGGCGCTGTCGAGCATCCTGCCGGTGGTGCTGGAACAGGCCGATTATGAGCAGGTCTACAGCGACACTTGGTGGCGGAAGCTCAAGCACGGGACCGGCGTCAAGGGCGTGTTCTGGGACCCGGAACAGCGCGGCGGCGTGGGCGAGATCGCCATCCGCCCGATGAACCTGCTGATGCTCTATTGGGAGCCGGGCGTGGATGACATTCAGGCCTCGCCGAACTTCTTCTCTCTGAGCATGGAGAACACCAAACAGCTGGAACAGCGCTGGCCCCAGCTCAAGGGACACAGCGCCAGCGTGCTGGATGTGCCGCGCTTTCTCCACGACGGCGGGCTGGACACCAGCGAAAAGAGCGTGGTGGTGGACTGGTACTATAAAAAGCCGGACGAGAACGGCAGGATCTTGCTCCACTACTGCAAATTCTGCAACGGCGTTGTGCTCTATGCCAGCGAGAACGACCCGGCGCTGGCCGGACGCGGATTCTACGATCACGGCAAGTATCCGTTCGTGTTCGACCCGCTGTTCATGGAAGAGGACAGCCCTGCGGGATTTGGCTACATCGACGTGATGAAGGAGTGTCAGACGGCCATCGACAAGATGAACCACGCCATGGACGAAAATGTGCTGCTGTCGTCAAAACAGCGGTATGTTCTGAGCGACACGGCGGGCGTCAACGAGGACGAGCTGGCGGATGTCTCCCGGGATATCATCCATGTGGTGGGGCGGCTGAACGACGACAGCTTCCGGCCTTTGCAGACCACCGGACTGCAGGGCAACAGCCTGAGCTACCGCAACAGCCGGATCGAGGAGCTGAAGGAGATTTCCGGCAACCGCGACATGACGCAGGGCGGCACGGCGGGCGGTGTGACAGCCGCTTCGGCCATTGCGGCCCTGCAGGAGGCTGGTTCGAAGCTGAGCCGCGACATGCTCAAGAGCGCCTACCGGGCCTTTGCGAAGGAGTGCTATCTCATCATCGACCTGATGCGCCAGTTCTACGACGAAGAACGGGTGTTCCGTATCCTCGGCTCCACGGGTGAGAGCGAGTTCGTGCCCTTTTCTGGTATGGCGCTTCGTCCGCAGCCGCGCGGCGTCGTGGGCGGCGTGGAGCTGGGAAGTCGGGAGCCGGTGTTCGACATCGTGGTGAGCGCGGAGAAGAAATCGACCTTCAGCCGCCTGTCCCAGAACGAGACCGCCAAGGAGTGCTATCAGCTGGGCTTCTTTGCGCCCGCCAATGCGGACGCGGCGCTGGCGGCGTTGGATATGATGGACTTTGAGGGCATCGAAAAGGTGCGCCAGCGGGTCCGTCAGAACGGAACGATGGCTCAGCAGCTGGCCGCGATGCAGCAGCAGGTGGCGGCGCTGACCGGGATGCTGCAGAATCAGAACGGTGTGGACCCGAATCGGCCGCTGAGCGGTCCGGCGCAGAATCTGGCGACACAGGCAGCGGCACGGGCCATGAAACTTGGAAAGGAGCGTTAAATGATCAAGGTAACTTATACGGAACTGGACGGCCCGGAAGGACTGTCCCTGCGGCTGGAAGCGGCCGGCCATGCGGGGTATGCGCCCGCCGGACAGGACATCGTGTGCGCAGGGGCCAGCACCCTGATGCAGTCGCTGGTGAGCGTGCTGGCGGGTCTGGAAACGGCCAAGAGCGATGCATGGGATGAACCGGACGGCCCCCGGCTGGCGGTGACGGCATCGGCTCCGCAGGAAGCGTGGGTGGAGGGCGCGTTCGAGCTGGCAAAAGCGGGCTTTGCCCTGCTGGCGGAACGCTATCCGGACCATCTGCGGTTTGCGGACCTGAGCCGCAGGGGAACCTCCTGCATGATGGACCTGCAGCTGTTCGCCGAGGGCGGTGACGGCGCGGCAGAAGCCCCGGCCCTGAGTGCAGAACAGACCCATCAGGCCATTGCATCCGGGACCATGAAGCCGGGAGCAGAACGTGCCCCGGAACCGGCCCAGAGTGAGCCGAAGCCGGAGGAACCCGAAGCGCCGGAAGCGGACGAGACTTCCAAGCAGGAGCCTTCGCCCCGCCCGCCGCTGCCGGAACGATTCCCGGGCAAAAACATCGTGGACGGGCTGCACGAGCGCTGGAAGGCCGAAGAAGCGATGATCCGCCGGGTACTGCCGGACTTCTCGCTGCGGACGGAGCTGCAGGACCCCGAGATGCGGCGGCTCATGCAGCTGCCCGGGATGCGGATGGCGGATGCCTACCGTCTGGCCCACTACCGCGATGCCATGTGCCAGACCGCCCACGCCGTGGAACAGGGGGTGGTGGAGCGCATCCAGCAGCGCTCGGCCCGCCCTTCCGAAAACGGGACCCGCCCGGGCAGCGCTGCTGTGACCGGGGCGAATGTCTCCCGCATGACCCGTGCCCAGAGGGAAGCGCTGGAACGCAAGGCCCTGCACGGGGAGACCATCATGTTTTAAGCCTTTTCGGACCCGAAAAGGAAAATTATCTTCAAAAAAGAAAGGAAACGACCACATGAAACACAGTGAAAAGAAGTTCGACCTGCAGCTGTTCGCCGACCCTTCCGCCGCGCTGAACAACACCTCCGGCACGATGACCGCCGAGATGAAGACCTTCTATGAGAAGCGTCTCATCGATCAGGCAGAGCCGCGCTTGGTCCACGACCAGTTTGCGGATTACTACCCCGTTCCCCAGAACGGCGGCAAGACCATCGAGTTCCGCAAGTACGACAGTCTGCCCAAGGCGACCACCCCGCTGACGGAAGGCGTGACCCCGAACGGTCAGGCGCTGAACGTCTCCACCATCACCGCCGAGGTGAAGCAGTACGGCGGCTGGACCCCCATCACTGACACCCTGCAGCTGACTGCCATCGATAACAACATCGTTCAGGCGACCAAGATCCTTGCGTCTCAGGCGGGCCGCACCATCGACAGCGTGACCCGCGATATCCTTGCGGGCGGCACGAACGTCATCTATGCGCCGAAGGTGGGCACGGACGGTGCAGAGACGGCGGTGACCAGCCGCGCAACGCTGGACACGACCTGTCAGCTGACCTCGAAGCTCATCATGAAGGCGGCCACCCAGCTGAAGGCGATGAACGCGGATCCCATCGATGGCGGCTACATCGCCATCATCCACCCGTATGCGTCCTATGACCTGCGGAATGACCCGGCATGGATCGACGTGCACAAGTATGCCCAGCCGGACGAGATCTACAACGGCGAGATCGGCAAACTGCACGGCGTGCGCTTCGTGGAGACGAGCGAAGCGAAGATCTGGAAGGGCACGGGCTGCCCCAGCGGTCTGGCCGTGTTCGGTACGCTGATCTTGGGCGCTCATGCCTACGGTGTGACCGAACTGGAAGGCGGCGGTCTGGAACACATCGTCAAGCAGCTGGGCTATGGCGACGACCCGCTGAACCAGCGTGCTTCCGTGGGCTGGAAGGCCACCCAGACCGCAGAACGTCTGGTGGAGCAGTACATGGTGCGCATTGAGAGCTGCTCGAAGGAATACAGCGCCATTGCGGCGGCGAACTAACCTCTCAGGCGCTTTGCGCCAGCTCCCCTAGCAGGGGAGCCATTGGCAGGTCGGTTTTGGCTCTGCTGGATGAAAAAGGCGTCTCAAAACCGGAAACAGTTTGGCCCTGCAGAAAAGGGCAGAAGGAGTTTATATGGCAGTCAAGAAACAGACCGAAGAGAACCAGAACGCGGAAGCGGTGGAAAAGGAGCAGAAGGAGCTTGTGCCCATCCGGCTGTTCTCGGACGGCGGGCGGTACAAGGGCGACCTGTTCGTGAGCGTGAACGGCGTGAACTACCAGATCAAGCGCGGTGTGACCGTGAACGTGCCGCCTGAGGTGGCCGAGGTCATCCAGCACAGTCAGGAGCAGGACGACCAGAGCGCGGCCCGCATGGAAGAGATCATTCAGAGAAGCGAATAAAGACCCGTTCCCCGGCTCGGCGGCACACGCTGTGCCGGGGATTTTTAGTAACCACAGAGGGGAGATAGATAAAAATGACGGCAGGACAGGCCATTGAACTGGCGGATGCGATGCGGACCGACAACAGCTTTGACCCGATGCTGAAACAGCTGTGGCTGAAGCAGGTGGACGCCCAGCTGCGCAGGAGCATTCTGGACCGGGCGGACTGCGGGAATGATTTTGACGGCAAGGGAGCCGACACGGCCTTTGCGGACCTTGAGGGCTTGCAGGAGGACACCGAACTGCTGGCCCCGGCGGCATTTGAGGGGTTATACCCGCACTGGCTGTGTGCACAGATGGACCTTGCGCTGGGCGAGACGGCCCGGGCCGCGAACGAGTACCAGCAGTACAGCGACATGGTGCAGGAGTTCGGCGCATGGATGCGGCGAAATTACCCGCCCAAGACGGCGGCACAGTTTTTATATTGAACCTCTCAGTCACCTTCGGTGACAGCTCCCCTAAATAGGGGAGCCATTGGCAAGTCGGTTCTGGCTGTGCTGGACGAAGAAAGCTTATGATGTCGGGAGCGGGATGGCTCCGCGACAGAGGGAAAAGAAAGATGGAATTCAATCTAATCAGCAGCTCACGGCAGATGCTGCGGGCCTTTGGGGGCCTGAACGAGACTTACGGGTGCGGTGAAGCAGAACTGAGCCAAGGCAGGAATTTTTCGAGCCGGGGTTATCCGGCGCTGGCGACCCGGAAACACCGGCGGCATGTGCGGCACGCGGCAGCGACGAACGGCATGTATCACCTGAACGGACTGCTGGTCGTTTCGAGGCGGGACCTCATCTATAACCCGGACGAGACGCCCCAGAAGGCAAGCTTTGTATGGAATGCGGTGACGGACAGCGAAAAGCAGATGATCGGCATGGGCACGAAGGTGCTGATCTGGCCGGACAAGGTGGCGTTCGACACCAAGGACCTGTCGGTGACGAAGCTGGGGGCAGAATGGAAATTGAGCAGTCAAAATGCTGTCACTGGGATCAAAAGCGTCAGCTTTACCCCCTGCGATGTGGCAGGTAAGACCTACACGGTGACCCAGCGCGGGGCCACGGAACCAGAGGACCCGGACGATGGAACATTGTTTCTTAAGCTGAACGACCAGAAGGAGCCTTACAGCAGCGAAAATGTTTTGGAAATCTACAGCGCGGCCACAGGAAACTGGTCCGCCATCGAGCTGAACTGCTGCAAGCTGGAAGCGACCGGAATCGGCAAAGATTTTGCGGTCGGGGATACCGTGACCATAAGCGGCATGAGCGGCTCAGAAGAGCATCTGAAGGGTCTGGACGGTGACCATGCTGTTTCTGCAAGGGACGACGACTGGATTCAAATTGAGTTGGAATCCAGTGGAACAATGTTTTACGGTGTGCTCACAAAGCTCGCAGACAAGATTCAGTGGATCGGCATCGACGGGATGGGGGTTGCCGGAAAAGATGACAAACAGGAATTTGTATTGGAGCGACGGGTCCCGGATATTGATTTTCTGACCGAATGCGACAACCGGGTGTGGGGCTGCTCGAGCAAGGAAAACGTCATCTATGCGTGCAAGCTGGGCGACCCGTCGAACTGGTTCTCGTACCGTGGAACGGCGGCGGACAGCTACGCTGTGAACGTGGGCAGCGACGGGAGCTTTACCGGCGCGGCCACCTGCATGGGCTATGTGCTGTTCTTCAAAGAAAACTGCATCCACAAGCTGTACGGCTCGAAGCCGTCCGACTACCAGATGAGCAGCGTGAAGTGCGCGGGCGTGGCCAAGGGGGCCGCGAAGAGCCTGTGCGTGCTGAACGAGGTGCTGTATTACTTTTCGCCGTCCGGCGTGATGGCGTGGGACGGGAGCTTGCCCACGAAGGTGAGCGGGAATCTGGAAACCGAACGGCTGAACACGGCCCTGCGGGCTGTGGGCGGGGCGCTGGGCGGACGGTATTATCTGTACCTCGCGGCGAAGGAGAGCCAGCGGCTGCTGGTGCTGGACACCGAACGCGGCTTATGGACCGAAGAGGACCCGGCTGGACAGGAGATGTGTTCGACCGGGCGGCAGCTCTATCTTTACGATGGAGAGTCTTTGTGGGGCGTGGACCCTGACAAGGACGAAGGCGAACTGGACCGGGTGCAGTACGAGATGGTGACCGGCGACATCGGGCTGGCGCTGGCCGACGACAAATATATTTCCCGGGTTACCATCCGGCTGGATGCGATGGAGCGGGGCGTGGTGACAGTATGGGCCAGCTACGACGGCGGGGCTTGGAAAGAAGCCGGAAGAGCCGACGTTTCGGACAAGTGGACGCGGGTGAATCTGCCCTTTGTGCCGGAACGGTGCGACACGCTGCGGCTGAAGCTGACCGGGACCGGACAGCTTGTGGTGCGAAGCATCGCCCTGACCCTTGCTTCGGCGATGGGAAACCGGGCAGGAAAATAAACCTCAAAGAAGGAGATGCCAGATGGCGAATATTTCAGGACTGGGCAAGATCGCGCTGCCCAGCTTTTCGGAGAACATGGCCCCGGAGGACGCGCGGGCCGTCCGGAATTTCTGCTACCAGCTGCAAGAACAGCTTTTGTATGTGCTGGGAAATCTGGATGAAGAAAATCTTTCGGCGGAGATGCTGAAGAATCTGAAAGGAGAATCGGAATGAGCAGAGTAACAGATGCGCGGAACGAGTTGCAGCAGTACGAAGCGACGAAGCCGGGAGCTTACCAGAGCCAGTACAGCGACAAGATCAACGACACGATGGGCCGGCTGGAAGGAATGAAAACCTTCAGCTACGACCCGGAAAAAGACGTGGCCTTTACCCAGTATAAGAACAACACCACCCGGCGGGCAAAGCTGGCCAACGAGAATGCACAGGCGTCGGCGTCGGCGCTGACCGGCGGGTATGGTTCGAGCTACGGCACACAGGCCGGTCAGAACGCTTATCAGAACGCCATGAGCACCTTGGACACCGTGACCGATAACTTATACGATCAGGCATACAACAGCTACAACCAAAAGAAATCGAACCTGAAGCAGCAGCTGGCCGGGTATCAGGCGGCGGAACAGCAGGACTACAACCAGTATCAGGATCAGCTTTCGGACTGGTACAACGGGCTGAACTACTACCAGAACAAATACGATCAGGCCAGCGATGAACAGCAGCAGACGACGAGCAACTGGATCAACGGCATCGGTCAGGTGGTGCAATTTGCAGCAAAGCTGATTCCGCTGCTGTTTCTTTAAGAGGTGAGTGAACAATGGGAACGATTAGACGAAAGAATGAAGCCGTGAAGGCGATGAACGCGGCAGAACAGTCGATGCCGGGGGCTTATCAGAGCCGGTACAAAGACCGCATCAACGCGGCGCTGGATGCGCTGGGCGGCAGCGGGACCGACAGCGCCGTGGACGACTTGACCGCGCAAGCCTTTGACCAGTACCGCCAGAGGGCCGGTCAGAATGCATCGGCAGCGGCGCAGAACGCCGTGGATGTGACGAACGGGCTTTCGGGCGGGTACGGCTCGAGCTGGGCCGGGAACGTGGCCCAGCAGGGCTACAACGAGCAGATGGCAGCGGTGGACGACGCGCTGCCCAGCTTGCGGGCCAAAGCGGCCAGCCGGGTGCAGGACCAGCAGAACAGCCTGACGGACCTTTTGAATGCCATGATGACGCAGGAAAACATTGACCAGAGCGAACACAGCGGCAGCGTGGCAGATGCCCAGAACTGGCGAGACTACACGGCCAGCCGTGCCGACACCGCACGGCAGGAGGTTTCGAACTTCTGGAACAATGCATGGAACGCGGTGAAGAATGCCGGGTCTGCGGCGCTGACGGCCTATGATACTTACAAGGGGTATACGCAGCAGCAGTGGGCGAACCAGATGGCAGAAAAGCAGTACAACGACAGCTATGAGAAAGATATTCTGGACAGGGCGTATGAGTATTACAAAAACAAAGACGAACCGGAGCTTGCGAACAAGCTGCTTTCGGAGATCGGACTGACTACGGATGTCTTTAATCAGAAGGAAAGCGGAGAAGATTACACATTCACGGAACAGCTGAAGGGCTTGAAAGATGCCATCAGTCTGGCACAAGCCGGGCAGACGGATGCGGCACGATGGGTGGCGCAATCGTATGGTCTGCCGGAGAACCTCATCAATTACAGCCTTTATACGGCGACGGGAGGGTATTCCGGCGGAAGTTCGGGCGGCGGTTCCAGCTACAGCCGGAGTTCGGGGAGCACGAGAAGCTCGGGCAGTTCCGGCAGCTCGGGCGGAACGAGCGGCGGCATCCAGTATTCGAGCGGAAACATCACGACCTTGCTGGGAAAACTGGCCAGCCTGAAAGAGGGAACGACCCAATACAAAGTGATCGCAGATCAGCTGAGAGATGCCGGTGTGAATGTTCCCGGCAGTACGGACACGAGCGGGACCCAGCCCGACAGGCGCATCCAGCTGAGCCTTGACCCGGGCAGCAAATGGGGCAGTATCGGAACGACCGGCGGGAGCAAGACGACCCAGAGCGGGCAGAAAACGCTCAGCCGGGTGGATATTGCGGCCAACGCGGCAAAGGGGCAGAAAGAAAAGGGAGCTGACGACCAGACGATCTATGAGAGTCTGCGGCTGCAGGGCTACTCGGAAGATGAAATTTACGAAGCATTGAGCCGACTGTCATAAAAAAAGACCCTCACCGTATTTCTGCGGTGAGGGTCTTGGAAAGCAGAGGACTCAGGCGAGGTGGAGCTGATGCTTCAAGGCATCTTGCAGGACCTGACTGAAATTGACATTCCGTTCCAGTGCGGCGGCGTTGAGCCACGCGGGAAGCGTGACGGTGCGGCTGACCGACTTGTTCACGCTGGCAAGGCGGATCGAAGGCATATAGGCATCGACCAGAACGACACGCTCGTTCTCTTTTGGTTCGATGGAAGAAAGTGCGGAAGGCGCGGGGATGGGTTCACCATCTTCTTCCAGACCACACATCACACAACCAAGAAGTTCGCGGGCGGAGAGGAGCGCGTCCTCTTCGCTCGTGCCGCTTGTGGCGACGCCCAGATCTGGAAAATCGACCGCGATCTCCTGCCCTTCTTCATAGATGAATACCGCCGGATAGAAATAGCGGTCAGGCAGATTCTTTTTCATACAGAAAACCTCCAATCAAATCAACGGAACTTCAAACCGGATTGTTGCTCGATCCGATTCAATGTCGGCCTTGGAATATCTTTATCAGGGTCTTTTACCGTCACACGGCCTGTTTTGGTGGGATGCTTGAACTGGTGGTGACTGCCGACACAGTTCACCTCATACCAGCCATCCGCTTTTAGGGCCTTTATGACTTCCCGCGAAGAATAGCTTTTCACATCATCATCTCCTCGATAACAGGATAACACATAGAATAATATTTGTCAACAGGAAAGGAAAACGGATATGGCGGTCACAAAAAGCCAACTTGCGCAATGGAGCAAGGAATATGAAGCGAAGCACCCGGACCGGAAAAACAAAGATACCTATCAGGGAAAGACTACGGCGCAGACGACCGCGGCGGCACAGCCGAAAACGGAACGAGTCACCCGAGAGCAGCTTGCACAGTGGGGCAAAGAATTTGATGCCAAGCAACAGGCCAAGAAAACGCAGGAGCGGGAAAACCTGTATGCGGCCGCCTATGACAGCTACCGGACGAACAACAATCTGGGGCTGGCGGACGAACTGGACAGCCGGAGTGACTGGCTGAACCAGCAGGACCTTGGGACCAAGGATGTTTACAAAGACGTGAACCGGTGGCGGGACACCGACGACAACCAGAACCTGATGGACGCCGTGCGGCGGGTGGACAGCACCCACGGAGCCTATACGGACGCGGACCTGATCAAAAACGGCGGGTGGACACAGGCACAGATCGACCGGGCACGGGAGATCAATGCACAGTATGACACCGTTCCGCTGCTGGAAAAGGCCGAGCGGAGAATCGGAAACAGCGCGAAGAGCGTTGCGGCCAATGTTTCCGGCGCGGCGGCGATGGCTGCGGGTGCGCTGCCACAGGCAGTTGGCACGGAAGTGAAGGACGACGACCGCACCCGCACCCTGATGCGGGCCATCCAGCGCGTGGACGGAACGAACGGCATGTACACGGACCGAGACCTGATCCGGGCCGGATGGACGGCAGAAGAGATCGCCGATGCCCGTGCCCGACTGGCCCAAGGACAGGCCAGCGTGAAGGTGGACAACCCTGTTTACAACTGGGGCAGGGACACCCACCAAAAAGGCGAAGAGCTGCTGGCCGATGCACAGGCGGGCGAGAGCGGCGTACAGAAGTTCATGCACAGTGCGGCGCTGAGCGCCGGAGAAAACCTCGTGCTGGGAGCGGTGAATCCGGCGCTGGTGCTGCCCGTTCTGAGCTTGCAGGGCGCGGGCGACAGTCTGGCGGCCAGCGACGAGAGGGGCGAAAGCCCGGAAAAGGCTATGACAAAGGCCGCGCTGAAGTTCGGCGCCGGCTGGGCCATCAACAGAGTGGGCGCGGCAGACCTTGCCAAGACGATGGGTTCCGATTATGCCAAAGATACCGTGGCGGGGCAGATCGCGGACTTTGTGCGCGGCATGGCGGGTGAATCTCCGTTTGCACAGCAGTATCCCGCCATTGCGAACGCCGTTTCGGGCGGCATCGACAACGCCATGCAAGCGTTCGTGGAGAGCTATGCTGATCAGGCTATCGATGCAGCACTGGGCGACACGGAGACCGCCCAGAAGATGTTCACCAAGGAAAACTTCCTGAGCGCACTGGAAAGCGGGCTTTCGGGCGGTGTATCCGGCGCGATGGGCGGCGCTGCGGGCACAGGCGTGGGTGCTGTGAAAGAAAAGGCAAAACAGACGGCGGTGAATGCGGCACAGGAACGGGCGGCTCAGGCCGGACAGACCATCCAGCAAACGGAAACGGCAGCGAAAAAGACCCAGCAGCGCACACAGGAACCCGGGATGCAGAGCCAGACTGTGCAGGAAGGGGCAGCGGAAAAAGCAGCGGTCGCGGAACCGAAGGCTGAAAGCGCTGCGGAAGAAAAAACGGAACCGGCAGAACCTGTGAAAAGCCAGAATGCAAACCCTGCAGTTCGGCAGTTCGAACAGGCTGTGGAAGCCGGTGGCCTGACGGGAAAGACCATACGGCTGTTTACGCCGGAAGCTGGAAATGAAGCCAACCGTGCCGCGCTGGAAGAAGCCTATGGCGTGAAGCTGCCGGAAACTGCGGCATCGACCCGGCGGATGCTGCGGGATTTGGCTGCACAACAGAACGAAGTAAAAAGTGCGGCGGCCGCACACCCGGAAATCAAACCGCAGACTGTGGAAAAGGCTGGGGAAATGGTGGAAACCTCTCAGTCTGCTGGCGCAGACAGCTCCCCTAATGAGGGGAGCCATTGGCAGGACGGGACAGCTGTGCTGGATGAACAAAGCCCAACGGTGCAGAAAATCGATGGCCCTGCGGCAGAGGGCAGAGACTACTCGGACGCAGAGCTGAAGGCTGACCCGGCGGCATCTGAGGGCAGCGGCCCGCTGCGGGAAACCTATGGACTGCGGGAGCCGAGCAGTCAGACGGCCCGACAAGCGGAAGTGGCAAGCACTCTGAAACAGTGGGGCATCAAGAGCGACAGTGCCGTGCAGGACATCAGCCAGAAGCTGCCCAAAGGTGTGGAAGCCAAGCGGTATGCAGCGGCGGCATCGACCATTTACCGGGTGGCGCAGATGGAAGAGGTGAAGAGCTTCGACGATGCGCTGAAGCTGGCGGGCGCGATGAACCATACGGCTTTGAATGTGAGCTATGTGCTGGACAGCGGCGACGCCGGACGGCTGGCGCTGAAGCAAGCTTATCTCTATGGTGCGGATATCAAAGAACAGCCGAACTATGGCGGTCAGCTGACGAGCATGAGCACGAGCGGAGAAGGAACCGTTTATTACAAAGGAACACTGGACCACAACGGGGCCGACATGGGAAGCCGCCTGATCGAGCTGAATGCAAAAGCCACCGGCACGGATGCCATTTTGCAGAACGTGCTTCAGAATGACCCAAATGTAAAAGCCTACGTGGACACGGAAACAGGGCGTATTTTCTTCGGCGACAGCGTGACAGATCTGTTTGGGACCATCCTGCACGAGGATTATCATTGGTATAACTCGCTGGACAGCGAGGGAGCAAAGACGCTTCAGGATCATGCCCTGCAGTATCTGGCCGAGATGGACGGATACGAGAGCGTCGATGAGATGATCCGGGAAAAGCTGGACGTCTATGCACGGCAGGGATTGACCTATGCACAGGCCGCTGAAGAGCTTGTAGCGGATGCATGGCGGGGAATCTTTTCGACGGAAGCAGATTTCAAGTGCTGGGTGGAGTTCCAGCGCGGTCAGGCTGAGAAAAACGCGGGCACAGCGGGCAAGGTGAAGGCTGTAATGAACCGGGTGAAGAAGTTGCTGACGGACATCATCAGCCGCGCAAAGGAAGTTCTGACCCATGACCCGGACAATGCGGCCGCGCTGAAAGCGAAGCGTCTAGCCGAAGCAGAACGGCGTATTTTACAGGACGAATATTTTGCCCATGCGGAAAAGGCGATGGACAACCTGCGGGCGGCAAAAGAAAACGCCGCTGCCCTCAAAACAGAGGACACGGCGGGAAGAAAAGGGATTCGGTTCTCGATTCAGAAAAATGCTGACGGTGAAAGCTACATCAAGATCGACGAAGATATTCTAAAGGATGTTCCGCAGGAAGAATGGAAAGCGGTCGTCAAGCAGACCATTAAAGACCGGTATCCAAATGGTTTTCAGCGGAACGGATGGACGATTTTGAATCATAAAGATGGAAGAAGTGAATTTGTTCGTTCTAAATCAACGATGATGTTGCAACGAAGCAATGAAAAGATTTATGTAGATAAAATGCGGATGGCCGCGAATCTGGATGAGATCATTCAAACGGCGGATGAAGTGTATCGTGAACCCGCAAATCATAAGAATGCAGAAGCATTCAACCGAGGAAAAATCGAAATTCAGGTCGGTCAAAATTTCTATGAGGCGGATGTTCTGACGGCTATCAAGGCAGATGATCGGGAGATTTTCTATGATATCGTTAATATCGCCCCGGTAAACAATAAAGCCCTCTCGCGTACCCACATGGAATCGAATGATTCGGGGAGTAGTCTGCGAGAAGGCTTTATAGAACCCTTCGGTGGTACCCACATAGAATCCGAAGATTCAAGGAGTAGATTGCCGAAGGGTTCGATGGAGACCTCCGGCAAAGCCCACATGGAATCCGAAGATTCGGGGAGCAGAGGGTCGGAAGTCTCTAAACAAAGTATAGCACAAGATTTCACTGAAAGCAAGAGAACCGACGAACCTGTGAAAAAATCGGTGCGGTTCCAGCTGGGAACGCCGGTGGAGGTGGACACCAAGAAGGACCTTGTGGCGGTCCACAACCTGACGGAAGAGAATCTGAAGGAATCGTTGGAGCTGGGAGGGATGCCGTCGCCGTCCATCGCGGTGGTCAAGGCGCAGGAAGGGCATACGAAGTATGGTCCTATTTCGCTGGTGTTTGGCTCGGATACCATTGACCCGGCGGTGAACAGCGCAAACCGCGTTTATGGTTCGGATGCGTGGACCCCGACAAGGCCGAATGTGGAGTATAAGATAAACGAGAAGGCACGGAACCAATTTGAAACCGCAGTAGACGACGCAAGCCGCAACGCTTTTGAAGGGAAATTTGCAAACAGCTCGGCTTTGCAGCGGATCGGCGTCGGCGATGTGAGCGGCGAGAGCCGAACGGAATTGGCCCAGAGACTGCAGAACGACACGGCGGTGCAGCTGGCCTATCTGAAGGCCAAGGGCGAAACAGTGGAACCAGTGTATAAAACGGAACGGGACCAGTTCGACAGCCTTGGAAACGATGCCTTGGAAAAGGTCATCGAACATGTAGGCGGGGATGACCTCCGGGCAGTTTTTGAAAACGGTGACTTTGAACTCATGGACCAGCTGGCAGACAAAGCGGCAGATGCACTGGAAGAAAAGTACACCCATGGAACGCTGGAAGGACAGAACCGGCGCTGGCAGATGCGGATCGATAAGCTGCGGAACAGCAACCGTGACCGGCTGTATGGGATGCTCGAGCACGCCTATAAGATGCTGACGGACACCAGCGGCGGAAAGCCGACACTGGATGTGGAAGGGACGAGGACCGCGATTCGGGAAGCTGCCCCGGAAAATGAGGTCAAAAATTGGGTCTATGAGCAGCTGGGCAGCGTCTTAGGCGAGAAAGGAATCCGGAACAGCAAGGACCGTTTTACAGCGGGCGGAAAGAGCCGGACCTTTGAACAGCTGCACAACCCTTACACGCTGCAAAATCTTGTGGCGGCAATGAACCAGCAGAACGCCAGAGGGCAGGATGTCTGGGGGCTTTCGGCCAATACCCTGATGAGCACCGCGACGGCAGAATATCAGAATCTGGACGAGGTACGGGCGGACAAAGGCCGCTTGCAGCAGATGCCGGAAGAAGAGTATCAGAAGCTGCTGAAACAGGCAGACCAGCAGATCGAAGCAGTCATCGACCAGCTCCGGAAAGAAACAACTGCGCACGCCGACAACAGCTTCGAAGAACGGGAAATCCTTGGTGATATCCTTCTGCGGGCTGCGCAGGGAAAACAGACCATGGCAGCGGTGACCAAAGCATTCGCGAAAGAAGATTATGCCATCAGCCGTGAGACGGCAAAGCAGATCGTGGCGCTGTACAAAACCATTGCGGACATCCCGACCGGTTACTTTGAAGCAAAGCCCCAGCGGGCGGTGGACTTTGAGGAAGTCCGGGCGGCGATCGTGCCGGATAACACATCTTCGGAGGTGCTGAATGCGCTGAAGGAAAAGGGCGTGACCGTCTACGAATACAAGGCCGGAGACGATGCCCAGCGCACGAAGCTGCTGAATCAAGTGCCGAATGTCCGGTTCCAGCGTGCCGATCAGGCTGACCGGGATGCAAAACGGAACCGCCAGAGACAGGCCAGCCGGGTGATCGCGGACAACAGCGCGGCCATCCGGACGCTGACTGAGATGATGGGCCTGACCCGGGGCGTGCGGGTGAGCGATGACAGCATTCTGGGCAAAGCTGAACAGCTGATCAAAGCCAACGGCGCAAAGGGAAAGGCGGATGCGGAACATGTGGCGCGGGAGATGCGGACGCTGCTCGAGTACATGCGGACGGACGGCGCAGACATGAACAAGGCGCAGGGCCTTGGCGAAACGATCGCGGGCGAGATCCTTGACCATGCGACCTACCGGAACACAGAGCTGTGGGAGCAGTTCCCGGAATACCATGATCTGAGCTATACTGTAGACAAAAACGGCAAAGCGAAAGCGGAACTTGTGCGCCAGTATGGCAGCTGGGGCGAAGCGGTAGCCGAAGCCAGACGCCACGGTGTGAAGCTGCGGCAGGAAGAAGGTCACCGGGACGGCAACCCGGCGGAACAATATGAATCCATCGTCAACGATACCCGGGCCACGGGCGGCGTGAAGGACGGCGCGGCGGCGCTGTTCCGGAGTGCGGCAAAGGCAGCGGGCGTAGAGGGTGCGGCCAGCATGGAGAGCACCGAGTGGCTGGACGTGCTGATGAACGTGCATGACGCCATCAAGCCGAAGATGATGAGCCGGTTTGAGGATGTGTCTGAGTATGAGGACGCCAAGGTGGAACTGGCGGGCCGGATCATCGGGGAACTGATGAACGTGCCCGAGATGAGCGACGCACAGGCTATTTTTGACTCTTTCCAGCAATGGCAGCGAAAGGCCGCTGCGGCAGCAGCCGGAGACGAAGAACGTGCAGCCAAGGCTGTGAAGGACCTGAAGAGCGTGCAGAAAGAGCAGAGAAAGGAATTTGACCGGCGGCTGCGGGAAAATCAGAAATCCGGAAACCAGAGCGATGCTGTGCAGCAGATGACAGAAGCGGAACGGCTGTTGGACGAGAATCTGGATGCACTGGGCGTGGACATCACCAATGCGGGCGACATGGCGGAGAAGCTGGATGTGCTGAAGGAAGCCTACGAGCGGGAATGGAAAGCAGAGCGGAAGCGGCTGACGGATGCCCGGCAGGAAATGCTGGATGAAATCGCGCTGGAACACCGGGAACTGCGGACGCAGATCGATAGTCTGAGCGCAGAAGTTGCCGGAGAACGGCGCAGAGCCGACTTTGCGGAACAGCAGCTGATCTATCAGCAGGACGAGATGATGGAATGGGCTGTGGAGAATAACCGGAAGAAAGAAGAATGGGAGGAAAAACAGCGCATCCGGAACGAAAAGGCCAAGGAACTGATGGAAAAGCACGAAGCAGAAAACAAGGCCCATGCTCAGATGATCGCTGAAAAGCGGGTGCAGCGGGTGCGGGATGGCCGGAAGGCAGAAGAACTGAAGCGGAGTATCCGGAATAATCTGGCCCAGCTGAACCAGATGGTACTGCGGCCGACAAAGGGCAAATATGTGCAGCCGCGGCTCATCCAACAGGCGATCGAGGTGGCGAAGCTGGCAGACATGACCATCCTGAACGAAACCGCAGTACGGCAGCTGACGGTGCTGGAAACGAGCATCAGCCAGACGATGGGCGACGCAAACGACCCCAGCAGCCTTGCCTACGACTGGGACAAGACCGGCGTGCCGAAGATGATCCAGACCCTGCGGGCGGACCTGACGAACACGAAACAGGCAAAGCTCGACAAGCTGCACCAGCAGCTGACCGAAGCCGAAGCGCTGGGCGACAGTGACAAGGCTGAACAGCTGCGGGACCGGCTGAAGCGGCGGATCAAGGAGACCGAAGCAAGGACCTATCTGCCCATGACGGTGGACCAGCTGCGGATGCTGAAGGCCATCACGGCGGGAACGCTGCATGTGATCCGGACTGAGAACAAGACCTTGAGCCTTGCCAAGACTGAAGAGATCGACACCTTTGCCCAGAACGCAGGGTTGGAAGTGCTGGCTGCAAAGGGCAACGAAATGGGACGGCTGCGGGACATGCTGACCAAGTATAACCTTGATATGCTGGGGGCAAAGCGAGTGTTCCGGATGCTGGGCGGCTATGCCAAGAACAGCCAGATGGAGCGGATCGCCGACATGCTGAACGACGGCCAGCGGCGGCAGACCGAGATCACAGTGGAAGGAACGAAGCTGTTTGACGATGTGACCGGCAAGGCAAACCTCAAGCAGATGGAAAAATTCGCAGGACCCGGCGCGGAGTTGGTGGACATCGGCCTGAAGGACCGGAGGAGCAGAGCTGTGCCCTTGACCCACGCCCAGCTGTGCAGCCTTTACATGCATTTGCAGAACGCGGACAGCCGGGAGCATTTGCTGAACGGCGGTCTGGTCCTGCCGGATGCAAAGAAGTACAACAAGGGCAAGATCGAACGGGCGTATCAGCAAGGGCAGACCGTGCAGATCGGGATGCTGACGGACAGCGAAGGAAACGCTATGGCAGACACGATCCTGAACGCGGTGGAAAATGCCTTGACGGACTACGACCGGGCGTGGATCGCGGACATGCAGGAGTTTTTCGGCAATTATACCACGAAGCTCATCAACGAAACGAGCATGAAGCTGGTAGGCTTCCAGCGGGCAAACGTGAAGAACTATTACCCCATCGCGGTGGACCGGGCACAGCTGGCAACCGAGATCGAGGGCCTGAAGCTGGATGCGACCATCGAAGGACGCGGCTTTTTGAAAGAGCGTGTGAAGAGCGGCAAGCCCATCTTGCTGGAAGAGTGCAGCAGCGTCGTGCAGCGAAGCTTGCGGGATACGGCAGCATACGCAGGACTGGCTGCACCCATCCGGGATGCGAACCGAATCCTGAATGCTGATGTGGAAACGCGGGACGGCATCGGAAAGTTGAAGAACGGCATCATTAAGGAACATTGGGGTCAGGATGCTGTGAACTACATGGATTACCTGCTGACGGACCTGCAATCGAAGCAGCGGAAGCGCTCGGACGGCATCGGGCGTGTGATGAGACGGAATTACGCAGGGGCGATCCTGACACTGAACCCCGGCGTTGCCATCGCACAGGCGGCGTCTCTGCCCACGGCGGGTGCGGTTCTGGGCAGCGATACCATGGCGGCAGTTCTGCCCTTCGTGAAGAATCTTTCTTCCAAGCAGCGGACCGCGCTGGAAGCTGAGATCAGCAAGCACGGGGATGCCCTGCTGCAATACCGTTTGCGCGGGAGCCAGCGCGGAGAACTGGCATCCGTCGGCGTGGACAATGGAGCCGTGCAGAACCTGATGGATGCCCTGCCTAAGAGCGTGACCGGCTGGATCAACGGCATGGATGAGATCACGGTCGCGGCTCTGTGGGAAGGTGCGAAGCATTATGTGGAGCACCACCCGGCGGAATTTGACGACGGTGCAAAGACAAAAAACAGCGAAGAATATTGGGCGGCAGTCAATCAGATGTATCAGCGGGTCATTGAGGAGACCCAGCCGAACTATACCGTGATGCAGCGGGCGGGTATCCAGCGAAGCGACAACGAGATCACCAAGACGCTGACCATGTTCACAACTCAGCGCTTCCAGAATTACGGCATCCTGGCCGACGCCGTGATGGACTATAACGCTCAGAAGGCGCGGTATAGGACCCAGAATAACGAGCAAAATAAGGCGGAACTGGACCGTGCGGGCCGGAATCTGCGGCGGGCGGCATCCAGTCAGGTGATCCAGACCGCAGTTTTTGCATTGATGAAAATCGGCGCGGACTTCCTGCTGCACCGCTGGGACCGGGAACAGGACGAGAACGGAGATGTGACCGCCAAAAGTCTGTGGAACCGGTTTGCAGGGCTGTTCACGGAGAGTGCGGCGGGAAACTTCCTGTTTGGCTCTGAGGTCTACAGCATCATCGGCAATGCTGTGAACGGGACGGATTATGATGTGGTGAGCGCTACCAACATCAGCGCTGTCAACGACCTGTTTGCCGCGACTTCGAAACTGTACACACTGATCCGGAAGGACACCACCGGCATGGACGAAGAAGAACTGGACGCATATCACCAGAAACTCCGGAAGGCGGGCGTCAACGTGATGGAATACGGGTTGGACATCCTCGGTGTTCCGGCAGCGAATGCCCGGAAGATGGTGGATGCATTCGGGGCCTATGCGGAAGATGTGAAGGGCCTTGCAAAGGGCGAAGGAATCAGTCTCAGCTCTGCACCCAGCTCGGCCACCGGACAGTATGACCGGCTGTTCAACGCCATCCAGAGCGGCGACAGCGACGAAGCGAAAGCGGCGCTGAAAAAGCTGGACCAGATGGGAAAGACCGACCAAGTGGACAGCCAGCTGAAGAGCCGGCTGAAAAAATACGATGATGATATTCTGGATGCGGCCAAGGCCCGGAATGAGGGCAAGGACAAAGACCGGCAGGACGCGACAAAGCGATGCATCCTGAAGCTATATGATGCCATGGGCATCGAGCGGACCGGCAAAGGTGACGTGGCCAAGCGGGAAGAAGTGATCGACCTTGTGACGAGCGCTGTGAATGCCAAGGCTGACGAACTGCTGAAGGCCAAGGACGATGGCAGCAGTTACAGCAGCGTTTACGGCGGCCTGACCGATGCACTGGAAAGCGGACGCGCGAAGGACGTGAACGACGAGATCAGCCGACTTCTGACGGCGGGCAAGAGTGCGGATGCTATCAAGTCGGCCATCACAGGACAGGTGAAGGACGAGTATCTGGCAGGAAGCAGCGCCGACCGGAAGAAGCTGGAAACCATGCTGCTGAAGCTGAGGGCGGATGGAAAGGCACTGTATGAGGAAAAGAACTTCGAAACGTGGTTGAAGGATGCAGAAAAACAGAAGGCGACCGCGAAGAAGGATGAGTGGAAGGGGGTAAGATAACGCAGGACGCTCCGGCCAATTTGGCCGGGGCGTTTTTTGCGTGGTTTGGAAAACTCCGGAGTACCCACGACGGGCGGGGAATGGTAGGATGACATAGAAAGGAGGGACGAGCTTGAAGGTAAAGATCATCAAATCGTGCTTCGGGGGCGTGGAATTCTTGGCACAGCCCAAAGTGCTGGTGCTGGGCGGCGTGGGAAGCGCGGGTGTGGAGCGGCTGGAATTTACGCTGCCGCGCGAGTGGGCCGGGATGGCCGTGACGCTGCACATCGAGCAGGAAGGCGGCGGACTGCCGCAGCCCATTCTGCTGGATGCAGCGAACAGCGCCATGGTGGACAAGCGGTTCACGGCGGTGCGGCGGGGCATCTGGATGCTGCTGGCCGTGGACGGCAAGGGATACACGGCCATGACCCGGCCCGCAGAATACCGGTGCAGCCCCAGCATCGACCTGAACTCGACGCTGGAGGACATCCCGGAGAGCGTATACGAACAATTCATCGCCCGCGTGCTGAAGGACGCGGCAGCTGCTCAGGCGGCAGCGGCCAGCGCAGAGCAGGACGCCAAGGCCGCACAGGAAGCGGCGGCACTGAGCCAGAAAGCCGCCTTGGAAGCCGCTGAACAGGCCGGAAAGGCGGGCGAGGGCCTGACGAACCGGGAACGGTGGTGGCTGCTGGAACTGCTGCGGCGTGCGGCATACACGGACCCGGCATCGAAAGACATCCTTGCAAAGCTTGGCGAGGCATGGGAGACGGTGCGGGTGGAACAGATCGTATTGAGCCAGAGCTATCAGGCGCTGGAAGCCGGTGCAGACTTTACGCTGACAGCCGACGTGCTGCCGGACGATGCCGCCGACAAGACGGTGAGCTGGACGACCGGAAACAGCGACGTTGTGGCGCTGACACCCGGCGGAACGGACAACCAAAACTGCACCGTGCGGGCCATGGGCGAGGGCATCGCCATGATCGCCGCGAAAGCCGGGGCGAAACAGGCTGTTTGCGCGGTATACGTCAAGGCCGCTGTGGTGGCCGTGGAGAGTATCCGGCTGGACAAGACCAGCGCGGCGGTGACCGAGGGCGGGACCCTGACTCTGACGGCCACGGTGATTCCCGACAACGCCACAGACCGAACCGTGTCGTGGGCCGTTTCGCCCGCCGACGTGGCCGAGATCAGCACCAACGGAACGGTCTGCACCGTGAACATCAAGGCAGCGGGGAGCGCTGTGGTGACAGCATCGGCCCAAGGATGTACGGCGTCGTGCACCATCACGGCGACCGAAAAGCCGGTGGAGGTGGTCAGCGTAACGCTGAGTGCCGAGACGCTGGACCTGACCGAAGAGGACACCGCCCGCCTGACGGCGACGGTCCTGCCCGAGAATGCGACAGACCGGACGGTGACGTGGACCAGTTCGAACCCGAACACGGCTACGGTGGCCGACGGCGTCGTGACGGCGGTGGGCGAAGGAACGGCGCGGATCACGGCACAGGCGGGGAACAAGACGGCCAGCTGCACCGTGAACGTGGCCGCGAAGAAGGTGTATTACTCCATCGCCTACCGGCTGACCCATGTGAACACCAGCAGCACCCTTGTGGTGGTGGAAAAGGGCAAGAGCTATGCCACCGCCCTGACCGCAGAGAGCGGCTACAAGCTGGGAAACGCCAGCTGCACGATGGGCGGCACGGCCATCGACGTGGCCGACGGCGTGGTGGAGATCGCCAGCGTGACGGGGAACATCATCCTGACGGCCAGCGCAGACGCCATCCGGGTGACGAGCGTGAGCCTGAACCGCACGAGTCTGGACTTGACCGTGGGCGGCAGCGCCGCGCTGACTGCGGCCGTGAAGCCGGACGATGCGCTGGACAAGACCGTGACATGGAGCAGCAGTTCGAGCGCGGTAAGCGTTTCGGACGGCGTAGTGAAGGCCGTGAGCACCGGAAACGCTGTGGTGCGGGCAACTGCCGACGGCGTGAGCGCGGATTGTACCGTGAGCGTGACGAAGAAAACGAACATTACGAGACTGTATGCATACGCAGTCACGAACAATGGACAGAGTTCTCATGACGAAATCTCGTATGCCGGTGTGCTGGAAGTTTACTGGCAGCCGAATCACGCCGGGTATGCGGACGAGCTGGAAATCAGCAACTCAAACCCGTCTCATTTCAGCGTGACGACATCGGGTGACGTTGGGTCGGGACTGCTCTACTTCACCGAAGGTTATGGCGAGAGCTTTGCAAAGCTTGTGTACAACGTGAACGTAACGAACCATGTGGTCGGCGAGAGCACGACTGTGACGGTAAAGGCCGGAAAACTGGTGCAGTCGGTCCGATTTACCATTACGCGCTGAGGGGATGGACCATGAAGAAGATCTACGACAGTGAGGGAAACCTCATCTATCCACGGGCCGGGGACAGCATTTCGGACGAGGAAAAGGCGCTGATGCTTGCCCTGTTTGAAGTGGCTGCAAAAAGCAGCGAGGCGGCCCGCCAGAAGTACGAGCAGCTAAAGGAGCTTTGGAGCGCGGAAGGACCCGACGGACCCGACGGACCCGGCGAAACGACCGCCGTTCTGGGCAGGGCTGTTCTGGGCTATGCCATTTTGGGAAGGAGCTGAAGCAATGAAATACACAAAACAAACGTGGACCGACGGCGTGACCGTATTGGATGCCGCGACGATGGAGCACATCGAACAGGGCATCGCGGATGTGACCGATGCGGTGACGGAATTGCAGGAGAACGGCGGGAGTGGGAACACGGGCGGCAGCAGCGGTCTGAGCAGCACCGCCAAAACTCTTATCTTGTCGCTGTTTGAGTCGGCAGCCTATGGCAATGCGGCCATGCAGAGCCAGCTGGACGCGCTCAAGACCGAGTTCGGCCAGAGCACGGGCGGCGGAGACAGCGGCGACGTAGTGGAGTTCTGCAACATCGCATACAGCCTAAGTCATGTAACCAGCGCGGCTGGCGGCATTTCTACTGCGGTCCAGAAGGGCAAATCCTTCACGGATACCCTGACAGCGGCCTCCGGCTTCACCATGTCCAGCGTGACCATCAAAATGGGTGGCGCAGACATTACGTCCAGCGCCTACAACGCCAGCACCCGGGTGGTGAGCATTGCCAGCGTGACCGGAAATGTGACCATTACGGCAACGGCGGTGGCAGCCACGGTCGCGGTGTCCAGTGTGACGCTCAACAAATCGACCCTGAGCCTGACCGAGGGCAGCAGCGAGACGCTGACGGCCACAGTCCTGCCCAGCAACGCCACCAACAAGACCGTGACATGGACGGTCTTGCCCAGCGGTTATGCGACGGTTTCCGGTGGTGTGGTCAAGGCCGTCAAGGCGGGCAGCTGCACGGTCACGGCCACGGCGGGCGGAAAGTCGGCTTCCTGTGCAGTGACGGTCACGGCAGCCACCATCACTCTGCCGACGCCGGTGTACAAGCTGGCAGCGGCCAAGACTTTCGCGGCGGCGAACAAGGAGTGCATCGACACAGGCATCAAGCTGTTTGAGACCATCAATCCCCGGCCTTCGTGGACCATCCTGATGGAGGTTCAGGGCGACAGTCTGACGGCAGTGGGCGACACCTATGTCCTTGCGCATTGCATGGAAGAATCCTCGCCGTGGCCGGGTCTGAATGTTGCCATCTGGGCTGGCAAAGGTGACCTCGGCGTAAATTTGTATAAAGCATCCGGTCAGCTCGTCAACCTAAACTACCTGAACGAAAACAAGGTCCGGATCGCCATCCAGATCGACGGCGCGACCTTTACGACCCGCACCAATACATCGATGGGCAACTACACCAGCGCCGCGATCTCGAGCTATGCCGGCACTGTGGACAAGACCCTTATCATCGGCGGCTACCAGACCAGCGACGGCGCAAAGGGGCGCTTCTGGAACGGCACGGTGTATCAGTTCGCGGTGTTCAATTCCGCTCTGAGCGCGACCGACATGGAGAGCTGGATCAACGGTGAAGCATCCATTCCGGACGCTTCGGATACGCCAGTCGTTACTACGCCGGTTTACTCCATGACCGAAACCAAGAGCTTTGTTTCTTCCAATAAAGATGTGGTGGATACCGGCATCAAGCTGTTCGAGCGCATCGACCCGAAACCCGAACTGACCATCCTGCTGGACGCGAAATCGGCGGACGACATCGTGTACAGCGATTCTGTCTCGCCCTGTCTGCTGCAATGCCTGACCGAGGACGACTCGGGCGTGTACGGCCTTGCACTGGCCATCTGGAACAGCGGAAACAGCGGCAAGTACGGCATCAACTGCTACAACACCGCGTTCAATGCCAACATCGATGCGAAATACCGCGTCCGCATCGCCATCCAGATGAAGGGCAGTCAGGTGCGAGTTTCTCACCGCATGATGCACAAAAGCGCTGATACCGCCTATCTGGGCGAATGGAC
>OLGM01000055.1_pt1 | contig 78479 bp, 71 predicted proteins | sample 1606001 | NCBI WGS metagenome assembly OLGM01 (sample SAMN03283294) | human gut metagenome | biome: human-associated habitat; material: feces | host: Homo sapiens | place: Peru | collected 2012
GGATTCCCTCCCCAAAATATTTTTTCAAAACTTACACAAAAAACTTGACAAACCCGGAGAAAATCCTGCGGGCGTTTTTCTGTTTATTTATTTATTTTCCTCCGTTGGATCTCAATTTTGGAAAGAAGATGACTATCTTAAAGCCCTTTCCCCACTGGGAAGCAGCTTCCAGACGAAGGTTTAGATCGTCAGCCATCTTCTTAACCAGGTAAAGCCCTATACCGGTAGCTTTCTTTCTGCTGTCAGTAGAATCCCCGGTAAAGCCCTTTTGAAAAATATACGGCAGATCATATTTTTTTACACCGATGCCGTTATCCTCAACTGAAAGGACATCTGCGGTCTCCGAATGTATCATAGAGATCGTTAGCATGGGACTATCTCTGCTATATTTTATGGCATTGCTCACGATCTGTCCCAACATAAACTGAAGCCCTCTACGGTCTGTATAGACTGTTTCAGATTGCAGTTTATTGAGAATTACAAACTGCTTTTCTTCCAGAAGTGGGGCATAGTCCTCCAGAACTTCCCCCAAGCACTGATTCAAATTGATATCCTCAAACTGATAATCCTTTGTACTGCTCTTTAACCGGGCATAGTATAACATTTGAGTGACATCCTCCTGAAGCTGACTGCGGACATAATCCAGCTTTGCTTGCAGGGGAGGAGATATTTCGTCGCTCCGATTATCAAGGAGCATGGTCAACAACGATAGGGGCGTTTTCGCTTCATGTGCCCAGCCCTCCACATATTCTTCATAGTCCTGTAGGGCATCTGCCATACTGTTACTCTCAGTTTTGTGTTCCTGTAAAACTGATGCCAGAAGCCGGATAGATTCTCCTTCTTCCCGGCTGATGGCACTGAGCAGCCGTTCCTCGTTGCAGATGGTAGGATCACTGAGGAAATCCCGGAACAGCTCTCGGCGGGTAGTCTCCCGCTTGTTTAGTACAAACAGAATCGCTGAAAACAAAAGGAGGCTTGTCAGAACTACTAACCCAATCAAGGTTTGAAATGCCTGAATGTCAGAAATCCAAAGAATGATAGCACAAAAGCAATCCACGCCCAACAGCAACAATAGCCAGGGGTAGTATCGCTCTGTTATGCGCCAAAGCTGCTTCATGGAGCCACCCCCGTTTCCAGACGATAGCCCATCCCACGAACCGCAACGATTCGCTGCTTCATCTCAAGACCGGACATCGTCTTTTTCAGCCTGGTCAGATTAACCTGCAAGGCATTTTCGTCTATGTATTCCGTGGTTCCCCATAGTGATATGCAAAGTTGCTCCGTCGTGACCAGAGCATCGCCGCCGGACAAAAGAGCAACCAACAGTTTTCCCTGATTTTTTGGAAGCACGACAGAGGTATTATGAATATAAAGCGTGTAGGTCTGCTGGTCTAACAGGAAATCTGGTCCCTCTATGAGATTGGTACGGCCTTCATACCTTTTGAGAATATTGGATACCCTGGCAAGAAGTCGATCTTTTCTGCACGGCTTCGTCAAATATTCATCGGCACCCAAGTGGAACGCTTGCAGTTCATCCTTTACCTGATCTCTGGAAGTTAGTACCAGGACGGGGATAGCGGTTTTATTCTTTAGTTCCTGGCAGATTTGAAAGCCACTGATCTCCGGCAAATTCAGGTCTAAGATCACAAGGTCAGGACGGAGGGCTGCCAGGAGCCGAGCGGCATCTTCAAACTCGGTGATTGCCTCCGCAAGATACCCGTCCTTTTGGAGCATATTGCAGAGTTCTTCCCGCATATAGACTTCATCTTCCACAACAGCAATTCTTTTCACGACAGCACCTCCTTCCAAATTATTCTTCTCTCTGTGGCTGCATCAGTGTCAGCAAATACCGATCACTGGAGCGCTTGACCACTCTCATATAAATATATTCTATCACGCAAAGCAGCAAAATCATAGCAGCAGATACAAACATCATTTCAGCCACTGTCCCACGGGTTCGGGACGAGAGTATCCCTGTAAATAACGCCCTGACTCCAAACAAACTGCTGACAGCCGCAACCAATACAGGAAGTCCCATAAACCAGGTAATTTGCTTTCCAGCAGACTGGCAAAGGGTTTCGTAAGTAGCTCCCAGGCGGATCAGAGTCTGGTATCTGCGCCCGGTTTTCTGCTGACTCATCAGGAACTGAACACCCACGATGGTGTTGGCAACTACCAGGAAAACAATCGCAAGATAGAGGGTAATATAACTGGATGCTATGGTGTAGAAAAGCTGACGACCCATATTCTGAAGATAGCTTTCATATTCAATGTCAGTTTCGTCCAGCTTCTCGTTCAAATCCAAATATGCAGTCATAAGGCTATTTCCATTCAGAGCTTGCTCACTGAGCACCGCATTGACATAGGTATCATACATTCCCTGACTATAATATAGGAATGCTTCATCCGGAAGAATCAATGCAAAGGACAAGGTTATAGAACGGTCCGTGACCAAATTCACAGACTGAACCTCTCCTGTAAGATGAATCGGACTACCATCCAGTTCCACCTTGGGCTGCCCGGCCAATACTTGGTTCAGCATTGCGGTACGGCTTGCCGTAGTAAACTCTGTATCAATATAGACAGTGGCCTCCTTTTCGCCTAATTGGAGAGCCGGATTGCCGGACAATTCCAACAAACGATTATAGTCCGATAAACAAATCAAATATGGGTATGTGGCATAACCAAGATTGTTCAGAAGGACATCCCGGTCTTCCGACTGGGGCAGGCTCCGAAGAGAGTCCATAACAGCGTCCATGCTGTAGGCATTATCATAATCTTCTGTGGTGCGAATACGCCCAACCCTCATTTCAAAAAGCTCTGAAAATTGATTTTCCAAACTGTTTTCTTTCAGGACTGCCTTTATATTCGGAAGAACCTGCGATGAATCTTCTGCAGTATGATCTTCAAAAGTATAGTCGATTACATGGCCAGAAGACAGGTTATTCGTTCCTGCAATTCCTACGCCCGCACCAAAACAACACAGCGCCGCCAGAATCAGCAGGGAGCTGATGGCCATGGAGTTTGACTGATGAATGACATTCTCCTGAATCTGCCGGAAGGTAAATACATGAAGCTGCTTATTTCCTTTTCCTTTCTTAACAATCAAAGCAATCAGCGCACGCATCCCATAGAAAAGCAGCATCGTACCAACTATGCCCAACAGCAAAGTCAGTCCCATCATACTTACCTTTGTCCATGCAATTCCCTGAATCGCCATGTAGTAAGCCACTGCCAACATCACACTTCCGCATATAGCAGCCAGTCCATAGATAACAGATGGCATTTGCTTTTTGGGGCGGTTCGTTGGCTGGGATAGCAAAGTACCGATCTCCTGGCGGCTGATTCGTCCACTCAAAATCAGAAGTGCCGTCAGCTTAATTGCCAGAAATCCTGCCAGCGTCCATTCAATCGCAGACCAGGATAAAGAAAACTGATGACCGATGATCCCCATGCCTACCAGCTTGGCGGTGACAAGACTGACAATTTCTGAAAGCACCACAGCCACAGGTAAGCCTATGAGCATGGCAAGAATACTGGTCAGGAAATCTTCCGCCAGAAGCATACCAAACAGTTTACTTCTACGCATCCCCAACATTAGATAAACACCAAACTCATGCCGTCTGCGCTCGAACTGATACTTGCAGGCAAAATAGATCAAAAAGAACAGAATACCGAGGGTCATCCCATAAAACGCAGGAATCAGAAGCAGGAGTTTGTCAACTGCGTCACTCTCCATTTTCTGCAAAAAGAGCATCACATCTTGAGTGGAGATGGAAAGAATCATGTAAAAGGCAACAATAGAAATCACCAGGGAGCTGAAAAACAGACCGTTTTCCTTTCGGCTGCGGCGGCTGTTCCGAAGAATGAGATTAGAGAACATTTGCGCTGCCCCCTCCCAGTTGCGCCATCACCTTCAGGATGCGCCCGTAGAACTCCTGCTGGCTTTCGTCTCCACGCCGAAGCTCATGAAAGATCACGCCATCCTGGATGAACAGGATGCGCTTACAGAAGCTGGCGGCATTGGAATCATGGGTTACCATCAGGATCGTAGCTTGTTCGTCACGATTCAGGCCGGACAGCTTCTCCATAAGACTTCTTGCGTTCTTAGAATCCAGCGCACCCGTCGGTTCATCGGCAAGGATCATTTGGGGATGTAAGATCAGAGCCCTTGCTGCCGCAACACGCTGACGCTGGCCGCCGGACATCTTGGACGGAAACTTATCCAGAACATCAGTGATTTCCAGATAGTCAGCCAACTGCTTCAGCCGCTGGCTGCTTTCTGCTTCGGATACCCCATGCAAGGAAGTCGGGAGCAGGATGTTTTCCCTGCCAGTCAGGTTGTCCAGCAATTCAAAGTTCTGGAATAGATAACCAACTTTTTTGCCACGGTACTCTGCAAGAGCCTTTCCCTTGAGGGATTGCAGAGTATCGCCTTCCACCTGAATGCTTCCACCGGTGGGCTGAATCACAGTTGCAATACAGTTGAGAAGCGTGGATTTACCGGAACCACTGCTTCCCATAATGCCGAGAAACTCTCCCGGCATCACCTGGAAGGTGATCCCATTCAGTGCCTTTGTTTGACTTGGCACATTGCCATAGATTTTTGTTAAATTTTCAATATTCAAAATGGGTTTCATGTGAATACCTCCTATCATTTGTAATAAAATGATAGCATGGGAACACAGCAAATACCACTTACAGTTGTTGTAAGGATTCAGGATATAAGTGGCGGCTCAAGGGGGACGAGCATATATTTTTTAAGAGCATCAGGCGACAATGATAAAATATACCGGATCGCCTCATTGGCAAACCAGTTCGTTTTAATTGTATCCCAATCAGCAAGCCGAATGATTTCTGCTGTGCCGTTCTCAAAATCAACTGATATTTCGCCCCATTCGCCGTCGCAGTCTGCCTGGTATTCGTAGATTGCGGCGGTGATTTTCTTTTTGCGCTTGGTTTTGGATTTCTGTTTCAGCCGGACTGCATGGATAGCACCCTCGGCAACCAGAAGCTCTGTCAGCTTATCCATCGCTTTCCGGTAAGCCCGCTCTGCACCGCTGGCTGTGCTTCCCTCAAACATAACCGCCAGGTCTTCAAAGGTGGGGCGGTTCTTCCATGAGCCAATACGCCCACAGGTCATGCAAATTGCTAACCGTTTTTCGAGCAAGGTCTGCTCCCGGTAATTCAGTTTCTCAAATGCCCGTTGCACCTTTTCTGCCTGTATGCCGTTCCAGAGGATGTCGGTATAGTTCCAACTATCGTCAAGGGCGACATCTTCGCCAGTTTCCTCGCCGTCCTCGTCTGTCACATAGAATGGCTGCTGATTGCGGATACCTCGGACAACTTTCAGATATTCTTCGGCAAGAGCAAGATCACAGTTGTATTTCTTGGAAAACTCGTTGACCGCATCCTTGGTATTGTGGTACAGCCAAGCCATTGACCGCACCATTTTGTAATTAGTCAGAGAGGATACCGACCATTTTTCTTCGCCCATGCGGAAACGGAGCATAGCATCCCGGATGAACGGAAAAATGTATGTAGCATACTCCGCACCCTTGGCAGGATCATAGTCCATCAGCTTTTGGAGCATTTGCTCCCGGCAGGACAGTTTTATATCCAGAAAACGGTCTTTATCGTACAAATCGCCGCCATCCACACCAAGAAAGCTCTTGATGCGCTTATTAAGCTGCGGCTCGTAGTGATGTAGAAAGAACGAAAAATGTAGCAAATTCTTTTCATGCAAAGCAGACAGGATATATTCGTTCAGATTGCCCACTGATGGCGGCTCCGGTTCCAGTTGGAAGATGCGCTCTGCCACATAGGGAATGATGCCGTCACCGTGCGGATTGACTTGGTGTTTTGGTATGTATCCGGTCATATTCCATGTAAAATCATTCAGCATAGCGCACCTCCCTTCTGTATGCCATTCTGTTTTATGAAATGTATTCCATGATTATGGAGTTCAAAATATTATAGTTAGCCCAGAAAAGAAAGGATTTGTAAAATCAGATTCGGAAAGAGAAGAGGCAGATGAGCAGAAATAAGGAAAACGATATTTTAGAAACTATATTGTCCATTGCCGAGAAGGAGTATCGGGAAGCATATTATTTTTACCACGAGATAGGTACCAGACCCCATTACACTTCATTACTGCCCTGCGGTCCGGAAGAATAACGCTTGACGAGTAACCGATCGGTCACTATAATATAAGGTAACCGATCGGTTACGAATTTAAGGAGTGAAAGTATGAGTGGAGATACAAAGGAGCGTATACTCGAAACAGCGCTTGAGCTGTTCGCACAGAGTGGATATCTGGGAACTTCTATGAGTGACATTGCAAAGCAGCTTGGTATCACGAAGGGTGCTTTGTATAAGCACTATAAAAGCAAACAGGAAATCCTGGACTGCATTGTGGAGCGGATGAATCAGATGGATTACGAACGCGCAGAAGAATATGAAATGCCGGAAACAGAGCCCGATGGTTTTGCCGAGGCTTATCTGCAGACCCCGATTGCACAGATTCATGATTACAGCATGGCGCAGTTTGATCATTGGACGAAAGAAACATTCTCTGCCAATTTTCGCAAAATGCTGACGCTGGAACAATACCGCGATCCAAAACTTGCGCAGCTTCATCATGATTATCTGGCGGGCGGACCATTGGAATATATGGCGGCGATTTTTCGGAAGCTGGCGGATTCTGATGAAACGGCCATGCAGCTGGCGTTGGAGTTTTATGGACCAATGTATCTGCTCTACAGTGTTTATGATGGTGCAGAAGATAAGGAGTCCATTGCTCCTCTGTTAGATACACATATCAACCGGTTTATTGCCAAGGTAGAGTCTATTTACAGAAAGGATGGAAATGCAACATGATGGAAGCAGAAGAAAAGCGATGGGTTTTATGCCCGTGGTGCGGAGCCAAAACACGTCTGCAGCTGTTCCGGGAAACAGAACTGAAAGCCTTTCCCCTGTATTGCCCAAAGTGCAGAAGGGAAAGCATTATCAATGCAAAGAACTTTATTATTGAAACGAAAGAAGCCAGACGCTGAAGACGCAGTGCTGATTGCAGAGTCAATCGTGTACTGCGTCTGCTTTTTTACCAAACATAGAAAGCATTGATCGGATGGATCAATTTTAAATGAAAGGAAAGATTCTATGAATGCAATTGTTTATACCACAAACACCGGCAGTATAGAGCACTATGCCAAGCTGCTGGCTCATGAAACCGGCCTTCCGGTAACAAGTGTTGGATTGGTATAAGAATTGGAGGAATATGGATGATGATGAACGATAATATTACAATCCGTCTGGAAACAAAAGACGATTACAGAGCTGTGGAAAACCTGACCCGGGAGGCATTTTGGAATGTCTACCGTCCTGGCTGCATGGAGCACTATGTACTGCACTGCTATCGAAATGATCCGGCATTCGTGCCGGAACTGGACTTTGTGATGGAGCGGAACGGCGAGCTGATCGGGCAGGTCATGTATGTGCGGTCGGAGATTGCCTGTGATGACGGTCGGAAACTGCCGGTTATGACGTTTGGCCCCATCGGCATTGCGCCCGCATATAAACGTCAGGGCTATGGAAAGTATCTGCTCGACTATTCCATGGAAAAAGCCCAGGAGATGGGAGCAGGTGCGCTTGCCATTACCGGAAATATTCTGTTTTACGGAAAGTCCGGTTTTGTCCCGGCAAAGACAAAGGGCATCCGCTATGCAGACGATCCGGAGGCGGACTATTTTCTCATCAAAGAGCTGATCCCAGGCTTTCTGGACGGTATTTCCGGCAATTATAAAGACCCGGAGGGCTATTTTATCTGTGAGAAGAACCCGGAAGCTTTTGAAAAATTTGAAGCCGCATTCCCCAAAAAGGAAAAGCTGAAACTGCCAGGGCAGCTGTTCTGATTCGAGCGATAAAGTCTGGCAGCAGAACGATACTGAGGGGTAAGCAGGTGTGTGATAAAAGGAGAACAGGACAATGGGGGAATCCCGTGTCCTGTTTTTTTGCCCCTGAAAAGTGGAAATTTCCCATCCCCTCTGCATACAATACAGGTAGAGTATCTTTTCAAACCCGTTCAGAAAGGATGATCATTATGACGAAAGGCATTGTAAAAATAAAGAAAAACCGTGCATTTGTAGAGCAGCAGAACGGCGAGGTGGAAGTGGCTTCCGGGCAGTATGTGTATCTGAAAGTGGAAAATTGCTGGATTCCGGTGGTGGTGCGGTATTCGGCGCGGAGGAAGAAGTGGTATTTTAAGTATCTCGAGGAAATCCCGGTCTGCGGGCAGAAGGTGCTGCTGAAGGCGTAGCCGGTAAAGGGCGTTTCACGTATGTTTAACATTTCTATGATGTTCTGTTTATCTTTCCTATAGCAAGACCCGAAAATAATGCAAAAAAGGCAGTGCTGCAGAGCGCGAATTGCAAGGAACAGATTTGAAGGCGTACCGGGGTACGACGAAAATCTGTGACGCAGTAATTCACGCTCTGAGGTGCTGAATTTTTTGCATTATTTTCGGGGATTGCTATAAGTATGATAGAGACAGAAAAACAGACGAAAAGGAGAAAGCATTTCTGGATTCCGCAGAGCAGATTGTGAATGCGCAGGAGCTGGAAGAACTGTTAAAACAGCGGATCTTATACCAGAATAAATTTTTAATGCTGACTGCAGCAGACGGCATCGCCTGTGTTCTGATTCTGATCGGGGTCAGCCGCTTTTTTACTCGGCATCGCGCTCGTCGCAGGAATTACATGGCTGAACGGACAGGGCGGCAGTACATCGATGGATCTTGGTCAGTTTTCGATCGGCCTTGGCATCAAACTTTTCCTGATCGGAATGATTGCTATTTCCGCCATGTTCCTTCCGGGAGTTTCAGATTCTCGACTGGATTCAGACCTTACGCACACCGGCACTTGTAAGGATAAGCAATCAAAAAATGCGGAGACTCGTGTGAAGGGTCTCCGCATTTTTTCGTGAAAGCTATAGTGCAAGTTTCCGTTTCCAGTACACATCGTACGCCACGGACACCGCCGTTCCAAAGAGCAGCGCCCATGCCATCGCCGAAAGCCCGATCACCGGTTCTGCGGCAAAAGCAAAGATGAGGCGGCAGCCAAGGGACAGAATCGAGGAGATGGCGAACAGGTTCATTTTCAGATGCGCCTTTAACAGAGCCTCGATGCTGTACTTGAAGAGCTGTAAAAAGAAGTTCGGGATCATAAAAAGCAGGTACAGCTTTGCAAACACATAGCCGCTGCTGGCAGGATCCATGGAGTACATCGCCATCAGGGCGCCGGAGAAAAAGACGTCGATGACCGTGAGGACAATGCACACGCCGAGACCCTCTTTGATCAGGAAAGAATAGCCTTCTTTTACGCGGCCCATCTCCTTTGCGCCGATGTTCTGCGAGGCAAACGTCTCAAATCCGACACTGGTTGCCACGATTGGGAGGAGCAGGAGGTTGAAAATGGTAGTTGCCACGGTATATCCGTTGATGTACTCAATACCGGCGCGGTTTACGATGACCTGAAGCGCCATCGTTCCGATCGAGAGCACGGAGCTCTGGACAATCGTTGGAATGGCGAGGGTCAGATATTCTTTCAGAGATGCAGGAGAAAAGTACGCTTTTGCCTGCGTTTTCTGTTTTAAGAGCCGGGAGGCGCATGCGAGATTCCAGATGCAGCTTACCAGCATCGAAAAATCAGATGCCCATGCGGCGCCTTCTACACCGGTGTGGAAAACGCGGATGATGATGATATCGAGCACAATATTCAGGATCTGTGTGCTGACGCAGATCGTCGTCTGCATTTTTGAGTTGCCGCTTCCGTTGATGACAGCGCCCGCTGCGCCCTGCAGACCAGTGAGCGGGAAACTTAAGGCATAGATAACTGCAAGCCGTGTGCAGGAGGTAAGAATTTCCTGCGGGAGCTGCATGATGCGGAAAACGGTGGTGGAGAACAGAAAATAAATAACTGTCTGAACAAGACCGAGCGCCATGCCCGCCATTCCCAGAGTAAAGACGGTCGGTTTTACCTTGTCATACTGCTGTTCGCCGTAAAAACGTCCCACGACGATGTGGCTTGCGCCGGAAAAACCGCTTAAAATGGCGTAACCGATTAAGAGAATATTGTTCGCCGATGACCAGATTGAGAGCGCCGTTTCATTGACGAACCGCGCGACGATAACGCTGTCCGCGACCATGTATGCCTGGTTCAGAATCTGCATCAGAATAATCGGCATGGTGAATTTCAAGAGTGCTGTAGATACTTTTCCTTTTGTTAAATCCATGACTTTGTCCTTCCTTTTTGTTGTTGACTCTGCTAGTATAAACTTATACGTAACGTACAGGTCAAGAGTGAATTTTGCACGAGGGAGAAAAGAACATGCCATCAGAAAAATACTATAAAGTAAACGAATTTGCAAAGCTGTGCGGAGTGACGCCGCGGACGCTGAAATACTATGAAACACGCGGCCTCATCCGCCCGGCACTGGTTGGGGAAAATGGATATCGGTACTACAGCCTTTCGCAGATAGATGAGATTTCGGCGATCCTTTTATTCCGCGATTACGGTTTTTCCCTCGAGGAAATCAAAACCATCATGGAACAGGACGACCTCGCCGGAATCGAGCAGCGGATGGGGATGATGCTTTCTATTATAAAAGAGCAGAAGAGAAAGCTCGAGCAGCAGGCAAAAAACATCCGCTACACCTGCACCCAGGTCGCTGAGGCGCGGAAACACCTCAGTGAACCATTTCTGCAGAACCGCGAACCCCAGCGCATTGCCTTTGAGCCGGTCGCCCTCATGAAAGATCACTCCTTCGTCATCAACTACCTGACCGACGGCCTGCGGAACGGAACAGCTTTTGGCGGCTCGGATCTAACCGTAAAAGGCCGCTACCAGACCGACCCCTCCGGCCCGGAAATTCTTTCCGGAAAAGGAATGTGCCTCTACGAAATGGGCTTTCCACAGCACGAAACCGTAGAAAAAGTATTTACCGCCGCCAGGAATGCCGGTCTGTCACCGGAGAGTGTCTACTGCGAAATGGTATTGGAAAATGTTGTGCCGGAGAAATGTTTGTTTCAGTATTTTACGGCGGAGAGATCACAGATATAAAAACTTACAAAATCGTAATTTCTGCGCAGATGACGGAATGATATGGTATAATGACATCAGTAAGCGGTGTTGAAGATTACCTAAGTAAATGGAGGTATGATCTATGAACAAAAAAGAAGGCTACAGCAGACCGGGATTATTTGGAAATATTAATCATTACGATGAAAAAGGCCGCAAAACAGGCGAAAGCCGTCCTGGAATTTTTGGTGGGTATGTGGAATATGACAGCCAGGGGCATAAAACAGGTGAAAGCCATCCTGGAATGTTTGGCGGAATGAATCATTATGATCAGTCCGGTCACAAAAAAGGTGAGTCCCGACCGGGAATGTTCGGCGGAATCAACCACTACGACGAAAAAGGCCACAAGACAGGTCACAGCAGCAGAGGAATCTTCGGCGGCTGGAACCATTACGATGACTGAGTGTTCTGTAAAAAAATACGAAAGAAAGTGTATGGGAGGAAAAGAATATGGACAATATAATCTGGTTTATCACGACAATTCCCTGCAGTGCCTTGCTTACAGGATTCGGCATCTACGCATGGAACCGAAAGAAACCCATGTGGTTCTGGTCTGGTTCAAGCGTGAAAGAAAATGAGATTTCGGATATCCGAGCGTATAATCATGCCAATGGAGTGATGTGGATCGTGTATTCGCTGGTTCTGTGGGCAGCTTCCCTTGCAGGCTTCTGGAACGGAACAGCTGCGCTGACGTTGATCATACTTGCCATGGTGGTGGGATTACCGGCGCTTATGATGGTATATCAGAGGATTTATAAAAAATATAGAGTATGAAGAAAAGTACAAAAGACAGTATCACGGAAATTACGCTTACGCTGTCGGTGGTTGGGGTGCTTACGAGTGTTTGCCTGTTAATTGCATCGGATCATGAGCCAACTTGTGCGGAATATGGATGTAAGAAAAGCAGGTGGAATGGAAGTATCTACTGTATGGATCACGAGCAGCAGTATGGCAAGAAACAGAAAAAGAAAAACAGTTATAGGCAGACAGCAAAACCGAACACATACCAGAGTATGGGAAGTACAGAAAATCAGTATCAGACATATGATCCCTATGATGCATCGGACTACGGCGATGGCGATGATTTCGCAGAGGAATGGGCGGAAGAGTTTGGGAACGGCGATTATGATTCCGGGTATGATGATGCGTATGACTATTGGGAAGAGAATCATTGAGAAAAGCCAACAGAAAATGGGAAATATGATTTAAAGTATAGCTATATTCTGCAGGATGATGCAGAAGAGGCACATTATAATGCAGACACCAAGATTGTGTTAAAAGAATTTCCACATATCAGCATGACACTGGCGGAGATTTTTGAAAATGTAGATTAAAAGGAATATAGAAATCAACAGGAAAGTCAGAAGATGAAATAAATATCTTCTGACTTTTTTGCACTAAGCGATAGAAGTTTTAAACTATTGGTTTAAAAATATAAAAATACCGCCGGCAAGAGACAAAAATTCTTCTCTTGTGCAGGGGGTAAACAGAACGAGCAGGTCTTCAAACGTTGACTGATGAAGACGATCTTGCATATCATTTTTTATGGAAACCATGTGATCTGCGGCAGCTTTATCTTTCTGAGTCAGAAATTCATTATGCAGCTCCTGGATTCTGCGCTGTTCTGCAGCTTCCTGTTTTTCACGCTCCGATCGATACGAAGATCCCGCAAGCAGAGCGCAGATCAGCGTCAGACCGAAAACAAGAAGAAAAGAATAAAGATATGGATGACCGGGATGATTTTCATGATTCATAGGAAGCCTGGCTTTCTGAATGTAAAATTCGTAGATAAAGCTTTTCTGTATCTGAGTTCAGTATAGCAAACGGAATTTTCTGCGTCAATGGAAAGGATTGGTGTCCTGATTTCCAAACTCATCATTTACACCGCCGAAAAAGTCTGCTAAGATAAAGAAAACTTGTTACCAAACGAGAAAACAGGAGTGATTTACATTGAAAAAGATCTTATTTATCGCAACCGGCGGCACAATCGCTTCGAAGAAGACGGAAAATGGTCTGACTCCGCAGATTATGCCGGAGGAGTTATTGTCTTATATTCCGGAGGTGGAAGGCCTCTGTGAGATTACGGCGGTGCATCCGTTCAATCTGGACAGCTCGAATGTGGTTCCGGAGAACTGGAGCACGCTGGTGAAAGTGGTGAAGGAGCATTACGAGGATTACGACGGTTTCGTCATCGCGCACGGAACCGATACGATGGCGTACACCGCGGCGGCGCTTTCCTATATGATTCAGAATTCGGAAAAGCCGATCGTCATCACCGGAGCACAGCGGCCGATCAATCTGGATATCACGGATGCAAAGACAAACCTGTCCGACAGCTTTTATTACGCCTGTGATGATGCATCCCAGGGTGTGCAGATTGTGTTCGACGGAAAAGTCATCGCGGGAACGCGTGCGAAGAAGGTGCGGACGAAGAGCTACAATGCCTTTTCCAGCATCGATTTCCCGTACCTTGCGGTAATACAGGACCGCCGGATTCTGCGGTATCTGCCGATGCTGCCGTATGAAAAGCCGGTTCGTTTTTATGAAAACTTAAGCGATAACGTTTTTCTCTTGAAACTGATCCCGGGAATCAGCCCGGTATTGCTTCCGGCGATTTTTGAGCACTACGATGCGATCATTGTGGAGAGCTTCGGTGTCGGCGGTATTCCGGCGAGCATCAAGGAGCCGTTCTACGAGCTCTGCCAGAAGTACCCGGAAAAACTCATCATCATGTGTACCCAGGTTTCTCACGAGGGAAGCGATATGACCGTCTATGAAGTCGGCCATGAGATGAAAACCCTGTGCAACATTCTCGAGTCATACGATATGACCCCGGAGGCAGTCGCAACTAAAACCATGTGGCTTCTCGGCAACCGTCCGGATGACCATGAGAGCCGGGAAAAAGCATTCTATAAACCGATCAACTACGATACGGTCTGGAAATAAGAAAAAGAAAGACGGCAAAGAGGCTGTCACGGTCCGCAGGAAAGAAATGTTTCTGCTGGCTGTGAAAGCCTTTTTTTCTTTTTGAGGAAAAAAGAAATTTTCCACAAAATTTTCAGATAGTACGGACGCAAAATTGGTTTTTATTGGAAGAATTGTGCAAATTTCATAGAAAAATCAGAAACAGGTTGACATCTTTTGAACATTTTAGTAAAATTGAGTTCATGATGCAGTACGGAAAACGGCGAATTTTGGATGACGAATCCAACCGCTGGTTACAGCTACAACATATGTGTGAACGATAACGATTTCGGAGGTGCATGCATGAAACGGTTAAGGTTTACAGCAGATATGACAAAAGAACAGAAGCGAAACACCGTTGAGGCGGCGCTGCTTCTTGGTTTCCAGGCAGAGACGGCAGTGTTTCCTGCTGCAGCCGCGGATGGAGAAATCCCGGTACCGGAAACAAAAGAAGAATTCCGGAAGCTGTGGAAGAAAACAGCAGATGCAGCCCCGGAGGGGTATGAGGCGGCTTCGGACCATATCGGGCCGGTTTACGACCTGGATTTCCGGGAAAAAACAGGATTGGAAAAAATGTTCCAGAAAGGTCCGTTTTTAAAAGATCAGAATCACGATTTCCTCCCGGATGCACTCGATGTAAAACTGGTGCTTCCAGAGGACGCAAGCGATACTATGTTTCTTGCAGCGTGTGATCTGGCATACCGTTTCGGCATGGAGACGACAGGCTACGAAGGAACCATTCTTGCCGAGGCGGGTTACAGGGGAAATCAGATTATTTTTGAAAAAGCAGATCAGACAGAACTGGTGCTTGGAGAGACAGACGGCGACGGCGTAAAAGTGTATCTGCGCGGAGACGGCGAAGCACTGACGGCATTCACCGCCCGCCTCTGCAATACATTTCCAAAGATCTGCGGTGAGAGAAGCTGGAAAGATCTCCTGATGGATCTGGTGGATGATTTTATCCTCCGCGGAGAGGACGGCCAGCTCGCCGAGCTGAAAGCTTTGCAGGAAAAAGAAAGCGGCGCCTATGCGGTCTACGGATCGCCGCGCTGGAGCGAAGAGCAGAAAAAAGAGGCCGGAGATGCAGAAGTTTACAATTACAAATCCGGTCAGAAAATGTACGAGAAAGTATATGAACTCCCGTGGGAGGTCGAAGTATTTGAAGAACTTCTGGAAACGGAAGTCTATCCGAAACTCAAAGAGGGAAGCACCGTAAAAATCACCGGAGCAGTCAGCGAGACCGAGAGCGTGCGCCGGAAGATGTGCGAAGCGATTGAAGCAAAAATCCGCGAAGCAGGCGCTGTGCCGGAACAGACAACCGTTTACTGTGCCTACAAACAGGGCTATTCCTGGCTGGAAGAAGAGATGCTTCCGCGTCTGAAAGAGGCCGGAGCCGATACGGTTACCGTTTATTTCAAACCGTTTCTCCCGGAAGGCCAGAACGAGTGGAATGATGAAAATGGAGCCATCCCGTCCTACCACAACCTGAGTGCCGAGACGCCGGACAAATGGTACGACCTGCCGATCCGCTATCTGCAGGAGCTGTACCCGATCGAGGATCTTCTGGTAAAAGAGCTCGGTATCGAGAGAAAAAATGTCGTATTCAAAGCCTATGAGGGAGAGGATGATATCACATATCTCTGCCAGGGAAGCAAAGAGAACAGCATCTGCTGTGAGGATACGTACAAGGTTGCGTGGTCGGAGCGCCCGTATATGAATGAATACCCGCAGATGGGAAAAGTTCATCCGTCGACCGGCTATATAAAAGTGGAAGTAGATGGAAACACCATCCTTGACCAAAAAGTCCGCACCGATCTGGAAGAAATCTGGGATGTCTACCAGAGCGAAGTTCTTCCGGACTGCCGCCGCTATATCAAGGAAAAAACAGGCGGAACCGTCACAGAGGAGATGCAGCCGTTCTTCCACGAGCTGAGAATGGACATCACGGTAAGCGAGCCGGACGAGCCGACAGGTTCCCGTGAGGATCTGATCTCATCGCTCGATGCACTCCATGAGGATATGTATTTTGTCGGCGGTGATTATTTTAAAAATTACGGTATTCAGAAAGCAGGTGTGATGCTGGATGCGCCGGGGCTGATTCTTCCGGTGATTCATCAGAAAGAGGGCCGGCCGGTCTTTCGCGTTACGCTGACAGAGCCGTTAAAAGATGCGGCATGCATCACAAAAGACAGAGAGACCGCTGCCGCAGAGAGAAAACGAAGCGAAGTCGAAACCTGGATTTCCGCAGTTTCGTGGGAAAACGGAGAGCTGAATTTCCATATCGCAGTGAAAGGCGCAGCAGAGGATACCGTAAAAGCATATGCAGCGCTGTGGTCAAAAGGTATTCTTGAAAAATGCAGCTGCGTTCCGGCGAAAACAGCGCTTGTCTTTGAAACAGAAAGCGGCGCATCGTACACGGCACGGACCCCGGAGCGGGAAGAAAAGCCGAAGACGAAACGCATCGAGGACATCAACCTGTATGAGCACGAACTGATCGGATACGATACGTATCGGGAGATCATTGAGGAACTGAAAGAAGTTCCGGGCATCGAGGTCTTCCGAATTGCCGTTTCCTATACGGGCCGCGAGCTCTATGCTGTCTGGCTGAAACCGGAGTACGAGGGATATCTGTCGCTGACGAAGCGTCTCGCGAGAGTGCCGAGCGAGGTGATCAATGCAAGACACCATGCAAACGAGGTTGCCTCGACGAATGCGTCATTTATGCTGCTGAAGAAGCTTTTAACAGAGGATGTTTACAAAGAGCTGCCGGATAAGCTGAATCTGATCCTGATCCCGATGGAAAACGTCGACGGCGCAGCAATTCACTACGAGCTGCAGAAAGAGCATCCGACGTGGAAATTCCATGTGGCGCGGTTCAATTCTCTTGGAAAAGAGTTTTACCGTCATTATTTCCAGCAGGATACGATTCACAGCGAAGCGATGGGCATCAGCCGGATTTACGAGAAATATGCACCGGATATGATGGTGGATAACCACGGTGTGCCAAGCCACGAATGGGAGCAGCAGTTTTCTGGTTATACCTCCCCGTCCTACAAAGGTTTCTGGCTTCCGAGATCGCTCTTATATGGTTATTTCTGGTATGTAATGAATCCGGAATACAAAGGAAACTATGATGTGAATAAGGTCATGGAGGATGTGATCGCAGACAAGATTGCAGCGTATCCGGAGATGAAAGCGCTGAACCAGGAGTGGAGTGCACAGTTTGAAAAATATGCCCATGCGTGGATGCCGAAGCTGTTTCCGGCCAATTATTATAAAGAAATGATCAATTACTGGATTCCGTATGAATCGAATCCGGCGCATGGATATTCGTCGATCCGCTATCCGTGGATTACAACCGTCGCTTATACGAGCGAGGTTGCGGATGAAACGGCACAGGGAGAATACCTGAACCTGTGTGCGCGGGCGCATGTGGCGCACGACGAAGTGACAATACAGATGCTCATGGAGGCGCGGAACGTTATGGACTGCCGCTTTACCGAGCAGGATGGAACGATTTTGACCAGCTACATACGAAAGAGACCGATGATTGTCTCTAGGTAACTGGAAGAAATACAGGATACAGGGTTGTGAAAGCACGAGCGTGCGGAGCAGTCTGTATCCAAAAAAACTACATTTTATTTAAGGAGGAGTTTAGGTATGGAACTCATCAAATTACTTGGCGTGTTAATCGTTATCGCCGGATTCGCGCTGAAACTGGATTCAATCCTCATCATTTTCCTGGCGCTGATTACGACAGGGATCGTTGGCGGCCTTGGCGTCGGCGGTCTTCTTGAGACCATCGGAACCAACTTCGTAGCGAACCGAAGCATGGCGATCTTCATGATGATCCTGCTCGTTACTGGTACGCTTGAAAGAAACGGTCTTCGTGAAGCAGCAGCAAACCTGATTAAGAAAGTTAAGAGTGCAACAGCCGGCAAGCTGATCGCTGTATACGGCGTATTAAATGGCCTGTTCGGTGCATTCAACGTAGGATTCGGCGGTGTTGCCGGATTCATCCGTCCGGTTCTTCTTCCGATGGCAGAAGGTGCGATTAAGAACAAAGAAGGTACCGTAAACGAAGAGCACTTAGAAGAAGTCAAAGGACTTGCAGCAGCAATGCAGAACTTCACCTGGTTCTTCTTCCAGGTTCTGTTTGTCGGCGGTGCCGGTGGAATTCTGGTACAGACGACACTTGCCGGTCTTGGCTATGAAGTAAGCCTGATTGACCTTGCGGCAGTTGAAATTCCGGTTGCATTATTCTCACTGGTTGTTTCCTGTGTCTATGTCATTGTAAAAGACAATCGGATTTCGAAAAAATACTATGGAAAATCAGCCGGCAAAAAGGCACAGAAATAGGAGGAACACTAGATGAGCGCATTAAAAGTTATACAGGTTCCAGCCGCATTTAATACGGCCGGATTAAATATTGTATGGATTCTCGTTGGCCTGATTGCAATCTACGCGGGCATTAAAAACCTTCTGGATGAAGAAAATCCGTCCAGAATCGGAACAGCCATTTTCTGGTGTTCGTTCGGTATTGTTACAGCACTTGGCACCTGGCTTCCGGCCAAGGTTTCCGGTGTCCTCGTTATTATTATGTGTCTGCCGCCGATCTTCAAGAAAGTAAAGGTTGGAAAAACAAACGCACCGGAAAAAGCACACACCGAAGCACAGTTTAAGAAGATTGGAATGAAGATTTTCGTTCCGGCATTCTGTGTTGCTGTATTTTCCCTTGTTTTTGCACTGTTCTCCAATATGAGCTCCATGATCGCGATTACACTTGGTGTTCTCGTAGCCATTATCTTCCTGGTTGCATACGACTCGAAAGAGAACAAACCGCAGGTTTTCCTGAAAGATTCCGAGCGTTTCCTTTCCCTTACAGGACCGCTCAGTATGCTGCCGCAGCTGCTTGGCTGCCTGGGCGGTGTCTTTACTGCAGCCGGTGTTGGTGAGGTTATTGCACAGATCGTAGAGAAAGTTGTTCCGAAAGGAAATGTTAATATTGGTATCATCGTTTATGCCGTTGGTATGGTACTGTTCACCATGATCATGGGTAATGCATTTGCAGCCATCACCGTTATGACAGTCGGCATCGGTGCTCCGTTCGTACTGGCTTACGGTGCAAATCCGGTTGTTGTCGGCATGATCGCACTGACCTGCGGCTACTGCGGAACCTTAATGACTCCGATGGCAGCAAACTTCAACATCGTTCCGGTTGCGATTCTGAATATGAAAGACCGCTGGGGCGTTATCAAAAATCAGGTGCTGGTCGGATTAATTATGCTTGTATTCCAGATCTGTTATATGATAGTATTAAAGTAAATCGTCAGGAAAGACTAACTAAGGTCACCGTATTTTCCGAAAGGGAAGGGCGGTGGCCTTAACGTCCGTGAAACGGTTGACTAGATATGACAGGAGAAGGAAGAGAAACAAATGACACCGAACATGGAACGGGGGGCCCGGATCATCATCCACGAATGGGTAAGAGTAAAAGCGTGGGATAAAGTACTGATTGTGACATCAAAGGAGCATCAGGCGGAGGCGAAAGCGCTGGAAATGCAGGCGCGGAAAAAAACGCGGTTCGTCAACACACTGATTGTTGAAAATAAAGGACGCCATGTGGGCATCTTTTTCGACGATAACGAGGCGGTCTTTGATCCCTACACTGCGATCATTGCAGCGACCGAGTATTCGCTTGTGACAACAAAAGCAGCGAAGCGTGCGATTCAGAAGCACAAAAAGTTTCTGTCGCTTCCGCTTTCGACGAACGACGGAAGAAGTCTTCTGGAGTTCGATTTCCTTTTGATGGACACGAAAAAGAGCCGCATGATGGCAAAGCTGTTTATGAAGTATCTCCGTTCATCCGGCAAAGTGCATGTGACGACACCGGCAGGAACGGATATGATGTTCTACAAAGAGAACCGCAATCCGGGATTTTTCAACGGCGTATTAAGAGACGGAAAAGGCTATTCGTCCTCAAGTATTGAGGTCTATGTGCCGATCGAGGAGACAAAGACAGAGGGCATTATGGTGCTCGACGGATCGCTGGGATACATCGGACGAGCCGATGAGCCGACGAGAATCATCTTCAAGGGCGGAAGAATCGTCGATATCGAGGAGACACCGACCGGCATCCGCTTAAAGAAGTACATGGAGGAATATTTCGATCCACGGATTTATATCGCAGGAGAGCTTGGCATCGGACTGAATTCGTGCTCGAACTGCCTTGGCAACTGCTACATTGAGGATGAATCCGCTTATGGAACCTTCCATGTGGGACTCGGACGCAACATTGCGCTTGGCGGTGTGCAGAATGCGAAAGGTCATTTTGATCTGGTCTGTCGGGAGCCTGATATTTTTACCGATAACCGTCAGATTATGGACCGGGGAAAGATTATTGCACCCGAGCCTGTGTTATACTAAGAGCCAGAACAAAGAAACAAAAGGAGAAAAAGATCATGAAAGTTTTATTAACAGGATTTGACCCATTTGGAGGAGAGAGCGTAAACCCGGCATTCGAGGCCATCAAACTTCTGCCGGATACCATCGCGGGAGCCGAGATCGTAAAGGTTGAGATCCCAACGGAGTTTACCAGAAGTATTTCGTGTGTGGAGGCTGCCATCAAGGAACACAACCCGGATGTTGTGATCAATGTCGGACAGGCAGGCGGCCGCGCATGTGTAACGGTAGAGAAAGTCGGCATCAACCTTGCGGATGCAAGAATTCCGGACAACGCCGGCGAGCAGCCGGCCGATGAACCGCTCCAGGCAGACGGACCGACGGCATACTTTGCAACCATTCCAGTCAATGCCATGGTTCAGAACGTCCGTGAACACGGTCTTCCGTGCCATGTATCCTTCACCGCAGGCACCTACGTATGCAACTGCGTAATGTACAACGTGCTTCACCTTTGCGCAACAAAATATCCGAATATCCGCGCAGGTTTTATCCATGTACCATTTGCATGTGAGCAGGTAGTGGGAAAAGCAAGTACGATGGCAAGCATGCCGCTGGAAACCATCGCAAAATCTCTGGAGTACTGCATTGAGGCGGTTGTAACCAACAAAGAAGAAGTAAAAGAGGCAATGGGAACGACCCACTAAAGAAGCATTTCAGGCCGTCTTACCGGAAAAAGGTGAGGCGGCCTATATTTTTTGCTTTTTTTCCTTTTGCAAACCATATCTTTTGTGTTACAATAGATTTTGTCAGAATTTTTATGCGAAAGGAACGAAAGAAAATGGAACAGGGTAAAATTTTTAAATTTCATAATGACCTTGATACAGACCAGATCATCGCGTCCCAGTATCTGCTTCTGCCGAATCTGGATGAGATGAAAGGCCATGCGTTTGAATCGTTAGATCCGGACTTTGCAAAGAAAGTAAAACCGGGAGATTTTGTTGTAGGAGGAGAAAACTTTGGCTGTGGTTCCTCAAGAGAGCAGGCGCCGGGTGTTTTAAAAGCATTGGGTGTGCAGGCAGTTATCGCAAAATCCTTCGCCAGAATCTTTTTCCGCAACGCCATCAACATTGGTCTGCCGGCGATTGTCTGTAAAGACCTGCCGGATGCCGTAGAAAACGGTGATACCATGATCCTTCACATGTCCGAGGGAACTGCAGAAGTGAACGGGAAAACGTACACCTGCACGAAACTGCCGGAATATATGCAGAATATACTGAATCAGGGAGGCCTGATCGCTTCTTTGAACCGCGAGGAGGAGTAAGAACCATGGGAATGACAATTGCAGAGAAAATTATCGCCGCTGCAGCCGGCGTTCCGGAAGTAAAGCCGGGAGATATCCACACTGTAACACTGGATCGTCTGATGAGCAACGACGGAACCACCCATCTGACGGTTGATATGTACCGCAACAAATTAAACCACCCTCACATTGCGGATCCGAAAAAGCTTGTTTTCATCGTTGACCACAACGTACCGTCCGACAGCCCGAAAACAGCGGCATCTCAGAAAAAGATGCGTGATTTCGCAAGAGAGAACAACATTGATTTCTGGGAAGGAAAAGGTGTATGCCATCAGGTGATGATCGAGAATTACGTCCGCCCGGGCGAGCTGATCTTTGGCGCTGACAGCCATACCTGCTCTTACGGAGCACTCGGCGCATTCGGCACCGGTGTCGGCTGTACCGATTTCTTGTACGGCATGGTAACGGGAACTTCCTGGGTACTCGTACCGGAAAGCGTAAAATTCAATCTTGTAGGAAAACTGCCGGAGGGCGTTTATGCGAGAGATCTGATCCTCACCATCATCGGCGAGGTCGGCGCAAACGGATGCAACTACCAGGTGATGGAGTTTACCGGTGAGGGTGCAAAGACTTTAAGCATCAGCGACCGTATGGCACTTTGCAACATGGCAGTTGAGGCCGGCGCCAAGACCGGTATCTTTGAGGCAGATGAGAAAGCCATCGAGTACCTGAAAGAGCACGGAAGAGAGCCAAAAGAAATCTTTCACAGCGATCCGGACGCAAAATACGTCAGAGAGTACACCTTTGACCTTTCCAAAGTCCGCCCGGTTGTTGCAAAACCGGATTTCGTAGACCGCGTTGTTCCGGCAGAAGAGACCTGCGGAACGCCGATTAATGAAGCATTCCTTGGATCCTGCAACAACGGAAGAATCGAAGATCTCCGCGTCGGAGCAGAGATCATCCGCGGAAAGAAAGTCGCAGAGGGCGTTCGTTTCCTCGTTGTTCCGGCAAGCCAGACGATCTACCGCCAGGCATTAAAAGAAGGCATCATCGACACCTTCATGGAGGCCGGAGCCATTGTGATGAACCCGAACTGCAGCGTCTGCTGGGGAAGCTGCCAGGGTGTCATCGGCGAGAACGAAGTGCTGATCAGCACCGGAACCCGTAACTTCAAGGGCCGTGCCGGTCATCCAAGCTCCAAAGTATACTTGGGCTCTGCCGCAACCGTAACCGCATCTGCAATTGCCGGAAAGATTGCGACGGCAGATCAGATCTGACCATTTTCTTTGAGGGATACATAATATTTTTGGGAGAATAAACATATGGAAGCATTTACAGGAAAAGTATGGGTGCTTGGAGACGATATTGATACCGATATCATTATCCCGACCGAGTATCTTGCTTTAAAGACAATTGACGATATGAAACAGTACGGCTTTTCCCCGCTCCGCCCGGAACTGGCCGGACAGATTGAAAAGGGCGATATCATCGTGGCAGGAAAGAACTTCGGCTGCGGCTCCTCGAGAGAGCAGGCACCTGAGATCATCAAGGCGCTCGGCATTTCCTGCGTTATCGCGAAATCCTTTGCCCGGATCTTTTTCCGCAACTCCATCAATAACGGCCTTCTTCTGATCGAGCAGCCGGATCTGCACGACGATATCAAAGAGGGCGACACTATCACCGTCAAGATGAATGAGCATGTCGATTACAACGGAAAAACATACCCGATCGCAGCTCTGCCGGAGAACCTGATGGATATCATTCAGGCAGGCGGCCTGGTAAAGGCAATGCGCAAGCGCAACGGACTGGACTAAGAGCGGGAGGAAGAAACGATGGGCAATACAGTAATTGAAAAAATCATCCGCCACAACACCGGAAAAGACGTAAAGCCGGGCGACATTGTGACGGTCAACGTGGACAGAGTCATGATTCATGATATCTTCATCCCGTTTGTCGGCGATAAATTTGAGGAGATGGGCTTCACCAGACTGTGGGATCCGGATAAGGTTGTTCTGATCTACGACCACCTCGTTCCGGCAAGCCAGGTGGACGATACGAGACATTTCCACAAAGGCGATGAATTTGCAAAGAAATACGGCATGAAAAACGTACACAGAAGCGACGGAATCTGCCATCAGTTAATGACAGAGGCAGGTTACGTAAAACCGGGCGATGTTGTTTTCGGAACCGACAGCCACACGACGACATACGGCTGTGTCGGCGCATTCTCTTCCGGAATCGGTTACACCGAGATGGCGAGCATCCTCGGAACCGGTACGATGTGGATCAAAGTGCCGGAGACGATCAAGGTTGTCATCGAAGGCGAGCTGCCGAAAAATGTCATGTCAAAAGACATTATCCTGCGTCTGATCGGTGACCTCGGTGCAGACGGCGCAACGTACCGCGCACTGGAGTTCTCAGGAAGCACCGTAGAAAATATGACCGTGGCAAGCCGTATGACGATTGCCAACATGGCGATCGAGGCAGGTGCCAAATGTGCACTTTTTACCCCGGATGAGAAGACCGCAGAATACTGCGAGATCGAACTCAATGACTATCAGAAGAGCTTAAAAGGCGATGAGGATGCAAAATATCTGTGCACCATCACCTACCGCGCCGAGGATTTTGTGCCGGTTATGGCATGCCCGTCCCAGGTAGACAAGATCCGTGATACCAGCGTTCTCGAGGGAACCCCGATCGATCAGGTCTTCATCGGTTCCTGTACGAACGGCCGTCTCGAGGATCTGCAGGCGGCAGCCGAGGTTTTAAAAGGCAAAAAAGTAGCCGACTACGTAAAACTGATCGTAACACCGGCAAGCCGCAAGATTTATCTGCAGGCAAGCAAAATGGGCATTCTCGATACACTGGCAGAGGCAGGCGCCATGATTACACATCCGGGATGCGGCCTGTGCTGCGGAAGAGCGGGCGGAATCCTCTCTGACGGCGAGCGTGTTGTAGCAACGAACAACCGAAACTTTCTTGGAAGAATGGGTACTTCTAAAGTTGAAATTTATCTGGCATCTCCAAAGACAGCGGCAGCATGTGCAGTAGCTGGAAAAATTGTGACGCCGGAAGCGTAAACGAACTTAACAGCAGAAAGGGAAAACAGACAACATGAATGGTTCAATGTTTATCGGAACCTGGTGGGCACTCGTCCCGCCGCTGCTTGCAATTCTGCTTGCATTTGTAACAAAAGAAGTTTACAGTTCCCTGTTCATCGGATCGGCAGTCGGTGTCCTTTTGTACACCGGCTTCCATCCGTGGGATGCGTTCACAAGCTTCTTTGAAATTTTACGGAACAGCATGAACATCAACATTCTGATCTTCGATATCCTGCTTGGCATGGTTGTCGTGCTGATGGCGAAATCCGGCGGCTCGGCGGCGTATGGAAAATGGGCGGGGACGAAGATCAAAACGAAGCGGAGCGCGCTTCTGGCAACGATGGGGCTTGGTGTTCTGATTTTTGTGGATGACTATTTCAACTGTCTGACAGTCGGCTCTGTCATGCGCCCGGTCACGGACAGCCACAAGGTTTCCCGCGCGAAACTGGCGTACATCATCGATTCTACCGCAGCGCCGGTCTGCATTATCGCGCCGATCTCAAGCTGGGCGGCAGCCGTCAACTCGTATGTGCCGGCGGATGCGGGAATCAGCGGATTCCAGCTGTTCCTGCGGACAATTCCGTATAACCTGTATGCGATCCTTACAATTGTGATGGTCTTTTATATCTGCTACACCGGCTTTGATTTCGGCCAGATGAAGCTCCACGAGGAGAATGCCGCCAAAGGTGATCTTTTCACGACCGGCGGCGAGGAGTTTGAGCAGGTTTCCGAGCAGGAGGTCAATCCGAACGGAAAAGTCATCGACCTGGTGCTCCCGGTTGCCGTGCTGATTGTATCAGCGATCGGAGCGATGGTTTACACTGGCTTCCTCGGCGGCGCGGACAATGTGATTTCCGCGTTCGCAGGATGTGATGCAGAGACGAGTCTGATTTTTGCCTCCGTCGTGACGATCCTGTTTATGATGGCGCTGTATCTGCCGCGGAAGGTCATCACCTTCAAGAGCTTTATGGACAGCCTGTCCGAGGGCTTCAAGCTGATGGTTCCGGCGGTTACGATTCTCGTCTTTGCGTGGACCTTAAAAGGCGTCGGTGATGCGATGGGCCTGGCCCAGTTTGTCGGAAGCGTCGTGGGAGACCATGCATCCGCAAGTATTTTTATCCCGGTGGTGCTGTTCGCCGTGGCGGTGTTCCTTTCCTTTTCGACGGGAACCTCCTGGGGAACATTCGCGATTCTTGTGCCGATTGCAACGGGCATGTTCGCAGCCGGAACGAATCTGGAGATGATGATTATCTCGGTATCCGCCGTCCTGGCAGGGGCGGTCTGCGGTGACCATATTTCGCCGATCTCGGATACGACGGTTATGTCAAGTGCGGGTGCGCAGAGCAACCATCTGAACCACGTATCGACGCAGATGCAGTATGCGGCCGTTACGGCATGTGTCTGCCTGGTGGGATATCTGATTGCAGCCGTGACCAGAACGTGGTGGATCACACTTGGCGTCAGCCTTCTTCTTCTTTTAGCTGTTTTAACCGGAATGCGCAGATTTTGCGCAAAAAAAGCGGAAAACGGCAAAAAATAAAAAAGAAAACAGAAAAACGCGTGAAATGCTTGACGGGAGAGAACAAGAACCGTATACTAAAAAATAGAACAAACATTCACAGGACAACGGTGTCCTGCAAAGAAGAAGCGGAACGCTTTTGGAGCAGGAATGTGAATTGGAACAGAAGGAATTGGATTTTTCAAAGTCCAGTTCCTTCTGTTTATCTCTGTTAAAATTGCATCGGAGCTGTGAAATACAGGAGAAGAAAGGAGGCATTCCGGGGCGAAAACGCTTTGGAAAAGGGAAGGACTGTTATGGTCAGAAAGATCATAGCAGACAATGGCAAAAACAAAAAGAGGGAGAAAATATATGATATTTGGAAAGTACATTAACAAATACTACCTGAAGAATGCGCCCATTCTGATTCTCGGTCTTGCAGCGCTGATTCTCGTAGATTATTTCCAGCTTTTCATACCGGAACTGTACCGCATGGTCATCAACGGCATGAACGGCGATCCCGTTCTGGTCAACGGCCAGGCGGCGGTGTTTGATATGGAATTTCTGCTGGATCAGGTCTGCCGGCCCATGATTATTACCATTATTGTCATGGTCGTCGGCCGTTTCCTGTGGCGTGTCTGCTTTTTCGGCTCCGCGATCCGCGTGGTGACCGATCTTCGTACCCGCATGTTCGCGCACAGCAAGGAGCTGTCCCAGGAGTATTATCAGGTCAATAAAGTCGGAAACCTGATGAGTCTTTACACGAACGATCTCGATACCGTGCAGGAGTGCTTCGGCGACGGTATTCTGATGTTCTGCGATGCACTGTTTTTAGGTCTGCTTGCCGTGATCAAAATGTGGCGCATGAACCACTTCCTGACCGGCCTTTCGATGATCCCGATGGCATTTTTGATGGCCGCCGGAACAACGCTCGGCAAATACCTGATGAAAAAGTGGGAGGAGCGTCAGGCGGCCTTTTCTGAGCTGTCCGATTTTGCGCAGGAAAACTATTCCGGTCTCGCCGTCATCAAAGCGTTCGTCAAAGAGACAAAAGAGCTGATGATGTTCCGAAAACTGAACCGCGAGAACGAGGACATCAACGTAGAGTACACAAAAATTTCCACACTGCTGAACATTATGGTAACGCTGTTCGTCGAGTCCGTCATCTGCGTAATCTTAGGCTACGGCGGCTATCTCGTTTACTGCGGAAGCTTCGATGCCGGCCAGCTTGTCGAGTATATCGGCTATTTCTCGGCTGTTGTATGGCCGATCATGGCGGTCTCCATGCTGATCGAGAAAACATCCCGTGGAAAAGCGTCCTTAAACCGTATCACCGAGCTGCTTGACGCAAAAGTCGATGTGCAGGACCGCGGCGGTGTGCAGGATCTGCCGTCCATCCATGGAAAAATCGAGTTCCGCAATCTGACCTTCCGCTATCCGGACGGGGAGTACGATGTGCTGAAAAACGTATCGTTTACCATTGAGCCGGGCGAGAGTGTCGGCATCGTCGGAAAAACCGGTTCCGGAAAGACGACCATTGTCGATCTGCTGCTCCGCACCTACAATGTGCCGGACGGAACGCTGTTCATCGATGACCACGATGTCAACACCGTTTCCATCCACTCCGTGCGTGAGGGCTGTGCTTACGTGCCGCAGGACAACTTCCTGTTCTCCGACACGATTTCCGGCAATATTTCCTTCGCCTTTGATGACGAAAACCAGGAGGCGGTCGAGGATGCGGCGATGATGTCCGATGTCCATGACAATATCGCAGAGTTCAAAGAGGGCTACCGCACCGTTCTTGGCGAGCGCGGTGTGACGGTTTCCGGCGGACAGAAGCAGCGAATCTCGATTGCGCGTGCGCTGATGAAACACGCACCGATTCTGATTCTCGACGATTCCGTCTCTGCGGTTGACACCAAAACGGAGCGCACGATTCTCGACAATCTGAAAAAACGTGAGGGACTGACCACGATTCTGATCGCACACCGGATTTCAACGGTGGAGCAGATGGACAAGATCGTATTCGTCGAGGACGGAGAAGTCCATGCAGTCGGAAAACACGAGGATCTGTACCGGACCTGTGCGGCGTACCGCAAAATGGTCGATCTGCAGAAACTTGAAGAGGAAGCGGGGGAGGAGTAGAAATGCACAATTATTATCCGATTCTCTGGGTCGGCGCGATCATCGGCGTGATTTCCACCCTGCTGATTGCGGCCGCGTTTGTAGTGAAAGATGGAGAAAAAGAAACCGGCTTTGAGCGGAACATGAAAGACAGTGAAATCATGCAGCGTCTGATGGATTACGCAAAGCCGTTTTACCGCCAGTTTATCGTTGTTGGTTTTCTGATGCTGTTTTCGATCGCGTACGATATCATTTCGCCGCTGATCGTCGGCAAAATTGAGGAGCTCGTCGTTGGAAAATTCGCGCTGAATACCTTGTTCCTGTGGGTGGCAGGCTACGCGGCAATTCTTCTTGTTTCAATGGCATGTACGTATTTTCAGGCCGTGATTCTGCAGAAGACGGGCCAGAAAATCATTTCCAATATGAGGGAGGATCTGTTCGTCCACATCGAGCGCCTTTCCCACGAGCAGTTAAATGAGATTCCGGTTGGAAAGCTTGTCACAAGAACGACAAACGATACGAACGCGATTTCGCTGATGTTTACCAACCTTCTGGTTAACCTTCTGAAGAACTTCTTCGTGATCATCGGTATTCTGATTGCGATGCTGTTTCTGAACTATGAGCTGACGCTGATGGTGCTCTGCTTCGTGCCGTTTATCGTGCTGTTCTCGATTATTTTCCGCAAATTCTCGCGAAGAGCACACCGGAAAGTAAAAGAATGTACTACGGACATCAATACGTATCTGTCGGAGAACCTCTCCGGTATGAAAATCACACAGATCTTCAACCGCGAGGATGCCAAGATGCGCGAGTTTACCGACAAGAGCAACGCACTCGGCCGCGCACAGCAGGAGCAGATTTTCGTGTTCGGTATTTTCCGTCCGCTCGTCTACATGCTGTATATCAGCTCTGTGCTCTGCCTTTTGTATTTAGGCGGCAAGGGCTATCTGGAGGGAACGTCGTTCCTCGGCCAGACACTGACCAGCGGTATGATCGTCAGCTTTTACATGTATATCTCAAAATTCTTCAACCCGATCCAGAACCTGGCGGAGCAGTTCAACTGGCTGCAGTCCGCATTTGCATCCGCCGAGAAGGTATTCTCGATTCTGGATCTCGAGCCGAAAATGCAGGATGCGCCGGATGCGATTGAGCTTACCGACATCAAGGGCGAGATCGAGTTCCGAGACGTATGGTTTTCCTATATCCCGGGCGAGTGGGTATTAAAAGGCGTTTCGTTCCACGTCAATCCGAAAGAGACGATCGCGTTTGTGGGTTCCACCGGTTCCGGAAAATCGACGATTCTTTCCCTGATCTGCCGGAACTACGAGTTCCAGAAGGGTGAGATCCTGATCGACGGCATCGACATCCGAAAGATCAAGATCGATTCCCTGCGGAAAAAATTCGGCCAGATGCTGCAGGATGTCTTCTTGTTCTCGGGAACGATCCGAAGCAACATCATTCTCCGCGAGGAGGGGATTTCCGATGAGGAGATCATGGACGTCTGCCATTACGTGAATGCCGACCAGTTCATCAATAAGCTGGATCACGGCCTCGACGAGCCGGTGCGGGAGAGAGGAAACAACTTCTCTGCAGGACAGCGTCAGCTTCTCTCGTTTGCGCGTACCATCATCCATAAGCCTTCGGTCATGATTCTTGACGAGGCGACAGCGAACATCGACACCGAAACCGAGCTTCTGATCCAGGATTCCATGGAAAAGATGAAGAACATCGGAACGATGCTGATCGTAGCGCACCGTCTTTCGACGATTCAGCATGCGGATGAGATTATCGTGTTGTCCCATGGAAAAATCGTGGAGCATGGCACGCATCAGGAGCTTCTGGCGGCGCAGGGAAGATATTACCAGCTCTACACGCTGCAGTACCATCGCGAGCAGAGTGAGAAACAGAGCGGAAGAAAGTAAGAAAATTTTAGAACAATAAAGACAATTCACGAAAAAGGAGAAATTTTGTTTGTGCAAAGTGACAAAATTTCTCCTTTTTTTACAGTGCATCATATCAAAATGATTTTGTATTAATATAGTCATACGAAAAACATATGAGCATAATACGATATCCGTTTTTCCATCTCAAAAAGCGGGCGGTTATAATAAGAGAAGCAAAACGGCAGGCACCAAAAAGCCGGGCCGTCTGTTGAAAGAAAGGGAAAATGTATGGAAAAGAAAGCAAGCCTTGCAGGACACCTGCTCTCGGAAAACCAGATGTCGGAAGCATTTATCAACAGCATGTTTCTGGCGCTGTCCGGCGGTTTTCAGGATGCCTACACGTACAATTGCAGAGATGAAGTATTCTCAAATGCCCAGACGGGAAACGTTGTGCTGATGAGCCAGAACTTTCTGGAAGGAAACTTTACGGCAGGCCTTCGGTATCTCTTCCCGATCCTCTTTTTTGCGATGGGTGTATTTCTGGCAGAAAATTTCCAGGAGCATTACCGGTATGCAAAGAGGCTGCACTGGCGGCAGGTACTTCTCGCGGCGGAAATTGTGATCCTTGCGATCGTCGGATTTATTCCGTCCTCTTACAATATGCTCGCGGCGATGCTCGTATCGTTTGCGTGCGCGATTCAGGTACAGACCTTCCGCAAGGTCGGCGGTTATTCGTATGCAAGCACCATGTGCATCGGAAACTTGAGAAGCGGAACCGCAGCGCTGTCCATGTATCTGCGGGATAAGAAAAAAGAACAGCTCCGTCAGGCCGGATACTATTTCGGCGTGATTCTGGCATTCGCTATCGGCGCCGGAATCGGAGGCGTGTTCTCCATGCTGTATGGAATCCATGTGATCTGGATTTCCTGCGGACTTCTTCTGGTGAGCTTCCTTCTGATGTCACTGGAAAAGTACCGCTGAGAAATAAGAGAGAGTGAAGAAAGAAGGCTGAAAAAATGGAAGTATTTCTGGAGTGCTGTATGACATTATTCTTTTCAGCGGCCATGCTGCTGCTGATCGTCCGCCTGGCAAAGGGTGAGGAGAAAAACATGATGTTTGCGCGTGTGTTCTCCCTGGCATCCAACGTCGGTTTCTGGATCGGAATCGTCCGCATCGCTGTGCTGAACCGGAGCGGATTTCTGATGTTCTTCTACATCACAGGCGCAATGCTTTCCTACACGGCGATGGTATTTGCCATGCCGCATAAAAAAGAGCAGATTGCCGGACAGCAGGCATAAATAAAAAAAGAAGACCCTGTATACGGGAAGGATGGAGCAGCGATGTTCCGTCCGCCGGTACACAGGGTCTTTTTCTGTTTCAAACAAAAGTTCATAAAATCTTATACGCGTTCCAGAAGCTCCTCGATCAGCTCTTTTGCCGCCGCGTTCTGGTGCTGCCGCGGGTTGATGATCAGACAGATTTCACGTTTTGGGGCCTCCTCAATGAGCGGAATCCGACAGACGGTACGGCTCTTTAAGGCATCGCGTGCCAGCTCCTCCGGATAAAATCCGATGCCGAGGTTATACTCGACCATAGGAAGAATCTGATCCGTTGTCGCTGCCTCCATATCGGGATGGAAGGCGAGGTTTTGATTCAGAAAGTACTCGGCGTACAGCTCCCGCGTGCCGGTGTCTTTGGCAAGCGAGATAAAAGGATATTCTGACAATTCGCCGAGATGATGCGGCTCTGCGGAAAGGGATGCATATTTCGATCCGCCGATCAGAATTTCCTGGAATGGGAAAATCGGGATCTTGTGCAGCGGTTTGCGGATTTCCACCGGGCTTGTGACGACTGCGAAGTCGACCAGACCGTTTTCGAGCGCCTGGATGGCCTGCGGCGTCGAGTGGTTGGAGATGCGCAGGCGGACGTGCGGATAGCGGGTGTGGAAGTGCTCCAGGCGGGAGAGCAGCATCAGACGAAGCGCTGTCTCACTCGCACCGATTGTGATAAGGCCGCTCTCAAGAGAACGCTCAAGAGCCAGCTCCTCCTCAACCGTGCGGAGCTGTTCGTAGGCAACGGCCACACGCTCATACACCTTTTCGCCCTCCGCTGTCAGTGTGACACCCTGGTGGGAGCGGATAAAAAGTTTGCAGCCAAGCTCACTTTCCAGATTGTTCATGCACCGTGTGATGTTGGGCTGGTTGTTTTTCAGAATTTCCGCGGCTTTTGTAAAGCTGTGATATTGTGCTACGAAGTAAAAAATGCGATAATAATCATATGTAATCATAAAAACCTCCGAGGGATGAAGAAAGAAATTTCATCCATGATTGCTTCAATATAAAATACATGCGCCGGGTTGTCAAGGGATTTCTGAGGATGGTCCGGCCGGATTGTGCGGGGATGGCAGAAGAGAAGTGGAAATTTTTTGAAAAAACACTTGCAAAATACCCGGACAGGGTATATAGTGTAGAAGAAAACAAGATACCCCGTTGGGGTATATGAAAAAGAAAATCCAGAACTACAGAAAGGAAGACATACGATGGAACAGTACAATGTAACCGGCATGAGCTGCGCCGCCTGCCAGACCCGTGTCGAAAAAGCCGTGTCAAAGGTACCCGGTGTCACATCCTGCGCAGTCAGCCTTCTGACAAATTCCATGGGCGTGGAGGGAACGGCCTCCCCGGCAGAGATTATTGCCGCCGTGGAAAATGCAGGCTACGGTGCGTCGAAAAAAGGCGAGAAGGGAAGCACATCACAGTCGGCTTCCGCAGCAGAATACGAAGAGATGCTGAAAGACAAGGAAACACCGGTTATGAAACGCCGTCTGGTGAGCTCCGTTCTTCTTTTGATTCCGCTCATGTATTTCTCCATGGGCCATATGATGTGGGGATGGCCGCTGCCGAAATTCTTTGAAGGGAACCACATCGCAATGGGACTGGTACAGCTCCTGCTTACGATTGCGGTCATGATCATCAACCAGAAATTCTTTATCAGCGGTTTCAAGAGCCTCTGGCATAAAGCACCGAACATGGACACGCTGGTAGCGCTTGGTTCTACCGCATCGTTTGTATACAGCGTCTACGCCCTGTTTGCCATGACAGGAGCGCAGGTACAGGGTGACATGGATGCAGTCATGAGCTATATGCATGAATTTTATTTCGAGTCCGCAGCCATGATTCTGACCCTGATTACCGTCGGAAAAATGCTGGAGTCGATTTCCAAAGGAAAAACGACCGATGCGTTAAAGAGTCTGATGAAGCTGGCTCCGAAGACCGCCGTTCTCTTAAGAGACGGAAAAGAAGTGGAAGTCGGCATTGATCAGGTGAAAAAGGGCGATCATTTCATCGTCCGCCCGGGCGAAAATATTCCGGTGGACGGCGTTGTCCTGGAGGGAACGAGTGCCGTCAACGAATCCGCGCTGACTGGCGAGAGTATTCCGGTGGATAAAGAGGCCGGCGACCGCGTATCGGCGGCGACCTTAAACCAGTCCGGTTTCCTGACCTGTGAGGCGACGAGAGTCGGAGAAGACACAACACTCTCCCAGATCATTCAGATGGTCAGCGATGCGGCAGCGACAAAAGCGCCGATCGCCAAAGTGGCCGATAAAGTTTCCGGTATTTTTGTGCCGGCCGTTATCTGCATTGCACTTGCTACGAGTGTGATCTGGCTGTTCGCAGGAGAGAACGTCGGCTTTGCTCTTGCAAGAGGTATTTCCGTTCTCGTTATCAGCTGCCCGTGTGCGCTCGGCCTTGCAACACCGGTTGCGATCATGGTCGGAAACGGAATGGGAGCAAAACACGGAACGATGTTCAAAACCGCAGTTTCTCTCGAGGAGACAGGAAAAACACAGATCGTTGCACTCGATAAGACCGGAACCATCACAAGCGGCGAGCCGCAGGTAACCGATCTTGTCCCGGCGGACGGTGTAAGTGAGGAGGAGCTTTTAAAAGGTGCCTTTGCACTGGAGCAGAAAAGTGAGCATCCGCTGGCCCGTGCGATTCTTGCACTTGCAGAGGAAAAAGGCCTGGTCCGCGAAGAAGTCAGTGATTTCTCTGCGCTTCCTGGAAACGGCCTTGTGGCAAAACGGAACGGAAAAGAGCTCTGCGGAGGCAACCGCGCACTGATTACGAAAAAAGCGGTTCTCTCAAAACAGATGGAAGAGCAGGCAGCAAAACTTTCCGAAGAAGGAAAGACACCGCTGTTCTTCCGTGAAGACGGAAAGATGCTCGGTATGATCGCGGTTGCGGATGTCATCAAAGAGGACAGCCCGCGTGCGGTGAAAGAGCTGCAGAATATGGGAATCCGTGTCGTGATGCTGACCGGAGACAATGAGCGCACCGCGCGTGCCATCGGCGCACAGGCAGGTGTGGACGAAGTCATCGCAGGCGTTCTGCCGGATGGAAAAGAAGCGGTCATCAGCCGCCTGAAAGAAAAAGGAAAAGTAGCGATGGTAGGAGACGGCATCAACGATGCACCGGCTCTGACCAGTGCGGATATCGGTATTGCCATCGGAGCAGGAACCGATATCGCGATCGATGCGGCAGACGTTGTCCTGATGAAGAGCCGCCTCTTGGATGTACCGGCAGCGATCCGCTTAAGCCGTGCGACCCTCAGGAACATTCACGAGAATTTGTTCTGGGCCTTCATTTACAATATCATCGGTATTCCGCTGGCTGCGGGCGTATGGATCCCGCTGTTCGGCTGGAAGCTGAACCCGATGTTCGGTGCGGCGGCGATGAGCCTTTCGAGCTTCTGCGTTGTGACAAACGCCCTGCGTCTGAATCTGTTTCGGATGCACGACGCGTCAAAAGATAAAAGAATCAAAAACGAAATTCCAAAGGAGGATCTGAACATGACAACAGAACAGGGAATGGTAAAAACCATGACAATCGAGGGCATGATGTGCGGCCACTGCGAGGCAAGAGTGAAAAAGACACTCGAGGCAATCGAGGGTGTTGCATCCGCAGAAGTAAGCCATGAAAAAGGAACTGCCGTTGTAACACTGACAGCTCCGGTGGCAGACGATGTGCTGAAAACAGCCGTAGAGGCACAGGATTATACCGTAAAAGGAATCCAGTAAAACAGGAAACATTGAGAAAAGGAAAACGCGTCTGGAATGAAAATTTCCGGGCGCGTTTCCTTTTTCTTACCAGATATAGCAAAAATATTGCGATTTGTTCGGAATTTTCGTGACAAAAGGACAAAAATCCGTTAGGATAGAGAAAAAGAAGAGCAAAAACAAAAAGGGTTTTTATTTTAGGAGGTTTTTACACCATGACAGAGTACAGACTTGCAAAGCCGGAGGAGTGGGAGGACTGTATTGAACTTGCCAATTATGTGTTCAGCACAGCACACCGTCCGCACGACTTTGAGCAGTTAATTCCGAGGGTTTATCAGGCAGGACCGGAAATGGCACGGATCCACCGCGTCGCCGTTGCGGAAAACGGCAGACTCCGGGCCGAGATTGCGGTGCTTCCGCAGCAAATGGCAGCAGGGGGTAAGCTGCTCCGCGCAGGATATGTGGGAAGCGTTTCCGTGCATCCAAAGGCAAGGGGCGAAGGTCACATGAAGCGTCTTCTTGGCGACTGGATTACGGAGTTGGAAGGAACGTGTGATCTTCTGGCACTGGACGGCCAGAGACAGCGGTATGCCTACTTTGGCTTTACGCCGGGAAGTGAAAAATACACGTTTTACCTGGATGTGGCAAATGTGCGCCATACCTGGAAAAACGGGGAACTCTCCGCTTACACCTTTGCGCCGCTGTTTCCGGAAAACGGCGAAGCGGACGAAGAGGCGGCAGCCTTTGCAAAGAAGCTGAATGAGGCAAAACCGCTTTACGTGGTAAGAGAGGATGTGAAAGCCTGCCTGAAAACGTTCGGCGAGCAGGCAATTGCAATCTGGAAAAACGGTGAGCGGATCGGATATCTGGCACTTTGCGGCGGAAACCAGGTTGTGGAAGCAGAAGTGTTGGAGGAACAGGATTTCGTTCCTGCACTTGCCGCTTATTTAAAAGAAAATGCGCTTGACTCTCTTTTCATTTCCATTCCGGTGTATGAGACCGGAAAAGCAGCAGCGTTATCGGAAGTCTGCGAGAATTTCACAAAAGAGCGCTGCGGTTCCGCGATGTACCGCATTTTTGAGTTTGCAGACGTTATCGAGGCAATGCTGACCATGAAAGCAGAGACGATGGGCATCAGCGATGGAACGTGGTCTGCTGTACTGGAGGGGCAGCCGGTGACCGTGACGGTAAAAGATGGAACTGTGACCGTGACACGGGAAGCCCATCCGGGGGCAGATGTACTCAACCGGGAGCAGGCGCAGGAACTGCTTCTTTCACCGCTGGCAAGTAAGGGAAGCAAGGTTCCATCTGAAATCTGGAAGAACATTCCATCCGACTGGTTCCCGCTTCCGCTGTACTGTGCGACGGCAGACGAATTTTAGGCAATCACTGTTGGGAGGCAGAGAAATATGAATGAGACAGAGAAACGAGACAGAAGAGACGAAAAAGAAGAAATCCGGTACCATGTGATTTTCTATGGCCAGGTGCAGGGCGTGGGGTTCCGTTACCGGGCGTATTATGCTGCCTACCAGCTCGGACTGACCGGATGGGTGAGAAACTGCTGGGATGAGACGGTGGAGATGGAGGTGCAGGGTGATGAGGAGACGATCACGGAGATGATCAAAAGGATCCGCACCTCCAGCTACATCGAAATCACGGATGCAAAATGGACGAAGATTCCGCTGGAATCGGAATTCGGTTTCCATATCCGGTGATCAGGGCTGCCTTTTCTCTTTTTCCGGAATTTCTACGAGGATGATATCATTGCCGATCTGGCAGATGCGGTCCCATGGGATCACAAAATCCTCGCCGTGGCAGAAAAAGCCGCAGAATTTCACAGGCCCCGGAAGAACGAGTCCGGTAAGATGCCCCGTTTTTGGATTGAATTCCACATCAATCGGACAGCCGAGCGTTTTGCAGGTGCAGATATTGATAACTTCCTTCTGGCGGAGATCTACAACGCGCATGCGGTGCTCCTTTTTACAGATTCCTATGGAAAAACATATGCGAAAATGTTGCTGCAGTTGACTTGAATTTCACGGAAAAATGCGTATACTGTAAAAGTAGAAAACTTTCCGAAATACTTATTAGAAACGAGGACGAAAGATATGAGATGTCCATTTTGTAATCAGGATAATACCCGGGTTGTGGATTCGCGCCCGATTGAAGACAGCAATGCGATCCGCCGCCGCCGGATGTGTGATGTCTGCGGCAGACGCTTTACGACATACGAAAAAGTGGAGACGATCCCTTTGATTGTCATCAAAAAAGATATGAACCGCGAGCAGTATGACCGCTCGAAAATCGAGACCGGCATCCTGCGCGCCTGCCACAAACGGCCGGTGTCCGCCGAGAAGATCAACGAGATGGTCAACAAGGTGGAGACGGAGCTTTTCAACGGTGAGGAACGAGAGATTCCAAGTTCTGTGATCGGAGAGAAGGTCATGCATTACCTAAAAGACCTGGATCAGGTGGCGTACGTCCGCTTTGCGTCGATTTACCGCGAGTTCAAGGACGTCAACACGTTCATGGACGAGCTGAAAAAGATGCTCGACAAATAGCGGGGGACAGAAAAAATGGAAGTATCGAACTATATTAAAATGCGCGATCAGATGCAGGAGCGCTTTCTGACATACGATCAGAAGGAGATGGAAGGAAAGTATGGTTTTGCATTTGATGACGATTATTTCTATGTGCCGTATCTTTTCGAAGAATGGAGAGTGAACCGCCATACCGGCGTTGTAGAGGGCTCAAAAGACCATTTTCTTCATGTGCATCAGGGCAGTTTCAACGAGACGCTGACGATTTTCGACCTGCTCTGCTGCGGAAAGAAGGAGATTGCGCTCGCCGGCACATATGCGCGCACCAATTCCTTAAAAGGAACGATCAAAGGACGCACGATTGCGTCCGGCATTCATGACAGCCACGCTGCACGGTACAACGGCCACGTGGAACAGCTGAAAAAAGCATGCGTTTCCCTTGGCGGAAAACCATATTCCCCGGGAGACGCTGCTTTTGTTTTTCCTGTCTTTCCGTTTCTGCCGCTCGTCTTCCAGTTCTGGGAGTCCGATGAGGAATTTCCGCCGGTGCTGAAGTTCATGTGGGATGAAAATGTCCTTGATTATCTGCGGTTTGAGACGCTGTATTACGTAATGGGAGACTTTCTGGACGCATTGGACCAAGCCTTCGATGCATGTAAAACAGAAGCCTGATACCTTTTGTGAGACAAAATCTTACGAAAATTTTCCGAATGTTTATAAAAATTTCAGTATACGAATCCCCTGGTTTAATGCTATAATGAGCGAAAGTGAGTAAAAAGAGAGAAGAGAAAGGGGAATGCATATGGCTTTTAGCATGAAAGTAACACCGGAAATAGAGGAACTGACAAACATCTGTCTGGATAACTCCAAAATGGATGTTTCGCTGTATGGGCAATACGATGTAAAACGCGGACTGCGCGATGTCAACGGCGTTGGCGTCCTTGCGGGACTGACACAGATTTCAAACGTTGTGTCATCGGATATCATTGACGGCGTCAAAACACCGTGTGACGGACGTCTGTACTACCGCGGCATCAACGTGGAAAAACTGACCCAGGGCTTTTTAAGTGAAAACCGTATGGGATTCGAAGAAGTTGCGTACCTGCTCTTATTTGGAAATCTGCCGAATGAAGAGCAGCTCAATCATTTTAAGACGATCTTAAAACAGCAGCAGTCCCTGCCGAAGAACTTTGTGCGTGACGTTGTCATGAAAGCGCCGACCAAGGACATGATGAATACTCTGTCCCGAAGCGTTCTGACCCTGTACGCGTACGACAACCACGCAGATGATACCTCCCTTCCGAATGTGCTTCGCCAGTGCATTAACCTGATTTCCGTTTTCCCGATGCTGTCCGTCTATGGCTATCAGGCGTACAACCATTATATTAAGGGAAAAAGTTTATATATCCACAATCCGTCGAAGAAGCTTTCCACCGCAGAAAACATTCTGCTGATGCTCCGCCCGGATCAGAAGTACACCCCGCTGGAGGCGAAGATCCTCGATCTTGCCCTCGTTCTCCACATGGAGCACGGCGGCGGTAACAACTCGACTTTTACAACACACGTTGTTTCTTCTTCCGGAACCGATACGTACTCCGCAATCGCAGCGGCGCTCGGCTCCTTAAAGGGACCGAAGCACGGCGGTGCAAACATCAAGGTTGTGCGGATGTTCGACGATATGAAGTCCCACGTCAAAGACTGGACGGATGAGGAAGAAGTATCGAATTACTTAAGAAAGCTGCTGCACAAAGAGGCATTTGACCAGAAAGGCCTGATCTACGGCATGGGCCATGCGGTTTACTCCATTTCCGACCCGCGTGCGCGCATCTTCAAGACCTTCGTTGAGCAGCTGGCAAAAGAAAAACACAGAGAGAAAGATTACCGGCTGTACGCTATGGTTGAAGAGCTGGCTCCGAAGATCATCGGCGAGGAGCGCCATATTTACAAAGGTGTATCCGCAAACGTCGACTTCTACAGCGGCTTCGTTTACAGCATGCTGGATCTTCCGCTGGAGCTCTACACCCCGATGTTCGCCTGCGCGCGTATCGTCGGCTGGAGTGCACACCGGATGGAGGAGCTGATCAACACCGACAAGATCATCCGCCCGGCATACAAGAGTGTCAAAGATGAAGTGGACTATGTTCCGCTGGAAAACAGATAAAACAGGCAGAAGTGCCGGAGTGTGTCGGGATTTTCCGATCTGCTCCGGCATTGCTCTGTGCAGAAAGTAATGTGTCATTGAGAAAAATAGGAGAGTGCAGGAGAATGAATGAGACAAAAAATTACAGCATAACAAAATCCGGAGCAGTCATACTGGAAGGAGGGGCCAACCGCGGCGTCTTTACAGCAGGAGCGCTGGACTTTCTGATGGAGCAGGAGTATTACATCCCTCATGTGATCGGCGTTTCCGCCGGAGCCTGCAATGCGATGGACTATGTATCGCGCCAGATCGGCAGAACGCGGGACTGTATGATTGTCACGGATGAGAAAAACCGCTATGTCAACAAGAATATCAAGACAATCGTTGAGAAAAAAGCACTGCTCGACATGGATATGGCGTTCGAACGGTATCCGTATGAGGTTTTCCCATTTGATTTTGATACGTATTTTGCATCGCCGCAGACGTGTGAGATGGTTGTGACAAACTGTGAGACGGGACGCGCGGAATATCTGGATGACCGGGAGAATAAAGAACGTCTGCTTGCAATCGGCCGTGCATCATCGAGCATGCCGATCGCCTGCCCGATGGTGGAGATCGACGGAAACGAGTACGTCGACGGCGGTGTTGCCGATTCGATCCCGATTATCCGTTCCTTAAAGACGGGACACCGGAAAAATGTCATTATTCTGACACGGAATTTCGGTTACCGCAAAAAAGAGGGAACGAGAGGCTGGGAGCTGTATGTGGCGGCATTCCGCAAGTACCCGAACCTCGTGCGTGCACTCGTAAACCGCGCCAAACATTACAACCAGGTGCTCGAATGCATCGAGAAATGGGAGGAAGAAGGCTCCGTCTTTGTCATCCGCCCGGAGATACCGGCGGTATCACGCCTGGAAAAGGACGAGGAGAAGCTGAGGGGATTTTATCAGCATGGCTATGACCAGATGAAAGCAAATTTTGAGGCTCTGCAGGAGTTTCTGAAAGAAGAATAAAGTTACTGTATAAACGAAAAGAGGATTGGAGAAAGAAGATGAGTGGAAAAAACCAGAAGAACCGGGGAACTATACTGATGCGGATGTTTTACCCGGACCGGAGAGAAAAAAGTGCCTATACGATCGATTACGCGGATCTGTACCGGAAAGGATACCGGGGTGTGATTTTTGACATCGACAATACGCTTGTTCCGCACGGTGCGCCGGCGACGAAGGAGGCGGCTGCGTTTTTTGCGTCTCTTCGGGAGACTGGTTTTTCCACCTGCCTTTTATCCAACAATCAGAAACCACGTGTGGCTCCGTTTGCCGATGCGGTTGGTTCCATCTATATTGAAAATGCACACAAACCGTCGGTGAAAAACTACCATGAGGCGTGCCGGAGAATGGGGATCAAAGAGGATCAGGCGGTCTTTGTCGGGGATCAGCTTTTCACCGATGTGTACGGTGCAAAACGGACCGGACTTTACAATATTCTGACCGAACCGATCAATCCGAAAGAGGAAATTCAGATCGTTCTGAAACGGTATCTGGAGCACATGGTACTGTTCTTTTATGAGCATGATCTGGCCCGCGGCAGGATTACGAAAAAAAACAGTTGAAAAATCGGGAAAAATATTATATTATAAGATAAGCCTATGGTGCGCATCTGGCGCATCGTACTATGTTAAGGAGGAAAAATCAGAATGATTTCAGCAGGAGATTTTAGAAACGGCGTTACCCTCGAGATCGATGGTCAGGTCGTTCAGATTCTTGAATTTCAGCATGTAAAACCTGGTAAAGGAGCTGCATTCGTAAGAACAAAATTAAAAAATGTCATCAACGGTGGTGTGGTAGAGCGTACCTTCCGTCCGACTGAGAAATTCCCGCAGGCTCGTATCGAGCGTGTAGACATGCAGTATCTGTACAGCGATGGTGATTTATTCTACTTCATGAACGTAGAAAACTATGAGCAGATCGCTCTGAACGAAGAGACCATCGGAGATGCTCTGAAATTCGTAAAAGAAAACGAAATGGTTAAAGTATGTTCCTACAACGGAAATGTATTCGCAATCGAACCGCCTCTGTTTGTAGAGCTTGAGATCACCGAGACTGAGCCAGGCTTCAAGGGAGATACCGCACAGGGTGCTTCCAAACCGGCTACCGTTGAGACTGGTGCTACCGTAAGCGTTCCGCTGTTCGTAAACCAGGGAGACAAAATCAAAATTGATACCAGAACAGGTGAATATCTGTCCCGTGTATAAGTAATACTGTTCCCGCCGTTGTCCGTCACAACTTTCTTTGTGGCGGACACGGTTTTCTAAATAAATAGAATATTCGTCTGAAAAATGGCTGATAAAGGCTGTCGGAAGCAGCCCGGGCCCGTTTTTCTCATCGTTCGAAGTTCCGCGAACCAACGAATCTCTGGCATATACAGATCTGTACAGAGGTTTTTAAGTTGTGTTTTCCGGAGCTTTTTTTGTTCCGTAAAGCAAAAATACAAAAGGCAATCAAACAGGAAAGGTGGGAAAAAATGGACTATCAGATGTTCAAAGAGCAGCTTGCCGCGCTGCTGAAAAGAAAAGCCGGCGATGATTTTGAGGTGAAGGTAGAATCGGTGCAGAAGCTGAACGGTATCGAAAAAGAGGCGTTTGTCATCAGCAGAAAGAAGGACTGGATTGCACCGACGATCTACGTGGAGCTTCTGTATGAATGCTGTCAGCAGGGCGTGCCGCTTTCTCAGATCGCAGAAAAGGTACTGGCGGAGTACCGGAAAGTGGAAGCGGAGGCGAGAAGACCGGAGAAAGCTGCCTTTTTTACCAACTGGAAAAATGCTGCGCCGCAGATCTACTGCGAGCTCATTCATGCGGAGAAAAATCGTGCGCTGCTCTCCGAAGTTCCGCACAGAAAATTTCTCGATCTCGCGGTCGTGTACTATTACCAGATGCGGGGAAACCGCGTGCCGGATGCGACAATTCTGATCCACGAGACGCACCGTGAGCTGTGGGGAATTTCGGCGGAGGAGCTGGACGCCCGTGCCTGGGAGAACACCCTGCGGGATCTGCCGGTGCGCACAGACAGCCTTATGGTGTATTTGAAAGAGGAGTACGGAGTAACGTTTCCCCTGTTCGAGCTTGGTCCGCTGGCGGAACAGTTTTACCTGGTCAGCAACCGCAGAGGAAAGCTGGGTGCAATCTGCATGTGCTATCCCGGCGTGCTGGAGAGCCTTTCGCAGCGCTTTGAGGCAAGTCTTTATGTGATTCCGAGCAGTATCCACGAGTGCATGGTGATCCCGGATTATGATGTGTTTCCGGAGGAGTGTCTCTCCGACATGGTGCGGGATGTGAACGAAAAGACGGTCAAGCCGCAGGAGATTCTGTCGGATCACGTTTATTATTACCACCGGGAAAGCGGGGAACTGACGCTGTGTGAGGAAGAAACGTAAGCTGCGTGGCAGAATAGCCTGCGAATAATCTAAGAAAGAAAAAAATGGGCGGCTGGGTGGGAAAAATACTTTACAATTGCAGGAGTCTGTGGTAAACTGTCATAGTGTGGTTGAGAAAACAGATCACATCAGCGTCTGTAGCTCAGGGGATAGAGCAACGGTTTCCGGTACCGTGTGTCGGGGGTTCGAATCCCTCCAGACGCGTTTTTGCTACATGGCATGCTGCGGCGGGCAGGACCGGCGCAGGACAAGGAAAGCCCCTGCTTCGGTGTGAAGTAGAGGTTTTTTTGCTTACTGAGCATATCAATAACTGATCCGGCGGATCAGTTTTGATGAAGGAGGAAAAATATGGCAAAACCAATGACAACAAAAGATAAAATCCGGGAATGGATTTCCGATAATCTGCGCTACATGCTTCTGATCGGAGCAATTCTCCTGATTGTGGCAGCGGTTCTTCTCATCGTTCATCTGGTATCACCAAAAAACGATGGAAAATCGAGCGGCGGAACCGTAACAAGCAGCAGCACCGGAAACAATGTGCCGGATAAAAAGACACAGGTAAAAGCAGACAGCAAAGCAGATTCTGAGGACAGCACAGGCATTTCATCGGACGCTTCGGATTCCGCGAATGGTTCCAGTGCAGATGCTTCCAGTACCGATACCGCCAGCGCGCCGGATGCAGAGGCTGAGCCGACAAGTGAGCCGGAAGCGGCAGACGATACCAGTAATACAGAGAATACCGATAATACGGCTGTCTCCTTTGCCGAGGGCAATGTCCCGGAAGTAAGCACCGTGCTGGAGCAGTATTACACCGCGCTCGGTGCAAGGGATATCAACGGTCTTTTTGCAGTAACAGATAATCTGACCGCGGAGGAGCAGGCGCAGATTGAGGCAGAAAGCGACGTGGAGTCATACGGAGATGTAAAGGCCTACACGATCAGCGGTCCAAGCGACGGAACGTACATCGCGTTTGTCAGCAGCAGATGCAAATATCTGGGAATCAACCAGACCCTGCCGATGCTTTCGGAGTATTATCTCTACACGACAGAAGACGGCAGCCTGAAAATCATGGATGATACTGACAGCGATGCGGCCGTAACCGAGGCTATGAAAGCGGCGCTCGAAAACGAAGAAGTCAAAAATCTGATCGAACAGGTTCAGAACGATTATCAGAATGCACTCGATGCAGATGCTTCCCTGAGAGCATATGTAGAGAGCATTAAGTAGGAACAATAGAATAATACAAAACAAAAAAAGCAGTTTCTGGTTTTTATGAAACTGCTTTTTTGGAAGGATAAAACCATGCGCTTAAACAAATACTTAAGTGATGCGGGCGTCTGCTCGCGGCGGGAGGCGGACCGTCTGACAGAAGCAGGCGAGATTACTGTAAACGGAAAACGCGCGGAAACCGGCATGCAGGTGGAGTCTGGCGACGTTGTTGTCGTGAAAGGCAAAACCGTTGTCCCGGAGGAGAAAAAAGTCTATCTCGCCTTCAACAAACCGCGCGGCATCGTCTGTACTGCGGAAAAACGGGAGAAAAACAACGTCATCGATTATCTGTCCTACCCGGTGCGGATTTACCCGGTGGGAAGACTCGATAAAGATTCCGAAGGCCTCCTTCTGATGACGAACGACGGTGCGATCGTAAACGGTATCATGCGTGCCAGAAACCGCCACGAAAAAGAATACCAGGTCGAGGTAAACAAAGAGATTACACCGGAATTTCTGAAAAAAATGGCATCCGGCGTGCCGATTCTCGATACCGTGACGCGCCCGTGCCGGATCCAGAAAACGGGAGAGCGCAGCTTTACGATTATTCTGACGCAAGGGCTGAACCGTCAGATCCGGCGGATGTGCGAAGCATTAGGATATCGTGTCACAAAGCTGAAACGTGTGCGGATCATGAATATTCACTTGAAAGACCTGAAAACAGGGGAGTACCGCCCTTTAACGGAAAAAGAATTAGCAGAACTGAAAAAGCAGATCGGGGAGGAAAAGCGATGAACGAGACAGAACGGATGAAGGAACTGGTCAAAAAGCTGAACGAAGCGGCAAAAGCCTATTACCAGGAAGACCGGGAGATCATGAGCAACCTGGAGTACGACACGCTGTATGACGAACTGCAGGCATTAGAGGAAAAAACAGGTGTAACACTCGCCGGAAGCCCGACCACAAAAGTCGGCTACGAGGCGATGGACGAACTGCCGAAAGAAGCGCACGAGTCGCCGATGCTTTCCCTTGATAAAACGAAAGATGTGGAAGTGCTCCGCAGCTTCATCGGGGATCACAAAACGCTGCTGTCCTGGAAGATGGACGGTCTGACCATCGTTCTGACGTACCGCGGCGGTACCCTCGCAAAGGCCGTCACCCGTGGAAACGGCGTGATCGGAGAGGTTGTCACGAACAATGCAAAAGTGTTTGAAAATATTCCCTTGAAAATCCCGTACCAGGGAGAGCTGGTTCTGCGCGGCGAGGCGATCATCCGCTATTCCGATTTTGAGAAGATCAATGAGGAGATCGAGGATGTCGATGCGAAATACAAGAATCCGAGGAACCTCTGCAGCGGTTCTGTGCGCCAGCTGAACAATGAGATTACGGCAAAACGCCACGTTCATTTTATGGCATTTGCGCTTGTGAGCGCTCCGGAACAGGATTTCGAAAATTCCAGAATCCGTCAGATGGAGTGGCTGAAAGAGCAGGGCTTCGAGGTGGTGGAATACAAGGTTGTCACCAAAGATAACCTCGACGAGGCGATGCAATATTTCTCCACGAAAATCGAGACAAACGATTTCCCGTCCGATGGCCTTGTCGCGTTGTATGACGATATCGCTTACGGAGAATCACTCGGTACAACCGCGAAATTCCCGCGGAACGCTTTCGCCTTCAAATGGGCGGATGAACAGAAGGAGACCACTCTGCTTGAAATTGAGTGGAGCCCGTCGAGAACCGGTCTCATCAATCCGGTTGCGGTTTTTGAGCCGGTCGAGCTGGAAGGAACTTCGGTTTCCCGCGCAAGCGTCCACAACATCAGTATCATGCGTTCGCTGGATCTCGGTGTGGGTGATAAAATCCTTGTCTACAAAGCAAACATGATCATTCCACAGATCGCAGAGAATCTGACGAGAAGCGGCGTGCGCGATATTCCGGAAACGTGTCCTGCCTGCGGCGGTGCCACCCGGATTCAGATGATGAATAATGTCGAGACCCTCTACTGTACGAATCCGGAGTGCCCGGCAAAATTCATGAAGGCATTCACCCTGTTTGTAAGCCGCGACGCGATGAACATCGACGGCATGTCGGAGGCAACGCTCGAAAAATTCGTGGGCCACGGCTTCATCCGTGAGTTTGCCGATATTTTCCGTCTCGACCGCTACCGCGACGAGATTGTGGAGATGGACGGTTTCGGTGAAAAATCATACCAGAATCTGATCGACAGCATCGAGCGCGCGAAAAACACAACGCTGCCCCGTCTGATTTTCGGACTTGGCATCTTAAATATCGGTCTTGCAAACGCGAGAATGATCTGCAAAGCCTTCGATTACGATCTCGACCGGATCCGAAACGCATCGGCGGAGGAGTTCGCACAGATCGACGGTGTCGGAGAAGTGATTGCGAAGAGTATCGTGGATTACTTTGCGGATGAGGAAAACAAGGAACGCCTTGAGCGCCTTCTGCCGTATCTGACGATTGAGAAGCCGCAGGCAAGCCAGGAAGAGCAGAAATTAGCCGGTCTTACCTTCGTCATCACCGGAAGTGTGGAGCATTTCCCGAACCGGAATGCATTAAAGGCAAGAATCGAGGAGCTCGGCGGAAAAGCCACTGGAAGCGTAACGGGAAAGACGAGCTATCTGATCAACAACGACACGACATCCAGTTCCTCCAAAAACCGGAAAGCGCGCGAACTCGGCGTGCCGGTGATCTCCGAAGAGGAATTTCTGAAGATGACAGAAGAATAACGAAATATCTGCAAAGGCGGTTTGCATCCCGCGCGGGAATCTGCTATAATCGGAAACAGACGGCAGAAATTCCTGCCGGAAAAAGCAAACCGCCTGTCTGCGCAGAGAAAAGCGCGGCAGATCAAGAAGAATAGAAACGAGGAAAAAGAATATGCCGGTTAAAGTTCAGGCAGATTTACCTGTAAAAGAAATACTCGAACGTGAAAATATATTTGTCATGGACGAGACAAGAGCGGTTCATCAGGACATCCGTCCGCTGAAGATTATGATCCTGAATCTGATGCCGCTGAAAGAGGATACCGAGCTGCAGCTTCTGCGCTCCCTTTCCAATACCTCCCTGCAGGTCGATGTCACCTTTCTGATGGTGGCAAGCCACGAGGCAAAAAATACATCGACCAGCCATCTGAACACGTTCTATGTGAAATTTGAGGATGTGCGGAAAAATTATTACGACGGTATGATCATCACCGGTGCACCGGTCGAGCAGATGGAATTTGATGAAGTTGACTACTGGGATGAACTGACAAAGATCATGGACTGGACGAACACACACGTTACCTCCACGATATTCCTCTGCTGGGGAGCCCAGGCGAGTCTGTATCATTTCTACGGACTGAAGAAACGGATGCTTCCGGAGAAGAAATTCGGGCTGTTCTGGCACAAAGTCAACAACCGCAAGATCCCGCTTGTGCGAGGCTTCGATGACGAGTTTCTGGCACCGCATTCCCGCCACACAGAAGTGCCGATCGACGATATCCGTGCCTGCAAAGATGTCACGATTCTCGCAGAGTCCGACGAAGCCGGATTCTATCTTGGCATGGCGGAAGAGGGAAGAAAGATTTTCGTGATGGGTCATCCGGAGTACGACCGTATGACGCTCGACGGCGAGTACCACCGCGATAAAGACAAAGGACTCCCGATTGAGATTCCGAAGAACTATTACAAAAACGACGATCCAAATACAAAACCAGTGCTTTTATGGCGGTCACATGCGAACAATCTGTACACGAACTGGCTGAACTACTATGTATACCAGGTGACCCCGTATAATCTTGACGGAACTCCGGATTTTTCGGGAAAATAAGAGAGAAAAAGAACCCCCGCACCGGGCGCACACCGGCTGCGGGGGGTTGCTGTAAAAATCTGCTATAAAAAACGGAAAGCTTTCCGGGCTTACCGTTTGAAATCAAATAATGTTTTCAGCGGAATTTCGAGTGCTTCCGCAATATCCATCAGCTTGTTTAGAGACAGAGAGGTATGACTGTTTGGCGCTTCGATGTTGCTCATATGTGTACGGCTGATATGGACAGCTTCGGCAAGCTCACTTTGCGTTAATCCGCGTGCTCTGCGATAAAAAGCGATGGTAAGACCGAGGAGGCGCATCTCCTCCGTATGACGTTCTCCCATTGCTACGGCTCCTTTCTGAACAGAGTGATACAAAGACTTATATAATATTTATCTTAAACGATTAAATACTAAAAAGAAACAACTTAAAATTTTTATAATGCACATGTAAATTGTGCAAAATATAGAAATTATCCATCAGAATAATAGGAAAACAGGAAAAAGAGTTCTTTTGACAAATGAGAGGTTTTTGTGTATGCTGTAGAAAGCACCAACAAATAAAATCGGAGGTTTTTGCATATGAAAGAGTCGATCCATACCATTCCGCTGATGGATGCATTCAAGGCGGAAGATGAGTGCCCGTTCTGCTATCTGGAGCGGGAAGCAGAGCAGCATGCGATTTCGTTTGCGCTCGGTTCCGGCGCATCCTATATGGAGGATGATGTGCGTGCGGAAACAGACGCGATGGGATTCTGCCGCCACCACTATAAAATGATGTACGATTACGGAAACCGTCTCGGAAGCGGTCTGATTTTATCCACCCATCTGAAAAAACTGAACCAGGAGCTTGCCGCACAGATGGATCTGTTTGCACCGGGAAAATCCTCGGTGTTCAAGCGGATGCAGAAGACATCCCTCGACAAACAGGGCCGTGAGACTGCGATCGGCCAGTGGATTGATGAGAAGACGCATTCGTGCTACGTCTGCGATCACTTCAAGGCAAACTATAACCGCTATCTTGATACGTTCTTTGATCTCTACAAAAAAGACGAGGAGTTTGCAAGACTGTTCCGCGAGGGAAAAGGCTTCTGTCTGCCGCATTTTGCGGATCTGGTAGAAACGGCGGAGAAAAAGCTGAATGATAAACAGAAAGCGGAATTTTACCCGACTCTGTTCAAAATCATGAAAGAAAATTACCAGCGGCTGCAGGAAGAGGTAACATGGTTTACTGACAAATTCGATTACCGCAACAAGGATAAGGACTGGGGAAATTCAAAAGATTCCATCCAGCGCTGTATGCAAAAATTAGGCGGCGGCTATCCGGCGGATGAGCCGTTTACGGAAGGATTATAATTCTTGTTTATAAAAGGAGCATAAAGTTTCAATGCAGAAGTTTTATCAGAGATTAAAAGAGAATCAAAAGGAGCGCGCCCGGTGCGCGTTTCTTGTTTTGTATTTCGGCGTGCTGGCGGTGCTGCTGTTTCTGGCGCGCCCGCTGCTGGATACGACGGCGGCAGACCGGGAGTGGAGTATTCACTTTCTGTTCCCGTGCCTGCTGGCGTGTATCATACTGACGACAGTCGTCAGTTTCTGCCGGTTTGCTGCAAAGCCGGACCAGAAACCAAAACCGTGCTATGTGGGATGGAAACAGCCGATTCTGATGCTGGCAAACGCAGCATACCTGTTTGCCACACTGGAATTTGTCACAAACAGCCAGTTCCGGGAGATGAAATGGTATTATGCACTGTTGAATATCGGTGTCATTTTCGTACTTTCCATTCTCATTTCCCTCTTTCTGAACTCCATCCGCCGCGCGATGAGTTTCATGAACATTTTTTATTTCTGCATGAGTCTGGTATTCTACTATGTTTATCTGTTCCGCGGAGAAGCGTTCCAGCTCATCGACCTGTACAGCATTGCGACGGCGGCGGACGTAGTCGGCGGCTACAAATTCGAGATCACAGGTGAAATCGTGACTTCGTTTATCACGATGATGCTCGTTGTGCGTCTCTGGCTGGAGAGCCGGGAATACCGTTTTGCACGGAAAACGAGGAATAAAATTCTGCTCCGCGTGGCTGCTGCTGCGCTGACGCTCGGAACATACCTGGCGTACATGAATCTGAACTGGAACGCCGAGTTCGGTGTCATCAGCGATCTCTGGAATCCGGCGAAGACATACCGCCAGTACGGAACGACGGTCGGTTTTACCGCGGTTGCCAAATACATGCGCCTGACACCGCCGGACGGCTATTCGAAAGACGAAGTGACAGTGATTGCCGATACGAGCGAGAAAGAGACGAAAACAGAAGATCTTCGAAAAGATAATGCCGACGGCGTGACACCGGTCAACATCATCGCGATCATGAACGAGTCGTGGTTTGACTACCGTTCCGTCGGCGATCCGCAGACGAGCGAGAGCTACATGCCGTTCCTCGACTCGCTGACCGAAAATATCATCAAAGGACACACGCTGACGTGTACCAAGGGCGGCGGAACAGCAAAAACGGAGTACGAGTTCCTGACCGGAAACTCCTGCAAGCGGTTCCCGGGTATGGTGCCGTACGTCAGCTACTTTACACACAGCCAGTATTCCCTCGTCACGACATTAAAAGACCAGGGCTATCAGGCGATCGCGATGCATCCAAACAAGGCGACGAACTGGAAGCGGAGCACCGCGTACCGTTTCCTTGATTTTGATGATTTTATCTCGATTGATCAGTTCTCCGACACGGCCAAGCGGTACCGCGGTATGATCAGCGATCAGGCGAACTATGAGAAGATCGTGGAAACCTACGAGAACAAGGAGCCGGGCAGCCCGTTCTTCCTCTTTGATGTGACGATGCAGAACCACAGCGGCTACACGAACCGTTATTTCCAGGCAGATATCAACTGCAACGGCTACGACAGTGATGAGGCCGATCAGTATTTCTCCCTGTTAAAGCTTTCCGATGAGGCAATTTCCTATCTGATCCGGTATTTCCAGCAGGTGGACGAGCCGACGATGATCATTATGTTTGGCGATCATTCCCCGAAGCTGCCGGATGCGTTTGAAACATGGATTGCCGGAGACGCCTATCAGAATCTTTCGGTCGAGGATCAGGAGAAGTTCTATGGAACCCCGTTCTTCATCTGGACCAACTACAGCATGAAATCCGAGAGCAATGTCTGGATCAGCACAAACTATCTCTCAAGCTATGCGTTAAGCCTTACCGGCCTGGAACTGACGCCGTACAACGAGTATCTGCTTGACCTGCGCGGGAAGATGCCGGCGCTCAATCACCTCGGCTTTTTAGCAAGTGACGGAACGTGGTACCGCTGGAACGACAGCGATGCGCCGGAGGAGGATCTCGAGTACGAACGGCAGTATGAATGCCTGCAGTACAATGAACTGATCGACAAAAAAGACCGGGATGACAGCTTTTTTACAATTTCCGGTGAAAAAGACGAAGAATAAGGGCTTTCCCTACTTGCCAGAAAACGGAAACCTATGGTAGACTATACTCCGTATGACCGGGAAACCCCGGCGGTAACTTCACGTTTACAATTAAGAATAAGAAAATGAGGTTTTAAAAAGTATGATTGCAGCAAATAATGTGACACTTCGTGTCGGAAAAAAAGCGTTGTTTGAAGATGTCAATATCAAATTCACCGAGGGAAACTGCTACGGTATGATCGGTGCCAACGGAGCGGGAAAATCAACCTTCCTGAAAATCCTGTCCGGCCAGCTTGAACCGACAAACGGAGACGTAACCATCACACCGGGCCAGCGTCTTTCCTTCCTCGAGCAGGACCACTTCAAATACGACAGCTATCCGGTACTCGACACCGTTATCATGGGAAATGCCCGTCTCTATGAGATCATGAAAGAGAAAGAGGCGCTGTACGCAAAAGAAGACTTCACCGATGAGGACGGTATCAAAGCGAGCGAGCTCGAGGGTGAGTTTGCAGAGATGAACGGCTGGGAGGCAGAGACCGATGCAGAGCAGCTCTTAAACGGCCTTGGCATTGAGCCGGAACTGCATTACGCACAGATGGCAGACCTGACCGGCAGCCAGAAGGTCAAAGTTCTTCTTGCAAGAGCCCTGTTCGGAAACCCGGACATCCTTCTTCTCGACGAGCCGACCAACCACCTGGACCTCGATGCGATCGAGTGGCTTGAGGAGTTCCTGATCAACTTCGAGAATACCGTTATCGTCGTATCCCACGACCGTTACTTCCTGAATAAAGTCTGCACCCAGATCGCAGATATCGATTACGGAAAAATCCAGCTCTATGCCGGAAACTACGACTTCTGGTTTGAGTCCAGCCAGCTGCTGGTAAAACAGATGAAAGAGGCGAACAAGAAGAAAGAGGAGAAGATCAAAGAGTTACAGGACTTTATCTCCCGGTTCAGCGCCAACGCATCGAAGAGTAAACAGGCTACTTCCCGTAAGAAAGCCCTGGAGAAAATCCAGCTCGACGATATCAAACCGTCCAGCCGGAAATATCCTTACATCGATTTCCGTCCGAACCGTGAGATCGGAAACGACGTTCTGCAGGTAGAGGGCTTGACCAAAACCGTAGACGGCGTGAAAATTCTGGATAACTTAAGCTTCACCCTCGGAAGAGAAGATAAAGTTGCTTTCGTCGGAAGCAATGAGCAGGCAATCACCATGCTGTTCAAGATTCTGACCGGAGAAGAAGAGCCGGATTCCGGTTACTACAAATGGGGCGTAACCACCACACAGGCTTACTTCCCGAAGGACAACACCGCAGAATTCGACTGCGACCTGACCATCGCAGACTGGCTGACCCAGTATTCCGAGATCAAGGACGTAACGTATGTCCGCGGATTCCTCGGAAGAATGCTTTTTGCCGGTGAGGACGGCGTGAAACGTGTCAGAGTCCTTTCCGGAGGAGAGAAAGTGCGCTGCCTGCTCTCCAAGATGATGATTTCCGGTGCAAACGTTCTCGTTCTCGACGAGCCGACCAACCACCTGGATATGGAGTCCATCACCGCACTGAACAACGGTCTGATCAAATTCCCGGGCGTGCTGCTGTTCACCTGCCACGACCATCAGTTTGTACAGACCACAGCAAACCGTATCATGGAGATCCTTCCGAACGGCGCGCTGATCGATAAGATGACCACCTACGACGAGTATCTTGCAAGCGATGAGATGGCAAGAAAACGTCATGTCTACACAATGACAGAGGAAGATAATTAAAGATGAGCAAAAAGACGACAGTTTCCGGCATTCTGCTGGTGTTGCTTGTGCTGGCCACAACGCCGCTTCTTGGAACGGACAACGTTTCGTTCCTGAAGTGGTGGCTTATGACCCTGGTGCTCGGTATCGGATTTTATCCGGCTGCCGCAGCGCTGTTTCCGCGGTTTCATGACCGGGGATGGATGTTTTCCAAAGTGCTTGGCATCGTTGTTTCCGGTTTTGCTGTATTTGCTCTTGGAAGCTTCGGACTGGTTCCGTTTACCGCACCGGTCTGCCTGATCACAGTCGGTGTACTGATCCTGGCTTCCTGGATTTTCGGATGTTTTAAGGTACGCGTCCATGCGCCGGAAATCGACTTCCTGATGATGGAAGAAGTGCTGTTTTTCGCCTTTTTCCTTCTCTGGACCTACCTTGCGGGTTTCCACCCGGAAGCACACGGAACCGAAAAATTCATGGATTATGGTTTTATGAAGGCCATGATGCGCAGCACCGCCGTTCCGGCAGAGGATCTCTGGTACAGCGGAAGCGGTATTAACTACTATTACGGCGGCCAGTTCTATGCCGTATTTCTGACGAAGATTACCTTCACGGATGTAAAGCAGACGTACCATCTGATGCGTACGATGGTGGCATCGTTCGCGTTTGTTCTGCCGTTTTCGATCACCTACCATCTGGCAGAGTCGCGTGCGTGCCACCGCATCCGGAAAGAGGGCGGCAATAAAAGCCAGATTGCACCGGTGCTTGGCGGTCTTCTTTCGGGAGGCGCCGTTTCCCTTGCCGGAAATATGCACTATGTGATTTACGGCTGTATCCGCCAGTGGCTGGGGCTGAACGAATCGGCCTACTGGTTCCCGAGTTCGACCCGCTATATCGGGTATGACCCGCTCGTGGAAAATGACCGCACGATCCATGAGTTTCCGTCGTATTCCTTTGTGCTCGGCGACCTGCATGCCCATGTGGTGAATGTCATGTTCGTCCTGCTGGTACTGTGCCTTTTGTATTCCTACGTGAAAAATACCTGCCGTGATCCGGAAAAAGAGTGGAAATGGTCGTTAAAAGACGTTCTGCTTCAGCCGCAGATCATCGCGGCGGGCTTTCTGATCGGTGTGTTCCACTGGTCCAACTACTGGGATTTTGTTATCTATTTCGTTGTGATTGCAGGCTTCTCTCTGTACGGTGCGCTGTACCGGTATCATGCGCGGGCGAAAGAGACGGTCGGAACGGTTCTCCTGCAGGCTGCAGAAGTTTTTGCAATTGGAACGATTGTCGCCCTTCCGTTTACAATGAAGTTTGAGACGATGGTTTCCGGTGTCGGCATTGCCAAGCACCATTCGATGCTGTATCAGCTGGCGATTCTCTGGGGCCTTCCGACGGTGCTCGTTGTGCTGTTTATCGCAGCCGTTCTGCTGGCATGGCGGAAAAACCGTCATCTTCCGGGCATGGAGCGGCAGGGACAGATTGTACTTGCCGATGGAAAGACGCAGGAAGAGGTGGAAGAGCAGGCCGTTGCCCTGATTCTGGGAGAGAAAAAACCGGAGCCGGGCGAAAAAGAAACGGCAGAAAAGCCAAAAAAAGTTTCTGCCTTCTGTGATTTCTGGAGAGAGATTGCGGTGAGCGATATGGTGATCGGTATTTTAGGCCTCTGTGCCATCGGCCTTATCCTCATTCCGGAGCTCGTCTATGTGCGCGATATCTACGAAGAATCGTATGCGCGCTCCAACACGATGTTCAAGCTGACGTATCAGGCATTTATCCTGTTCGGTATCTGCATGAGCTACATCATCACGCGGTTCCTGCTCTGGAAAAAAGAGCGGATTCTGCAGGTGTTCGGCGGAATCGGGCTGGTACTGCTTTTATGGACCTTCGGCTATTTTGGAACGAGCGTGTACTCCTGGTTCGGAAATGTTTTCGATCTGTCCGAGTACCGCGGACTCGATGCGACAGCGTATCTGGAAAATGTCTTTTCCGAGGACGCAGGTGCCATCCGCTGGCTGGATGAAACAATAGAAGGACAGCCGGTTGTGCTTGAGGCGAACGGCGACAGCTACAGCGATTACGAGCGCGTTTCCGCAATGACCGGTCTTCCGACCGTGCTTGGATGGTATGTCCATGAATGGCTCTGGAGAGGGAATCCCGCAGACTTAAATGTCCGCGCCGGGGACGTGAAACAGATGTACACCTCGACCGATACGAATGAGGTGCTGCGCCTGCTGGAGCAGTATCATGTGACCTACATTTTTGTGGGAAGCAAAGAAAAGGAGAAATACGGCGATGCGCTGAACGAATCGCTGCTGCAGTCCATCGGAGATATCGTTTACCAGGATACTGCGTCCGGTACGTATATTCTTCAGGTGCAGGATACATAAAGAACAAAAACAGGAGAAAAGAATCGCCGGGTGCGGCATCTTTTCTCCTGTTTTTCATATAATACAGGGAATGCAGAAGAAAGTGCGAAGGGCAGACCATGCGGAGATTCCGAAAAGTGCGGCACGTTCCTCTGCCGCTTCTGGCTGTGATAATGGCGGCTATTCTGTTTGCAGAGCTGGCACGGTGTGAAAGGGAAGGCGCGAAAGAGACAGCGGCGGAAGCAGAAAAAAGTATGCCCCACCGTGCGGCGCTGACATTTGATGACGGGCCGAATGCGTGCTATACGCCGGAGGTGCTTGAAATTTTAAAAGAAAATGAAATTCCGGCAACGTTTTTTCTGCAGGGGCAGTGTCTTGCCGGAAACGAAGAAATCGTCCGCCGGATGCATGCGGAAGGCCATCTGATCGGAAATCATACGTTTCATCATGTTCAGCTTACGAAAGTATCAGAAGAGGAAGCGAGGGAGGAGGTCGTGAAAACAAGCAATGCAATCTACGAGATCACAGGGGAATATCCTGCCTATATCCGTCCGCCGTTCGGGGAATGGAGAGAGGGGCTGGATCTTGCAGTGACGATGATCCCGGTACTCTGGGATGTGGATTCCCGCGACTGGGAGAGCCAGAACACCGAGGCGGTCTGCAGCGCGGTGCTTCCGAATGTGAAGGATGGCAGCATTATTCTCATGCACGACGGTTACCGCGCGACGGTGGAAGCGCTGCGGCGGATCGTAAAAGAATTAAAAGAAGAGGGATACACGTTTGTGACGGTGCGTGAGCTGATTGAAGAATAGCTTCCGCGGATTCCATCGAACATAGTTGCGGAGAATCCGAGATTAAGGGGTTGAGGATACCCGCCAAAATGTGATAAGATAAAAAGCAGGAAGAAAAATGGGGTGAAAAATACATGGATTTGTTTGATTATATGAAAGAAACCACAATGGAAAAAGAGTCCCCCCTCGCATCGCGCATGCGCCCGGCAACGCTGGACGAGGTGGTTGGACAGGAGCACATCATCGGCCCTGGAAAGCTGTTGTACCGTGCGATCAAGGCGGATAAACTCGGCTCCGTCATTTTCTACGGCCCTCCGGGAACGGGAAAAACGACGCTTGCCCGCGTCATCGCCAACACGACAAGCGCAGAGTTTACCCAGCTGAATGCCACGACAGCCGGCAAAAAGGATATGGAAGAAGTCGTAAAAGAAGCGCAGCAGCGGATCGGCATGTACGGCAAAAAGACGATTCTTTTTGTCGACGAGATCCACCGCTTCAACAAGGGGCAGCAGGATTATCTGCTTCCGTTTGTGGAGGACGGCACACTCGTTCTGATTGGCGCGACGACGGAAAACCCGTATTTCGAGGTCAACGGGGCGCTGATTTCGCGTTCCATTATCTTTGAATTAAAGCCGCTCGAAAAAGAGGACATCGAAAAACTGCTGGAGCGCGCGGTGACGGACCCGGTAAAGGGGCTCGGGACGTACAACGTTGTGCTCGATGCGGATGCAAAAGAGTTCCTCGCCGACATCGCAGGCGGTGACGCGAGAGCGGCCTTAAATGCAATCGAGCTGGGCGTCCTCTCGACGGAACGTCAGGCGGACGGAAAAATCCATATCGATCTCGAAACGGCATCGGAGTGCATCCAGAAGCGCGTCGTGCGGTACGACAAGACGGGCGATCAGCATTACGATACGATCTCTGCATTTATCAAGAGCATGCGCGGTTCTGACCCGGATGCGGCGGTCTTTTATCTGGCTAAAATGCTGTATGCCGGGGAGGATATCAAGTTTATCGCCCGCCGCATCATGATCTGCGCGGCGGAGGATGTCGGCCTTGCCGATCCGAATGCCTTAAATGTAGCAGTTTCCGCGTCCCTTGCCGTGGAACGCGTCGGCATGCCGGAGGCGCAGATTATTCTGGCGGAGGCAGCCACGTATGTTGCCTGTGCACCGAAGAGTAATTCTTCGTGCGAGGCAGTCTTTGCGGCGATGAAGACGGTCGGAAGTGTACGGACGTCGGTTCCGCCGCATCTGCAGGACGCCCATTACAAAGGTTCTGCCAAACTCGGCCACGGTGAAGGCTATCAGTATGCACATGATTACCCGAATCACTACGTCGAGCAGCAGTATCTGCCGGACGAGATCTTAGGAAGCCGCTTCCTTCACCTTGGAACGAACGGCTATGAGCAGAAGATCCGGGAAAACTTCAAAAAAATTGGAAAAGACATCGAATAAAAGGGGAAGAAACCATGACAGACTGGCTTGGAAAGCCGTATTATTCGCTGGACGCCTATCTGAAAAAGACGTTCGGGGAAAAAGTGTACAAGCTCTCGCTCGATGGCGGGATGACGTGTCCGAACCGGGACGGCACCTGCGGTGACCGGGGCTGCATTTTCTGCAGTGCGGGCGGCTCCGGTGATTTTGCCGGGGACAGAAACAAATCCATCCCGGAGCAGATCCGGGAGCAGAAATCCCTCCTGCAGCAAAAGCGGCCGGTGCATAAGTTCATCGCCTATTTCCAGGCGTATACGAACACGTACGCGCCGGTGGAATATCTGGAAAAAATTTTCCGGGAGGCAATTTCGGACGAGGAGGTCGTGGTCCTTTCGATCGGAACGAGACCGGACTGCTTAGGGGAAGAGGTTCTTTCTCTGTTAGAAGAGCTGAACTGGATCAAACCGGTCTGGGTGGAGCTGGGACTGCAGACGATGCATGAAAAAACGGCACAGTATATCCGAAGGGGCTATCCGCTTTCCTGTTTTGAACAGGCAGTAAACGAGCTGCACAGGCGGGGGATTCCCGTGATTGTCCACACGATCCTCGGTCTGCCGGGGGAGGGACAGGAAGAAGTCTTTGCAACAATGGATTACCTGAATGGACTTTCCATTTCAGGCATCAAGCTTCAGCTGCTTCATGTGCTGAAAAACACGGATCTTGCGGCGGACTACGCGGCCGGAAAATTTGAGGTGCTGGAGCAGGATGCGTATCTTACCCTTGTCATCGACTGCCTGCGGCGCCTCCGTCCCGATCTTGTGATCCACCGTGTGACGGGAGACGGCCCCGGGGATCTTCTGATTGCACCAACATGGAGCCAGGCAAAACGCACCGTCTTAAATGAGCTGCATCACCGCATGAAAGAAGAACATGCGTATCAGGGACAGCTTCTGGACGAAGAAAAAGGAGGAAACACACCGTGATTGAATCATCCTTTACGTTATACAAACTGATTATTCTCTACATGCTGCAGAATGTGAATTTTCCGCTGTCAAATACACAGATTTCGGATTTTATCCTGGAAAAAGAGTACACGAACTACTTTCATCTCCAGGAGGCGTTAAGCGAGCTGCAGGATACAAAGCTGATCGAGATCGAGAAGGTGCGCAACACCTCGTACTACCACATGACTGAGGAGGGCAGCAAGACGCTTTCCTTCTTCGAAAACGAGATCTCTCCGGAAATCCGGGAGGAAATCGACCGCTATATGAAGGAACACTCCTATGAACTGCGGAAAAAAGCGTCCGTTGTGGCCGATTACTACAAGACCGCGGGAGATGACTACGAGGTCCGCTGTCAGGCAAGAGAGCGGAAGACGACTATTTTTGAGATTGTCGTGACGGTTCCGTCCGAGGAGGCGGCCAAAAAGATCTGCAGCAACTGGGAAAACCGGAGTCAGAAGATTTACGCTTCGATTATGAATGAACTGTCAAGATAACGATTGACAGGAATGGTGGCATATAATAGAATAAATTAGTATGTCTAAAAAGCATAAACATGGAAAACATAGTAAATAAGATTTTAGATTCCAAAGGAGATAAAACCGTGCCTGATTATACAAAAGAAATTGAAAGACGGCGTACCTTCGCCATCATTTCCCACCCGGATGCCGGTAAAACCACACTGACCGAGAAATTCCTGCTGTACGGAGGAGCCATCAACCTCGCCGGTTCCGTAAAAGGAAAAGCGACTGCGCGCCATGCCGTATCCGACTGGATGGAGATCGAGAAAGAGCGTGGTATTTCCGTTACCTCTTCCGTTCTGCAGTTCAATTACGACGGCTACTGCATCAACATTCTGGATACCCCGGGACACCAGGACTTCTCGGAGGATACGTACCGTACCCTGATGGCAGCCGATTCCGCCGTCATGGTCATCGACGCATCGAAGGGTGTCGAGGCACAGACCAGAAAGCTGTTTAAGGTCTGCGTTATGCGTCATATCCCGATTTTCACCTTCATCAACAAGATGGACCGCGATGCGAATGATACGTTTGAGCTGCTCGATGAAATCGAAAAAGAGCTCGGCATTGCAACCTGCCCGATCAACTGGCCGATCGGTTCCGGAAAAAAATTCCGCGGTGTTTACGACCGTGACAAAAAGAAAGTCCTTACCTTCTCCGATACAATGAAGGGAACGAAGGAAGGTATCGAGGAAGAAATCGATATCGACGATCCGCATCTTCTCGATGTGGTCGATGAGGACCAGAAAGAACAGCTCATGGATGAGATCGAGCTGCTCGACGGCGCAAGTGCAGAGTTTGACCAGGAGCTTGTCAGCAAGGGAGAGCTCTCCCCGGTATTCTTCGGATCTGCGCTCACCAACTTTGGTGTGGAGACTTTCCTGCAGCACTTCCTCACGATGACGATGCCGCCGCTTCCGCGTACGGCAGACTGCGGCGTGATCGATCCGGTCAAAGAGGATTTCTCTGCGTTTGTCTTTAAAATCCAGGCAAACATGAACAAAGCACACCGTGACCGTATCGCATTCATGCGCATCTGCTCCGGCAAATTCGACGCCGGAATGGAAGTTTTCCATGTGCAGGGAGAAAAGAAAATGCGTCTTTCCCAGCCGCAGCAGATGATGGCGAGTGACCGTCATATTGTTGATGAAGCATACGCCGGCGATATCATCGGTGTATTTGACCCGGGCATCTTCTCCATCGGAGATACGATCTGTATGCCGGGCAAAAAATTCGCATACGAGGGAATCCCGACCTTCGCGCCGGAGCATTTTGCAAGAGTGCGCCAGCTTGATACGATGAAGAGAAAACAGTTCGTCAAGGGAATTTCCCAGATTGCACAGGAAGGTGCGATCCAGATTTTCCAGGAGTACAAAGGCGGCATGGAGGAGATCATCGTCGGCGTTGTCGGCGTCCTGCAGTTTGACGTTTTAAAATACCGTCTGGAGAACGAGTACAACGTGGATATCCGTCTGGAGAACCTGCCGTATGAGCACATCCGCTGGATTGCAAACAAAGAGGAGATCAACCTGGACCGTATTCAGGGTACATCCGATATGAAGAAGGTCATGGACCTCAAGGGAAATCCGCTGCTTCTCTTTGTCAATCCGTGGAGTGTCGGCATGGTACAGGATCGAAACAAAGACCTTGTGCTGACCGAATTCAGCAAAAACTAAGAACAAAAGAGCGGGATGCCGCTTAAAAAGGAGAAGGAATGAACTTATTCGATATTCTGGGCCCTGTGATGGTCGGTCCGTCGAGTTCGCATACAGCGGGGGCAGTGCGGATTGGATGGATGACGCAGAAGCTTCTCGGAGAACAGCCGGTGGAAGCAAAAATCCTGATGTACGGTTCCTTTGCCGCAACGGGAAAGGGCCATGGAACGGACCGCGGTCTCGTCGCGGGTCTTCTCGGCATGCGTGCAGACGACGAGCGGATCCCGCACAGCTTTGAGATTGCCGATGCGGCGGGCCTTTCCTATTCGTTCGGCATTGCCAATCTGACGAGTGCCCATCCGAACAGCGTTGTTCTGGAGGTGAAGGGAAAGAGCGGCAGGACACTTGAAGTGCAGGCGTGCTCCCTTGGCGGCGGCCGCATCATGATCAACCGTCTCGACGGGCTGGATGTCAACTGTACCTGCGAGATCCCGACGCTCATTGTCCACAATCTCGACCAGCCGGGCCATGTAGCGGAGGTTACGTCGATGCTGGCACACAAATCGGTCAACATCGCCAACATGTCTCTCTACCGCGACAAAAGAGGCGGATCGGCTGTCATGGTTGTGGAGATGGATCAGCCGCTCTCGAAAGAGTCCCTGCAGTGGCTGGAACATCTCGAGGGCATCGTAAAGGTAACCTACATTAACGTGACGGAAGGAGAAGAGGACAATGTCTTATAATTCACTGGAAGAAATTGTCCGGGAGTGCGAAGAAAAAGCTCTGCCGTTTGATGAGATCATCCTTCTGGACGATATGAATGAGAGAAATGTAAAACGGGAGGATTCCCTTGCCGCCATGTACGGCATGTGGGAGGCCATGAAACGCGCGGATGCAGGCTACGACGGAAACTTAAAATCAAGAAGCGGCCTGGTCGGCGGCGCCGGTGCGGCGATGAAAGCGTATGTGGAGAGCGGAGAAGCACTCTGCGGTTCCTTTGTCGGCGATGTGATGGCATCCGCCCTTGCAATGGGGGAGTCGAATGCCTGCATGAAGCGGATCGTTGCGGCTCCGACCGCGGGAGCCTGCGGTGTTCTTCCGGCGGTGCTGGTCAATTACCAGAAACGGAACGGAACACCGGATGAGGAAATCGTGCGCGCGCTCTACACGGCAGCCGGTATCGGCCAGGTCGTCGCGGCACGGGCCTATATTGCGGGCGCTTCCGGCGGCTGTCAGGCCGAAATCGGAACCGCAAGTGCAATGGCGGCCGGAGCACTGACCGCACTTCGAGGCGGATCTCCGTCCCAGATTACACATGCGGCGGCGATGGCGTTAAAAAATCTGCTCGGCCTCGTGTGCGACCCGGTCGGCGGTCTTGTCGAGGTTCCGTGCGTCAAGCGGAATGTCATTGGCTCCGTGAATGCACTTTCCGCGGCAGATATGGCACTTGCCGGAATTTCAAGCCGCATCCCGCCGGATCAGGTGATTGATGCAATGCGCGAAGTCGGCGATCAGATGCATCCGACCCTTCGCGAAACCGGCCAGGGCGGCCTTGCCAACACGCCGGCGGCACGCGAGTGGTGCGCGGCACAGGAAGAAGAATAAAAAATCCTTTTATTTTCGGATTATTTTTGGTATAATGAAAGAAAGTCAGCCAAGGAGGAGGTCTTTTAAGATGGCAGAGGCAAAAATTCAGAAAAGAAACACTTATACGATATATGATGACGAAGGAATCGGAACCGTGCAGATTGCAGACGAGGTGGTAGCTATTATCGCAGGACTTGCGGCAACGGAAGTGGACGGGGTAGCCTCCATGGCCGGAAATATTACCAACGAATTAGTCAGCAAGCTTGGCATGAAAAATCTTTCCAAGGGTGTCAAAGTTGATGTACTCGACGGCGTTGTCTGCGTGGATCTTGCCCTCAATCTCAAATATGGATACGAGATTCCGGCAACCTGCAAAAACGTACAGGAAAAAGTAAAAACAGCGATCGAGAATATGACAGGCCTGGAAGTTTCCGATGTCAATGTAGCCATTGCAGGCGTGAATATGGAACAGACGAAATAAAAAACAACGAACCGCGAGGGAATAAGGCGACCCCTTACACCCCGCGGTTTTTGTCAACTATACAGGAAGGAATTAAAACAAACGATGAACAGAAGCAAACTTCGCGAAAATATTTTTAAACTTCTCTATACCGCAGAGTTCCAGGAGAAAGAGGAGATGCCGCAGCAGATGTCTCTTTACTTTACGTACTCTGACGACAACGACGAGGATGAAGAAGTAACCGTAAGCGAAAAAGATCAGACCTATATGGAAGAGAAATACCATCATGTGACCGAGCACATCCCGGAAATCGACGAGATGCTGAACCGTACTTCCGAGGGCTGGAAAACGACCCGTATGGGAAAAGTAGACCTGGCGATCCTGCGTCTTGCTGTTTACGAGATGAAATTCGACGAGGACGTTCCGGTCGGTGTAGCCATCAACGAGGCCGTTGAGCTGGCAAAACGCTTCGGCAGAGACCAGTCCCCGTCCTTTATCAACGGTATTCTTGGAAAACTGGCAAGAGAAGAAGATGAGAAATAAAAACCAGAATGTTTACACCGTAGGCCAGGTCAATTCATACATCAAAAATATCTTTGACCAGGACTATATGCTCCGCCGGATCTACGTCAGCGGAGAAGTAAGCAACTGTAAATACCATCCGTCCGGCCACATCTATTTTTCGTTAAAAGACGCCGAAGGAACGATTTCCTGCGTCATGTTCGCCGGTTCGCGGCGCGGCCTTGCCTTCCCGATGCGGGACGGCGACAACGTGATTGTCGGCGGCAGCATCAGCGTCTATGAGCGGGACGGAAAGTATCAGATCTATGCAAAAGAGATCACAAAAGAGGGCGCCGGCCTTTTATACGAAAAGTATCTGGCCCTAAAAGCAGAACTGGAAGAGATGGGCATGTTTGCCCCGGAGTACAAGCAGCCGATTCCTGCGTATGTAAAGAAAATCGGCGTTGTCACAGCACCGACGGGAGCTGCTGTGCAGGATATCAAAAACATTGCACTCCGTCGGAATCCCTTTGTCCAGATCATCCTCTACCCGGCCCTGGTGCAGGGAGAGGGAGCGGCGGACAGCATCGTGGAGGGCATCCGCCGTCTGGACGCACTGAATCTGGATGTGCTGATCGTGGGCCGCGGAGGCGGTTCGATCGAGGATCTTTGGGCGTTCAACGAGGAAAAAGTAGCGCGCGCCGTTTTTTCCTGTCATACCCCGGTGATCTCCGCCGTCGGCCATGAGACCGACACAACGATCATCGATTTCGTGGCAGATCTGCGCGCCCCGACCCCGTCCGCAGCGGCGGAGCTGGCGGTCGCTGATGTCCGCGCGGTATTCAACACACTGGAAAATTATAAAAGCCGCATGAACCATGCGATGGCAAACCAGACGCAGAGAGCGAGAAGCCGCCTTCTGCAGTACGAGACAAAGTGGAAGTATCTCGGACCGGAAAATAAGATCCGTGATCAGAGAGCACGCCACGCCGAGCTGGAGCGTCGGTATACAGATGCGATGGAAGAAAAGCTCAAAGAAGCGCGCCACCGCCTTGCCCTTTACATTCAGGCGATGAAGGGCCTGTCCCCGCTGGACAAGCTGAACCAGGGCTATTCCTACGTGGAAAAAGAAGGAAAGGCCATCACTTCGGTGCAGGATGTCAAAGAAGGCGATCTGCTCGAAATCTGTGTATCGGACGGAAAGATCACAGCGCGCGCAGAGAAGACATCGGCCGTATCCTGGATGGAACAATCGTGAAAAAAGCAGAGAATCGAGAAAACATGGGAAATATGGAAACAGAAGAGAGAAAAGAAGAAGGAACTCCTTCCGGTGAGACACTGGAAGCAGCATTTGGAAAACTGGATCAGATGCTCGAAACGCTGGAAAGCAGCGATGTCAGCCTGGAAGACTCCTTTCGTTTATACAAGGAGGGAATGGAGCTTTTGAACGAATGCAGTCAGAAAATTGACCGCGTTGAGAAAAAAATGCTCCAGATGAATGAGGATGGAACATTCAGAGAATTTTAAAGCGGTACTCGAAGAGAAAACGCGGGAAGCGGAAAGTATCATTGCCGCTTACCTGCCGAAAGAGGAAGGCTTTGCAAAGGAACTGGCAAAAGCCATGAATTACAGTATGACAGCGGGCGGAAAGAGGCTTCGTCCGCTGCTTTTGCAGGAGAGTTTCCGTCTGTTCGGCGGAACCGGGGAGGCTGTAAAACCGTTTATGGCAGCCATGGAGATGATTCACACCCATTCCCTGATCCACGATGATCTCCCTGCGATCGATAACGACGATTACCGCCGCGGCAGAAAAACGACCCATGTCGTCTTCGGGGAGGCCGTCGGCGTGCTGGCAGGAGACGCCCTTTTAAACTATGCATACGAGACAGCCTGGAAAGCCTTTCCACTGGAGGAGCACACCGACCGCGTAGTGCGTGCTTTTGGCATTCTCTGTCAGAAAACCGGAATTTCCGGCATGCTGGGCGGTCAGAGTGTTGACGTGATGAATGAAAAAGCCGGCCATTTCGCCATCGACCGTGAGATGCTGGACTACATTTACGAGAACAAGACTTCGGCGCTTTTAGAGGCTGCCATGATGGCAGGTGCGGCACTTGCAGGAGCAAACGACGATGATCTTGACGCGCTCTGCCGGATTGCCTCCAAAGTCGGAATCGCGTTCCAGATCCGGGACGACATCCTGGATGTCACATCCACGATGGAGGAGCTTGGAAAGCCGGTTTTCAGCGATGAAAAGAATGAAAAAACAACGTATGTGACGTTGTTTGGCACAGACGGGGCGGAGCAGGAGGTAAAACGGCTCACGAAAGAGGCTGTGGACGAACTGAAAAATCTGTCCTGTCCGGGAGATAAAATATTTCTGGAAGAGCTGTTTGAATCTCTGACTTCCAGAAAAAAGTAAGGGATGATTTCATGTTAGAAAAAATACAGAAACCAAACGATATCAAGAAGATTCCGGCGGACCAGCTTCCGGCGCTTGCAGAGGAAATCCGGGAATTTATTATCGAGTCTTTGAGTAAAACCGGCGGCCATCTGGCGTCCAATCTTGGTGTCGTGGAACTGACGATTGCGATGCACCGCGTCTTCGATCTTCCAAAAGACAAGCTGATCTGGGATGTGGGACACCAGTCCTACACGCACAAGATTCTGACCGGGCGGAAAGACGGGTTTGAAACGCTGCGCCGGGAAGGCGGCATCAGCGGATTCCCGAAGCGGAGCGAGAGTGACTGCGATGTATTCGACACCGGCCATAGCTCGACCTCGATTTCCGCAGGCGTCGGCTATGTGCGTGCACGGGAACTGAAAAAAGAAAATTATTCCGTTGTTTCGATCATCGGAGATGGTGCGCTGACCGGCGGCATGGCGTACGAGGCGCTGAACAATGCGGCCAGCCTGAAATCGAATTTTATTATCGTTTTAAATGACAACGAAATGTCGATCACCGAGAATGTCGGCGGTATGTCATCGTACCTGTCCGGCCTTCGGACGGCATCGGCGTACACGGATTTCAAGATGGACGTCACAAAGGCATTGAACCGCATTCCGGGCATCGGACCTGGCATGGTGGATGCGATGCGGAAGACGAAAAGCAGCATCAAACAGATCATCATTCCGGGCATGCTGTTTGAGGATATGGGACTTACGTATTTAGGTCCTGTGGACGGCCACAACATTCCGCAGCTGATCAAGACCTTCCAGGAAGCAAAACGGTTTGAAGGACCGATTCTGGTGCATGTCCTGACACAGAAGGGCCGCGGCTATGAGCCGGCGATGCGCCACCCGGCAAGATTCCACGGTGCGGGTCCGTTCGATGTGAAAACAGGATTGCCGGTTGGAAAATCCAATCCGACGTACACGGATGTCTTTTCCACGGTCATGCGGAAAATGGGAGATCGAAGAAAGGATGTTGCGGCAGTCACGGCGGCGATGATGACCGGTGTCGGACTGAAACGCTTCTCCAACATGTTCCCGGACCGTTGTTTCGATGTGGGAATCGCAGAAGAGCACGCGGTGACATTTGCAGCGGCACTGTCACTCGGCGGCATTACGCCTGTCGTTGCGATTTATTCTTCATTCCTGCAGCGGGCGTACGATCAGATCATGCATGACGTCTGTATGCAGAATCTCCATGTCGTCTTTGCGATTGACCGCGCCGGTCTTGTGGGCTACGACGGGGAGACACACCACGGCATTTTCGACCTTTCCTATCTGGGTTCGATGCCGAATATGACAATTCTTGCACCGAAGAACCTCTGGGAGCTTTCGGATATGATCAAATTTGCGGTCGATTACGACGGCCCGATCGCGGTGCGCTACCCGAGAGGGGAAGCGTATACGGGATTAAAAGAGTTCCGTGCGCCCATCTGCCTCGGAAAATCAGAAGTGATCCATGAGGGAAGCCGTGTTGCACTTCTTGCCGTCGGCAGTATGGTAAAAATGGCAGAAGAAGTGCAGAAACAGTTAAAAGAGCGGATGGATATGGATGCGGCGCTTGTGAATGCGCGGTTCGTCAAACCAATCGATGAAGAACTTCTTCGAAGCTTTGCCGATACGTATGAGCTTGTCGTAACACTCGAGGAAAATGTAAAAGACGGCGGCTTTGGAGAGCGCGTCCTTGCTTTTGCCGAGGAAGAAGACCTTCCGTTCGGCGTGGAGATCATTGCACTGCCGGACCGCTTTATTCCGCACGGAAGTGTATCATACCAGATGAAACAGGTCGGCTTTACGCCGGAAGATATCTGCGGCAGAATTGAGGAATACTACAGAAAACAGGGGCAGGAAGAAAGATGAAAAAACGATTAGATGTATTACTGGTAGAACGGGGCCTTGCCACATCGCGGGAAAAAGCGAAAGCCATGATTATGGCAGGAGAAGTTCTGGTGGACAATGAGCGGGAGGACAAAGCCGGTTCCATGTTCCCGGAAGAAGTGGAGATTGTCTTAAAAGGAAAACCACTGCCGTATGTGAGCCGCGGCGGCTTAAAATTAGAGAAAGCAATGAAAAACTTTGACCTTACCCTGGATGGAAAGGTCTGCATGGATGTCGGAGCATCCACCGGCGGCTTTACCGACTGTATGCTGCAGAACGGCGCCGTCAAGGTATATTCCGTGGATGTCGGCCACGGTCAGCTCGACTGGAAGCTGCGGAACGATCCGCGCGTTGTCTGCATGGAGCGCACGAACATCCGTTACGTCGTGACGGAGGATATCGAGGAGAGACCGTCCTTCGTATCGATCGACGTATCGTTTATCTCCCTGACCAAGGTGCTGCTTCCGGTCCGAAATCTGATGGAAGAGAACGGCGAAATTGCAGCTCTGATCAAGCCACAGTTTGAGGCAGGACGCGAAAAAGTCGGCAAAAAAGGTGTTGTCCGTGATCCGGCTGTACACAAAGAAGTCATCGAGATGGTCATTTCCTATGCGAAAAGCATTTCCTTCGGCGTGCGCCATCTGGAATTTTCTCCGATCAAAGGACCGGAGGGAAATATCGAGTATCTCGTTCACCTTGTCCGGCTGCCGGACGGCGTGACAGAGGAAGAGACCAATGTCGATGTAGACGCCGTTGTAAAGAGCGCACACGATACACTGGATAAATAAAAGGGTTAAGGAGCATGATATGGAGCGATTTTACCTGATCACAAACAGAGCAAAAGACCCGGACCTTACCGTGACAGACCAGATCAGGCAATATCTGGAGGAGCGCGGAAAAACGTGTCTTCTCTGCGATAACAGCGAAAAAGGGGAAAAATACCATTATACGGATCCGGCGAAGGTTCCGTCAGATATCGACGGCATTCTGGTGCTCGGTGGTGACGGCACGCTTCTGCAGGCAGCAGGCGACGTGGTGGATTTACAGATTCCACTGCTCGGCATCAATCTGGGAACGCTCGGCTATCTTGCGGAAATCGACCGTGACACGCTTTATCCGGCGCTGGATCATCTGATGGCAGATGAGTATACGATTGAGCACCGCATGATGCTCTGCGGATCGATTTACCGGGACGGAAAGCTGATTGCGGAGGACGCGGCACTCAACGACATTACGATCACCCGTGAGGGAAACCTGCGTGTCGTCCGGTTCGACAATTACGTCAACGGGGAGTTTTTAAATTCCTACAGCGCCGATGGCATCATCGTCGCAACGCCGACCGGTTCGACCGGCTACAGCCTCTCCGCGGGCGGCCCGATCATCTCACCGTCAGCCAGCCTGATGCTGATGACACCGCTTGCCCCGCACACTCTGAATACGAGAAGCATTGTCTTTCCGGCAGAGGATGTGATCGAGGTGGAGCTCGGGCCTTCGAGAGACGGCGGCATTGAACAGGGCATGGCCTATTTTGACGGCGACACCCGCGTTCCGATGAAAACCGGCGACCGGATCGTGATCAAAAAGGCCAGACGGGATACTCTGATTGTGAAGATCAGCAACATCAGTTTTCTGGAGACATTGAGAAAGAAAATGGCAAACATTTAAGATATAGTTACTGGGGAAGGATGCTTGAAATGAAAATCGCGAGACATGCACAGATTATCAAATTAATTAACCAATATGACATTGAAACACAGGAGGAGCTGGCAAAGAAGCTCGAGGAGAGCGGCTTTGCCGTAACGCAGGCGACGATTTCGAGGGATATCCGCCAGCTGAAGCTCACAAAAGTACCAAAAGAGAACGGCGGAAGCCGCTATGCGGTTCTGCAGAACGCACCGTCCGAGGTTGGGAGCCGCTATGCGCGCGTGTTAAAAGACGCGTATATTTCCGTTGATCTTGCCAAGAATATTCTGGTCATCAAAACCGTGTCTGGAATGGCGATGGCGGCGGCAGCGGCTTTCGATGAGATGAACTGGAATGAAATTGTCGGCTGCATCGGCGGAGACGATACGATTCTCTGCGTGGCAAGAGACGATGATGCGGCGCTTGTGGCAGCAGAACGACTGAAAAAAATGGTGGACGGCATGGAGGAGACGGGCGAAGAGTTCTAAAGAACGCCCGTTTCTGCAAAAAAGAGACAAAAAGATGACAGCAGGTGTGACACCGGAGGGAAAGAATGCTCACAAACTTACACGTAAAAAATCTGGCCCTGATCGACGAAGCGGAAGTGGAGTTCGGTCCGGGCCTGAATATACTGACCGGAGAAACCGGAGCCGGAAAATCCATCCTGATCGGTTCGATCAATGCGGCGCTTGGAAAGAAGATATCCCGCGAGATGATCCGGACGGGAGAGACAAGCGCGCTGGTGGAACTGGTCTTTGAAACCGAAAATCCGCATGTGCTGGAGCTGTTAAAAGAGATGGATCTCGAGGCGGAGGAGGGACAGGTGATTATCTCCAGAAAGATCACCGGATCCCGCAGTGTCTGCCGCATCAACGGCGAGGCATGCAATATTTCGCAGGTAAAAGCCCTTGCGTCCCTGCTGCTCGACATCCACGGCCAGCATGAGCACCAGTCGCTGCTCTATCCGGACCGGCAGATCGCGATTCTTGACGCGTTTGCGGGAACCGAGGCGGCCACGGCAAAAGGAGAGGTCCGGGCGCTGTACCAGGAGTGGAAGAATGTCCGAAAGGAGCTCTCGGCGTACGAACTCGACGAGGAGGCAAGAAAGCGGGAGGCAGCATTTCTTACGTTTGAAATCAACGAGATTGATCAGGCAGAGCTAAAAGAGGGCGAGGACGAAGCGTTGGAAACTGCGTACCGGAAGATGGGCCATGCGAAAAAGATCGCAGAATCTCTGCAGACGGTATATGCGATCACCGGCTACGGTGCAGAGAACAGCGCCGGGGAGCAGGTCGGCCGTGCAATCCGGGAGCTGCAGCAGGCCGCGGTGTACGACGATGCACTTTCCGGTCCGTCGCAGACCCTTTCCGATATTGACGGACTGCTGAACGATTTCAACCGCGAGATTTCCGCGTATCTTTCCGAACTGACCTTTTCCGAGGAAGAGTATTACGAGACGGAAAAGCGGCTCGATGAGATCAACCGCCTGAAAGCAAAGTATGGAAAGACGATGGCAGAGATCGCCGCATACCGCGAAGAACAGCAGAAAAAACTGGAAAAACTGGAAAACTTTGAGAGCTGCCGCGCCGCACTGCAGGAGCAGTTACAGAAAACGGAGCAGAAACTGGATGCGGCCGCACATAATCTGTCCAAAATCCGCAGAAACTATGCAAAACGGCTCGAAACACAGATTATCGAAGGTCTGCGCGACCTGAATTTCCTGCATGTCGCATTTGAAATTTCATTTGAAAAGACAAAAAGCTACACCGAAAACGGAACCGATGCTGTGGAGTTCTTAATCTCCACAAACCCGGGCGAAGCGGTCCGTCCGCTGGCGAAAGTTGTTTCCGGCGGTGAACTGTCGCGAATCATGCTTGCAATCAAGACGATTCTTGCCGACCGCGACGAGACAGAAACCCTGATTTTCGATGAAATCGACACCGGAATCAGCGGAAGGACGGCGCAGAAAGTTTCCGAAAAAATGGCACAGATCGGGCAGCGCCATCAGGTCATCTGCATCACCCATCTGCCGCAGATCGCAGCGATGGCAGATTCTCATTTTGAAATCGAAAAAAACGTCGAAGAAAACGAGACCGTCACATCGATCCATCCATTATCCGAGGAAGATTCTGTCAGAGAACTGGCAAGAATGCTCGGCGGCGCGAAAATTACGGATTCTGTTCTGGCAAATGCCAGCGAGATGAAGGAATTGGCACAGGTACAAAAATCTGCAAGACTCAAATAAAGAGAAGTCCGCATACTAAGAGGGAAATCACGAAACAAAGCGTGGTTTCCCTCTTTTTTCGCTGGCGGCGAGTCAAAGTCCGTGCCTGCACGAGAACTTGACGACCGCCGCGAAAACAAAAGAAATGCCGCAGTTCTGCCCTGCGGCGGAAAGGATGGGAATGCAAATGACGAGAAAACAAAAATACCGAAGAGTCCTGCTTGCGCTGGCGGCGCTGTTTCTGATCCTTGCCGTTCTTCTTGGCTACGATGCCATGCGCGAATCCCTGCCGGATACGATGTATGTGGATGAGAACAGCGAAAGCCCGTTTCAGCCGCTCACGAAACATCCTCTGCTGACAATTTCGGAAGGAACTGAGGAAGCAGAAAAGAGCGATCCCGGGGAAACGGGAGATACCGTGGTGGAATGTTCCGCAGCCGGAATTCCGCTGAAAAAGATCCGTGTCATCCAGGAAGAACGGCCGAAAGTTGCCGTCTGCGGCGCGCCGGTCGGTATCTATATGGAGACCGACGGCGTGATGGTCATCCGCACAGCCGAAATCCGTTCGTCCGACGGAACCGTCAGCCGGCCGTCGGAAAATATTCTGCGGGAAGGTGACTATATCACGAAAGTAAACGGACAGGACATCCGCAGCAAACAGGAGCTGATTGATGCAGTAAAAGTATCAAACGGTTCCCCGGTGTGCCTTTCCCTGCTCCGGGACGGGGAAACGATCGAAGTGCAGGTGACACCGCAGAAAAGCCAGGACGGCACCTGCCGCCTTGGAGCCTGGGTCCGCGATAATATGCAGGGAATCGGAACACTGACCTTCGTGGAAGCAGACGGAACCTTTGCGGCGCTCGGCCACGGAATCAGTGATATTGATACCGGAAAAATGCTGCAGTTAAACGGCGGAGAGCTGTATCTGACACAGATTCTGTCCGTGATTCCGGGAAAAGCGGGTGTACCGGGTGAACTTCAGGGCGTGATCCATTACGAAGAAAAGAACCGTATCGGGTCAGTGGCGGAGAATACCATCTACGGTATCCACGGCGTTCTGGACAGGGAAAAAAGCAGTGCACTGCCGCTTACCGTGACGGAAATTGCCTACCGGCAGGAGATCGAGACGGGCCCGGCCACCGTGCGGATGTGCGTGGACAATACGGTAGAAGAGTATGAGGCGGAGATTACGGAAATCGATCTTGGAAGCGAGAATACGAACAAAAATTTTGTGCTCGAAATTACTGATCAACGGCTGCTGCAGAAAACCGGCGGCATCGTACAGGGAAATTCCGGCTCGCCGGTGCTCCAGAACGGAAGGCTGATCGGCGCCATTACCCATGTTTTCGTAAATCATCCGGAAAAAGGCTACGGTGTCTTTGCGGAAAATATGCTTGCACGGAACTGAAAAATATGCGTTAATTTGGTTGAAATTGTTATAAACTTCCGAATTTTTACGGAAAATGTCGATCGAATTTTCAAAAAATTACGGGAAATATATTGAAAATGCGAAAAAATAAAATTATAATGTCTGTGTGATTGGAAAAAGTTCAGAAGAAAACGGATGCAGCGAAATTCCGGAAAGACCATGAGTTTTTGCAAAGGAGAGCTTTATGGAAAAGATCAACATTGCCATCGCGGATGATAACGAACGCATGCAGGAAATGCTTGGGAACGTCATAAAACAGGATGACACGCTTGCACTGATCGGGCAGACCGGAAACGGAAATGATATCTACAGTATCATCCGCGACAAAGAACCGGACGTCGTACTGCTTGACATTTTCATGCCGAAGATGGATGGTCTGACTGTAATGGAGAAAGTCAATGAGGATAAAAATCTGAAAAAAAGACCTGCCTTTATCGTTGTCTCCGCCGTAGGAGAGGAGCGGATCACCGAAGATGCGTTCCGGCTCGGCGCTTACTATTACGTCTTAAAACCGTTCGACAACGAAACTCTTCTGAACCGGATCAAAGCAACAAAAGGAATGACAGCAGTAAGAAGATACCATCCAAGAAATTTTACAAACCCTGGAAAAGAGCCGGTCTGTCCGCCGGAAAACAGTCTGGAAATCGATGTGACAAATATGATCCACGAGATCGGCGTTCCTGCCCATATCAAAGGATACCAGTACCTGCGCGATGCGATTCTGCTTTCCGTAGAGGACACGGAAATGCTCAATTCCATTACCAAGATTCTCTATCCGACCATCGCGAAACGCCACCAGACAACGTCAAGCCGTGTCGAGCGTGCCATCCGCCATGCGATTGAAGTGGCCTGGAGCCGCGGCAAAATGGACACAATCGACGAGCTGTTCGGCTATACCGTGAACAACCGCAAGGGTAAACCGACAAATTCTGAATTTATTGCATTAATTGCAGATAAAATACGTCTCGAACTGAAAAATCAGTAAAAAGTAACAAAAAAATCCGAACAAACGGAGAAATTACAGAAGTTTAGACTTTTTTTTCTGGACAAAGTACGGTATAATACAGACAGGACGTTGATTATCCTTTCGCGTTTCATAGGATCGTGACAAAAAGGAAGGAATTACAGAAAAACAAAGATGCGATAATCAGCATGAAATTACAGGAGGATTCTTTTCATGAAAAATATTTTGTTCGTGGCTTCAGAGTGTGTACCGTTCATCAAAACAGGCGGTCTGGCGGATGTAGCAGGTTCTCTGCCGAAATACTTCCCGAAAGAGTATTTTGATGTGCGCGTGGTGATTCCAAAATACGCAGGAATCAAAGAACAGTTTAAAAATCAGATGCAGTATGTGACAAACTTCTACATGGATCTGAACTGGAGACAGCAGTATGTCGGCATTTTCGAGATGGAATATGAAGGCATCAAATTCTACTTTATCGACAATGAGGAGCATTTCGGAGGAAGCACTCCATATGCGGGCATGCCATGGGATCTGGAAAAATTTGCTTACTTCAGCAAAGCAGCGCTTTCCATTTTACCGACCATCGGCTTCCGCCCGGACCTCATCCACTGCCACGACTGGCAGACCGGTCTCGTTCCGGTTTACCTGCACGAGCGTTTCCAGGCAGATGAATTCTATCGGGGAATCAAAACCGTCATGACGATCCACAACCTGAAATTCCAGGGCATCTGGGACCGCAAGACGATTCAGAGCATTACCGGCCTTTCCGACTACTACTTCACACCGGATAAGCTGGAGTTCAAACACGATGCAAGCTACTTGAAGGGCGGTCTGGTTTACGCAGATGCGATCACCACCGTCAGCAATACATACGCGCAGGAGATTCAGACCCCGTTCTATGGCGAAGGACTCGACGGTCTGATGTGTGCAAGAGCAAACGATCTGCGCGGTATTGTAAACGGACTCGACTACAATGAGTGGAACCCGGAGACAGACGCTCAGATTGCAAAGAATTTCAATGCAAAGAACTTCCGTAAAGAGAAAGTGAAAAATAAACTGGCACTGCAGGAGGAGTTAGGACTCGAGGTCAATCCGAAGACGATGATGATCGGTATCGTATCCCGTCTGACCGATCAGAAGGGCTTCGACCTCATCAGCTATATGATGGATGAGATGTGCCAGGATGCCGTACAGTTTGTGATCCTTGGAACCGGCGAGGAGCGCTACGAGAACATGTTCCGCCACTTCGCATGGAAATACGACAAGAAGGTTTCTGCAAACATCTACTATTCCGATGCAATGTCACACAAGATCTATGCATCCTGCGATGCCTTCCTGATGCCGTCCCTGTTTGAGCCATGCGGACTCTCCCAGCTCATGAGCCTCCGCTACGGAACCCTTCCGATCGTCCGCGAGACCGGCGGCCTCAAAGACACCGTAGAGCCGTACAATGAGTACGAGGGAACAGGAACTGGATTCAGCTTCACAAACTACAATGCGCATGAGATGATGGGTACCGTGCGGTACGCAGAGCGCATCTATTACGACAAAAAACGCGAGTGGAACAAGATGATCGACCGCGCAATGGCACAGGATTTCTCCTGGGCGAATTCCGCAAAACAGTACGAGGAAATGTACAACTGGCTGATCGGATAAGCTGGTCTGCATTCTGAAAAATAAGAAAAAAATCCCGAAATGGCAGAAGAGGAAAGAAAAGCCGTTTCGGGATTTTTTTGCAGTATTTTTTGGTTGCGGCAGGAGAGTGGAATATGCTACACTTGTGCATAAGGATATATTCGAAGCAGCTCCGGTGCAGAGGATTTGGGGGCTGAAAAAAGACACAGGAAAAAAAGAAAAACAGTTGACAACAAAGCAGATTTGTAATAGTATGAATACAGAAGCGAACGGACGTTCGCATAGTAAGGAGAAAATTCAGTATGGGAAATAATAACGAAGATAAACTGCGCGCACTCGATGCCGCACTTGGACAGATTGAAAAACAGTACGGAAAAGGAGCTGTCATGAAGCTCGGGGATTCCGCAGCCAACATGAACGTGGAAACCATCCCGACCGGTTCATTAAGCCTGGATATCGCACTCGGTCTTGGCGGTGTGCCGAAGGGACGAATCATCGAGGTATATGGACCGGAGTCTTCCGGTAAAACAACCGTAGCGCTCCACATGGTAGCCGAAGTACAGAAACGCGGCGGAATCGCCGGCTTCATCGATGCAGAGCATGCGCTCGATCCGGCCTATGCCAAAAACATCGGTGTTGATATTGAAAACCTCTACATCTCACAGCCGGACAACGGCGAGCAGGCACTTGAGATCACCGAGACGATGGTTCGTTCCGGTGCGGTAGACATCATCATCGTGGACTCTGTTGCAGCCCTCGTTCCAAAAGCCGAGATCGACGGCGACATGGGAGATTCCCACGTCGGACTGCAGGCGCGTCTGATGTCTCAGGCACTCCGGAAACTGACTGCAGCGATCAGCAAATCCAATTGTATTGTTATCTTTATCAACCAGCTGCGTGAAAAAGTCGGTGTCATGTTCGGAAATCCGGAGACCACAACCGGCGGCCGTGCACTGAAATTCTATTCTTCCATCCGTCTCGATGTCAGAAGAATCGAAGCCTTAAAGCAGGGCGGAGAGATGGTCGGAAACCGTACCAGAATCAAAGTCGTGAAAAACAAAGTAGCGCCGCCGTTCCGCGAGGCAGAATTTGATATCATGTTCGGAAAAGGAATCTCCAAAGAAGGAGACGTTCTGGATCTGGCAGCTTCCGTCGGCATCGTACAGAAGAGCGGCGCATGGTTCGCATACGGCGGCGACAAGATCGGCCAGGGACGCGAAAATGCGAAAGCATATCTGCGCGAGCATCCGGAAATCATGGATGAGATCGAGCACAAAGTGCGCGTGGCTTACGGCCTGATCAAGGAAGAAGCGCCGGAAGGCACAGAAGAAACAGCAGCAGTTCCGGAAACCGAAGGAGACGACGAATAAATGTTTGTGACAGAGATTCGTCCTCTGAATAAAAAGAAATCACGGATCCTCTTCGATGACGGAGAGGATCTGGTTCTTTATAACGGGGAAATCCGCGCTTCCCGCATCAGAGAGCAGGAGGAGCTGCCCGACGAGGTTTACGAAAAGCTCGCGGGGGAAGTGCTGACGAAACGGGCGAAGCACCGCGCGATGTATCTGCTGCTCGGACAGATGCGGACGAAAAAAGAGCTGGAAGATAAGTTACGAAAAGACGGCTATCCCGAGAGAGCCATTGAAGAGGCTGTCTCGTACGTGGAGAGCTTTCACTATATCGACGACCGCGCATACGTGGAGCAGTATCTTGCGGGCAGCGGTGCGAAAAAAGGGAAAAAGGCAGTCCTCTATGCGCTGGCACAGAAAGGCGTGGACCGGGAACTGGTGGAATCCGTCCTGGAAGAGCAGGAGGATGCCCGCGATGAGTATGAACTTGCAAAAAGTGCCGCCTTCGCAAAGCTCGGCACGCCGCACCGGCTGGATGAAAAAGAGTACCGCCGTGCCGCCGGTTTTCTGATGCGGAAGGGATTCGGCAGTTCCGAAATCCGTCGGGCACTGGAAGAATACCAAGATTCCGCTGACGAAGAATTCTGAATATTCCCGGCGATTCCGCCACATGCCGCGAAATTATGTGCAATAAAATACATGAATATTTCAGAGATTTCGCTTTTAGAAAATAATATCCCCGTTTTGCCGAGAGCGCATCCAG
>OLGM01000057.1_pt1 | contig 78201 bp, 53 predicted proteins | sample 1606001 | NCBI WGS metagenome assembly OLGM01 (sample SAMN03283294) | human gut metagenome | biome: human-associated habitat; material: feces | host: Homo sapiens | place: Peru | collected 2012
ACTATTTTCGACATGTCAGACTCCGTGAAAATACCGACTGTGAGTTGAAACAAAATAAATTGGGAAAAGAAGGGTGAAACTTATGGAGAAAACAACGAAAAACGGAATTAACCGGATCAGCCAGGAGGGCGGAAAAACGATCGCCTGGGCAGAAGAGTCCGGCGTAAAAGTATTGGAAAAAGATGGATATTACTTTAAAGACCTGGCAAAAACCGGTGAACTGCTGCCGTATGAGGACTGGCGTATCTCCGATGAAGAGAGAGCCGCAGACCTTGCGGGCCGTCTTTCCATCGAGGAGATCGCGGGTCTTATGCTGTACTCACCGCACCAGGCTGTACCGCCGATGCCGGGCGGACCGTTCCAGGGAACGTTTGACGGAAAAACGTATCTGGAATCCGGCAAAGAACCGTATGCGATTTCCGATCAGCAGAAAGAATTTCTGGAGGACGAGCACATCCGCCATATCCTGCTGACGAACGTGGAAAGCCCGGAGATTTCCGCAAAATGGAGCAATGAGCTGCAGAAACGGGCAGAGACACTGCCGTATGGTATTCCGATCAACCTCTCCTCTGATCCGCGGAACGGAGCAAAGGATTCCGGCGCAGAGTTCAAGAGCGGCGGAAGCGAGATCAGCAAATGGCCGGAGGGTGTCGGCTTTGCAGCATGCTTTGACCCGGAAGTAGCCGGACAGTTTGCAAAAGATGCCTCACGTGAATACCGGGCACTCGGCATCACAACGGCACTCGGACCACAGATCGACCTCTGTACCGAGCCGAGATGGATGCGCTTTGTCGATACGTTAGGCGAAGAAGTGGAGATGTCCAAAAAGCTTACCAAAGCGTACTGTGACGGTATGCAGACAACGGAAGGGGAAGCAGACGGCTGGGGAAAAGACAGCGTCAACACGATGGTCAAACACTGGCCGGGCGGCGGCACCGGAGAAGCCGGCCGCGATGCGCACTATGCATTCGGACAGTTTGCCGTTTATCCGACCGGAAACTTTGAGGAGCATTTAAAACCATTTACCGAGGCAGCGTTCCGCCTGGACGGACCGACCGACTGCGCATCCGCGGTTATGCCGTACTACACCGTATCCTACGGCGTGGACAAGAAAAACGGCAAGAACGTCGGAAACTCCTACAGCGAGTACCTGATCAAGGATCTGCTGCGCGGAAAATATGAATTCAAAGGCATTGTCTGCACCGACTGGGGCATCACCCAGGATCCGGAGAAGACGATTGAGGGCTTTGGAAGCCGCTGCTACGGCGTGCAGGATATGACCGAGGCAGAACGGTGTCTGCTGGCGATCACAAACGGCGTTGACCAGTTCGGCGGAAACAGCGAGTCCGGTCCGATTGTCGAGGCGTATAAGATCGGCTGTGAGAAATACGGCGAGAAAGCGATGCGTGAGCGCATGGAGCTGTCCGCCAAACGTCTTCTGATCAACATTTTCCACTGCGGCTTGTTTGAGGATCCGTATCTTGATCCGGAAGAATCCGCAAAGATTGTAGGATGCGAAGAGTTCTGCCGCCATGGCTATGAGGCACAGCAGAAATCCATCGTCCTGCTGAAAAACAGTGCCAAACGCGCACCGGAAGGACAGAACGGTGTACTGCCGCTGAAGAAAGGCCTGAAAGTGTATATTCCGAAGAGAAAGATCGGACCGTCCAAAGCATTCTTCCGTATCGATCTGCCGGCGAAAACCGAAGATCCGCTGCCGGATGGGCTGCCGTCCAGATACGGTACACGTGTGGCATCACCGGAGGAGGCCGATGTGGCGCTGGTATTTATCGAAAGCCCGGCGTGCAACCCGTATTCCACCGAAGATCTTGCGAACGGCGGCAACGGCTATCTGCCGATTACACTGCAGTACCGCCCGTATACGGCGAAAAAAGCGCGTGAGGTGAGCATTGCAGGCGGTGATTTCCGCGAGAATTTCACGAACCGCAGCTATCTTGGAAAGACAAACACTGCCTACAACGAGGCTGATCTCGACAATATTCTCGAATGCCGCCGCGCGATGGGCGGCAAGCCGGTGATCGTCTGCGCAACCGTCAACAACCCGATGGTGATGCATGAATTTGAAGCCGAAGCCGATGCAATCGTCGCAGAGTTCGGTGTTTCGAGAGCCGCTGTGCTCGACGTTGTCTTCGGCGGTTACAACCCGACCGGCCGTCTGCCGATCCAGATGCCGAAGGATATGGATGCGGTTGAGGAGCAGAGCGAGGACCGTGCATTGGATATGGAAACCTATATTGACAGCGAAGGACATAACTATGACTACGGTTATGGCATGAATTACGAAGGCGTTCTTCCAGCATGGAAAAAGTAAAAGAATAACAGAAAACCTGATCGGCACCGGGACCGCGTGTGTTTCGGTGCCGATATTGGAAACAAAAGACAGAATAAGGAGGACCTAAAAGAGATGATTGTTCCAAAATATTTCGAAGATTTCGATCACCTGCATGTGAATACCATGCCGAACCGTGCCTACTACATTCCGGCATCCCGCCGCATGGATGATCTGGTGGAGAACCGGGAGGCGTCGGACCGCTTTTTCCTGCTTTCCGGTGACTGGAAATTCCGCTATTTTACCAGTGTTTACGATGTAAAAGAGGAGTTTTTCGCAGAAGGATACGACACTTCTGCATTCGAGACGATTCCGGTACCGTCCGTCTGGCAGAATTATGGCCATGACCACCATCAGTATACGAACGTCCGCTACCCGTTCCCGGTGGATCCGCCGTATGTGCCGTATGAGAACCCGTGCGGTGCGTACGTGAGAATGTTCGAGTGGAAAAAACAGGAGGAAGCACCGAGGGCATTCCTGAATTTTGAGGGCGTGGATTCCTGCTTCTACGTATGGATGAACGGCAGCTTCGTCGGCTACAGCCAGGTGTCTCATTCTACGAGTGAATTTGATGTAACAGACTTCTTAAAAGATGGCACCAACACCATCGCCGTACTGGTGCTGAAATGGTGCGATGGAAGCTATCTCGAGGATCAGGACAAATTCCGCATGAGCGGCATTTTCCGCGATGTCTATCTGCTTGCAAGACCAGAAAAAGGTATCCGCGATTACTTTGTAAAGGCAGCGCCGGACGCATCGTACCAGAATGGAGAAGTTTCGATTGCGATTACCTGGAATGACGGGGAACCGCAGGAAGGAACGGCAAAGCTGTTTGATGCAGAAAATCATCTTGTGGCAGAGGCAGCGTTTGGCGGCGATACGGTTCAGATGCATGTAAAAGATGCACATCTGTGGAATGCCGAGGAGCCGTATCTGTATACGCTGGTGCTGGAGACGGCGGGTGAGGTGATCACTGATCATGTCGGCATCCGTGAGATCCACGCGAAGGACGGTGTGCTGTACCTGAACGGCGTGAAGATCAAATTCCACGGAACAAACCGCCACGACAGCGATCCGGTGACGGGCTTTGCGATCAGCCTGGCGCAGATCAAAAAAGATCTGAAAGTAATGAAAGAACACAACATCAATGCGATTCGTACCAGTCATTATCCGAATGCGCCGTACTGCTATCAGCTCTATGACCGTCTGGGCTTCTATGTCGTTGACGAGGCGGACAATGAGAGCCATGGCACCGAGGCGATTTACAGCAACTATACGACGTGGGAAGAGTATGCGAAGAACTGGAACAAGCTGATTGCAAACAATCCGGTATTTACAGAGGCAACCGTGGACCGCACCCAGCGCTGCGTAGAGCGCGACAAGAACCGCCCGAGCGTTGTCATCTGGTCGATGGGAAATGAGTGCGCATACGGCTGTACCTTCGAGGCGGCCTTAAAGTGGACGAAGGAATTTGACCCGACGCGTCTGACGCACTATGAGGCGGCACGGTATGTGGATGATCCGAAGAAATACGATTACAGCAACCTCGACCTCTACAGCCGCATGTATCCATCACTCGAGGAGATTAAAAAAGAGCTGGTGGAGTACGGGGACAAGCCGTATATCATGTGCGAATACTGCCATGCGATGGGCAACGGCCCGGGAGATCTCGAGGACTATTTTGAACTGATCCACAGTGAGGAGAAGATGTGCGGCGGCTTTATCTGGGAGTGGTGTGACCACGCGATCGACATGGGAAAAACGATCGAAGGCAAAAAGATGTACGCATACGGCGGCGACCACAATGAGTATCCGCACGACGGCAACTTCTGCATGGACGGACTCGTTTATCCGGACCGCACACCGCATACGGGACTGATGGAATTTAAAAACGTGCATCGTCCGGTGCGCGTGACGGGATATGATGCCGAAAAGGGTACACTGACCATCAAAAACTATATGAATTTTGTGAATCTGAAAGATTACGCTGTGCTCGGCTATGAGGTGCTTGTGGACGGCGAAGTGACGGAGAGCGGCAAGATTACAGATGAAGCACTGCTGGAGCTTGCGGCAGGCTGTGAGAAGACGATTCCGCTTGCCATTTCCGTGCCGGAGCAGGGAAAATGTGCGCTGAAGGTTACCTGGTATCAGAAACAGGCCACTGAGGTGCTGCCGGAGCAGTTCGAACTGGGATTTGAAGAAGTTTCGGTGAAAACGAAAGACAATCAGAACCAGAAGGCAAAAGAGATGATGAAGCGCCCGGAGAGAACGGCTTCGTTCGGCTGGAAAGAGGACGATCATTACCTGACGGTATCGACGGAACAGTTCAGCTATACCTATAATAAGTTCACCGGCCTGTTCGAGGAAATGTGCTATGCCAACCAGAATCTGCTCGACCGCCCGATGGAGCTGAACATCTGGCGTGCACCGACAGACAATGACCGCAATATCAAGAATACCTGGATGCGTGCGCAGTATGACCGCACCGTGACGCGGGCGTATGAGACAACGGCAAAAGAAGAAAACGGCTGTGTGGAGATCGAGACGAGCTATTCGATTTCGTCTCCGGCTCTGCAGCGGATCCTTGCAGGTGTGATCAAATGGACAATTTACGGCGACGGAACGATTGATGTCCATGTAGAAGCAAAGAAAGACCCGGTATTCCCGGTTCTGCCGCGTTTTGGCCTGCGCCTGTTCCTGCCGGATTCGTTTGCAAAACTGACCTACTGCGGCCTCGGCCCGGTGGAGAGCTACGTGGATAAGCACCAGGCAAGCTATCACGGCGTTTTCCACAGCACACCGGCAGAACAGCAGGAGGATTACATCCGCCCGCAGGAGAACGGCAGCCACTATGACTGTGATTACGCAAGCCTTGCCAATGACCGCGTGGTGCTGACGGCAGTGGGAGAGAAAACGTTCTCCTTCCAGGCATCCGTTTATACGCAGGAGGAGCTGACGGAAAAAGCGCATAACTATGAGCTTAAGCCGTGCGGAAGCACTGTTTTCTGCATTGACTACCGCCAGGCGGGAATCGGATCGGCAAGCTGCGGTCCGATGCTGCTGGAGAAGTATCAGTTGAAAGAAAACGAAATAAAATTCGCCGTACGGCTGAAACCGGAACTGCTGTAAGACGATTGCAGAAAAAAATGCTGCTTCATCTTCCGAAAAGGGGGAGTGAAGCAGCGTTTTTTGTATGGGGGATAGGAAAAAGTCTGAATAAACCTATTGATACGGTATGAATATGGGTATATAATGGATGAAATTACAATTCAGATTCACAGATTCTGGAAAATCAGGGAAGAAAAAGGAGAAAACAGATCATGAGTGAAATTACAAGAGACGAAGCGTTTGCCTTATTAAAAAAATATAACAAAGATCCCTTCCATATTCAGCATGCGCTTACGGTAGAGGCGGTGATGAAATGGTATGCGAGAGAACTCGGCTATGGAGCAGAAGAGGAGCACTGGGGCATTGTCGGCCTGCTGCATGATATCGATTTTGAATTGTATCCGGCCGAGCACTGTCTGAAAGCGCCGGAACTTCTGCGGGAAGGCGGCGTATCGGAGGATATCATTCATGGTGTTGTATCACACGGATACGGCATTACCATTGAGTGCGGCGTGACGCTGGATGTGGAGCCGGTTCACGAGATGGAAAAGGTGCTGTTTGCCGCAGATGAGCTGACAGGCCTGATCTGGGCGGCTGCGCTGATGCGGCCTTCGAAGAGTACAAAAGATATGGAACTGAAATCCCTGAAGAAAAAATATAAGAGCAAAGGCTTTGCGGCTGGATGTTCGCGGGAAGTCATTGAGCGGGGCGCCGAGCAGCTTGACTGGCCGCTGGAAAAACTGCTGACTATGACAATGCAGGCCATGGCTGACAGCGAGGATGAGATCAACCGGGAAGTAGAAGCGGAGCAGAACGCATAAAAAACTGCCCGAATTTCAACAGAAAAACTGGAATTCGGGCAATTTTTTTATGCATGGCGCATCTTTTTCCCAGGCATTACCATTTCTTTTTTCGTCAGACGGTAAAATTCTACATGATTTCCAATGAATTTTTGAACCAGAGATACGGTTCGTCCCGTCATAAAAGCACAGAAGAAAGTTCCGATGCCGATTCCGTAAAGATGGTGAAGGATTACAAGGGACAGGATTACGGTCGTTGTCAGACAGGTGAGATCAAAGATTGTCTTGATCTGGTTATACTTTTTATGCAGAAGTTCCGACAGATCCCGCGGAAAAATATCGGTCGGGACAATCGGCAGCAGGCAGTTGTTGGCGAGGCAGATGCCGAAGCACATCAGAAGAAATCCGGTGAAAAAGCAGACCACATTCAGCGACAGAACATTTGGCAGCAGGGTAACCCAGGTATTGTGTACATCGATCATTTTTCCGAATCCGATGCCGACAACAAAAGAAAACAGATAGCCGGGACAGAACGAACGCTTCAGGACCATCAGGGTGATGACAAGCAGCGTTTGAAAGATATAGTTCCACGTTCCGAAACTGAAAACTGGAAACGCTGTGCTGAGGATGAGCGGCACGGAGGAAATTGTTGAAATTCCAAATACGCTTTTTGACATCAGATCAATGGCAAGAGGGTTGATCAGAAGCACGATCAGAAGCGCCGCTTCGCCTGGAAGATGAAATGTTCTGGTATTCATGAGTAAAAATCCTTCTTTCCTGAGAATGAAATTACGTTAAGGTCTTGAAACTATGCTTATTATAGACACAGAAACCGATAAAAATAAATGATTATTTTGAATGAATTGATTCTAAAATTAAATGAAAAGTGGTATGATAGATGCAGAACAGGAAAAGAGGCTATCTATGAATATCGAGTATTTAAAATATTTTGCAGAGCTGGCAAAACTGCAGCACTATGGAAAAGCGGCAAAAGCGCTGAATATTTCCCAGCCGGGGCTCAGCCATGCGATCAAGACACTGGAGGACGAGTACGGTGTTCCGCTCTTCCAGAAAGAAGGACGAAACGTGAGCCTGAGCCGCTACGGAAAAGAACTGATGCAGGATGTCGAGGAGATTCTGGACGCATATCTTCGAATGGAGGAGCGGGCGGCAGGCCTTCGGACGGAAGAAAAGACAGTGCGGATCGGAACCGTATATCCGCTCGCGGCAGGAACAATACCACATATGCTGCGGGAATTCGGCGCGACCTTCCCGTTTATCATCTACAACCGCCTGACCCCAGAGATCGAGGAGGGTCTGCTGGATGGAAAATACGATATCGGCTTCTGCTCAGAACTGCTGAAATCCGAAGAACTCGAATATTATCCTCTCCGGGAATCTTACATCGCGGCCGCCGTCCCGGAAGGTCATCCGCTGGAGGGGAAAGAGAACATCACACTAAAAGAAGCAGCCAAGTATCCGCAGGTCATGTTTTCCAGGACGAGCGGCTTCCGCAGCCTCCAAGAGCAGATCTTCGCCGAACAGGGCATCCAGGTAAAACCCGTGTGTGAGGCCGAAGAAATCGAAGTCATCACCGGCCTTGTGGAAAATGGTTTTGGAATATCTATCCTCCCCTACATGGACATCGTCCGCCTCCACCACATCACCGCAATCCCGGTGCAGACCTCAAGCTGGAAATCAAAATTCTACATCGCCAGAAGAAAATACGGAATCCGCACAGCGCAGGAAGAGGCGTTTTTTCAGCATTGGAGGAAATGACGGGCAGGAAATTTTATGGTATAGTAAAACAAAATCTAAGTGAAAAAGGTGAGATACAAAATGATCAGTGAAAAAATTTTTGAGCTAATTCTTCGAAACGGCATGACCCAGAAAGAATTCTCCGAAGAAACCGGAATTTCCCAGAGCACCATCAGCGACTGGAAAAGAAAGGGAACGAATCCGTCGGCGGATAAAATACTGAAAATCTGCGAAGTGCTGAAGGTTACGCCGTATGAGCTTCTGGGGGAGAATGAGACAGAGCGAAACGCGGGAAATCCGGAAATGAGCGCAGGAAATGAAACAGAAAAAATCATTCTGGAAGGCTTCCGGAATCTGTCAGACAGAAAAAAAGAACGAATCCTGGGATATCTGGCAGCATTGCAGGAGGATTAAGATGAAACAGAAACCATCGTATCTGCCAAAGAAATATAAGTATTCTGCCCGCACCGGCAATCTGAAAGCGGAGGCGGTAGGGGTTGTGAAAGGAGAAAAGCATTTTCCGGTTTTTAAAGGAAATCTCGTTTTTAAGCCGCTTACAAAATCCAAACCGCTGTCCACGCCGCTGTTCGCCTACGCCGAGGTCTTCTGGTCATGGCTGATCGATGCCTATTTTCTGCCGGCACCGCAGTATCAGCTTGCGTTTTGCGAAGGGTATGAGGCGGAGGTGGAGAAATATTACGATTATGGAACCGTCTCGCCGATGATTTACGGGGAAGGAGAGCGTCTGCTGAATCTGCTGGAGTTCTTCCGAAAATATCCCGACGACAAAGTCCATATCGATGATTACGTCAATTACTGCCAGATGTTCTACGACTACACCGAAATCCTCGAATCCGACTATTTCCAGACCCACCCGGCGATGGCGGAGGAGCTGGTACTGCAGATTCTCGTTTCGATTTTGAAGGGCGATCAGAATTACCACTATGAAAATATCGCGTTTGTCTGTAGTGAAGATGATAAGATCCTGCGTCTGGCGCCGATGATTGATCATGAATTTTCCACATATTTCATGTTCCCGGACAGCATGCCGCGGCAGATGTACTGGTTCGAACAGCTTGCGCGGTCCATTCAGGGGGATGAAGTACAGCCGGGAGAGTTTGATGATCTGACGAACGAAACAGAACGTCATCTGATGGAAAAAAGCGCGACATGTCTGCACAAAAATCTGGTATACATCAGAGAACATTACCCTGAAGTCTGCCAGGTGTTTCTGGAAAAATTGAGCAGACTGGAAAAGGATCTGAAAGAAAAGAAAGAGCTGTTTGAACTGGAAAAAGGCCCGGGTTACCCCGATACGGCCAATTCAGACTCTTATCTGATCGGCAAAGCACGCTACAAAGACCATGACGAAGAAAAAGCCAGAGAGTATGAAGTGAAATACAGCGGAAAAGGAAAGCAGATCAATTTTGAAGTCGTAAACAGCGTAGCAGTCTATGAAATAAAGAAAATCATGCAGCAGATGCGGGAAATCCTCGAAAAATAAGCATCCGCAACCGCCAGTTGACACATTTCCAGCTCGATTTGGTAGAGGGCAACCGGAAAAAATGATAGGATTTGAAGCAGAAACAGCCAATCCATTTCGAAAAAGGAATCAATGGAAGGACTGTGAGCTGCAGCAAAAAAAGGTTACTAAAAGAAAGCTGGAAAACAGGAGAGAACAGCTTAACAAGAATTCTAAAAACAGTTCCAACCTAAAATCCGAACTATAGTCACTCAAAACTCAGGTTTAATAACACCAAGTCTGGTCAGGAACAATCGATCCAGTTCAATAGACTCCGTACACCATCGTGCCTTACCCATGGCGGAGTCAACGGTTGTCTCCTGAACAGCATCAAACCAATCAAACAGTTTGGCCACTGACATGCCTTTCAGCCAGTTAAGAAGGGTTTTCTCCTTCCTGAAGACTTCAGACTTATCATGTGCCGGATTGCCATTGGGAATGGCAAGGGAATTCTTAACCCGATTAAGCTCCCTCTGGAAGAAGGCTTCATATCCATATGCGACAAACTGGCAGAAAAACCGGCCTTCCAGAGTTTCGGTAGACTTTGTTCTCGTTACGTGTGCATCGTTATACTGCTTGTCGAGACGGAATCCTTCCTCCGTTTTTTCGCGGAGACGGTATTCCCGTAATGCACTGAAAGCATCCATTTTCTCGTTTGAGACAAGCATGAAGTACCCATAGAGCCGGGTTGTTTTCATGATTGCTTTATTATTCAGTGTTATGACAAGCCTGTCCCGGACATTCCGGATGATCAGGTAACAATCCGCCATACGTGCTTCCGCCTTAGTCAGTAGAGCTGGATCTACGCCTGCTTCCAGCTGCTTTTTTAAATGCTGGATATCCTTCATAAGGAGCGCTGTATCGAGCCTCGCTTTGTCCGTATCGAGTATAAGATGGAGATACAGCCGGTGATCCTCTGTAATGACGTCACCTTTCTGTATGCCGCCGCGGGTTCGCTTTCTCTCATACGAAAACACATGGCTGATCCTTTTCGTGACACAGTACTTCGAGGGATCTTCCGGCCAGGCATGGGATGGTACTTCCATCTCCTCAAGGAGCGGTTCAAGTTCCGGGAGGATCCATTTGCTGTCAAGCTGACCGCGCATAAGAAACTTTGTATGTGACTGCAGGAATCCCAGGATATTCTCCTCCGAGAAAAATCCGCCATCCAGTACCAGCAGGGGTTCATCCATCCCAAGGACGGACAGTTGCTTTAACGCATTGAGCACGGAGATCACATCCGGTATGCTCCCAGGCTGGCGCGAAAAGGCGATCGGCTGGTGATCCTGGAGGCTGAAAAGCGTAAGCAATTTTACAGCAGCCAGTCTGTTACCGTCCTTATTATACCCGAAGCGGACATCATTCAGCAGTTCGGAATACGATGACACAGTTGTGCTATCGACGGCAACAGATGCTCTGGACGGTGCATGAGATGCCCGGTATTGAAAGTATTTCTGCGATACCGTGATGTCCTGCCCCAATTGTTTCATCAGCAAATAGCACGTGTCCTCTGACATCCCTTCCTGATAAGGTATGGTATGGCTTATCTGCCACTCCTCGATCCTGCGGATCGTTTTATCGGGATTTGCCATCCAGAACCTTGCAATAGAGATGATCTTCTGGGCAGTTCCCTTATCAGCAGAGCTGAGGATATCATCGTCAATACCGGATTCCCTGCCAATCCACGCAAGGATATCCGTAACACCGACTGTTTTACGGACTGCGGTGGCTGCAGCAGTTCCAGGTGTTTTCCGGGGGCGTGTCGGGAGAAGCTCGGTCCCGTTTGCCGACTTCTTTCCAAGTAACTTGCTGGATACGTGCTCGTTATATCTCTTTTTCGGATTGTAGAGCGTTGTTACCTCGTAGACGTATATATCGCCATTGGCCTGGCGGCGTTCGACACGTTTGGTTTTGGGTTCACCGGAAGCTTTTCTTGGCATCTTGGATCTCCTTTTATTTAGTGTCTATATTATATCATAAACACTAAATAAAATCAATCCATCGATGGCCGAAAATGGCTTATTTTCAAAGGAAAACGGCACTCAAGCAACCGGTATCTGGTGCTTATTGAGTGGCCATAACACGGATTTTAGGGTCAAACTTGAGATTTCAATAATATAACTGCGGTTTCCCGATTTGTCAAGGCATTAATTTTATACTTCCTGACTTTTGCGGCAAAACAAACCACCCTGTCCTATATCAATAGGATTTTCGCTTTATCAATTCCGGAGATAGTTTGATTGTAACAGGCCTTCGTTTGGGATAATTTATTTTCTGCAGCAAAAGTCGGGTGGCTTTTTCCCCCATTTCATATCGTGGAGGATGTACAGAACTGATCGGTATAACAACCGTATCTCTCCAGTCATCATCATCATACCCCAGAAGAGCTATTTGATTAGGAATTTCAACTCCGCGCTCAAATAAAGCTTTTACACATCCAAGTGTCATCAAATTATTTTCCACAAAAATTGCGTCAATCGCTGCATTCTCCAGAAGCCAATTTGTTTCGCAATAACCACCCTCCAATGTTGATTCTCCACATCTGATAATGGTATCGTCTACATCTATTTTATTAGCCAAAAGACCTTCCTTATATCCGTCTGTCCTCTGAATTGTTGTGTATGCATCAGAAATGCCGTAAATACAACCGATTTTCCGATGTCCGCATTGAACCATATCCGTAATCGCTTCTTTTATCAAAATACAATCATCTATAATAACATTATCTGTCTGATCTCCTCCCGGAGATTCAATGCAGACAACAGGGCAATTCAGAGAATCATATTTTTGAGATAAATCTTGGTATCCCTGACCATAGGTTATAATTCCGTCTACGCACCACGAATTAAAGATGTCCAATTGTTTTTCCTGCGCCTCCATAGAGCTTCCAATGTTCCCAAGAATCATTTGATACCCTTTTTCGCTCAAAATATGTTCTATCCCCTGAAGAATTTCCAGGAAATATGGATTTCCAAATCCAGTGATCATAACTCCAATGATTCCGGACTTTTTCGATCGCAGTGTCTTAGCTGCAAGATTATGAACATAATTTAATTCTTTTATTGCACTTTCTACAGCAGCTGCTGTTTCAGGCTTAACGAATCGGGTTTTATTTATTACATGAGAGACGGTTGTAATGGATACACCGGCTTTTGCGGCAACATCTTTTAAATTCACTGGTCGAGTAGACATAGATTTTAACTCCTTAATGATTTCGCTATTGTAATATTTTCAATCTTGATGGAGCCATCAATTACATATGCGCTTAAGTCACATCCGGCTTTTGCATGCATCCGGGCAATTAACGAAACACCATCAATATACATTATAGCAATAGAGTCATCCACAATCAATCTGGCATGGTATTTTCTTCCTGCTTCTAAATGAATCGGTCTTTCCAATCCCTTGTCAAAATAGCGATACCACGGCTGATTTGGTGTTCTGTCAAAATAAATTCTATTTTCTGCCAGATTAACTTCATACTTGTAAGAATCTCCGGTTTCCGGATCTTCGAACAATCTAATTCCAAATATTCTGGTATTCTCGGAAATTTGAAAATCCATCTCAACTTTATAGAAGTCTTCAGGTGTTTCTGTAATATGAAGGTTTGCCTGAGAATCTACTGTTTCAAGTGTAGCAGGGCCTTTCATAACCTCTGTATCCGGCTCATAAGCTGAAAGCATAGAATCCGGAAGTTTTACACCCAGCGTTCCATCCGGCCGCTGATAGATTTCATGACACACAAAAGTTCCTGCCCAATCCCAACTATTCATATCCTGATTATCAGTTTTTGTTGCTGCCCATCCAAAAAGATACCGATGTTTTCCATCTGAACATGAACGTGCAGCATAGTAGGCCCGACCATCGAAGGCATCATCCGCCGGAGCAATCCAGGGACCTTTCAAAGAACGGCTCATACGATAGATTGTTTTACTTCTTTCACTGTATTCTGTGGTAAGTAAATACCACCAGTCACCCATTCTAAACAAATCCGGCATTTCATGCATCGTGAATGTTTCAGGTGCCCAAAAATCGCCCTCAAAATGCCATTCCGACAAATCTTTTGATGTAAACCAGACAGTTCTTCCGGTTCTCATCTGTTTTCCCTTTAATTTTCGGGCTCCCAATATCATAATATACTGTTGGCTTTCTTCCTCCCATAAGATAAATGGATCTCTCCAGTCATTGCCATCATATCCTTCCGGTGCAGGAAGAACAAACTTACCAGTCTTTTTCCAATTGAGAAGATCATCACTTTCCGCACTCATCAAAACCTGTGCATCTTTTCCCTGTGCAGCAAAATCCCGATTATAAGCAGTATAAATTGCATGAAATTTATGATTGCCTTCAAAAACACTTCCTGCGAAAATATATTGCTCCGGAGAATCATCTCCTTCTTTCGGAATTGCTACTCCTTTATCTTCATAATGGACAAAATCCTTTGTCGTTGCCAAAGACCATTCAAAAGGTTCAAAAGGACGTGGATTTCTCGCATCTCTCTGATGAAACACATAGAATGTACCGTCATGATAGAATGGCATACAATCTCCAAAATACGCGTTATCTGGTTCGTAGAAAAGTTTCATTTCTTCCTCCTTGTTAACATCCTCGTTTTGTTTAACGTTTGCGCAAACGTTTGCTTTTTTTATTACATAAGTATAATACTACCAACATTAACAAAAATCAAGAGGAATTAAAAAAAGCCCCCAATCAAGAATCAATCGATTCAATCGGGGCTAATGTTTCACTTATTTTGGATTATTTTTATTCATGGTTTTCACCAGTTTATAGGCATGAGATTTTGAGCAGTTCAATTCCTGTGTCACTTCATCAGCACTCATCATATAAATGTTTCGCTATTTCTAATCTGATAAGTTTACGAACAATTCTTTTCTTAGAGTACAGAAAAAACCCGGAAACCTTACGGCTCCGGGGCATATTACGTTTGGACACAATGTACCTTGCGGTACTCAATATATATTAATCAGTGATTACTCGATGATAGAAGCAACACGTCCGGATACTACAGTACGTCCACCTTCACGATACTTTAATCCCGTTTTATCTCATATTTTTTATGGTTTTCTCTCCAAAATGCAGTGAAAAACGGCTGATTTGCACCATTTATTTTTATTCGCCTGATTTCTTGACACCGTTTTGGCACCGGACATACTCAAAAAAATTCTCTGCTACAGTTACCGGATTCTGTTCTGCCAATTTTATATTGCATCGACAGTTTTAGACTGTTATAATCAGAATATGGGTGCTACCATAACGGTAGGCGGTTAGTCCTTCTCCAGAGGGACTGTGACCCTCTGATTACATAGAAACCCGAAAGGGAATCCACTGGAAAGGAGGGCTAAGCCATGAGTATTGTTGACTTCATAGCGGTGGTAAGCTTCGGCTTAACCTGCTTTGGTCTTGGATATACCTTTGGCAAGGATAATAATAAGCCACAAAAATAACCGCCCTGTCTGCAAACTAAGCGGTTATCTTTGATAGATATTCTAAATAGTATAACGGACTAACCGTCTATCGGTAGCACTCTTTTTCTATAATCATATTAGCACGCATCTGTGGAAATGTCAAAATTTTTTTACTTTTTGAAGATGGCAGGAATCGGAGCCGAAACCGGAACGATCGAGCCGGGAAAATGCGCGGACTTCATCGTCACCGCAAAGAATCCGCTCGAAGACCTCCGTGCTCTGCGCCAGATCGAAATGGCCGTCGCGAAGGGAAGAAAAATCGACCATCCGCAGGTAAAACGTAATCCGGTCGTGACGGCGGAGCTGGATAAATTTCTGGTGGATGAAAAACAGGATGGAGAAGACAAACAAGGTGGAGAAGACAAACAAGATGGAAGAAACGAAAGAAACACAGGAAAGCTTACAGCGAAAAAGAGAACAGGCCCTGCAGCGGCTCCACAAGGAGCGGACAGAAGAAGCTCTGTGGGACTGTGTTACTGCGTATCAGGATTTTGAGTTCCATACGTACTCCGGCCTGCCGTATTCCTACTATATGAAATACGGCAGAAGCGGCATCTATACAAAAGAGCTCTGGATCAACCGCAGAGAAAAAAGCAAAAGCCTTGTCTGGAGCTCCGTCCGGAGTGCATATCAGAAAGTGCTGGAATTGCAGCAGGAGAGTGAGAGACCGGTCGTCGAGCGTCCGAAAGCGCTGGGCGATATCCGTGGAATCACGTATATTTACGGCATCTTTTACGAGTTTGCCCTGCTGGAAATGCCGGAAAAAGCAAAAGAAAAAATTGCTCTGCAGACAGCAGGACAAAAATCGCCGGAAAAATAAATTTTCCGCCCATACAGGTCTTGACAACCACGCATTGGGTGATATAATCTAAAACTATCGGGAGCCAAAAAGCACCGAACACAAAAACAAAGCGTAGAAGAGACGAGTAAATCACAGCGAATGTGACAGAGAGAAACCCCGTTTTGTGGTGCAAGGGTTTTAACAGGAACGTGATCGAAAACCAGCTCTGAGCGGCCCCAATCCGGCCCGGTGATTCCGTTATCGTCAAATGAAGTGGTTTGAAAAAACAAAATGGGTGGAACCGCGGTGAATGAAAATACATCGTCCCTTTTGACAGCATAAGCGTGTCAGAAGGGACTTTTTTGTTGCTGTAAAAAGTATAAAAATTCTGAAACACGCTTGCGAAAAATATACAAAGAAAGAGGTAAAGCAAATGATCATCACACTGAAAGATGGAAGTACCAAAGAGTACTCCGAACCGAAATCCATCATTGAGATCGCAGCAGACATCAGCGAAGGCCTTGCAAGAATGGCCTGTGCAGGTGAAGTAAACGGCGAAGTAGAAGACCTTCGTACCGTGATCGACAAAGACTGTAATCTTTCCATTCTGACCTTCAACGATGAAGGTGGAAAAGCAGCATTCCGTCACACTACATCCCATATTATGGCACAGGCAATCAAGAGACTGTACCCGGAGACAAAGCTTGCAATCGGACCGTCCATCGCAGACGGATTCTACTACGATGTAGACAGAGAAACTCCGCTCACCAGCGAGGATCTTGAGAAAATCGAAGCAGAGATGAAGAAAATCGTAAAAGAGGATCTGAAACTGGAGCGCTTCGAACTGCCGAGAGCAGAAGCCATTGCCTTTATGAAAGAAAAAGAAGAGCCGTACAAAGTAGAACTGATCGAAGATCTGCCGGAAGACGCAGTCATCAGCTTCTATCGCCAGGGTGAATTTACGGATCTGTGCGCAGGCCCTCATCTGATGAGCACAAAGCCGGTCAAAGCCTTCAAACTGACCAGCCTTGCAGGCGCATACTGGAGAGGCAGTGAGAAAAACAAGATGCTGCAGAGAATCTACGGAACTGCATTCACAAAGAAAGCAGAGCTCGAAGAGTACCTCCACATGATCGAAGAAGCAAAGAAACGTGACCACAGAAAACTCGGAAAAGAACTCGGTCTGTTTATGATGAGTGAGGACGGCCCGGGATTCCCGTTCTTCCTTCCAAAAGGAATGGATCTGAAAAATGCGCTGATGGATTACTGGCGTGAAATCCACAGAAAAGCAGGATACGTAGAAATCTCTACCCCGATCATCCTGAACCGTCGTCTGTGGGAGACCTCCGGTCACTGGGATCACTACAAAGAAAACATGTATACCACCGTCATCGACGATGAAGATTATGCAATCAAACCGATGAACTGCCCGGGCGGCGTTCTCGTGTACAAATCCGAGCCGCGTTCCTACCGTGATCTGCCGCTGCGTCTGGCAGAGGTTGGCCTGGTACATCGTCATGAGAAATCCGGCCAGCTGCACGGTCTGATGCGTGTACGCTGCTTCAACCAGGACGATGCCCATATCTTCATGACACCGGAGCAGATCAAAGATGAAATCAAGGGCGTTGCAAACCTGATTGACCAGGTTTACAAACTGTTCGGATTCAAATATCACGTAGAGCTGTCCACACGTCCGGAAGACAGCATGGGAAGCGATGAGGACTGGGAGGTAGCAACCGAAGGACTCCGCGGAGCACTCGATGACCTTGGACTTGACTACGTAGTCAACGAAGGCGACGGCGCATTCTACGGACCAAAGATCGACTTCCATCTGGAAGACTCCATCGGAAGAACCTGGCAGTGCGGTACCATTCAGCTTGACTTCCAGCTGCCGCAGAGATTCGAACTGGAATACACAGGAGCTGACGGCGAGAAACATCGTCCGATCATGATCCACCGTGTTGTTTACGGTTCCGTTGAGCGTTTCATCGGAATCCTGATCGAGCACTTCGCAGGTGCATTCCCGACCTGGCTTGCACCGGTACAGGTAAAAGTTCTGCCGATCTCCGACAAATACGCAGATTACGGCAAAAAAGTTCTCGATGCCCTTCATGAGGCAGGCATCCGCGCAGAGATGGATACCCGTTCCGAGAAGATCGGATACAAGATCCGTGAGGCACAGGGACAGAAGATCCCGTACATGCTGATCGCCGGAGCAAAAGAGGAAGAGGCAGGTCTTGTATCTGTCAGAAGCCGTTTTGCAGGTGATGAAGGCCAGAGAAGCCTGGAGCAGTTTATCGCAGATATCAAAGAAGAAATCGCAAGCCGCGTAAACCGCCCGGTTACTGTTGAAACAAAAGAAAATAAATAAGAACAAACATTTTGAATCCATGCGAAAGCAGGAAATGATTCGGAATGCATAAAAAATTACCTTCTGGAAATAATGGTTTCTATGCGGGCGAAACCGCAGAAAACTAAATTTCAGGAGGTAATTTATTATGCCAGCATTAAGTTGTTCCGCTATGACCTGTGTTTACAACCAGAACGAGCTCTGTTCCAAAGGAGATATCCGCGTAGGCGGAAGCGGAGCCAAAAGCTCCATGGAAACGTGCTGCGAGAGCTTCAAGGAGCGCGGTGAGGGCACGATGTCCAACTCCACCGGCTGCGGCTGTACGAAAATCGGTGTCGACTGTAAGGCGCAGAACTGTACCTTTAACGACAACTGTAAATGCGAAGCCGGAGACATCCATATCTCCGGAGACAGCGCATGCAGCTGCCAGGAAACCGAGTGCAGCTCCTTCCGCTGTGGCTGCGGGAAATAAATACGAAAAAATGCGAAAATCAGTATTGACAACAGGATGGGAGAGTGCTATACTACAATAGTCTGAGAAAAAGAAAGTAGAGTATCCACTCTCACCCTAGCGCAAACACGCGACTACGGTCCAATATTGATCTTAAGTTCTCTTTGTGTAGAGATTTATGTACAATGTTAAGTGGATAGTCTGTCTATCCACTTTTCTTTTGGTTAAACCGCAAAAGCGGGCAACACAGTCTTTTATAATGATGGAGGTGCACTACAATTAGCGAATTAATGATTAACGAGCAGATCAGAGACAGAGAAATTCGTCTGATCGGTCAGAACGGAGAACAGCTTGGTATTATGTCTGCCAGAGATGCGTACCTGAAAGCACAGGAAGCAGGTCTGGATCTTGTGAAAATTGCTCCGACAGCGAAACCGCCGGTTTGCAAAATTATCGACTACGGAAAGTACAGATATGAACTGGCCCGCAAGGAAAAAGAAGCAAAGAAAAAACAGAAAACAATTGAAATCAAGGAAGTTCGCCTTTCTCCAAACATTGACACCAATGATCTTAATACCAAAGTAGGTGCAGCCCGTAAGTTCATTACAAAGGGAGACAAAGTAAAAGTAACACTTCGTTTCCGCGGCCGTGAGATGGCACATATGAACAGCAGCAAATACATCCTCGATGAATTTGCAGAGAGTCTGTCCGACATTGCAACGGTTGACAAAGCGCCGAAGGTGGAAGGCAGAAGCATGACCATGTTTTTGACGGCTAAACGTTAAAATACATTTGAATCAATATCAAGGAGGAAATTAAAATGCCAAAGGTAAAAACAAGCAGAGCAGCTGCAAAGCGTTTTAAAACAACAGGAACAGGAAAATTAGTAAGAAATAAAGCTTACAAGAGCCATATCTTAACCAAGAAATCTCAGAAGAGAAAAAGAAACCTGAGAAAACAGACTACTGTTGATGCAACAAACGTAAAGAACATGAAGAAAATCTTACCTTACATGTAATTTTTGCAAGGTAGAGTTACGCCCAACAGATCAAGGAGGAAAATAAGAAATGGCAAGAATTAAAGGCGGCATGAACGCTAAGAAAAAACATAACAGAGTATTAAAACTGGCTAAAGGTTACAGAGGAGCCAGAAGCAAACAGTATAGAGTAGCAAAACAGTCCGTAATGCGCGCACTGACCAGCTCCTACGCAGGAAGAAAACAGAAAAAACGTCAGTTCCGTCAGCTGTGGATCGCTCGTATCAACGCAGCAGCAAGAATGAACGGTCTGTCCTACAGCAAATTTATGTATGGTCTGAAACTGGCAGGCGTTGAGCTGAACCGTAAAGTTCTGGCTGACATGGCAGTTAACGATGCAGAAGGATTTGCAACACTGGCTGAGCTTGCAAAAAGCAAAGTAGCATAAGTAAAAACATATTCTGTGTGAATATACGAAGAAGCTGTGAGAACCGGTAAGGGGATCGCAGCTTCTTTTGAAATATAGAAAAACATGAGGTGAATATGGAAAAAAGCAAAGTGGCAGTGGTTGCCTGTCCCGACTATGAGCCGGCGCGCGTAAAGGAAAGCCTGCAAAAGGGATTGGAAGCAATTGGCGGCCTGGAATCTCTGATCGGAAAAGAAGAGAATATCTTATTAAAACCGAACCTCGTCCGCTCCGCAAAACGCGAACGCGCCGTCGTGACCGACCCGGAAGTCATGGATGCCCTGATCACGATTTTGCAGGAAAATGGCTATGAGAATATTTCCTGCGGCGATTCCTGCGGCCTTGGCACCCCGGAGGGCATTGCAAAGGAAGCCGGGCTGAAAGAGGTGCTGGAAAAACACAACGTTCCGCTGAAGGATTTCCTTACGAGCGAGCGCGTAGAAAGCGCCGACGGCAAATTTCTGATGATTGCGAAAGATGCACTCGACTGCGACGCCCTCATCAGCGTAAGCAAAATGAAAACCCACGCGCTGGAACGCATCACCGGAGCTGTCAAGAACCAGTACGGCTGCATCAGCGGCGTCTACAAAAAACTCGGCCACACGCAGTATCCGAACGCTGAGAGCTTCGCACACATGCTGATCGAGCTGAACCAGAAAGTCGCCCCGCGCCTCTATATCTGCGACGGCATCGTAGCAATGGAAGGCAATGGTCCGACTTCCGGCGACCCGGTTTCGATGGGAGTTCTTCTTATGTCCACCGATCCGATCGCACTGGATACCGTGTTCTGCCATCTGGTGGACCTCGATCCGTCGTATGTGCCGACAAATCTCTACGGGGAAACGCTCGGCCTTGGAACGTGGCACGACGACCGCATCGAAATCGTGACAGCGGATGGCACCATATCCGAGGAAGAACTGAAAAGAAAGTACGGAAATCCAAACTTCAACGTCGACCGCCGCAAAGCCCGCAAAAAAGGAGCCCTCGACCTGCTCGAGATCCTCGGGGTCTTCCAGAGCCGCCCCTATATCATAGAAGAAAAATGTAAAAAATGCGGCGTCTGCGTCGAGAGCTGCCCGGTGGAAGGGAAAGCCGTCCGCTTTGATAACGGCCGCAGAAATCCGCCGGTCTACGATTATAAAAAGTGCATCCGCTGTTTCTGCTGCCAGGAAATGTGTCCGCATCAGGCAATCCAGGTAAAGAAACACCGTCTGCCGTGGGGAAAATAAGGAAGCTATCCTACAAAGTGACTGGAAAAGCAAAAAGAGAAGTGTTATACTTGAAACCGGACAAAATTTAGTACAGGAGGAACAACACCATGGAATTAGAAACTTTAAGAAGTGATATGATAGCAGCAATGAAAGCCAAAGACAAAGCGAGAAAAGAGGCCATCTCTTCCCTGATCTCCGCAGCAAAGAAAGTAGCTATCGACGAGGGCTGCCGCGATGACATCAAACCGGAAATGGTAGACCGCGTCATCTTAAAAGAGCTGAAGACCGTAAAAGAGCAGATCGATACCTGTCCGGCATCCCGTGAGGACTTAAAAGCAGAATATCAGTTCCGCTATGACGTCATCAGCGAGTATGCACCGAAACAGATGAGTGCAGACGAAGTCAAAGCCTACATCCAGGAGAAATTCGCAGACGTTCTGGCAACCAAGAACAAAGGTGCCATCATGAAAGCCGTTATGGCAGATATGAAAGGTAAAGCAGACGGAAAAGTCATCAACCAGACCGTTGCAGAACTGTGCAAATGAATATCATCAACATCGAACACATCAGCAAACTGTTCGGCGATAAACTGATTTTTGACGATGCTTCCTTCGGCCTGCAGGAGGGCGATAAGGTCGGTATCGTCGGAATCAACGGAACCGGAAAATCCACGCTGCTGCGCATGGTAGCGGGAGAAGAAACACCGGATTCCGGCCAGATTATCCGCCAGAACAACCTCAAAATGGCCTACCTGCCGCAGACACCGGAATTCCCGAAGGATGCCACCGTGCTGTCCTATGCCCTTTCCGGCGATGAGGAGGACTGGCAGGTGCAAAGCAACCTTGTACAGCTCGGTATCACCGAATACGACGCAAAACTCGACACCCTCTCGGGCGGCCAGCGCCGCAAGGCTGCTCTGGCAAAAGTGCTTGCGTCCGATTTTGACGTCCTGATCCTCGACGAGCCGACAAACCATCTCGACAATGCGATGCTCTCCTGGCTCGAGGATTACCTGAAAAATTACCGCGGAACCGTCTTTATGGTCACCCATGACCGTTATTTCCTGGATAAAGTGTCGAACCGCATCCTCGAAATCAGCCACGGAAAAATGTACAGCTACGATTCCAACTATTCCCGTTTTCTGGAACTGAAAGCTGAGCGCGAGGAGATGGAACTCGCCTCTGAACGAAAACGCCAGAGCATCCTGCGCATGGAACTCGAATGGGCGAAACGCGGCTGCCGCGCAAGAAGCACAAAACAGCGCGCCAGACTCGACCGTCTCGAAGCACTCAAAAATGGCACGGCACCGACCGCAGACGCTGTCGTGGAGATGGATGCTGTCGAGACCCGCATGGGAAAGAAAACGATTGAATTCCATAACGTCAGCAAAGCCTTCGGCGATAAAACGCTGATGAAAGATTTCGAATACATCTTCCTGCGGAACCAGAGTGTCGGCATCATTGGCCCGAACGGCTGCGGAAAATCCACCATGCTGCGGATGATCACCGGAGAAGTCCTGCCGGATGCGGGAACCATCGAAATCGGCGACACGATCCGCATCGGCTATCTGGCACAGGAAGAGCCGGACATGGATACGAATCAGCGCGTGATCGACTACGTGAAAGATATCGCTGAGTATGTCCAGACCCGTGACGGCCGCATCAGCGCATCGCAGATGCTCGAACGCTTCCTGTTCACACCGGATATGCAGTACACCCCGATTTCCAAACTCTCCGGAGGCGAAAAACGGAGACTGTATCTCTTATCCGTCCTGGTGAGCGGCGCCAATGTTCTGATCCTCGACGAGCCGTCCAACAACGTTGATATCCCGACCCTGACCGTGCTTGAGGATTTCCTGAACACGTTCGTCGGCATCGTCATCACCGTTTCCCACGACCGCTATTTCCTGGATAACGTCGTGGACCGCATCTTCGAATTCGACGGAAACGGAAATCTGATGCAGTACGAGGGCGGCTACACCGATTACCTCGAAGCAAAAGAACGCCGTTTCGGCGGAAGCACGGAAGAAACGGCAAAAGCAGCGTCGTCCAAAGCGTCCGCGGACGAACCTGCAAAGCCAAAGAACAACGACTGGAAGCAGAACCGTCCGACCCGCCTGAAATTTACGTTCAAAGAACAGCGCGAGTACGAGACCATCGATGACGATATCGCCGCACTCGAGGAAAAGATTGCATCGCTTGACGATCAGATGCTCAAAAACGCCACCAACTCTGCAAAGCTCGCCGAACTGATGACGGAAAAAGAGAAGACCGAAGCTGCTCTGGAAGAAAAAACCGAGAGATGGGTTTATCTCACCGACCTCGCAGAACAGATTGAGGCGCAGAATCAGAAATAAAAGAAGCAAAGGAACTGTCCGCAGAAGAGAAAAAAATATGCGGGCCGTTCCTTCTTTTTTTATCGAGAAATTCGACGCGGAATTACCAGAAATTGTAAAAAACTTGTATTTTTCCCTGAACACCCACAGAAAATCTGGACAGAATGCCCAATCGGTGTTATAATTCAGACACTGGACATAGTGGCATTGCCATGCCCTTATCCGGGTTTTTCGAAGCGCGGAGGCAACCGAAACCCGGCAGAACACCAACCTGAGAAAAGCCAAAGTAATTTTTGGTCATCATTTTTTAAGGAGGATAAAATCAAATGGCTAGAAAGATGAAAACCATGGATGGTAACCAGGCTGCAGCACATGCGTCTTATGCGTATACCGACGTAGCAGCTATTTACCCAATTACCCCTTCATCCGTTATGGCGGAGCATACCGATGAGTGGGCAACCCAGGGAAGAAAGAACATTTTCGGACAGGAAGTTCAGGTAACTGAGATGCAGTCTGAGGCAGGAGCAGCAGGTGCAGTACACGGATCACTGGCAGCCGGAGCTCTTACCACAACCTACACCGCATCCCAGGGACTTCTTCTGATGATCCCGAACCTTTATAAAATTGCCGGCGAGCAGCTCCCGGGCGTATTCAACGTATCCGCTCGTGCCCTTGCAAGCCACGCACTTTCCATCTTCGGAGATCATTCAGATGTTTACGCCTGTCGTCAGACCGGAGTCGCAATGCTCTGCGAATCCAGCGTACAGGAGGTTATGGACCTGACACCGGTTGCACACTGTGCAGCACTGAAAGGCAAAGTTCCATTTATCAACTTCTTCGACGGATTCCGTACCTCCCACGAGATTCAGAAAATCGAGACATGGGATTACGAAGATCTGAAAGACATGGTAGATATGGATGCAGTAGATGCATTCCGTAAACATGCCCTGAACCCGAACCATCCGTGCCAGAGAGGATCCGCACAGAACCCGGATATCTTCTTCCAGGCAAGAGAAGCATGTAACCCGTACTACGATGCTCTTCCGGCAATCGTACAGGAGTACATGGACAAAGTAAACGAGAAAATCGGAACCGATTATAAACTGTTCAACTACTATGGAGCAGCAGACGCTGAGCACGTAATCATCGCTATGGGTTCTGTCTGCGATACCATTGAGGAGACCATCGATTACCTCGTAGCAGCAGGCAAGAAAGTCGGCGTTGTAAAGGTACGTCTGTACCGTCCGTTCTCCGCAGAAGCACTCATCAATGCAATTCCGGAGACTGTAAAACAGATTTCCGTTCTGGACAGAACAAAAGAGCCAGGATCTCTTGGAGAGCCTCTGTACCTGGACGTAGTAGCAGCATTAAAAGGCAGCAAATTCGAGAGCACACCGGTATTCACAGGCCGTTACGGACTTGGTTCCAAAGACACCACACCGGCTCAGATCGTTGCTGTATATGAAAATACAGAGAAACAGAGATTTACCATTGGTATCGTAGACGATGTTACCAATCTGTCTCTGCCGGTTGGCGCTCCTCTGGTAACAACTCCGGAAGGAACCATCAACTGCAAATTCTGGGGACTTGGCGCAGACGGTACCGTAGGTGCAAACAAGAACTCCATCAAGATCATCGGTGACAACACAGACATGTACGCACAGGCTTACTTCGACTATGACTCCAAAAAGTCCGGCGGTGTAACCATGTCTCACCTGCGTTTCGGAAAGAAACCGATCAAATCCACCTACCTGATCCACAAAGCAAACTTTGTTGCATGTCATAATCCTTCCTATGTGAACAAATATCACATGGTAGAGGAGCTGGTAGACGGAGGAACCTTCCTTCTGAACTGTCCATGGGATGAAGCAGGACTGGAAGAGCATCTGCCAGGTCAGGTAAAAGCATTCATCGCAAACCATAACATCAAATTCTATGTGATCGACGGCGTTAAGATCGGTATCGAGACCGGCATGGGACCGACCCGTATCAACACCATTCTTCAGTCTGCATTCTTCAAGCTTGCGAAGATCATTCCGGAAGAAAAAGCCATCGAACTCATGAAAGCAGCAGCAAAAGCTACCTATGGCCGTAAAGGTGATGATGTCGTAGCAAAGAACTGGGCAGCAATCGATGAGGGTGCAAAACAGATCAAAGAAGTTGCAGTTCCGGAAAGCTGGAAAAATGCAGCAGACGAAGGTCTGACCACAACTCATGCAGAGAGCGGCCGCGCTGACGCTGTTAAATTCGTAAATACCATCCAGGCAAAAGTAACTTCCCAGGAAGGAAACAACCTGCCTGTATCCGCATTTGCAGACTACGTAGACGGAACAACTCCGTCCGGCACATCCGCATACGAGAAACGTGGTATCGCCGTAAACGTACCTGTATGGAATCCGGAAAACTGTATCCAGTGTAACAGATGTTCCTTCGTCTGCCCGCACGCTGTTATCCGTCCGGTTGCCATGACCGCAGAAGAAGCAGCAGCAGCTCCGGAAGGCATCCAGACCATGCCGATGACCGGTATGCCGGACTACACCTTCACAATGGCTATTTCCCAGCTTGACTGTACCGGATGTGGTTCCTGTGCAAACGTATGCCCGGGCAAGAAGGGTGTGAAAGCACTGGCTATGGAAAGCCTTGCAGCACACGAAGCAGAGCAGAAATACTTCGATTATGCAGCAGCTCTTCCAGAGAAGACAGACGTTGTAGCAAAATTCAAAGAGAATACCGTAAAGGGCAGCCAGTTCAAGAAACCGCTGCTTGAGTTCTCCGGCGCATGCGCAGGCTGCGGCGAGACTCCTTACGCAAAACTGATCACCCAGCTGTTCGGTGACAGAATGTACATCGCAAACGCAACAGGATGCTCCTCTATCTGGGGTAACTCCTCACCGTCCACTCCTTACACTGTAAACGAGAAAGGACAGGGCCCGGCATGGTCCAACTCCCTGTTCGAGGATAACGCAGAGTTCGGTTATGGTATGCTTCTCGCTCAGAAAGCAATCCGCGGCGGCCTGAAAGCCAAAGTTGAGGATGTTATGAATTCCGAGAAAGCTCCGGAAGAAGTAAAAGCAGCATGCAAAGAGTATCTGGATACCTTTGACTGCGGCGCTACCAACGGAACCGCAACTGAGAAACTCGTAGAAGCAATCAAAGATGCTGACTGCGATACCTGCAGAGAAATCGTGAAGAACAAAGACTTCCTCGCTAAGAAATCCCAGTGGATCTTCGGTGGTGACGGATGGGCTTACGATATCGGATTCGGCGGCGTAGACCACGTACTTGCCAGCGGAAAAGATATCAACGTAATGGTATTCGATACCGAGGTTTACTCCAACACAGGCGGACAGTCCTCCAAAGCTACTCCGACCGGTGCAGTTGCACAGTTCGCAGCAGGCGGTAAAGAAACCAAGAAGAAAGATATGGCAAGCATCGCAATGAGCTATGGCTATGTATACGTAGCACAGATCGCTATGGGTGCTGATTACAATCAGGCAGTCAAAGCAATCGCAGAGGCAGAGGCATATCCGGGACCGTCCCTCATTATCGCTTACGCTCCATGTATCAACCATGGTATCAAGAAAGGTATGAGCAAAGCACAGACCGAGGAGCAGCTCGCTGTTCAGACCGGATACTGGCATTGCTTCCGCTTCAACCCGGCACTCGCTGCAGAAGGCAAGAGCGCATTTACACTGGATTCCAAGGCTCCGTCAGGAGATTATCAGGAATTCCTGAACGGCGAGGTACGTTACAACTCTCTGAAACGTGCAAATCCGGCGAAAGCAGAAAGACTGTTCGGCAAGAACGAGCAGGAAGCAAAAGACCGTTACACTTACCTGAACAAACTCGTAAAACTGTACGGCGCAGAAGAGTAATTCTTTCGTTCAGATTACTCCGAACCTGTAACATAAACCCTCGGGTGGCGCGTATTGCTGCCGCCCGAGAAAAGAAAGAGGCCATGCCCCAAAAGGGTGTGGCTTCTTTTCTTTCGGCTTTTCCCTTTTTCCAGCGAAAAGGTTCTGCTTTTGCATGTTCTATGCTATAATGTCATAAAAACGGGGTTACGAGCCCGATATGAACAAAGAAAAGGAGATTTTGATGAACTACACAATTTACGACTACCTCGGGCTGTTCTTCCTCTATGCCTTTCTTGGATGGCTGCTGGAAACTACGGTATCGGCGGTACGAAAGAAACACATCGTAAATCGAGGCTTCTTAAACGGTCCGCTGTGCGCCATCTACGGAATCACAGCCGTTGTCATGACACGTTACCTGTACGAACTGCATTCCAGTCCGGTCTTTCTGTTCCTCGGCTGTATGATCATCGCCACCGCCGCCGAATGGATCGCCGGCCACGTCCTGGAGCGTATCGGCCACGGCAAATGGTGGGATTATTCCAATAAAAAATGGAACATGGACGGCTACATCTGCCTCCAGTATTCCGTACTATGGGGAATCCTTGGTGTTCTTGCCCTGAAATTCGGCAACGCACTCGGCCTTACCCTCCTCCATTTGGCCCCAGCCGGCGTAATGCACATCACACTGTGGATCTTGTTCGGAGTCCTCGCCGTCGATGCCATCGGTTCCTACGCCGTCCTGCGCCACATCACCAAAAAGATGCCGCGCATCGCCGCCATGAACGACCAGATCGACGCCTTCACCAAACGCCTTTCCGTCCGCCTGTACCGCTACCTGGAAGCCCGTGTCGAACGCGCCTACCCGTCGGTGCAGCCGATTCCGAAACAAAAAGCAAAATCCGAAGTCTTCGCCGAGGGCTGCAGTTTCTACAAAATCATCCTGCTGTTCATCATCGGCGCCTTCTTAGGCGATATCGTTGAGACCATCTTCTGCCGCATCACCGCCGGCGTCTGGATGAGCCGCAGCAGCCTTGTCTGGGGCCCGTTCAGCATCGTCTGGGGCCTCGCCATCGCCCTCGCCACCTGGTTCCTCTATAATTACAGAAACCGCTCCGACGGCTTTTTATTCGCCTTCGGAACCTTCCTCGGCGGCGCCTACGAATACCTCTGCAGCGTCTTCACCGAAATCGTCTTCGGAAAAGTTTTCTGGGACTACAGCGACATCCCCTTCAACCTCGGAGGCCGCATCAACCTCCTGTACTGCTTCTTCTGGGGAATCGCCGCCGTAGTCTGGCTGAAAAAACTGTATCCGCTGTTTTCTAAGTGGATCGAAAAAATCCCCATGAAACAGGGAACCATCATCACTTGGGTACTGATCATCTTCATGATCGCTAATATCATCGTCTCCACCCTGGCCCTCACCCGCTACGACCAGCGTGCCCATAATGAGCCAGCAGCAAACGCCATAGAGCAGCTCATCGACAAACGTTTTCCCGACAGCCGGATGGAAAAAATCTATCCGAACGCAAAAATGGCGAGCTGAAGCAATAAACCTTTGGCAACCCATCAAAAGTATGATATAATACCACATAGATATTTTGAGGATAAACCGTCCTCTAAGAGCGAAGAAAGGACTCAACCACAAATGACAGTAGACAACAGCTTCACCATGAAGAAATTCCAGAGCATGGAAATCATCTATGTGACCTTTTCCCAGATCACAAAACTCCCATACGTAGAGTGCGATCCGGAAACCTTTGATGATCAGGTATACATGTTTACCGAAGAAGAAGCAGCCAAGGAGTTTGCAAAATCCTATGTAGAAAAGAACACCCCGCTGCTCACCGTAAAAGTCCTGCGCAAGCAGATGCCGAACTTCTATATGGGCCTCTACGCCGAAGGCGTCAATATGGTCATCTTCCACGAAGGCGACCAGACCCGCCGCATCGAGCTCGAGCAGATCTTCCCGAAACCAGACATGGAGAAAATGAACAAACAGCACCTCCCGGTTTTGAACCCGGGCGTACAGCTCACCGTCGTATACTTTCTGCAGGAACTCAGAAAACCAAACCAGAGAAGAGACGATGCCGAGCGCATGCAGCACCTGCGTGAACTCGAAGAAGAAATGCTTGTTAACCTGATGCGAAGCAAATTCATCCTTGCCATCGACATCTCCCAGGTACAGGGCGAATTCGATCCGGCCAACCCGGGACCAGACGTGCGCATCCCGTACATCAAAAACCAGAACGAAGACATCTTCCAGCCGCTGTTTTCCGATATCGGTGAATTCCAGAAATTCCGTCCGGATCCGCAGGCAAAACTCCGTCTGGCAGCCATCCCGTTCCAGCACCTTCTGCCGTACCTGATGAAACAGGCCAAAGGCTTCGTCATCAACCCGTCCGGCTTCAACCTTCTGTTGACCAAAGAACAGCTCCAGAGAATCATGGGAGCCCAGGCACAGAGCGTCCGCCCGAACCTTGAGGCAATGATGGCACAGGCCGCTGCAGCACAGGCACAGAAAAATGCACAGAACAACGCTGCAAACGACGAAGTAAAAGAACACGTCGACGAGACAGAGAACACCGCAGCAGAAACCGACAACGAAGAATAAAACCGACAGGGCCGCAGAAAATCCCAGCAAACGGGCACTGCGGTCCGTTTTTGACTGCATAAAACCGGAAATAATAAAGAAAAACAAGAAAGGATATACAAAAATGAACGCAGAACATTGCAAAGCCTATACCCTGCTGCAGGAACAGCAGATTGACGATATCCATGCACACGGCTACCTCCTCCGCCACAACAAGAGCGGTGCCCGCGTGCTCCTTCTCGAAAACGAAGATGATAACAAAGTCTTCAACATCGCATTCCGTACCCCGCCGGCCGACAGCACAGGCGTAGCCCACATCCTCGAGCACAGCGTCCTCTGCGGCTCCCGCGAATTCCCGTTAAAGGATCCCTTCGTAGAACTCGTCAAAGGATCCCTGAACACCTTCTTAAATGCTATGACCTACCCGGATAAAACCATGTACCCGGTAGCCAGCACCAACGATGCCGACTTCCAGAACCTGATGCATGTCTACATGGACGCCGTATTCTACCCGAACATTTACAAACATGACGAAATCTTCCGTCAGGAAGGCTGGAGCTATCATCTGGAAAGCGAAGACGGCCCGCTGACCTACAACGGTGTTGTATACAACGAGATGAAAGGAGCCTTCTCCTCCGCAGATGATGTCCTGGAGCGTGAAACCTTCAATACCCTGTTCCCGGACACTCCGTACGGCGTAGAATCCGGCGGAGATCCGTCCTGCATCCCGAACCTGACCTACGAAAACTTCCTGAATTTCCATCAGACCTATTACCATCCGTCCAACAGCTATATCTACCTGTACGGAAACATGGATATGGAAGAAAAACTGGCATGGATGGATGAAAAATATCTGTCCTATTTTGATGCAAAAGAAGTAAAATCCGAAATTCCGTATCAGAAACCATTTGCAGAGACCCTCGACATTGTACACGAGTACCCGGTACTCGACGGCGATCCGCTTGAAAACAATGCGTACCTGTCCTACAACATGGTCATCGGCAGCGGTCTGGATGTAAAATTAAACGTGGCATTTTCTGTTCTGGAGTATGCACTCCTTGACGCACCGGGAGCCCCGGTCAAACAGGCACTTCTTGACGCACACATCGGAAAAGATGTTTACGGCTCCTACGAGGACGGCATCCTGCAGACATTCTTCTCCATCGTAGCCAAGAACGCCGATGAAAATGAGAAAGAAAAATTCCTGTCCATCATCCGCGGCACCCTCGAGGATATCGTGAAAAACGGCATGGATCAGAAAGCCCTCGAGGCAGGCATCAACTATTTCGAATTCCGTTTCCGTGAGGCGGACTTCTCCAGCTTCCCGAAGGGCCTGATGTACGGCATTGACGTCTTCGACAGCTGGCTGTACGACGAGAACAAACCGTTCGCCTACCTGCAGCAGCTTGCGATCTACGATGAGCTGAAAAAACTGGCAAAAGAAGGCTATTTCGAAAACCTGATCCAGACGTATCTGCTGGACAACACCCATGCCTCCATCGTGACCCTCGTTCCGAAGACCGGTCTTGCCGCAGAAAATGATGCAAAGACCGCAGAAAAACTGCAGAAATACAAAGAGAGCCTGTCAAAAGAAGAGATCGAGAAAATCATTGCTGACACCAAAGAGCTGGCAGCATATCAGGAAGAAGAGGAGAGCGAGGAAGTACTTGAGACGATTCCGCTCCTGAAACGAAGCGATATCAAACGTGAGTCTATCAAACTTTACAATGACGAGCATGAAGTCGATGGAACGACAGTTCTTCATCACAACGTATTCACGAACGGCATCGGTTACTTAAGCTTGTTGTTTGATACGAAAAATGTGCCGAACGATCTGATCACGTACATGGGCGTATTAAAATCCGTTCTCGGCTATGTGGACACCGAACACTACACCTACGGCGAACTGTTCAACGAGATCAATGCACAGACCGGCGGCATCAACTGCGGACTGCAGGTATTCCGCATTCCGGAAAATGATGACGACTGCCGCAGAATGTTCGGCATCCGCGCGAAATTCCTGTACGACAAACTGGATTTCGTCATGAAAATGATCGAGGAAATCCTGAACACCTCCCGCCTGGATGATGAAAAACGTCTCCACGAGATCCTCTCCAGCATGAAATCCGGCCTGCAGAACCGCCTGTCTTCCGCCGGAAATGCAACGGCTGTGATGCGTGCATCTTCCTATTACTCCCCGATGAGCAATTTCCAGGACCGCATCGCAGGCATCGGCTTCTACCGGCTCTTAAAAGATCTGGACGAGAACTTCGATGAGAAAAAAGCAGAACTGATTAAAAATCTGCAGACCCTGATGAAATACATCTTCCGCAAAGAGAATCTGACCGTCTCCTACACCGCAGACGAGACAGGCTACGCACCGCTGGAAGAAAAAATCGCAGCATTCAAAGAGAAGCTGTACACCGACGAAGTGGAGCCGGGCAGCATTGTGTATGATTTTGAGCAGAAAAACGAAGCCTTCCAGACCTCCGGCCAGGTACAGTACGTGGCACTCTGTGGAAACTTCGAGCGTGAAGGCTACGACTACACAGGAGCCCTGCGCATCCTGCGTGTCATGCTGAGCTATGACTATCTGTGGATCAACATCCGTGTCAAAGGCGGCGCTTACGGCTGCGGCGGAGCTTTCGGAAGAGGCGGAAACGCGTGCATTTCTTCCTACCGTGACCCGAACGTCGGAAGAACCCTTGAAGTATACCGTGGTATCGGCGATTACGTGCGCAATTTCGAGGCAGACGAGCGCCAGATGACCAAATACATCATCGGAACGATCAGCGAACTTGATGTCCCGATGAACCCGTCCGCAAAAGGCCAGACCTCCGAGAGCGCATGGTTCAACGGCATCACCGAAGCAGACTTCCAGCAGGAGAGAGACCAGATCCTTGATGCAACCCTGGATGACATTCATGCACTGGCAGACCTTGTAGATGCAGCCTTAAAACAGAACAACATCTGCGTTGTCGGAAGCGAGGCGGCAATTCAGAAAGAGAAAGAACTGTTTAAGAACGTAGAGAACTTATAAATGAGGAGAAGAGACAGCAATGGAAAACAATGCAAATTATAAATCCGGCTTTGTAGCCCTGATCGGCCGTCCGAACGTGGGAAAATCCACGCTGATGAACCATCTGATCGGACAGAAGATTGCGATCACATCCAAGAAACCGCAGACCACCCGCAACCGCATCCAGACCGTTTATACGTGTGACGAGGGACAGATTGTGTTCCTCGATACACCGGGCATCCACAAGGCGAAAAATAAGCTTGGCGAGTACATGGTCGATGTAGCCGAGAAAACCTTAAAAGAAGTCGATGTGATTCTATGGCTGGTAGAGCCGAGCAACTTCATCGGAGCAGGAGAGCGCCATATCGCAGAGATCCTGGAGAAAGTCAACGCGCCGGTCATCCTCATCATCAACAAGACCGATACCGTGGAGAAAGACAAAATCCTGGAATTCATCGATACGTACCGCAAGCTGTTCCGGTTTGCCGAGATCATTCCGTGCTCGGCACTCCGCCATCAGAATACCGATGACATCATTCCGAGCATCTTCAAATACCTGCCGTACGGCCCGCAGTTCTACGATGAGGACACCATCACCGATCAGCCGATGCGTCAGATCGTGGCTGAGATCATCCGCGAGAAAGCACTGTACGCCTTAAACGAAGAGATCCCGCACGGCATCGCCGTTGTCATCGACCAGATGAAAGACCGCCCGAACGGAAAAATCGTTGATATCGACGCGACCATCATCTGCGAGCGTGATTCTCACAAGGGCATCATCATCGGAAAACAGGGCGCGATGCTCAAGAAGATCGGAAGCAACGCGCGGTATGAGCTGGAGCAGATGCTGGAGCAGAAAGTCAATCTGAAGCTCTGGGTAAAAGTTAAAAAAGACTGGCGCGACAGCGATTTCCTCGTGAAGAATTTCGGATATGATAAAAAGAAACTCGATTTCTAATATTGCATTATAATAAGGAAGAAACATGCGAGAACCAATCAATGTAAGCGGAATGGTATTATCCGCCTCACCGGTCGGAGAGTATGACAAGCGCGTCGTGATCCTGACCCGGGAGCTCGGCAAAATCACTGCCTTCGCGCGCGGCGCCCGCCGCATGAAAAGCCCGCTGATGGCCGTTTCCAACCCGTTCGTCTTCGGCGAGTTTCAGGTCTACGAAGGCCGCGACAGCTACACCCTCTCTGGTGCGAACATCAAAGAATACTTCCTCGACCTGGCGCAGATGCAGCCTGGTGTCTACTACGGCTTTTATTTTCTGGAACTGGCCGAGTATTTCGGTCAGGAAGGAAACGACGAAACCCAGATGCTTAACCTGCTGTACGTGACGATGAACGCCATCCGCCGCGGAAAACAGAACCTCCGCCTGATCCGGTGCATCTTCGAACTGCGGACGATCACAATCAGCGGAGAAGCACCGCAGATGTTCTACTGCATGGAGTGCGGCACGAAAGAAAACCTGACCGTTTTCTCCCTGCGCGACAGCGCCATCTACTGCCAAAACTGCGGAAAAACCATCAAAGATCCATGGCCGCTGCAGCCGGGCACCGTGCTGGCATGCCGCTATATCATTGCGGCGCCGCTGGAAAAGCTGTATGGGTTTACGGTGAATGAGGAGATTCTGGATGAACTCGAAAGACTGCTGCGTGCTTACCTGCATCGGTATGTTGAGAAAAAAATGAAAACGCTGCAAATATTGGACCTGATGAAGTAATAGAAAATGAAATATTTTACAAAAATGTGAAAAAAGTATGTCCAAAAAGCTGTCCACATCTTTACAAATAAGTAGAGATGAGATAAAATACTCAGGATAAAGAAAAATCAGCTTCTAAATTCGGCGCAGAAATGTCACGGTTGCGTAGAATCCGATAAGACAGACATGAGTTTTGACAAGAGTGGTAATAAAAGAAAATAGAAAAACTATGTGAAAGAAATTTCTGTTACGATCTTAGGAGAAAAGAGAAGTACGACAGGGGAGAAAGGTATGTATAAAAAATCATCTACAGGCTGGCTGAAGCACCTGGATTTTATGGTCCTTGATATCATCTGCCTTCAGCTTGCTTTTATTATGGGTTATTTTCTGAGACATCACAGTCTGAATCCATATGGAAACACGATTTATCGAAACGAAGCCATTGTATTTGCGCTGATTCAGGTGATGATCATGTTCTTTGATGACTCTTTCAAGAACGTTATGAAACGTGGTTATCTGGCGGAAATTGGAAAAACAATTAAGAATATGGTATACATCGTTGTTCTTGGTGTATTTTACCTGTTTCTGATCCGGGAAGGAGACCAGATCTCCAGAGCGACGATTATTCTGACCGGCGTGATCTATGGAGTTATATCCTATCTGATGCGTGCAGGATGGAAAACAGTTTTGAAAAAACGCGGCAAAGGCGAGCACAGTGGCCGCTCTCTGCTGGTAATAACAACTGAAAAACAGTCGCAGTCTGTTGTAAAAAGCATGCTGGACTTCGATTACAGCGGCGTGCGTCCAACAGGTGTTGTACTGGTGGATCAGGACAGAACCGGACACAAAATTCATGGTGTACCAGTTGTATCCAACCTCGCAAACGTAGCCGAATATGTCTGCCGCGAGTGGTTTGATGAAGTTCTGATTGTTCTTCCAGAGGGCAGAGAAATTCCACAGAAGGTTTTTGATGCTTTTACGGAAATGGGAATCACGATTCACGTTAAAATTGCAGATGTCAATGAGATGCAGGGGAAAAACCAGACAGTGGAACGTATGGGAAATTACACAGTTATTACTACCTGCATTAACATGGCAAGCGCAGGCCAGCTTATCCTGAAACGAATCATGGATATCTGCGGTGGTCTCGTAGGATGTATCCTGACAGGAATCATCTTTTTGTTTGTTGCTCCTGCAATCTATATCAAATCGCCGGGTCCGATCTTCTTTTCACAGTACCGTGTTGGAAAGAACGGAAGAAAATTCAAAATCTACAAATTCCGCAGTATGTACATGGATGCTGAGGAACGGAAAAAAGAACTGATGAAACAGAACCGTGTCAGCGACGGTCTGATGTTCAAAATGGAGAACGATCCGCGTGTTATCGGCAGCGAAAAGGGCCCTGGCAAGGGAATTGGAAATTTCATCCGCAAAACTTCACTGGATGAGTTCCCGCAGTTCTTCAATGTATTAAAAGGTGATATGAGCCTCATCGGAACCCGTCCGCCGACAGTAGACGAGTGGGAAAAATACGAACTGCACCACAGAGCCCGTCTGGCTATTAAACCAGGTCTTACCGGTATGTGGCAGGTAAGCGGACGAAGTGATATTACAGACTTTGAGGAGGTTGTAAGACTGGATACCCAGTATATTGCAGAATGGTCGTTTATGCTGGATATCAAAATTTTGTTCAGAACCGTACTGATTGTATTAGGACAGAAGGGTTCCATGTAAAAAAGTCTAATCTGAAAAAAATTACATTTAACTATACTATAAAAAACGGCAGATATGTTGCGGGTGAGAAAACAGTGTGGTAAAATAAAAGTAAATTTGTAAAGATTGGCGAAATAAGGATTTAGGAAGAGGAGAAGCTGTGAATGAGAAATTGTTCATGGCTTCTGTAATGTAAAATAGACTTCTGGAGGATACACGTTATGAAGAAAGATTATAAAATCGCCGTAGCCGGTACCGGTTATGTTGGATTATCCATTGCAACTTTACTTTCCCAGCACCATCAGGTAACTGCGGTTGATATCGTGCCGGAAAAAGTGGATCTGATCAATCATCGCAAATCACCGATTCAGGATGAGTATATTGAAAAATATCTTGCAGAGAAAGAATTAAACCTGACAGCAACTCTGGATGCGGAAACGGCATACGCAGATGCGGATTTTGTTGTGATTGCGGCGCCTACAAATTATGATTCTAAAACACAGCATTTCGATACATCTGCGGTTGAGGCTGTAATCAAGCTGGTTATGGAATATAACCAGAATGCGATCATGGTGATCAAGTCTACGATCCCTGTTGGCTACACTGCAGGTATAAGGGAAAAATTCAACAGCAAAAATATTATTTTCAGTCCGGAGTTTTTAAGAGAAAGTAAAGCATTATACGACAATCTGTATCCAAGCCGCATCATTGTCGGTACGGATTTACAGGATGAACGATTAGTGGAAGCCGCTCACGAGTTTGCAGGCTTACTTCAGGAAGGTGCCATCAAAGAGAACATTGATACATTGTTCATGGGCTTCACAGAGGCAGAAGCAGTCAAATTGTTTGCAAATACTTATCTGGCGCTTCGCGTTGCGTACTTTAACGAACTGGATACTTATGCAGAAAGCAAAGGACTGAATACGCAGCAGATTATTGATGGAGTCTGCCTTGATCCTCGAATTGGAAGTCATTACAACAATCCGTCTTTTGGATATGGCGGTTATTGTCTGCCGAAAGATACAAAGCAGCTGCTGGCAAACTATGCTGATGTACCGGAAAATCTGATTGAGGCCATTGTTGAGAGCAACAGAACAAGAAAAGACTTTATTGCAGACCGTGTTCTGAAACTGGCTGGTTATTATGGCTATGATGCAGAAAACGAGTTTGATGAGAGTAAAGAAAAAGCAGTTACCATCGGTGTGTATCGTCTGACTATGAAAAGCAACAGTGATAATTTCCGTCAAAGCTCTATTCAAGGTGTTATGAAGCGAATTAAGGCAAAAGGAGCTACGGTAGTAATTTATGAGCCAACGCTGAAAGATGGAGAGACTTTTTTTGGAAGCATGGTAATGAACAATTTCGAAAAATTTAAAGAAGTAAGCCAGGCTATTATTGCAAATCGTTATGATGCAAGTCTGGATGATGTAAAAGAAAAGGTTTATACACGTGATATTTTTCAACGTGATTAAGTCAATGGAGAGGGAAAATGGGAGAAAAAAGAAAGGTTAAGGTATGCTTTGCTGCTTCATCCGGAGGACATTATGAGCAGCTTATGATGCTGAAACCGTTAATGGAAGAATATAATAGCTTTGTAATCACGGAAAAAACGCTGTATAATGCAAAAGCCAAAGATGAAAAAGTGTATTATATGAAGCAGGTAAATCGTCGAGAAAAAGATTTTATATGGAAAATGATTCAAAACACATGGAAATCAATTGCCATTTATAAAAGAGAAAAACCAGATGTAGTTATTTGTACAGGGGTTTTGGCAATGATACCGATTTGCCTTATTTCTAAGCTTATGGGCAAGAAATTAATTTATATCGAGTCATTTGCCAAGGTTACATCTGCAACAGAAACAGGAAAGCTGCTTTACAAATTTGCAGATCAATTCTATGTTCAGTGGGAACCGATGTTAAAAGTTTATCCAAATGCCATCTATCTAGGAGGAATCTATTAAAATGAGTGAACGGATTTTTATAACATTGGGATCTCAGAAATTTCAGTTTGACAGATTGCTGAAGGCCGTTGATGAATTGTATGAGAAAGGCATTTTAAAAGAACAGGCTTTTGCACAGACAGGATACAGCACATATCAGCCGGTACATTATGAATACAAAAATTTCCTGAATCGAGATGAATTTGAAAAGGAGATGGAAAAAGCTGATATTGTGATTACACATGGCGGAACAGGGGCCATTATTGGAGCAGTAAAAAAAGGAAAGAAAGTAATTGCTGTTGCAAGAAGCGCACAGTATGGAGAACATGTAGATAATCATCAATTGCAAATCATTAATCAGTTTAAAGAACAGAATCTTATTTGCGGATTAACGGATGTAAAAGGACTTGAAAACGCGGTAGGCTATATTCGAACACATGATTTTGATGATTATCAGAGTAATACAGACCGTATTATTGGAAGTATTAAACAGTATATAGAGAGCCTGTAGTATCAGGGTCAGATTAACAAGTAGAAAAATGATATAGTAAAAAATGATATAGTAAAAAATGATGTTTGGCGGATTGGGAAAAGTATGAAAAAAGTATTAGTACTGCTGTCGACCTATAATGGGGATAAATATGTTGAAACACAGGTGAACAGTGTTTTGAAACAAAAAAATGTTGATGTGGATATTTTCATTCGGGATGATGGATCGAAAGATAACACGGTAGCTGTAATAGAAAAACTGAATGATTCCAGAATTTCCATATTTAAAGAAGAAAATAAAGGAGCAACGAACAGCTTTTTTGAGCTTATAAAAAAAGCTCCGTTAGAATATGATTATTATGCTCTTTGCGATCAGGATGATTACTGGGAAGAGGATAAACTTTATGCAGCGGCAGTAAAACTGAAGGATGTAGACCAGAAAAAACCAGCGTTATATTATTCCGGTCAAAAACTGACAGATAAAAATCTGCAAAACATTTCAGAACATAACATAGATATTAAGCGAAGTCTGGGCGCTAATTTTGTGTTTAATCAAATGGCGGGATGTACGGCTGTATTTAATCGGGCGCTATTAGAAAAATTAAAGCGATATGTGCCGCAGAATGTGTTTGGCCATGATGTCTGGTGCTTTAAACTTTGTGCAGCAACAGGAGGAACGATTGTTGTTGAAAGTAAAGGACATATTCTTTATAGACAGCATGGTAATAATGTTGTCGGATTAGAAGATTCGTTTCATGGTAAAATGCAGAGAGCCAAAAAATATATTTTTGTATATAAGGATTCCAGTTATGCGGCAGAAATCTTAAAAGCATATGATACAGAACTGGACAAAGAGTGGAAAAACTTTTTAGAGTTGATATGTAAGGCAGCAAATGGAAATCTATCGGCAAAAATAAAACTGCTGAATTCGAAGATGGTATACTTTAACAGCAGTACACTTAGAGTTCTTTTTATAGTGAAAGTGATTCTTGGAAAAATGTAAAGGATAATAGAACTGGAGTTATGTAAAATGAGAGTTTGTATAATATTATCGACATATAATGGAAAAAAGTATGTATGTCAGCAGCTTGACAGTATATTTCAGTCGGCAGAAGATATGGATATCTTTTTGTACGTACGGGATGACGGGTCAAAGGATGATACCATACAGATTTTGGAAGAATATGGAAAGAAAAACAATGTTGAAATTAAAATAGATGCAGGAGAAAATGCGGGATCAGCAAGAAGCTTTTTACTTGCAATCAGAAACTGCCCAAAAGCTGATTATTATGCTTTCTGTGATCAGGACGATGTATGGCTGCCGAAAAAAATAGCAACGGCAGTAAAGCAGATCGGAGATACCGAAAAGCCGATTCTGTGGTGTTCGGACTATCAGGTAACAGATGCAAATCTGAACGTTATACTTCCCTCTGCATTGAAACAACCGATTCAGGATGATGTCAGATCCATGTTCTACAACAATGTTCCAGGATGCACAATGGTTTTTAACTGGGCGCTTATGCAGAAAATGCGAATGATAGAAATTTCGGAAATTCGTATGCATGATATCATGGCCATGAATGTGGCGTTGATAACAGGAGAGATATATTTTGAAAAAAATCCGTTTGTATTATATCGTCAGCATGGTGATAATGTTTTAGGATACAGCCATAAGAAGATAAAAGTAAGAAAATGGATTAAGGATAAAATGCACTTGCTTTGCTGTAAAGAAAATTATTCAACGGCTGAGTATGCACGAGCAGTTTTGAAGGCTCTGGGAAACGAAATGAGTGCAGATCAGAAGAAGGAATATCAGCTTATTTCAGAAATGGATAAGAGTTTTATAAAACGATTAAGAGTATTGACAAAACCGTATACAAAAGAAAAATTTGGCAGAACAAGTATTTCAATTCGGTGTAAAGTTCTTTTGAATTTAATGTAGAAAACTTGGATAATAGAATAAGAAAAGAAAGCAAATGATATGATTAAAGAAAAAAAGTTATATAGCAGGGCTCTGTATCTATTTGGAATATTGGCTCCTATGCTGATTATAAATGTGTTTTCGACAACAATGTATGTATGGGGCATTTTATTGCTGGGATGCATGGCATTAGGTGAATGGATCTGGCAGGGAAGAATCAAAGTTTTAAGAAATCGTGAGAAAGCTTTTACGGCAGTAGTTATAACGTGGGTGATTTCTTATGTGATTTGTGCATTGAGAATGCCAGCGCAATGGAAGAACGGTATTGTAACAAGTTTTATACAGTTATGTTTTTTGCTCGTAGTTTACATATTTTTTGATTCGAAAAACAGAATAGGGTATCTCATATATTATATAAAAGGGGTTTATATTTCGGCAGTTATTCAGATGATATGGGGATATGCACAGCTTCTTTTTGATATGCTTGGTATGGATTTAAACAGTTTGGTGTTTAAAGACATTCTTCATATGATGGGAGAATATACGACACAGTATCAGTTTGGAAGATTAAAAGTCAGTGGAATGTGCTGGAATGCCGGAAATTTAGCACCGTTAGTTACCTTTGGATATATATATAGTAACAATATGTATTTAAAAGGAGCATTTCTTATTCTGGGCTTCGTTTCAGGAAGCCGAACACTTATGCTTGGCTTGATTGTATGTGTGATATTACAGTTTATGCTGGCGAAAAACAGAAGGAGAATGCGACTTACATCGAAGAAACTTGTTTTTGGACTTTTAGGAACGGGCGTTCTTTTTGTTGTTATTGTTAAATACGGAAATGCAATTGTAGAAAAAGTGATTGAGCTCAGTGACCTGCTGAATTTGAAAGAGCGTGTCAAAACAGAGGGAAGTGCAAATACGCATCTTTATTATTTAACCTCGATTCCGGCTGTTACACGGAAAAATGATCTGTTATCCAATTTGTTTGGTTATGGTCCAGGATGTTCGGGATATCCACAATCTGTACTTATGAATTTTTATCCGGATCTTGAAAAATGGTCAATTGAATGTGACTATGTAAATCAGCTGTGGTCGTATGGATATATTGGATTTGTGGTTTACTATTATTGGTACATTAAGAATGCTGTTAGAACATTCAAACTTGATAAACGATATGTTGTTCTTATGCTTACCTTTATGTTTGAGGGAATTCTGTATAACATTACCTTTAATTGGGTGTTTTTCTTACTGATCGCTATTTTCCTGTTAGGGAAAAACAAAATTAATATTTTTGCGACAGCTATGAATGGAAAAGAAGAATAACATATTCTTATTGATCTGATTTTAAAAAGACGGGCAGCGGGAAAAAATATGTTCGCTGCCCGCTTTTCGATAAGAAGATTTAATGGATAAATCATGTAAGGATGAAATGAAAATGAAAAAACAACTTGGAAAAATCAATAATATATTAGACATGTATAGAAAAATTCCACTACCGGCCAAAGCGTCAATGTGGTTTGTTTTTTGCAGCGTTGTACAAAAAGGGATTGCCTTTATTACGACGCCTATTTTTACGCGAATGATGTCGACGGAAGAATACGGTCTGGTAAGCGTTTACAGTTCGTGGTTAAGTATTTTGACCGTAATTTTAACCTTTCAGCTTGCAACAGGTGTCTATAATAAGGCTATGATCAAATATGAAAAAGAGAGGAATGCGTATACGTCATCCATGCTTTTTCTTACAACGGTATTGGTTTTGACAAGCCTTTTTATTTTTCTGATTTTCAGGAAACCATTCAGCAATATGCTGGGAATGAATACCGCTGTGACGGTTGTTATGTTTATTGACCTTATTTTTTCCCAGGCAATGTCATTTTGGACAGTAAGAAACAGATTTGAATATGAGTATAAAAATATTGTTGGATTTACACTTGCTTCCACAATTTTAAGTACATTTGGAAGTGTTTTTGCTATTTATCTGTTTCCGGAGAGTAAGGCCTATGCCAGAATTTATACCATGGCATTGGTGCATGTGGTGATATATTCCGTTGTATATTACAAAATTATGCACAAAGGCCGCAGACTGGTATGGACAAGTGCATGGAAATATGCGCTGAATTATAATTTGCCGCTGATTCCGCATTATTTATCTCAGCAGGTATTGAATCAGGCAGACCGGCTGATGATCAACAAGATGTGCGGAAGTGCTCAAACAGCAATCTATACAGTTGCATACCAGATTGCGATGGTACTTAATATTATCACAACTGCGATTGAAAGTTCCTTTACACCGTGGGCATATCAGAAAATAAGTGAGGGAAAAGAAAAAGAGGTTGGAAAACTGGCGCAGATCATTTTGGTGATAACAGGAATTATCTGCTTTTTCTTCACCTTATTCGCACCGGAGTTTATCTATTTACTTGGAGGCGAAAAATATGCAAGCGCAATCTGGGTTGTTCCGCCGGTCTGCATGAGTGTTTATTTTATCATGATGTACAGCCTGATCAGTACGGTTACTTTTTATTATGAAAAGACAAAATCTATTATGCTTGCATCATGTGTGATTGCAGTATTGAATATTATACTGAATCAATATTTTATTGCGATATATGGAATGGTGGCAGCTGGCTATACTACACTTGCCTGCTATATTGCTTATGCAATGATACATTATTATCTGATGTATCGTGTTTCCAAAGAAGAGGAGAAACAAATTCCATTTAATGTTTATTTTATATGGGGACCGGCAATTGTATTTGTGCTTCTGGCGATTGTAAGCTCACTCTTATATTCGCATGTTAAACTCAGAGTTTTATTTATTGTTTTATTAGGCGGAGCCCTTGCGATTGCAGGATATAAAAGCAGAAACATATTATCGAAATTGCTGAAAAAATAATGGATCAGAAGGGAATTGCAAGATGATGTCAAGTGAGAGCAGAGAAGAATTAAAGATTGATCAGATTCATCAGGTTACACTGGATATTGTGAAAAAATTGATAGAGATCTGTGATGAGATTCATGTTAATTATTATGTGGCATATGGTTCTTTGATTGGAGTAGTTCGGCATAAAGGTTTTATTCCCTGGGATGATGATTTTGATGTTGTTATGCTGCGGAACGATTATGAAAAATTTTGCGATTATTGCACAAAGCATCAAAAGGAAATGAGCCCTTACAAATTACTTACCAGAGAAAGTGAGGAAAAATATCCTTACAATATTGCAAGATTAAATAATATGGATTATCAGGCAGTATATGACAATGTTCAGGGCTATGATTCCGGTATTTTTATTGACATTTATCCAATTGATGGTGCTGGAACGAATGCGGAACAGGTAATGAAAAGAGTCAAAAAGAAAAAAAGCAATTTGTTTCGAATCACATTATGGAGCATTGATGATCACTATACCAGGTCAACGTATCATAAATGGTACAGATCGGTGATCAAGTATTTTGTAAGATTGTATGCTAAGATCAGAGGATCAAAGTATTTCCTGGATCAATTGGAAGCGTTCAAAAATCTGTATGATATAGATGAGAGCCGGTACATTGCAGAGATGACATGGGATTCAGGACTGACTTTGTATGAAAAGAAATGGTTTGATGATTATCTTTATATGGATTTTGAAAATCTAAAGGTAAAAGTTCCGGTTGGGTATGATGAATTTTTACGGTGTCACTATGGGGATTATATGAAACTTCCGCCTAAAGAGGAACAAATTCCTCATCATGAATATAAGGTGTATCTGCGTTAGGGTGAAGCAAAGCATCAGGATTCTGGATAAAACAGGATTCTGATGTTTTTATTTTGGGCGTTAATAATACATTTGGGGATAAATGCATAGATAACCTGAATTTTGTAATAAATAGCCGCTTTGTGTTGTTGTTTTCTCCAGATTTAGGGTGTAAAATTAAAAGCGAAAGTTTATATTGTAATGATTCAAAAAGAGAGGTGGATCTCTATGAAGAAGAGAAAATTAGCACTTATTCTGGCAGCATCTTTGACGATCATGTCTGTATCACAGCAGCAGATTCAAGCGGCAGCCTGGAAAAAAGACAATACAGGCTGGTGGTATCAGGAAGATAATGGCACTTACACAAAAAGTAAATGGAAAAAGATCGGGTCTGAATGGTACTGGTTTGACAAAAACGGATATATGGCTGTCGGCTGGAAAAAGATAAACAACAGCTGGTATTATTTTAAGTCGGACGGTGCCATGCTCGGAAAAGGCTGGCATAAGATCGGAAGTTCTTATTACTATATGTATGACACTGGTGCAATGGCACAAAATACCTGGATTGGAAATGAGTATGTAGATGCCAATGGTGTCTGGATCCAGGGTAAGACGAAATATGTGCAGGGCTGGAAGAAAAGCGGAACTCGCTGGTGGTACTGTCATAAAGATGGATCCTATACGAAAAATGGCTGGGAAAAAATCAATGGAAAGTATTATTACTTTGATGCCAGCGGATATATGCTTACGGGCTGGAAAAAGGCGAATGGTGTCTGGTATTATCTGAAATCAGATGGAGCCATGATGAACAGCGGCTGGCTGAAAATTAAGGGTCAGTGGTATTATTTCAGAGAAGATGGATCCATGATGGGCGCAGGCTGGCATAAAATTAAAGGAAACTATTATTATATGAATGCAAGCGGTGCACTGGTAACGGATACTTGGATAGGCGATTATTATGTAAATGCAGATGGTGTGTGGACCAAAACGGTTACTGCAAAGCAAAAGGCATACAAAGCTTATAGCAAGCTGATTGCGAATTATGAATCAACGTATGGTACAGCAAAAAAAGTAGAAGAATCGGCTTGGTATAGTTACATGACAGGGCTCTGCTTTATGAAACTGGTAGACTTTGGTGGTACTGGAAATGAACAGTTATTTTTGGTTTACCGTTCAGATAATACATACAAATTTGAAGTATGGAACTGGAGCAGTAATCAGCTTGCACTTCAAGATTCAGGATCTTTGTTTCTTACAGATGGTGGACAGGCAACTATTATCTTAGCAGATTATGCAAACAAAAGTTATATAGAAACAGGATCCGTAGATGACTTTAATGAGATCTATTTTCACGGTTATAACGGAACGAATTTTGGGGTTCAAAAAACTTTTTTATATGATGGAGTTTCCAAGTATAAAATTGATCAAAAGAGCGTGTCATATTCTGTCTATGAAAAGGAATTGAATAAATGGACTAAGTCAAGAACAGAGTATTGTTTAAAGTATCAGTGCGATTATGATTCTATTGCAAAGGTAAATAAACAGACAAAACAAGCACTTTCTTCGGCTAAATAATGATCCATATTTTAAAAACTTTTTTGGAGGAATATAGAATGAAAAAGAAAGTTTTGACATGTATATTGACAGCTGTTTGTATTTCATTTGCTTTAGTTCCACAGAAAGTAGATGCTGCTTCGTGGAAGCATAATAATACAGGCTGGTGGTATCAGGAAGATAATGGTACTTACGCAAAAAGCCAATGGAAAAAGATCGGATCAGACTGGTACTGGTTTGATACAAATGGGTATATGGCTGTCGGCTGGAAAAAGATAAACAACGGCTGGTATTATTTTAGGACGGATGGTGCAATGCTCGGAAAAGGCTGGCATAAGATCGGAAGTTCCTATTACTATATGTATGACACTGGCACAATGGCACAGAACACCTGGATTGGAAATGAGTATGTAGATGCCAATGGTGTCTGGATCCAAGGCAAGACGAAATATGTGCAGGGCTGGAAGAAAAGCGGAACTCGCTGGTGGTACTGCCATAAAGATGGATCCTATACGAAAAATGGCTGGGAAAAAATTAATGGAAAGTATTACTACTTTGATGCCAGTGGCTACATGCTTACAGGCTGGAAAAAGGCGAATGGTGTCTGGTATTACCTGAAATCGGATGGTGCCATGATGAACAGCGGCTGGCTGAAAATTAAAGAGAAATGGTACTATTTCAGGGAAGATGGATCCATGATGGGCACTGGATGGCATAAAATCAATGGAAATTATTATTATATGTATTCTTCCGGCGCGATGGCTTCAGATACGTGGATAGATAATTACTATGTGGATATTTCAGGAGCAAGAGTTACTAAAAAATATTCACTGAATGAACTATCAGCGATGCTGAAAGAATATTTTTCGGATTCGTCCTGGAAAAATCAGTATGTTTCCTCTTACAGTGTTTCAGAAGGACGTTTTATTAACAATACAACTGCTGAATTCACATTAAGATGCGGAAGAACAAATGCGGATTTTACACACGAAGCAAATGTATTGGCTGGTGATGTTTTTATTAATGCTTATACACTGGAAGGTTACATATCTTGGTTTTATGGTGGGGAAGATACATCAATATCTTTAAAAAAGAAATGATGTTATTTAAAGAACATATAGAATAAATTAACAGATTCAGGATCAAGGCAGTGAAATTCAGGGTGTAGAATTTTAGGAATGGAGGATTCAAGTGATGAAAAAAGCAACGCAATTTTTAGCAGTTATTCTTGCAGCGGCCTGCGTTTCTACAACAGTTTTGCCGCAGAACGTAAGTGCAGCTTCCTGGAAGAAAAGTCCATCCGGTTGGTGGTATCAGGAGGATAATGGAAGTTATCCGAAAAATCAGTGGAAAAAAATATCTTCGAGGTGGTACTGGTTTGATGCAAATGGCTACATGGTAACAGGCTGGAAGAAAATCAGCGGAAACTGGTACTATCTCCAATCGGATGGAGCGATGCTGGAAAGAGGCTGGCACAAAATTGGCAGCCGCTGGTATTATATATACAAATCAGGCATTATGGCTTTCAATACCTGGATTGGTGATGATTATGTAGATGCCAATGGTGTTTGGATTCCTGGAAAAGTACGTTATCAGGAAGGATGGGTAAAGAGTGGAAGTCGTTGGTGGTATCGCCATGCGGATGGAGGTTACACCAAAAATGGATGGGAAAAAATTAATGGTCAGTATTATTTATTCGATTCCAACGGCTATATGCTTAATGGCTGGCAGAAAGTGAAGGGAACCTGGTATTATCTGCAGTCCAGCGGTGCTATGATGGGTAAGGGATGGCATCAGATTAATGGAAATTGGTATTATATGTATGATTCCGGTGCAATGGCAGCGAATACATGGATTGGAGAGTATTATGTGAATGATTCGGGAGTAAGAGTTGAAAGCAAAAAAGAATATGATCTCCTGGAAGTTTGCCCGCCTTACAAAACACAGAGGTATGAGAAATGGTCTAACCTTTCAATGGCCGGAATAGAATATAATTCTGGAATTAGTATAGGTGGAACAGGGTATTGGGGAGAAACAGGTTATGCGTTGTTTAACTTATCAGGAAAATATACTACACTTTCTTTTACCGTAGGCAATATAGATAGTCGTGGAGTTGCATGGGAAGAATCGCTTAGCATTTATCTGGATGGGGAACTTGCCTGGTCGATAGACTTGGATCCATATGCGTTGCCAGTACAATACACAGTTAAAGTTGCAGGAGCTAAACAAATGAAGATGGAAGGCAGTTTGTGGGCTGGTGATTTTGGAATTGTGAATCTTAAAATCAAATAAAACTAAAAAAATTTCGGGTCAAACGGGAATGTTTTAAGCATATGTAAACCTTCAAATCGGTGTGAGGACAGATATTCGGTTTGAAGGTTTATATATTTATCGTTTACATAATATGTAGAACATTGAAAGTAACTGCAGATTAAGGGTAAAAAGAGGAAAATTGAAATGAAGAGGGGAATAAAGAGATTTTGTGTCACAATACTTTGTGTGATATTGATACTGGGACAAGTGCCGAATATAGTCTTTGCAGAAAATACAATGACAGAGATAAGTGATGACGAAAATGAGATTGAAAAAGAGTCGTTAGATGAGAATATGACATGGAGTTTAAGTGAAGATGGAACTTTAACGATTTCGGGAGAAGGTGAAATACCAAACTATGGATCAGATAGTGGAGCTCCATGGTATGCGTTTCGAGAGCAGATAAATACAATTGTTATTCAGGAGGGAATTACAAATGTGGGTGATTATGCGTTCGCAGGATGCTCTGCTGAAGAAGTACAAATCGCAGAAACGGTAAATTCAATTGGAAACTATGCATTTAGCAGTTGTTATAAATTACAGCAGTTATTAATACCAGGTAATGTTGAATGGATTGAGGCAACAGCGTTTGATGGATGTACAACATTAAGGGAAATTGGTGTAGAGGATAATAACACAACGTATTGTTCGATAGACGGAGTACTTTTCTCAGCAGATAAATCTGAATTAATCCATTATCCGGCAAATTATTCAAGTACATCATATTTGATACCAGATGGTACAACAATGATTGCACAGATGGCATTTGCCGATTGCGATACGTTGGAGTATCTTAAAATCCCAGCATCGCTAATCGTGTTTGATTATGAAACTTTCAGAGATTGCAGTAAATTAATTTCACTGGGTCCAGTTGGAAGTGGGTGCAATATAGAATATGAATGGGGAAAAATGATTCCAGCGCGAGCATTTTATGGTTCACAACTGGAGAATGTAATCATTGAGAAGGATATTGTTACGATAGGAGCGGAAGCTTTTGAACAGTGTGAAAGAATAACAGACGTGTATTACAAGGGAAATGAAACGGATTGGAATCAGATTACATTTGAAACAGAAAATGAAAATTTACGGAGTGCATCAATACATTTAGAAGATACGACAGAGGGTGTTATATCCGAGTCAACAGATGTATCAGAAACAGAAAAGCCAGTGGCAGAAGCAATGGCAGAACTAATGCCAACTCCAGCACCATGGGGGGGCTCAAAAGAAATTGATGAGCCAGGAGATGGAACCGAAGAACATCCATATAAAATAGAAAATGAAATGGATTTTGTAGAAATAATAAGACAACCAGACGCTAATTATATTTTAGCAGCCGATTTCACCATTTCACATAACTATTATATTGAATTTACAGGAATGCTGAATGGAAATCATCATACAATTACGCTAAATGGAGAAGCGGCCAGAGGCTTATTTCAGAATAATAAAGGCGTAATAAAAAATTTGAATATCGAAGTGAATGCGCAGATTGAACTTAATGAGAAAGATGTAAACATTGGTAGCATCAGCGCAAGCAATCAGGGAACCATTAAAAATTGTACGGCAAAAGGGGGATATACAATTAGCTATAATAGTGTAAGCGGCTATTTATGTGCAGGTGGAATTACTGGTACTAACATGGGAAAAATAAATGGATGCTGGAGTGGTTTGGAAATATCTGTAGAAGGTCCATATTATAATTATAGTCGTGGGGCAAGAACGAGTATCTTGTATGTTGGGGGAATAGCTGGAGAATCTTATGGAAGCATTATGGATTGTCTGAATTCTGGAAGCATAAAGACGAATTTTAGTGAGGCGTTACCGGTAATTAAGGCTGGACCGATTAAGTATCTAGTTGGAGGAATTGCAGGATGTGTAGACGATGGTTCCAGAGTAGTATCTTGCATTCAGGCAGGAGAAAGTATCAAGATGCAAGGGGAGTTTATAGGATATAGTGCGGGAACACAGCATTATTTGTATGTAGGAAGCTGGTATAATATACAAAGCGGACATATAATTGGTGGTGAAAATAACTATGGTAATTATTCAGATATAAACAAAATTCAAATTGCAAAGGATTGCCATATAGAAGAAAATAGTATGTTGCAGGTTGACCTTTACGCTGTAGATTATTACTGTTCAGCTGGTGGAACGTATCTTGCAAGTGAATCCTCTTATGAAAATTACAATGTTGAGCAAATTAAAGAGTGGTGGAAAAATATAGCAAAAGGAGAAGAGGAGGATGTTTGTGTAAATAAAAATGTATTGTATTTTTATAAATGGGATGCCAAAAAACAAATTGCTTATTTTGGAAATTTAGATGTAACCGGCAGCCAAGTGACGAAAGAAACAGATACATCATTTTTAAGTAATGTTGATAATCTGGTGGGTAAATATGTTCTGGTTAAAACGAAATCTCGAGAAGATGGATTTATTGCGCCGGATACATTGCTTAGTATCAAGCAGATAGAGAATAAATCAGGAACTGTCACGGCGGCAACAGAAAATTCAATTACAATTGACAGCAGAATTTATTCTACAACATTGAGTCAGCCGAAATCATATGTGGGAAAATTTGTTTTGTACCATATTCTAGAAGATGATTCGGTTTCTGTACAGACGTTAGAGAAAACAAATGGAATTTTAACAGTGTGGAATGCAGAAACAGGACGATTAAAAATAGGTGCTGAATATAAACTGGGAGAGGGAGCAGAGCAGGAAACTTTGGATTTTCTTGGCAAGACAAAATATACGAGTATTATGGTTCAGTTTCTGTATGATGAATATAAAAATGTATATAGAATTACGGATAAGCTTGATAAAGATTCAGATTATGCAGGACCGACATACTATGAGACGTATATTCCGCCTACAGAGGATGAAATTATTCTGAGAGATGAGTTTGCGGAATGGGAAAAAGCCTATGATAAATATATTGATTCAAGCATAAAGGCTTTGCAGAAGTTTGCTCAGACAGATGGAGAAAAGAGAGAGGCCGTAATTGCAGCAGAAGCAAAGAGAATGCAGAAGGAAGATGAAAAATCGAACAGTAAATATCTGACGGGTGAACTTGGTAGTTACAAAACGTATTGTTACAAGGCACTTGCGGAATATCTGTATGATCATACTTGTGAAAAAATTGATCTTTCGTCGATTGATCTGACTTCTTCTTCTGCGTCAACGGCGCTGATCAAGGCAGTAGCAAGAGGAATGGATGGGGATAAAAAAACGTATGAATATGGAGATATCAAAATTACATTAAATGTTTTAATTGTAAATTCCGCTAAAACAGGTCATCTTCTTGTCGAAAAGAATGGAAAAACAGTTGTTACTGCAATAGTATGCTCTAATCGGGGAGAAATCGAAAAGAGTGTCAGTGAATATGTTAATGAATTGAAATCATTAGCTACAAACAGTGTTTATAATGTTTCAAGTGCTGTGTATGAGGATATTTTAGGACAATCCATAACGAAGCTTACGGAAAAATATGTGGATCAGGCTGTTTCAAAAATTGAAAGAAAATTTCAGGTTGTTTTATCAGAAAAATTTAATTCTGCAGGTGTTGGAAATCTGGTAAAAACATTGAATGAGTGTTATTCTTATTATAGTTATATAAAGAAAAACTTAAAGACAGAAAAGTTGAATGATATTGAAAAGGTTTTTAATGCTATTGAAAATTTGGAATTTAAAGATGTAACGATTAAGGATGCGGCGGTAAAGAAATCAGTTAAAGCGTTACAAAAGGCAAAAAACAGTTTTTTGAAAGCATATGAAAAACATCTGGAAGGAACATTAGCTGGAAATAATAAAGAACATTTTAAGATATATATTAAATGTCCGGTAGATGTTGAAGTTTATAATTCCAGCGGTAAACTGATTGGCTGTGCGAGCGAGACGGAGTTATGGTACGATGACAGCATTATCATTACAGACATCGGAGAAGCAAAAACAATAACTTCTCTGACGGACGATCTGATTACTTTCAAAGTCAGCAGTAGAGAAGACGGAACGATGGATTGCACCATTGAAGAATTTAATGAAAATCATGAGCCGATTGGAAGACTGAACTATTATGATATTGTATTGTCGCAGAAACAGGAGTATGGCGCTACGTTGATGAATGATCTTTCAAAGAATCGCGATAAATTGACGATTAATGCGGATAATGAAGTAATCACAGCAGACGAATATATTTCAGCAGAGGATCCTGCAAGGGTAGTTGTATCATGCAGTGTAGAGGCAGAGAATGGAGAAGAAGGAGGAAAAGTTCGAGGAATTGGAACTTATATCCGTGGAAATGCAGTTGTCTTGTATGCAGATCCAGATGATGGTTATGTTTTTGAAGGCTGGTATCAGGGGGAGAATATTGTAAGTTTAAGTGAAATTTATGAATTTACTGCGCAGGAAGATGAATTTCTTACGGCCAAATTTGTACACGATGAGCGCGTAGATGTTGTGGTAAATGTGGAAGAAGGGGGATATATTACAGGCGCAGGAAAATATTTTAAAGAGGAGAATGTAGTAGTAAAGGCAGTACCAGAGGATACATATCAATTTGCCGGATGGTATGTTGATAATAAAAAGATATCGGATGATATAGAGTATGCGTTTGCTGCTACCGAGGATATTATAATCACAGCTAAATTTAAAACGTTATCATCAAAAACGGACGGGAAATGGATAAAGTCGGGTTCCAGATGGTGGTATCAATATGCAAATGGATCTTATCCTGCAGGAATATTATGCAAAATCGGGAACAATTGGTATGGTTTCGATCAGTCAGGATGGATGCAGACCGGTTGGGCAGTTTACAATAAGAAATGGTATTATTTCTCTAAAAGTGGAGTAATGCAGACTGGATGGCTAACAGAACAGGGCAATACATATTATTTGGAATCAGACGGAAAAATGGCTGTTGGATGGAAGAAAATAGATAAGTACTGGTATTATCTGAATTCGGATGGAACAAGAGCTACGGGGTGGAAGTACGTAAATAAAGACTGGTATTATCTGAATTCAAGTGGAAAAATGTTCACGGGCTTTGTTAACATGGGAAATGCGAAATACTATATGGACGAGAATGGTAAAATGAAGACTGGCTGGCAGAAGGTTAATAATGCTTGGCACTATTTCCAGAAAAATGGAAAAATGGCTGTTGGCTGGCAAAAAATAGACCAGTATTGGTATTATTTAAATTCGGATGGTGCAAGAGCTACGGGGTGGAAGTATGTAAACAAAGACTGGTACTATCTAAGTTCAAATGGAAAAATGTTTATTGGTTTTATTACTATAGGTAATGAAAAATACTATATGGATGAAAATGGTAAGATGAAGACTGGCTGGCAGAAAGTTAGTAATGTGTGGCGCTATTTTAAAGAGAATGGAAAAATGGTCATTGGCTGGCAGAAAACAGACGGAAAATGGTACTATTTGGATTATAGTGGCGCAAGAGCTACCGGATGGAGATGTGTAAATAAAAAGTGGTATTATCTGACAGAGAATGGAAGTATGCAGACAGGATGGAAAAAAATAAAGGAAAACTGGTATTATTTTCTGTCAAATGGTGCAATGCTTGAAGAAGGATGGCATAAAATTAGAAATCATTACTACTATATGTATTCATCTGGTATTATGGCTTCAAATACATGGATTGGAAATGATTATGTAAATGCTTCTGGGGCATGGTGTTATACAAAAGGTAAAGAGATTAAGGCAAATGCAGTAAAACGTAATGCCAACTACTATTCTTTATATCCAGATAGTACAACTTCTTCTATGGGCATTTTTTCAATATTACCAAAATAAAAGAGCAGTAAATTGCGAAAGGGGAAACGTCAATCATTCGCCGTGGTGAATGATTTGACGTTTTCTGGATTGTGGAACAAATAGCGGGCATATTCTGTTGTTTTCTGATGATGTAGGGTGTAAAATTAAAATGAAAATTTGTATTGTGATAATTTGAAAAGGGAGGGAGAATTTTTATGAAGAAGAAAAAAATAGCACTTATTCTGGCAATATCTTTAGTACTTCTGTCTGTGTCACCGCAACAGATTAGCGCGGCAACTTGGAAAAAAGATAGTACAGGTTGGTGGTATCAGGAAGATAATGGTACTTATACAAAAAACAAATGGAAAAAGATCGGATCTGACTGGTACTGGTTTGATACAAACGGATATATGGCCGTTGGGTGGAAAAAGATAAACAACAATTGGTATTATTTTAAAACCGATGGAGCCATGCTCGGAAAAGGCTGGCATAAGATCGGAACTTCCTATTACTATATGTATGATACTGGAATAATGGCACAAGACACCTGGATTGGAAATGATTACGTAGATGTCAACGGTGTCTGGATTCAGGGCAAGACAAAATATGTACAGGGCTGGAAGAAAAGCGGAACTCGCTGGTGGTACTGTCATAAAGATGGATCTTATACGAAAAATGGCTGGGAAAAAATTAATGGAAAGTATTACTACTTTGATACCAGCGGATATATGATTACGGGTTGGAAAAAGGTGAATGGTACCTGGTATTACCTGAAATCGGATGGAGCTATGATGAACAGCGGCTGGCTGAAAATTAAAGGGCAATGGTATTATTTCAGGGAAGATGGTTCCATGATGGGAGCGGGCTGGCATAAAATTAAGGAGCAATGGTATTATCTCAATGAGGATGGTTCCATGGCACATGACACTTGGGTTGGGAATTATTATATCTCAGAGGATGGTCAATGGAAAAACAGTGTGGAACGTATTAAGTTTGTTCCTTCTAAAATGAAAAATTATGCCACGATTACTGCTTATACAAAAAATGGGTCGATTGCATGGGAATATAAAACGCCTCATTATAAAGAAATGGATGCTTCTCAAGTGTGTGAAATTGGACGAAAGAATGACAAATACTTTCTGGTGGAAGGACGTTCAGTCATTGCGCTAAATGCACAGACAGGCCAGGTGCTCTGGAAAAATTCTGATTTTGGAGCACATAATGCAGCTTCTGCAATGGGAGAAAATGCAATTTATCTGTGTTCTGCTACTTCCCCGGATTTTTATGCGATATCATTTTCAGGGAAAACGTTAAAAACAATCAAGAGCCTTAATTCACATTACTATTGGGCGTATAAGATTGTGATTCAAAACGGTAAAGCTGCTGTCTATTTGTCTGGTAGTGACACGAGTGGATACTTGGGAAATAAACCCAAGATTTTTTATGTGAATTTAGAGAATTATCGATACTGGATGGCAAATTAGAATGTTTTAGGAGAGGTTTACATGAAGAAGGGAACAAAAAATATTACGATATTACTTATAACGGTGTGTGTCCTTACCACATTGTTTTCAGGTCAGAAAGTTCAGGCAGATGCATGGAAAAAGGATGGTACGGGCTGGTGGTATCAGATGGATAATGGTACTTATCCAAGAAATGCATGGAAAAAGATCGGGTCAAACTGGTACTGGTTTGATAAAAATGGATATATGGCTGTCGGCTGGAAAAGGATAAACAACAATTGGTATTATTTCAAGCCAGACGGTGCCATGCTTGGAAAAGGCTGGCATAAGATCGGAAGTTCTTATTACTATATGTATGACACTGGCGCAATAGCACAAAATACCTGGATCGGAAATGAATATGTAGATGCCAACGGTGTCTGGATTCAGGGAAAAACGAAATATGTGCAGGGCTGGAAGAAAAACGGAACTCGCTGGTGGTACTGCCATAAAGATGGATCCTATACGAAAAATGGATGGGAAAAAATTAATGGAAAGTATTACCACTTTGATGCTAGCGGATATATGATTACCGGCTGGAAAAAGGTGAGTGGTACCTGGTATTACATGAAATCGGACGGTGCCATGATGAACAGTGGCTGGTTGAAAATTAAAGAGCAGTGGTACTATTTCAGGGAAGATGGATCCATGATGGGGGCAGGCTGGCATAAGATTAAAGGAAACTATTATTATATGTATGATTCTGGCGCGATGGCTGCTGATACAATGATTGGAAAATATTATGTCGATCAAAACGGAGTGCAAAGGGATTTGGATATTTCTAATTATATCCAGAAGTATCGCTCATTGATCTCTCTGCTGGACATGAAAAACACCCAACCATGGCAATTCGGTAAGCGGGAGAATAGTTATGTGAAAGACGGATTTTATCTGGAATTGAGCAATACATATTCCGATCTGGTCAGTATGAAAAATGAAAAGGCGGATTATATAAAAATATATGGTATCAGTTTGGGCGATGATATGAAAACAGCTGCGAAACTTATGCAGAAAACGACTTGGAAAAAACAATACAGCAATTCAAACTTCTATAGATATGTTGCAAAATTCGATGGAACATTGTATATGTTAATGTTTTATATTGATTCAAACAACCATATCACCAGCTGGTATTTAAATAACTGGCCGGAAGGTGAATGGGTGGCATCGGTAGATAAGCTTTTTAAGTAAAAGAATGAAGAAGAGGAGAAATTCAAATGAAAAAAGCAACACAATTTTTAGCAATCATTCTTGCTGTGACCTGTGTTTCTACAACCGTTTTGCCACAGTCTGTCAGTGCGGCTTCATGGAAGAAAGACAGTACGGGATGGTGGTACCAGACAGATAATGGAAGCTATCCTAAAAATCAGTGGAAAAAAATATCTTCAAAGTGGTACTGGTTTGACACAAATGGTTATATGGTGACTGGCTGGAAAAAAATCAACGGTGCTTGGTATTATTTTGATGCAAATGGTGTTATGCTCGAGAAGGGCTGGCATAAGATCGGAAGTTCCTATTATTATATGTATGATACGGGCGCAATGGCACAAAACACCTGGATTGGGAATGAATATGTAGATGCCAACGGTGTCTGGATTCAGGGAAAAACGAAATATGTGCAGGGCTGGAAAAAAAGTGGAAATCGCTGGTGGTACTGTCATAAAGATGGTTCCTATACAAAGAATGGCTGGGAAAAAATTAATGGAAAGTATTACTATTTTGATGCTGGCGGATATATGATTACTGGCTGGAAAAAGGTGAATGGTACCTGGTATTATATGAAGTCTGATGGTGTGATGATGAGCAATGGGTGGCTGAAAATCAACAGTAATTGGTACTATTTTAATGCAGATGGCGCAATGCTGGGAAAAGGCTGGCACAAAATTAAAGAAAAATGGTATTATATGTACGAGTCAGGAGTTATGGCCGCGAACACATGGATCGGAAATTCTTATGTAGATAAGAATGGAGTGTGGAATCCAAATACAGATGCTGTGACAAAGTATTATGCAGATGTTATTGCGGAATATAAAGAAGCAATTAAGCATAAAGGTTATCCGGGATTTGACGGCTTGGTTAAAGGAAAATATGTAGGAAGGAATATCTTATCTCCAATGCGGCATGCTAGAAATTATGGTGGAATATTGGATGAAGACTTTTATATTTATTATGCATTAGATGATATTAATGCCGATGGCATTGAAGAATTGTTTATTGGAGGAAGATATAGCGATGATTCTACTACGGATGTTTATGAACTCTTTACTTCAGACGGATCGAGCCCTCAGGCTGTTTATAAGGTAGGATCACTTCGTGATTGTAGATATGGAGTAATACTTTTGAATGATAACACTTTATTGGAAGATGGACACAGTGGAGCTTGGTCAAATAGTATAACACGTTATAAATTAAAAAAGAATTCTTCATCCCTTCAGTTTATCGAAGAATATGGTATGGAAGATTCCAAGTGTTATTATTTAGACAAAAATGGAAATAAGAGTTCTATCAGTTATTCTTCTTATACGTCGACGTGGGATAATTTAAAAAATAATGCAAAAAAAATGTCGTGGAAAATAATTTCATAAAGCTAGAATTGAAATTCGACATAAGAGGTGAGGTTCTGAATTGTTAGAAAAATGAACAATTCGGAACCTTTTTTCTTAGGTACAAAAAATAAAAGAAAAAAGGTTGAAAAATCCATAGATGTATAGTATAATCGAAAATGAAAGTTCATGAAAAATGAAAGAAGGAAGTATATGAACAACTCAAAACAAGATATATTGAACAATCTAATAAAAGAACCCTTCATCAATCAACGAATCCTTGCTGCGCAGACCGGACATTCGCTTGGAATCGTCAATCGTTCGATCAAGGAGCTGATTTCAGAAGGTTATCTGGATGAAGAGATCCGTCCGACGGAAAAGGCACTGTGTGAGGCAAAAGAGAAAGCGCCGAAAAACGCCATTATTCTTGCCGCCGGATTTGGTATGCGGATGGTTCCGATTAACACAGAGACACCGAAAGGACTTCTGGAAATTAAGGGAGAGCGGCTGATAGAGCGCACAATCCGTCAGCTTCATGAAGTCGGTATTACAGAGATCTACGTCGTTGTCGGATTTATGAAAGAGCAGTATGAATATCTGATCGATGAGTACGGTGTAGACCTGATTGTTGCTCCGGATTATGCAACAAAAAACAATCTGCACTCTCTGAAAACGGCGGCAGATCATTTATCAAACAGCTACATCATTCCCTGTGATATCTGGTGTGAAAAGAATCCATACAGCAGAAACGAATTATATTCCTGGTACATGGTCAGCGATCTGGTGGATGATGACAGTACCGTCCGCGTAAACCGGAAGCAGGAGCTGGTCGTACAGAAAGAACAGGCAGGCGGAAACGCGATGATCGGCATCTGTTATCTGCTGGAAACAGAAGCGGAGATCGTGCGGGAGCGTCTGGAAGAACTGGGAAGAGATTCCCGATACGACGGAGCATTCTGGGAGGAAACCTTATATCGGAAAGACAGAATGATTGTGACAGCCCGCGTTGTACATGCCGCAGATGCTGTAGAAATCAATACATACGAGCAGCTGCGCGAGATCGACAGCGATTCCAGCCAGCTGCAGACGGATGCCATTCAGGTGATCTGTGAAGCACTTGGAGCACAGCAGGACGAAGTAACAAATATTACAGTTCTGAAAAAGGGAATGACCAACCGATCGTTTTTATTCTCATGCAAAAATAAAAAATACATTATGCGGATCCCGGGAGAAGGAACGGATCAGCTGATCAACCGCCGGCAGGAAGCAGCCGTCTATCAGACCATTGCCGGACGGAAGATCTGTGATGAGATTGCCTATATTAACCCGGAAAACGGCTACAAAATCACAGAATATCTCGAAGGTGCGCGGGTCTGCGATGCAGAAAATGAGGAAGATCTTCAGAAATGCATGAAGAAACTGCGGGAGTTTCACGGGCAGAAATTAAGAGTAGACCATTCCTTCGACCTGTTCGGACAGATGGAATACTACGAAAGTCTCTGGGAAGGAACTCCATCGGCATATAAAGATTACGAAAAGACGAAAGATCATGTGCTTCAGTTAAAGGATTACATCGAAGAAAACGCCGGAGAACAGGTGCTCACCCACATCGATGCCGTGCCGGACAACTTTCTGTTTGTGCAAGAAAACGGAAAAGAAGAGATCCGCCTGATTGACTGGGAATACGCCGGAATGCAGGATCCGCATGTGGATATCGCAATGTTCTGTATCTATTCTCTCTACAAAAAAGAGCAGGTGGATCACCTGATTGACCTCTATTTTGAAGGAAACTGTGACGAAAGAACACGCATAAAAATCTACTGCTACATCGCAGTCTGCGGTCTGCTCTGGAGCAACTGGTGCGAGTACAAGCGGAAATTAGGCGTAGAATTTGGAGAATATTCCCTGCGGCAGTACCGCTACGCAAAAGATTATTACAAAATAGTCCAGCAGGAACTGGGAGAGGAAGGAAAAGAAACATGTACAAAGTAGAACGTGCCATTATTATGGCGGCAGGTCTGGGAAACCGGATGAAGCCGGTAACGTTAAAAACGCCGAAGCCGCTGGTCCGGGTAAACGGTGTGCGGATGATCGATACCGTCATCGACGGGCTGCATAAAAACGGAATTACAGAGATTTACGTGGTAGTCGGCTACCTCAAAGAACAGTTCCAGACACTGGAAGAGGAGTACCCGGGTCTGAAACTGATCGACAATCCGTGGTACGATACCTGCAACAACATCGCATCGCTGTATGTGGCGCGGGAACATCTGGAAAATGCCATTATTCTCGACGGCGACCAGATCATTTATCACCCGGAAATTCTGTCTCCGGAGTTTGAGCGGTCCGGTTACAACAGCGTGTGGACAGATGAGGAGACCGACGAGTGGCTGCAGACCGTGGAAAACGGCATCGTAACAGGCTGCAGCAGAACCGGCGGAAAGGGCGGCTGGCAGCTCTACAGTATTTCCCGATGGACAGCGGAAGATGGAAAGCGGTTAAAAGGCCATCTGGAGCAGGAGTTTGAGGAAAAGAAAAACCGCCAGATTTACTGGGATGATGTGGCAATGTTCTGTTACCCCAAAGAGTATCAGCTTGGCATCCGGCCAATGAAGGCGGATGATATCATAGAGGTAGATAATTTCAGCGAACTCGTTGCACTGGATGCATCGTATGCGGATTACGCAGAAAGGGAAGAAAATGAACAGTAAAAATCAAACGAAGAAAAAAGAAATCGACTGGATGATCACCCTGGTGCCGCTGGCACTGATTATTGGGCTCTGCATCGTGTTTTTCTTTGCACCTGAGCAGTCAAATGTGGTACTTGGCCAGATTCGGTTTCTGTTTGGAGATACCTTTGGAACGTATTACCTGGTGATTGGACTCGGCATTTTCTTTTTATCCCTGTTTCTGGCAGGCTCTAAATATGGAAATATTGTGCTCGGAAAACCGGATGAGAAACCGAAATATTCCTTCTTTGCCTGGGGATGCATGATGTTTACCTGCGGTCTGGCAGCGGATATTCTGTTTTATTCGTTCTCCGAGTGGATCCTGTACGCAACAGATCCCCACATCGCAGAACTTGGCAGCATTCAGGACTGGGCGGGCGTATTTCCTTTGTTTCACTGGAGCTTTATCCCGTGGGGATTCTATCTGGTGCTGGCGGTTGCGTTTGGCTTTATGCTTCACGTAAGAAAACGAAACCGTCAGAAATACAGCGAGGCGTGCCGTCCGATTCTGGGAAAACAGACGGACGGAATCGGCGGACGTCTGATCGACCTGCTGGCTGTCTTTGCACTGCTTGCCGGAACGGCCACCACCTTCAGCGTGGCAACTCCGCTGATGGCAGAAATCATCGGTGAACTGTTCCATGTGGAAGTCAGCAGAACCGTGATCAATATCATCATTCTTCTGATCACCTGCTGTGTCTATACGTATTCTCTGCTTCATGGATTTAAGGGAATCAGCATTCTGGCAAAGGTGTGCATTTATCTGTTTTTCGGACTGCTTGCTTTCGTTCTTCTGTTTGGCGGAGAGACGCGGTATATTATTGAAACCGGATTTTCTTCTCTTGGAAAAATGATTCAGAACTTTATCGGCTTATCAACGTATACGGACCCGATGCGTACGACAAGCTTCCCGCAGAACTGGACCATTTACTACTGGGCATACTGGATGGTATGGTGCGTGGCAGCACCGTTCTTCATTGGAAGTATCTCGCGCGGAAGAACCGTGCGCCAGACGATTCTCGGCGGATACGGTTTTGGTGTGGGATCCACGCTTGTCAGCTTTATTATTCTTGGAAATTATTCCATGGGAAAGCAGATTTCAGGTGCAATTGATTTCATTTCGCAGTACAATGAAAGCGGAGACTTATATCATCTGATCGTGTCGATGATCAAAACCATGCCGTGTGCACCGCTGGTCATGGTTGTTGTGCTGGTTACGATGGTTGCATTTTATGCGACATCGTTCGATTCCATCGCACTGACGGCATCCTGCTACAGCTACCGGAAACTGGAAGACGGCGAAGAGCCGGCAAAAGGAATTCAGCTGATGTGGTGTATCCTGCTGATCCTGCTTCCGATTGCGCTTCTCTTCGCAGAGAGTTCCATGAACAGTCTGCAGTCCGTCAGTATTGTAGCGGCATTCCCGATCGGCATTGTGATCGTGATGATTGCGGTCAGCTTCTTAAAAGATGCAAAACAGTATTTAGAAGAACTGCAGGGAGGAAAAGCGCATGGAAAGGAGAAAAAAGAAAATCATTAAACTGACAGCATTTTTGTTTCTGCTTGCGGCATCCATTTTTGTGATGCCGCAAAAGGCGTTTGCGGACGAAAATGAGGATGTCACATTGCCGACGGGCGATATTAAACCCATGGAACCACAGCCGGATGAGTCCGAGATTGATTCATACGGGATCGATGAAGGCGATGAGTTCAGCGGAACGGAGTATGAACTGTATACGGTTCTGGAGAATCGTGTGAAAGAAGCAATGCTGGAGGGAAATGAATGGGTATCCATTAAAGATTTAAAAATAAGAAGGGATACCTATGACTTAAGCTTTTATTATGGCTATTCGCCGTATTTTCCGAGTGATACGTATAATAGAATCATTGCCTGGTATGGTGATGCATACTATACAAGTCTGAGAATTACAAATACATTCGGAACACCGGAAGAAACAAAACAGATTTTTAATGCAGTGGATGAGAAACTGGTCTCCATCTACAAACTGGTGAATAATTCCATGACAGACGAGCAGAAGACGCTTGTAATTCACGATTATCTGGTATCGCATGCAGAGTATGATCTGAATTATAAGAATTATACCAGTTATGGTGTGCTGATGGATGGAAGAGGTGTGTGTCAGTCGTATGCATTGGCCTATATGTATATTCTGAATCATCTGGGAATCGAAACACATCTGGTTTCAAGCCGTTCTATGAATCATGCGTGGAATGCTGTAAAAATGGATGGCCAGTATTATAATGTGGATTGTACCTTTGACGATCCGATTTATGACCGTTTCGGGCAGGCAAGACATACATATTTCTTAAGAAGTACAGAAGAAATGGAAGAGCTGGGACATACCTTTGATAATAAACTGTATGAATGTACAAGTACAAAGTACAGCTCATCATTCTGGAGAGCTGCGAATTCCCCGGTGTATTTTCAGAATAAAAATGCTTATTACATAAAATGGGGAAGCCTGCGCCGTTGCAATCTGACTGACGGTACAGAGGAGACATTGAGTCAGACAGAGAGTTTCCGAGATACACTTGCACAAAAAGATAATGCTCTGTATTATTGCTCAAAGCAGAATATTTATGAATATTCACTGGAAGACAATACTGAAACAGTTATTATAAATCTTGCAGATCAGTCGATCGCTGGAACGATCTCAGGTGTGCGGAAAGAAAAAAATGAGTTGGAATTTATGGTATACAATGCGGATGATGGTTCGTCAACGCTGTACAGTACAGAGTTTGAAGATGAGCCGATTGCAGACGGCTGGTATCAGGATGACAACGGGAAATGGTTTTATTATAAAAATGGCACATATCTGACCGGCTGGCAGTGGATTGATAAAAACTGGTATCGGCTGGGAGATGATGGTGTTATGAAAACCGGCTGGCAGAAAATCGGTAATATCTGGTACTATCTGAATAAGAACGGAGCTATGCAGAAAGGCTGGCAGAAGATCAACGGAAACTGGTATTATATGAATGACAGCGGAGCAATGATGACCGGCTGGAAGAAAATCGATGGTAAATGGTACTATCTGAACACAAGCGGTGCCATGCAGGTTTCCCAGTTAATTGAAGATACTTACTATGTAAATGCAAATGGAGCCATGGCTGTATCAGAATGGAAAAAGCTGGATGATGTCTGGCATTACTTTGGAAGTGACGGCAGTATGGTAAAAACTGGATGGAAATTCATAGATAACGAATGGTACTGCTTCAAAAACGGAAAAATGCAGGCAAACTGCTGGATCGGTGATTATTACGTGTTAAGCAGTGGTAAGATGGCGAAATCCCAATGGATCGGAAACTACTATGTAGGAGATGACGGAAAATGGGTTAGAGACCAGGTAAAAACAGCATAATCAAAAGAGAAGCCCCCTTGACCAGTAAAAACTGGAAGGGGGCTTTTTCGTGTAAAGCTTATTTAATTTCTCATGGCTCCGTCTGCGCCGACATAATAATTGCCGATCCAGGTATTTGCAGCCATGGCGCCGGATTCGTACATGTAGTACCATTTTCCGTCTACTTTCTGCCAGCCGGTCAGCATATAGCCGGAGGCATTAAAGAGATAATATTTGCCGTTAATTTTTTCCCAGCCGCTCGTGGTGTAAGAACCATCCGCATGGCGGTACCACCATCCCTTACTGTCTTTCTGCCATGCCGGTTTGTAGGAGACAGAGGTGACTTTACCGTTGGCAAAGGTGTAACGGTCATCGTTGATCAGATGAATGCCTTCAAAACCGATGCCTCTTGCATCAAAATAATATTTACCGATGGAATCACTGTACCAGCGATCGCGGAGCAGGGCACCACTTGCCGATGCACGGTAAGTATTGCCGGAAGCATCGGTGAAGATCTGATTGCTGTACATTTGGCCGTTGCTGTCGAAACCGTAATAGGAGCCGTTGATCAGAGCAACTGTGTTTTTCAGAAGTGTACCATTTTTTACATAATAGTAATGACCGGCGACCTGTTTCCATTTATTGTTTTCGAGGGCAAAGAGTGTTCCTATGTAATCAACAGCATACCAGTTTCCGTCGTTGTCGCAGAAAGCAGTATTTTTCTGCTGTTTACCGTTGATAAAGAACCAGGTAACACCGTTTACTTTATGATAGCCATTGTAGGCGGCACCGCCCGCACCGTAATAGTAGACATCATTATCTTTATGATAAGAATCATGGATGATCAGCCTTCCATTTGCGTCAGCGCGGTAGTAAGTATTGTTCTGAGCATAAAGATAATTGTTGGTGTAGTCGAATTTTGAAAATTCCTGGTTTTCATACATCCGTCCGTTGCTGTCAAAAGCGTAAAGGCTGTATCCGATCTGGATAATGTTGCTTGTTACCGCATTTCCATCCATGAAGTAATACCAGTAATCATCAATCTTGGACCAGCCATCGGAAGTAATCTCTTTTAGCGTGCCGTTGGAAGCAACGATATAGGTTCTGCCGTTGACCGTTGCAGGGCGATTGGTTTTCAGAACAAAGTTGTAGAAGGTGTATTTCTTTTTATTGATGGTCTGGCGGCCATTGACAGCCTTTCCGTTGCCGTCAAAGTACATCCAGGATCCGTCCGCTGTCTGCATCCAGGCATTTTTTAAGACGATGCCGTTTTTATCTGCTGCCGAGCATTCTCCATTTGATGTCCATAAAAGATCACTGGTCATCATTGCACCATCAGAGTTAAAAAGATAGGTGTTCTTTCCGACCGTGAAAGAGGTATTTTTAATAAGAGTTCCATTGGAAACAAAATACCAGTGTCCGTCTACTTCTGTCCAGCCGTTATAAGGAAGTGCAAGAACACGTCCGTCAGAACCGGAAACATAGTTGCCGTTCTGATACGTGAAAGCGCAGTCTTTCTGCATTTTGCCTTCTGCAAAGTAATACTTGATCTGGCCAATCGTTTTCATTCCAGTGTAAGATTTGCCGTTTTTATCCATACTGTATTTACCGTCAGAAAGATCCTGCATCTGGGTGAAGGTGACATGCCCGTCCTTATCAGCAGTATAGGAGACTCCTTTCAGGGTAAATGTGGTGCCGGCATACATGTGGCCAGCTTCATCAAAGGCGTAATAGGAATTTCCGATCTGAGCAACGGTGTTAAGCAGTACAGAATGATTGGAAACGTAATACCAGAAACCGTCTACCTTGGTCCATGCATTATTCTTCAAACGGGTTGCGCGGCCGGCGGAATCGGATGCATAATTGACGGGATCATAAAAGGTGAGGGACGAAAAGCAAAATGCACGATTGCACAGCAACTGTCCATAAGTCTCATAAGAATGGTAAGAAAACAGGTACTTTACGCCGTTAATCGTAGTAACGCCGGATACGGGACTTCCATTCTCATCATAATAAACTTTAGCACCATTGACAGAACCCCATGCGTTTATTTTGAGACTGCCGTCGCTGTTTACAAAATATGGTACTCCATTGAAAAATATGGTGGAATTTGTCTGATACATGCTGCCGGATTCGGAAAACAGATACCATTTATTGTTAATCTTAGCTTTGGTGTTTTTCAGGAGTTTGTTATTTCTGATATAATACCAGGAACCATCAGCGTCCACCCATTCCATACCAGGAAAAAGTTCCTGTATTTCTCCAGACGAGAGGGCGATATAATTATGTCCGTCTACATCGAGGATGCAGGACTTTCTAAGAAAGCCTTTTTCATAATAATATTTTTTACCATCGATAGTCCGAATGCCAGTGTAAGCAATTCCCTCGCTGTCGAAGTAGTATGAAGTACCATCAATCGTTATGTTTTTATCGATGGCAAGCACGCCGCCTTTCTGGGCAAAATAAGTGCTGGAAACAGAATGGTCGTTCGGATCGGTAATGGTAAAACGGGTATTGTTATACATTTTACCATCGGATTGAAAACCATAATAATTTCCATCAATTTTGGCAACACAGTTTTTCAGAATCGTATGATCTTTGACGTAATACTGGTTATCTTCTGCAAATGTCCAGTCGTTGTCCTTTAATTCAACTACTGCGCCATCCTGGAGACAGAGATAATTTTTCTGATCAACGGTAACAGTGGTGTCGATAATGAGACTTGGAGCATCCACCATGTTGTGTGATGCAAAATAGTAAAGTTTTCCGTCAATCGTCTGAAAACCACTGCAGGATTCAAAATTATCTCCAAAATAGAGAATCTGATTATAAAGATTTGGCTCCGTATTTCCTTTATCAAAAGTCAGCTCTCTGGAGCGGCTGAACCAGAAATTCTTTTTCAGATGTCCGTTTTCATCTGCATAATATGTTTTAGCAGAAGGATTCCAGATCGTGACAACACCATTAGTCTGCATCACACCATTGGAATCAAAACAATAATAGTAGGCTCCGATTTTTTCAATGCAGCTGGTTAAGATCTTATGATCTTTGATGTAATACCAGGAACCGTTTTTTTGCAGCCAGCCGTTGGATGTAACATTGGAATCAGTTTCTGAGAGAACACCATTTTCGTCAGCAAAATAGTCTTTTCCGTCTACCGTGACTTTGTTGTCAGCCGGAGTGCCGATAAAAAGATAACCGTAAGTATCAAAATAGTAAAGCTTGCCATCAATTGTCTGCAGGCCGGTGCAGGGAACGCCGTCACTTCCATAGTAGTAAGTATGATTATCAGAATCACGATCCCATTTATTAAGAAGTAAAGATCCATCGGCGCTTGCCTTATATTTATTGTTGTAGATATAAAAAACGGTATTGGAGTACATCTGCCCGTTGCTCTTAAATCCATAGTAAGCATTTCCGATTTTTTCAATACAGTACGTCAGCGGATTACCATTTTTCATGTAGTAATAATAACCATCTGCAAGTGTCCAGCCGTTGTTTTTGGCTTCTATTACAGAGCAGTCATCCAGACAAATGTATGATTTGCCGTCGACGGAGACAGAAGTGTTTTGGCTGGCATGACCGGATATAAAGTAATATAATTTTCCATCTACACGCTGAAGGCCGTTAAGGCCTTTTCCATCTGCACCGAAATAATAAGATCCAAGGGAAAGTTCAACCCAGCCATTGCAGAGAAATGTTCCGTCATCCTGCGCATAGTAAAAAGATCCAGTTCCTGATTCATCGGTATAGTAAAAATAAGTATTCTGAGACAGAACGCCGTTATAATCGAAGTGATAGTAGTTATCTCCGATTTTTTCAATGCAGTCTTTCAGAATCTTACCATCTTTGACATAACGATAACCTCTGCAGGAATTCGAGTCAATATAAGTCCAGTCGTTACTCTTCAATTCAGTCAGCGTATAATCATCGTTTGCCCAATAATATTTGCCATCAAAAGAAAAATCACTGTTCCGGCATGGAATGCCGTCAATAACAGCAATCTGGATTCCATTTCGCTCGATCAGGCCAGTATAGGCAGCAGCATCGGAACCGTAGTAGCATTCCTCACCATATTCTGTAGTAGACCAGCAGTCTGCACAGAGTACACCGCCAGGCAGGGCTCGATAACGATAACTTTTTGTCTCTGCATCGCTGTAATCATGGATCCAGAAGGCGCAGTCATCAAACATATTGCCGTCATTGTCAAAACCATAATAGATACCATTGATTTTCTTGACACAGTAGTAGCACTTATGGCCGTTTTCATCAAAATAGCTCTTATCATACCATCCATCAATCAGAAGAGAACCGTCCTCCTGTGCCCGGAATGTGTGAGAAGTGGAATCAGAAGTGTCATAGCTGAATTCGGTATCTTTGACCAGATGACAATTTTCGTCAAAATAGTATTTTTGCCATCAATCTCGCGAATTTCATTCTGGCAGAAGACACCATTTTCATCTTTATAACTTACATTACCGTCAGCATCGGTATTCCAGCCGGGGGTAAAATCGTCCTGGGTTGAAACATCAGATGCATTAGAGACATCGTCAGAAACAGTTTCATCAGAAGCAGCTTCGATCTCTGGACTTTCTGAAACAGAAGTTTCCGCAGTGTCTGCTTCAGAAGAGGCAGGTGTTTCCAGAGTCGATTCGGCAGCAGAGAGATCCTGAATGTTGGAATTCGTTTCGTCCGCAGCTTCCTGCGATTCCGCAGTTTCTGTTTCGACGGCATCTCCAGAATCTGAAGAAACAGACTGCTCGAGTACCTGTGAGGATGATGATACGGCAGATGCGTCCATAGCGGAAGCCTGAGCCGCCGTCGGATCCATCAATGCGGCAGCGAGCACAACAGCCGCTACGGTTGAAGATTTTTGAAGTAATTCTTTTTTCTTCAAGTTTGTTTCCCTCCTTCATCGTTGTAAAAACTTATAAAAAGCTATGCCATTATTATACTGCGTACGAACCTAAAACGCTATTACAATATTGCAAAAAGAAATATTCCTGAAGAAAACTTGGAAAATGTAATGCGGAGGTAAAAGTAATTTAAAGTAAAAAATTTATGCACAGAAAGTCAGAGAAAGGATAGCTTTTCAGCACAGAAAGTAGTATGATGAAGATACCATATTATAAGAAAAAGGGTTGAAGAGAGATGGAGGTGAATAAAATATTTTTAATGAAAAATTTGACCCTTTTAAAACAAGTACAAAAAAATGAGGTAAGGGATATGCAGAAAATAAAAAAATATTTTCAGACGATCATCATTGCAACGATGGCACTTGGAATGATGGTGATTTTAACACCGCTTCAGGCAAAAGCAGGAACAGCAGGACATTCCGCAGATGATGCAATTAACTGGGTCAAATCAAAAGTGGGAACAGGGCTTGATTATGACGGTGTCTATGGAAATCAGTGTGTTGATCTGATTTGTTACTATTATCAATATCTTGGACAGAGATCCCCTGGCGGAAACGGATGCGATTATGCATGGAATGCCCTGCCGTCCGGCTGGCAGAGAATTCAAGGAGCACAGCCGCAGAAAGGTGATATTCTGGTGTACTCCGGAAATTCGTCTAATCCGTACGGTCATGTAGCGATTTATGCAGCGGACAGAGAAACATATCATCAGAATTTTAACTCTCATCCATATGTAGAAAAAGTCACTTATAAATACAATGGATTAAGCAATTCCTACTGGGGGGTTATTCGACCGGATTTCAGTACACAGCCGTCAAATAATTTCACTTCGGTTAATGCGTCCGAGATCACTACATCCAGTGCAAAATTAACAGCAACAACAAGCCTGACATATGTCAGCGAGTGCGGATATTATATTGGAACAGATCCAAATGCGATGCACCTTGGGGAAAAAGAAAATCCAAATGCGAATACCTTAAATATCTGGTACACAGCAGGGAATTTAAAAGCAGGAACGACGTATTATTATCAGTTTTATTATATTTCCGGCGGAAATGTTCTCTGGAGTGAGAAAAAATCCTTTACAACGCAGGGAATTAACTTAACTGGCTTAACCCTTAGTGCTACAGCATTAGAACTGAAAACAGGAGATACGGCAAAGCTGACAGTAAGCTATAATCCTTCAAATGCAACAAACGTAAAGAACGTGACTTTTAAATCAGAGAATGAGAAAATAGCAACTGTAGATGCGTCTGGTGTGATTAAAGCGGTAGCAGCCGGTAAAACAAAAATTACTGTAACTGAGACAGCAACTGGAATCAGCGCAAGCTGTACGGTGAATGTGACCGCAAAAGAAGGCTGGAAGAAGGAAAGCAAAGGCTGGATGTATCAGAATGCAGACGGCAGTTATCCGAAAGATCAATGGAAAGCTATCAAAAGCAAATGGTATCACTTTGATGCAAACGGCTATATGCAGACTGGCTGGCTGCATCTTGGAAGTAAGTGGTATTACCTGAAAGACAACGGAGAAATGGTGACCGGTTGGCTGAAACTGGGAAACACCTGGTATTATCTGAAATCCAATGGAGAGATGACAACTGGCTGGCTGCAGATTGGAAACACCTGGTATTATTTAAAATCCTCCGGTGCAATGGCTGTGAACGAATGGGTTGACAATGGAAAAAGTTATGTAGATGCCAATGGAAAATACGTACCGGGTCAGAAGAAGTATACAGAAGGCTGGAAGAAAGACGGCAAAGGCTGGTGGTACCAGAATGCAGATGGAAGCTATCCAAAGAACCAGTGGAAAAAGATCGCAGGAAGCTGGTATCATTTTGATGCAAAAGGCTATATGCAGACCGGCTGGTATGAGGAAGGTTACTATATATACTATTTAAAAGCTGACGGAAAAATGGCAGCAAATGAATGGGTAGAAAATGGTAAATATTATATTGATGCAAATGGACATTGGGCATAAAAGATAAAAAGCAGTGAGAATCCCCCATGGTTGAACGGAAGCGTTCGATCGTGGGGGATTTTAAAATGACTTGAAAAAGTAAATTTCAGTGCAGGAGGGGGAGTAAAAGAAAAGCAGAATTTAGAGGGAGAACACAGTTTGCAAAGATGATTGTCTATGATATAATTTGCTTAAATAAGTGTTTAAGTTAAGAAAGTATAGTTTCCAAGAATTTGAACATTCACAAAATTATACAAATCTAAACAGAAAGGAGCAAATATCACAATGGGAAGATTCGTCAATCCCGGCAGCAGTGCATTTCAGACTGCTCTGAATTCAGAAATTTATGTGGATAAGACTGGTCTGATTGAATATACCAATCGAGTTCTCGGCACGACAGATGCTTATATTTGTAATAGCCGTCCACGCAGATTTGGAAAGTCATATGCTGCAAATATGCTGGCTGCGTATTACAGCAAAGGTGCAAAGGCAGAAGAAATGTTTTCAAATCTGGAGATTGGTAAAAGTGCAGATTTTCGAAAACATCTGAATCAGTATGATGTCATTCACATTGATATTCAGTGGTTTCTGACAAATTGCAGGGATACTGTACAGATTGTGAATTTTATTACGCAAAGTGTGTTGAAAGAACTGAGAGAGCTTTATCCCGGAGTATTTCCGACAGAGGAAGAATCATTACCGGAAGCGTTATCAATCATTCGAGAAAAATTAGGATACAAGTTTGTTGTGATTATTGATGAATGGGATGTTTTGATTCGTGATGCTTCTGCTGATCAGAAGGTGCAGGAACAATATATTAATTTTCTGCGCGGCATGTTTAAGGGTACGGAACCGACAAAATATATTCAGCTTGCGTACCTGACAGGCATTCTTCCAATTAAGAAAGAAAAAACACAGTCAGCACTGAATAATTTTGATGAATTTACCATGCTGAGTGCCGGAAATCTGGCGCCGTACGTTGGTTTTACAGAAGAAGAAGTACAAAAGCTTGCGGAAGAATATCATCAAGATTTTGATAAAGTAAAGCAATGGTATGATGGTTATCTGTTAAATGATTATCAGGTATATAATCCAAGGGCAGTTGTCGGTGTTATGCGAAGAGGGGAATTTAAAAGTTATTGGTCAGAAACAGCTTCTTATGAGGCGATTGTTCCATTGATTAATATGGATTACGATGGATTGAAAACAGCAATTATCGAGATGCTTTCTGGAGCATCTGTAAAGGTAAACACTTTAACTTTTAAAAATGACACTGCAAATATTCGATGTAAAGACGATGTGCTGACATACATGATTCATTTAGGGTATCTGGCATACGATGAAACGAGAAAACTGGCATTTGTTCCAAATGAGGAAATCAGGCAGGAATTGACGACGGCGGTGGAGAGTAAAGCATGGAATGAAATGCTTCAATTTCAGCAACAGTCAGAAGATCTGCTGAATGAGACTCTGGATATGGATGGCGCAGCAGTTGCAGAACAGATCGAAAGTATCCATAATGCATATGCTTCAGCGATTCAGTACAATAATGAAAATTCGCTCAGCAGTGTTCTGGCACTTGCCTATCTGAGTGCAATGCAGTACTATTTCAAACCAGTTCGAGAAATGCCGACAGGCCGTGGATTTGCAGATTTTGTATTCCTTCCAATGCCGGAGTACAGAATGGATTATCCGGCATTAGTCGTGGAACTGAAGTGGAACAAAAGCGCCAAAACAGCTCTGGATCAGATTAAAGAAAAGAAATATCCATCATCAATTCTAAGCTATACAGGGGATATTTTAATGGTTGGAATCAATTATGATAAAAAGAATAAAGTGCATCAATGTCAGATAGAGAAGTATGTGAAATAGTCCAGAAACCCCTCTTGCAGTCCCCACCATTTTGTGTTAACATAAGACACGCAAATAACCCAAACAGCAAGGAGTTTACATGAATATTACCTCAAAATACCGTTCTCTCTCCGTCCAGGCGAAGGCGGCGCTTTGGTTTACGATCTGCAGTTTCCTGCAGAAAGGCATTTCGTTCATCACAGTCCCGATTTTCACGCGTCTGATGAGTACCGAGGAGTACGGAACCTATACGGTTTATCTGTCCTGGCTGCAGATTTTGACGATTATGACATCGCTGTACCTGTTTAATGGTGTTTACGACAATGCGATGGCAAAGTACGAGAAGCAGCGGGATGAATATACATCTGCAATGCAGGGACTGACGCTTGTGATTACGGGTGCGGTTTTTGCATTGTATTGTTTTACGGCTGGTTTCTGGGAGAAGATTTTAAATCTGCCGAAATCCATGATTTTGTTGATGTTTCTGGAAGCGCTGCTGAGTCCGTCGCTTTCTTACTGGTCGGGGCGGCAGCGGTTTGAGTATCGGTACCGGATTCTGGTCTGCGTGACGATTCTGCAGGCGCTGATGAACCCGATTGCGAGCCTGGTGCTGATCCGCATCAACGGCGGTACGGCCATGATGCGGATCTTAGGTATCGTCGGGGTGCAGGTCTGCATCTGTGTGCCGATTATTGTGTTCCAGTTCTGCAAAGGAAAAGAGTTTTTTTCGAAAGAATACTGGGGCTACGCACTGCGGATCGGAATTCCGATTGTGCCGCATTATCTGTCCGGCATTATTCTGAACCAGGGCGACCGGATCATGATCGACAAGATGGTCGGAAAGACGGAGGTTGCACTGTACGGGCTGGCGTACAGTATCGGTATGCTGGTGCAGCTTTTCATCAGCGGTATGAACAGTGCATTGACACCGTGGATGTACAGCAAGATCAAAAAGGGCGACATCCGCTCAATGCGGAAGGTGCTGCAGCTGCTGAGCATTGTAGTGGTCGGCATAGCCGTGGCGCTGATGCTGATCAGCCCGGAGCTGGTGCTGATTTTCGGATCGCCGAAGTACCGCGAGGCAGTATACGTCATTCCGCCGGTGGCAGCGAGTGTGTTCTTTATCTTTATTTATAATATTCTTTCGATGCCGCAGTTTTATTATGAAAAAACACAGTTTCTGATGGTGGCATCCATGGCGGCGGCTGGAGCGAATGTGGTGCTGAACTTTATTTTTATCCGCCTGTTCGGTTACATCGCGGCCGGTTACACGACGCTGGCATGCTATATGCTGTATTCGGTCGGCCATTATATTGTGAGCAAACGGATTCTGGTGAACGAAGGAATCCAGGAAAATCTGATGAATCCAGGATTTCTTGTGGCGTGCTCCGTTTTTCTGATTGGAGCAAGTATCATCTGCAATCTGATTTTCCCGTACAGGATCCTGCGTTACGTGATTCTGCTCGCAAGTGCAGGGCTGGTCTTCTGGAAGAAAGAACTTCTGCTGAAGACGATGGCGGATATCCGGAAAAAATAAAAAAGTGGGGGAGGATTTGAAACGGATGTTCAGAGACTCCCCGTTTTTATGCGTTTTTTCTTGACAGTCACAGAAAAAACGATACAATGAAAGAATGAAGAAAAGTAAGGCATTTTAATTAGAAAAGGAAAAATTACATGAGTACCAGTATTTCAATAAAGGAACTAAAAGAGCTCGATCCGTCAAGCTATCAGATCGTGGATATCCGCGATGCGGTAGAGATCTCCCACGGTGCTATCCCGGGAGCGCTTGTGATGAAGACAGAAGAAATCGAGACAAGCGATGCGATTGACCGGAGCAAAAAGACGATTATCTGCTGCAGCCGCGGCCGGTTCAGTGTCGCAGCGGCGGAAGAATTACAGGAAAAGGGCTGGGACGCTGTGAGCCTGGAGGGCGGTTACATTGCCTGGCTGATGGATGTGATGAGCGCGCCGGAGGAGCAGGATAAGGCGGCAGATGTGGAGAAGAGCCTCCGCAAAAAATTCAAGAAGTCGATCTGGTCCAAATTTACGAAAGCGATCAACACGTACGAGCTGGTAAAACCGGGCGACAAAATCGCTGTCTGTATTTCCGGCGGAAAAGATTCGATGCTGATGGCGAAATGTTTTCAGGAGTTAAAACTTCACAATAAATTTGACTTCGAAGTAAAATTCGTTGTTATGGACCCGGGATACAGCCCGGAGAACCGCAAAGTGATCGAGGACAACGCAAAGAGCCTCCACATTCCGATCACCATTTTCGAGACCGATATTTTCGATTCGGTCTACCATGTGGAAAATTCCCCGTGTTATCTCTGCGCGAGAATGCGCCGCGGCCATCTGTACCATTTTGCACAGCAGCTTGGATGCAACAAGATCGCACTCGGCCATCATTACGATGATGTCATTGAGACGATCCTCATGGGAATGCTCTACGGTGCGCAGGTGCAGACAATGATGCCGAAGCTTCACAGCATCCACTTCGAGGGCATGGAGCTGATCCGCCCGCTGTATCTGGTGCGCGAGGATGATATTAAGGCGTGGAGAGATTACAACGGCCTGCATTTCATCCAGTGTGCCTGCAAGTTTACCGATACGTGCACGACCTGCAATAACGAAGAGAACCGTTCGAAACGTGTGGAGATCAAGGAACTGATCAAAAACCTGAAAAAGGTGAATCCGTTTGTGGAAAGCAATATCTTCCGCAGTGTGGAGAATGTCAATATTGACACCGTGGTCGGTTACAAACAGCACGGCATCCGCCACAATTTCCTGGAAGGATACGACGACAATCCGGGCTATGTGCCGGAGGCAGAAAAAGCAGCGGCGGAAACGGAGCAGGAAAAAGAAGGAAAGTAATGCACAGAAAAATAGAAGAAACGCCGGAGCGGGAGAAAATGCTGATCCGGCTGAAAGAGCTCCGTCTGGAACGCGGTTATTCGATGACACAGGCAGCGCGGAAGATTTTCAGTCATCCGGACACCTACAACCGGTATGAAAAAGGCATCCGTGAGATCCCGCTGGATTCGCTGATACTGCTGGCGAAGACGTACGACTGCAGTCTTGACTATCTGGCAGGTGTTTCAGACCGGCCGCGAAAATATGGAAGGTGATGCAGATGGCAATTCCTCTTTATCTGACAACGATTGAACAGGATATTTTTGATACATTCCGGTATCTGCCGCATGCCGTTGCGGTTGGTGTCGGCTTTGTGACGGTTGCGGCGGCGTGGAAAAATCAGCAGATCCAGAAGAAACGGAAACGGCTGGAGCAGTACCACGCCATTCATGGTGCCCAGCTTCTGCTGTGGTTTCTGGTAGCAGTTTATTTTGCGATGATGCTTTCGATTACACTGCTTTCCAGAGAGCCGGGTTCAAGAACGGGCGTGGATCTGAAACTGTTTGAAACCTGGGGAAGCCAGAGACTGCCGGACCGGTATTTTGTGGAAAATATTCTGCTGTTTCTGCCATTCGGTGCATTGCTGCCGGCGGCAGTGCCGTTTCTTCGGAGATGGTGGTGCTGCGTGTACGCAGCATTTGCCACAAGTATGATGCTGGAAACCGTGCAGCTTTTAACAGAACGCGGTTTCTGCCAGTTAGATGATGTTGTGACGAATACGCTTGGAGCAGCCATCGGGTATCTGGTGTTTGCACTGGTGCGGAAATGTTGGAGAGGGAAGATAGAAGAATAGAAGGAAAACAAGAAGGCTCTGCCCAAATGGACAGAGCTTTTTTCTTCCCTGTTTTTATAGCAAGACCCGAAAATAATGCAAAAAATTCAGCACCGCAGAGCGTGAATTACTGCGTCACAGATTTTCGTCGTACCCCGGTACGCCTTCAAATCTGTTCCTTGCAATTCGCGCTCTGCAGCACTGTCTTTTTTGCATTATTTTCGGGTCTTGCTATAGATGGAAGTGCAGGAGAGTTAATCCACCCGTTCTTTCCCCCAGAAAAACAATGCCACGGTTCCCGGCCCTGTGTGGCTGCCGATGGTGGTTCCGATGTTGTTGATCTCGACTTTTCCGTTCAGATTGGGAAAGCGCTCCTCAACAAGATCCGCAACGGCCCGCGCATCGTCATAGCAGGCGGACTGGGAAATGTAGCATTTGCCGGAGTAGGAGAGGCCGCCCTCGGCGTTTTCTTCCATCTGATCGACGATTTTTTTGATGACTTTTTTCTTCGTACGGATTTTAAACCGCGGAATCAGACGGCCTTCGTTGTCCATGTTGAGCAGCGGGCAGATGCCGAGGAGTCCGCCGATTGCGCCGGAGGCTTTGGAGATGCGGCCGCCGCGCACGTAGAAGGTGAGGTCCGTGGAGAAGAACCAGTGATGGACTTTGAGGCGGTTTTTCATCGCGAAATCGTAAACCTCTTCCAGCGGTTTTCCTTCATCGCGCAGATCGGCAAGGCGGTCCATCAGAAGACCGTAGCCGGAGGAAGCGCCGAGGGAATCCACGATGAGGATTTTCCGTTCCGGGTAGCGCTCTTCAAGGTCGGCTTTGGCGATCATCGCAGAATTCAGGACACCGGAAATGCCGGAGGAGAGGCAGACGTGGAGAATGTCTTTGCCGTCCTGCAGGAATGTTTCAAAATAGGCCTCAAACTCATCGGCATTCACCTGGGATGTTTTCGTGGAAGCACCGGCGGCCATGGCAGCATAGAACTGATCGAACGGCATGGATTTGCCGAGATCGTCCGCGTACTCGGTGTCATTTAATTTGTAATGGAAACAGATGTATGGGATTTCTCTTTTGGAAAAATGTTCTTCGGTAAGATCTGCCGTAGAGCAGCAGCTGATGACATAGGAACTCATAAAATAATCCCTCCTCGTAAAAATGAAAGTAAGAACTCTGGTTTCTGTGCCTATTGTAGCATCCCGAATGGGAAAAGGCAACTGCGGAACGTGATTATATCCGTAATGAAAGGGGAAGCGAAATGGTGTCAAGCCTTGTATTTGCGGTGCGGCCTGTGGTAGAATAGAACTATGAGAATACGAAAATACAAAGGACTAATTGTTAAGCAACTAAAAACATAGAAATATGTATATAAATGTAAATAAGAGTGGACATATGAAATCTCTTATCTATAGCTTAACAATAGGTCTCAAGCCTAAGTGACTGCTACTG
>OLGM01000058.1_pt1 | contig 76796 bp, 57 predicted proteins | sample 1606001 | NCBI WGS metagenome assembly OLGM01 (sample SAMN03283294) | human gut metagenome | biome: human-associated habitat; material: feces | host: Homo sapiens | place: Peru | collected 2012
TTGTTAAGCTATAGATAAGAGATTTCGTATGTCCACTTTTATCTATATTTATAAATATATTTCTATGTTTTTGGTTACCTAACAATTAGTCCTTCGTCGTACAATGTAATTTCATTATACAGCCGAAAAAAGAAAAAACTAGCAAGAATTTGCTAAAAATATAAAAAAAACGCCGAAACCGTTTTTGTGACAGTTTCGGCGTTTGTGGATATTCACGAATTGCTCCGCAATTCTGCAAACATGAGGAATCCGCTGACGCTGCTTCCTCATGTTTGGCGGGTTCCAAATTCGAACGCTTTATCGTGCAAGCACGAACAGCGTTCGAGCTTTGAACCCTGGAAGATCAGATCTTCTCGTGATTCTTAAATTTTTTAATAACCTTCTGAATCCGATCCGCCGGATCCAGCAGTCCGCTGATGGAGGCGTCGTGATTCAGCTTGTCGATGATGAGAGCGATATATTTGCTCAGGTCGCAGCTGATGTAATACTCGCGGGAGAGAAGCTCCGGTGTCTGGTATACGACGTTGGTGGTCAGAACTTTTGTGAAGAGTCCTTCCTCATAAGCCTTGTCGAATTTCTCCAGTCCGCTGGTGAACAGTCCGAAGGTCGAGCACATGTAGATGTTGCGTGCCTCACGATCCTTTAAGAGTTTGGCAACTTCCAGCATACTCTCGCCGGAGGAGATCATATCGTCGATGATGATCATATCCTTACCTTTGACATCAGCACCGAGGAACTCATGGGCAACGATCGGGTTGCGTCCGTCAATGATGGTAGAGTAGTCGCGGCGTTTGTAGAACATACCCATGTCAACACCGAGGTTGTTTGCCATGTAGATAGCACGGCCCATACCGCCCTCATCCGGGCTGATGACCATCAGATGATCCTTGTCGAGCTTCATATCCGGTGCATTGCGCAGGATGTTTTTGATGAACTGGTAAGCCGGCTGGATGGTTTCAAATCCATGCAGCGGAATCGCGTTCTGGACACGCGGGTCGTGAGCGTCGAAGGTGATGATGTTTTCTACGCCCATAGCAGTCAGCTCCTGCAGACCAAGTGCGCAGTCGAGAGACTCTCTTCCAGATCTCTTGTGCTGGCGGCTCTCATACAGGAATGGCATAATGACATTGATTCTGCGGGCTTTTCCACCGATGGCTGCGATGACACGCTTCAGATCCTGGAAGTGGTCGTCCGGAGACATGTGGTTGGTGTAGCCGCACAGAGAATAGGTCAGGCTGTAGTTGCAGACATCGAGCAGAATGTAGATATCGTCACCGCGGACAGATTCGTTGATGATACCCTTTGCCTCGCCTGAACCGAAACGCGGAACCTGAGACTGGATAATGTAGCTGTCACGCTCATATCCTTCATAGGCAGCGACATATTTTTCCGCAAATTCATTGCCGCGTCCTTTTCTCCAGCTGACCAGATAATCGTCGACCTTTTTTCCAAGTGCGGCGCTGCTGTTCAGCGGGATCAGTCCCAGTCTTCCGATTGGCAGTGTGTCAAAATGTCCTTCAGTTCCCTTACTCATGCTTTGGTTCCTCCCAAAAGTTTTTTCTGGATCCGAATATCGTTTCCAAAAAGTTTAATGATGGTGTAGTTACTTGAAATTCGTGAAAAGGTACGTTCCGAGTACGTCTCCATGAAGCGGTCAAGGGGCAGGTTCGTGGAGATGATCGTCGATTTCTTCCGCAGGATGCGTTCGTTGATGCAGAGAAAGAGCTGGGAAGAGACGAAGCTGTTGGTCAGTTCCGTACCTAAATCATCGATGATCAGAAGATCGCAGTCAAAGATATTGGCGTGAGCGTCTTTTGCTTCTTCTGAACTGGAAAAGGTGTAGCGTGCAAACAGGTCAAACAGATCAAATGCAGTAAAATAAATCACACAGAACGACTGCTCGATCAGATCGCGGGCAATACAGTGCGAAAGAAACGTTTTTCCGACACCAGTGTCGCCGTAAAAGAAGAGATTTTCAAACGACGAACCGAAATTGCGGACGAACGCCTGACTTTTTTCGAGCGCGGCAGCAGCGGCCTCGCGGGAAGTGAGCGGTGTTCCGGTACTGGTCAGGCTGTCCGAGTAGTAATCCAGGGAGAACTGGCTGAAATTTTCGGTTTTCAGAAGCTCCTCCACATTGGACTGCCGGTACAGAAGATCGACGGCAGCTTTTTTGAAGCAGGCGCATTTCTGCGTGCCGTTGATGTAGCCGGTGTCGCGGCAGAGCGGGCAGTCATACGTCAGCTCGAGATAGTCTGCCGGGTAGCCGTGCATGGAAAGAAGCGCCGCGCGTTCCTGGGAACGGTCACGGATGACAGCATTCAGGTCGAGATCCATGGAAGCGTCTCCGTTCAGCATCGCTTTTGCTTTCCGGACCGAGAGGGATGCAATCTCGGCGTCGATTTCCGCAAGGCGTGGAATCTTTTCATAAGCAATGCGGATGTGCTCCTGCTGTTCTCTCTGGTGGCGGAGCTGCCGTTCGTTGTACATGCGCATAATCGCATCGTATTGCGGGTTTGTCAGTGCCATAGTTGTTTCGTCCTCCGGGCGTTATTTCAGAAGCTGTTCTTCTAACTTCTGGTAGTCGTATTCTCTCTGATGGAAATTGTTGAAGCGGTTATTCGAAGCAGCAGGAGCGGTTTTTCGTGCCGCATTCTGATCCGATGCGGTTTTCTTCCTTTTCTGGTGCTCCGCATCGCGCTGCTCGACGTCTGCCATGGAGCGGACGCCCTGTTCCTTCCATTTGGAGAGAATGCCTTCCGCGTACTGGAAACTCGGCTGGCCGATCTTGGAAACGGTGCGCTGACAGGCTTCGGTGATAAGATCAATCGTAAAACCGTAGGTATTCAGCCAGCGGTCCATCATCTCGGCTTCTTTTTCCACCGGTGCGCGGCTGCGGATGCCGAATGCTTTCAAAATTGTGTAGTAATGTTTGTTGAATGTCGTGGTCTCCTGTTTGGCAGAGACAACATCGCGGATTCCGCTTTCCTGCCAGGCGAGTCCTACCTTTTTCAGGTAGTGGATGCTGGTGCTTCCCTTCGAAACACAGTATTCCACCAGGTATTCCAGAAGATCCGCGGAAAAATGGAGATCATCATAGAAAAACATGATGCATTCGATTTCCGTCGGCGACAGAAGATGACCGAAATACGTCTGCGCAACGTAAAGAACGTGCTGCAGTTCTTCGCGGCTGCCGGGAGCGTGTTTTTTTTCTGCTGACTGTCCGGAACCGCCGGAGCTGGAAAGATCATCTGCCGGAGAAGAGACAGATGGGGCAGAAACGGCCGGCTGTGGTGATGGAGCCGGGTTTTGTTCCGTCTGCGGGATTTCAACGGATACAGCAGAAACAGCCGGTGCAGCCGCAATCGGACCGGAAATCGAGGATTCCGGTGTTGGAAGGATTCCGCTTTCTTCCTTCCGGACAAGCGGCAGAAAGGCGATTCCGGTCGGAACGCTTTCCCCGGCGGTGTAGGAGAGCGAGAGGAGTCCCTGCTTCTCCCAGTATTTCAGCGCACGGACGATATCGTTTTCCGTGCAGGAAAAAAAATCTGCCATCGATGACAGAGTGGAATCCTGCTGATGGTCTTTGACCAGCTTCAGCAGATAAAGGTACACTTTTACAAATTCTCCGTTGGCTGCGGGCATATATTGTTCCAGAAAAAGATCCGGCACAGCAGTCACACTGGCCAGGCAGTCATTGTTTAATGTCAGCATACTCAAAATTACACCATCCTGTTCTTATCGTGCGGCAGATTTTTACTTTTAGCGATCTGTTTTTTATTATACGTCTTGCCTTCTCATACACAATCAAGTATAACACAGTATTTTCGACAAGTGAATAGGTGTTTTGCGGAAAAAACATTCCGGGAAAAAGGCACGGTGGATGAAAAAGGACTGTGGACAATGTGGATAATGTGGAGAAATCCGTTTTGTGAAATATTATCATCTACCAAAAATGTTGAAAAATGGCGGAAAACAGGGAAGTGTAGGAATTTCTGTTGATATCGTTATGTAAACAAAGTTATACACAGGGAATCCACATTGTGTGGATCGTAAAAATGTGTATAAAATTGTGGACAATGTGGATAACTCTGAAAACAGGCGGAAATACAGGAAAATAGATGTGAATAAAAATGTGCGTAACTATTTGGCGAAAAGACAGATTGTGTGGATTCGGAGCAAAAAAAGACCCTGTGGAAAAAGGAAAACTCCATTTTCCACAGGGAGCAGGTAAAGCGAAAGAATGATTTTATTTTTCGGAAGCAAGAAGCTCCTCACCGATTTTTACAACGTCTCCGGCACCCATGGTGATCAGCATATCGCCCTCGGCAAGATTTTCGTTCAGATAGTTTTCGATTTCCGCAAAGGATGGGAAATATTCGCAGGCAGTGCCGAGTTTTACAATGCGCTCCTGGATATCTTTGGAGGAGATGCCGAGCGTATCGGTTTCTCTGGCTGCGTAAATATCGGCGAGAACCACATGGTCTGCCAGGGAAAGAGCGGCGGCGAAATCATCGAGCAGCGCTTTCGTTCTGGTGTGGGTATGCGGCTGGAAGACGCACCACAGGGTTTTGTGTGCACAGTTTCCGGCAGCTTCCATCGTTGCACGGATTTCGGTTGGATGATGCGCGTAATCGTCGATCACCTTTGCTCCGTGGCAGGTGCCCTTGTACTGGAAACGGCGGTCGGTTCCGCGGAAGGTCGCAAAGCCTTCGTGGATGGCGTCTTCCGGCAGCTGCAGTTCATCGGCCAGTGCGATGGCAGCCAGTGCATTGGAAACATTGTGGAGTCCCGGAACCATCAGCGTGTAGTGGCCGCGCAGTTCGCCGCGGCAGATGCAGTCGAAGGACGGGTGATCCAGCTCATCGTAAGTAATGTTGGCAGCGGTATAGTCAGCGGCAGCCTGGTTTTCCAGTGCGTAGGTGACAACTTTACAGCCAAGACCTTCGGTCACGTAATCGTATTTCGGTGTATCGGCATTGATGATCAGCATGCCGTCGGCCGGGAGCAGACGGGCAAACTCGCGGAAAGAGTGGCGGATGTCGTCGATATCCTTGAAGAAGTCGAGATGGTCCGCATCCATGTTGAGGATGATGCCGATTTTCGGGAAGAAGCTTAAGAAACTGTTGGTGTACTCACATGCCTCGGTCAGGAAAGTTTCGGAGTGGCCGACACGGATATTTCCGCCGATGGACGGAAGAATACCGCCGACAGAAATGGTCGGATCACAGTCGGCTGCCATCAGAATGTGGGAGAGCATGGAGGTTGTCGTTGTCTTTCCGTGGGTACCGGAAACGGCGATCGGTGTATCGTAGTTGCGCATGATCTGTCCGAGCAGCTCGGCACGGGTCAGCATCGGAATGCCGGCAGCTTTGGCAGCGGCAAACTCCGGGTTGTCCGGGTGGATCGCTGCAGTATAAACGACAAGGTCGATGCCAGGAATGATATTTTCCGCCTTCTGGCCGTAGAAAACCTGTGCGCCAAGAGAAGCCAGGTGGCGGGTCAGGTCACTTTCCTTTGCATCGGAACCGGAAATCGTAAAATTTTCTTTTAAAAGAATCTCAGCAAGGCCGCTCATGCTGATGCCGCCGATGCCGATAAAATGTATATGGATTGGTTTACTGAAATCTACTTCGTACATAGTATCTCCTTCAATGTGTCTTTTCGCTGAATTGGGGAATTTTTCTCAACTAATCATAGGAAGGAACAGAGTAACATTCAAAGCCGTTTCCCCGGAATCCGGCCGGAACTGTTCTGGCTAATAGTATACACGTATTTGCCGGAAAAGTAAAAGAAAAAAAGCACAGGAAAACGAAAATGAAATAAAAAATAATAGATAAGTAGTGTAAACGAAACTATATGCAAAAAAATATGTTGCAAAGCGAAAACGACGGAGTGTGACGAAAACTGGTAAAAATTTATGAATGAGATGTCGAAAATTGTAGAAAATCATGATTTGATTTTTGACACAAAAAAAATGCATAGTCAAAAGTGATAAAATATAAGAAAAAAATAAAGAAAAATTATAAAAATCGTTCACAAGGGGAAAGAAGTGTGATATAATTTTAGATGTAGTTATCAAAGAAGTGCGTGGATATGAAAAGCCAGGACCGACAGGGGATCATTTCTGAAGGCAGACAGGAAGTATACCGTACATTCTTACAGTTACTGCAAATCTTTAGATACGACAAGAGGTGATTGCATGATTAAGAAAGAGATGATAGCAATGCTGCTGGCAGGCGGCCAGGGAAGCCGTCTCGGTGTGCTCACGGAGAAAGTGGCGAAACCGGCAGTAGCATTTGGCGGAAAGTATCGAATCATCGACTTCCCGCTCAGTAATTGTATCAATTCAGGAATTGATACGGTAGGCGTACTGACCCAGTATCAGCCGCTGCGGCTGAATACCCATATCGGAATCGGTATTCCGTGGGATCTCGATAAAAACGAAGGCGGCGTAACCGTTCTGCCGCCATACGAAAAAAGTACAAACAGCGAATGGTATACAGGAACGGCAAATGCAATTTACCAGAACATGGCTTATATGGAAACATACAACCCAGAATATGTTCTGATTCTTTCCGGTGACCACATTTACAAGATGGATTACGAAGTAATGCTGGATTACCACAAAGCAAACCACGCGGACGTAACCATCGCATGTATGCCGGTCCCGATCGAAGAAGCAAGCCGTTTCGGCGTCATGATCACAGACGGAAACGGAAGAATTACCGAATTTGAAGAAAAACCGGAGCACCCGAGAAGCAACCTCGCTTCCATGGGTATCTATATTTTCAGTTGGAAAGCATTAAAGGAATCTCTGACTGCCCTGAAGGATCAGCCGAGCTGTGACTTCGGAAAACACATTCTGCCGTACTGCCGCGACAACGGAAAACGTCTGTTTGCGTACGAGTTCAACGGCTACTGGAAAGATGTCGGAACGCTTGGCTCCTACTGGGAAGCAAACATGGAGCTGATCGATATTATTCCGGAGTTCAATCTCTATGAAGAATTCTGGAAAATCTATACCAGAGGTGATATCATCCGTCCGCAGTATGTGGCGCAGGATGCTGTCATTGACCGCTGTATTATCGGCGAGGGTGCTGAGATTTACGGCGAGGTACATAATTCCGTCATCGGCGCGGATGTGCGCATTGAAAAGGGCGTTGTCGTAAGAGATTCTATTATTATGCGCCACAGCAGAATCGATGAAGGAACCCAGATCAACAAGGCGATTATTGCAGAAAGCGTACATGTCGGCAAAAACGTCGTGATGGGCGTTGGCGAGGAAGCGCCGAATGTATTAAAACCGAATATTTACGGATTCGGACTCGTGACCGTTGGAGAAAAAGCAGTCATTCCGGATGGCGTAACCATTGGAAAGAATGTCTGCATTTCCGGCGAAACTACCATCGAGGATTACCCGGATGGCACACTTCCGTCCGGCGGAGCAATTGTAGAAAAGGACGGTGAGTAATATGAGAGCATTGGGAATTATTCTTGCAGGCGGTAACAACAACAAAATGAGAGAACTGTCCAACAAAAGAGCCGTTGCAGCTATGCCGGTCGCAGGCAGTTTCCGGAGCATCGACTTCGCTCTGTCCAGCATGGCAAACTCTCATATTCAGAAAGTGGCTGTCCTGACACAGTACAACGCCAGATCCTTAAATGAGCACTTAAGCTCCTCCAAATGGTGGGATTTCGGAAGAAAACACGGCGGTCTGTTCGTATTTTCACCAACCGTTACAACAGATAACAGCTGGTGGTACCGCGGAACCGCAGACGCGATCAGCCAGAACCTGACATGGCTGAAAAACAGCCATGAGCCATACGTAGTCATCGCTTCCGGTGACGGCGTATACAAACTTGATTTCAACAAGGTGCTGGAGTACCATATCGCAAAACGTGCCGACGTTACCGTGGTATGCACCGAGTCCAGAGAAGCAGATACCAGCCGTTTCGGTGTCCTGAAAATGAATGAGGACTGCCGCATCGAGGAATTTGAGGAGAAACCGATGGTTTCCAGCTCCAACGTGATCTCCACCGGTATCTATGTCATCCGCCGCCGCCAGCTGATCGAAATGATCGAGCGCAGCGCACAGGAAGACCGCTACGACTTTGTAAAAGATATTCTGATCCGCTACAAGAACCTGAAACGGATCTATGGATACAAGATCAACACCTACTGGAGCAACATTGCTACCGTAGATTCCTATTACAGAACCAACATGGATTTCCTGAAACCGGAGGTAAGAGATTACTTCTTCGGTCAGTATCCTGGCATCTACTCCAAAATTGACGACCTTCCACCGGCAAAATACAACCCGGGCTGCGTAGTGAAAAATTCCCTCGTATCCAGCGGCTGTATCATCAACGGACAGGTTGAGAACTCTGTTCTGTTCAAGAAAGTATATGTAGGAAACAACTGTGTGATTAAAAACTCCATCATCTTAAACGATGTCTATCTTGGAGACAACACTCACATTGAGAACTGTATTGTGGAAAGCAGGGACACCATCCGTGCAAACTCCTATCATTGTGGTGAGGACGGCATCAAGATTGTTGTCGAGAAAAACGAAAGATACGCCATCTGATTATGAGGTGAAAGGGGCATAAAAATTTATGAACATTACAGACGTTAGAGTACGCAAGGTTACAAAAGAAGGAAAAATGAAGGCGGTTGTGTCCATCACAATCGATGACGAGTTTGTCGTACATGATATTAAAGTAATCGAAGGAGAGAAAGGACTGTTTATTGCGATGCCGAGCCGTAAGGCTACGGACGGGGAGTACCGCGATATCGCACATCCGATCAACTCCGGAACCAGGGAAAAAATTCAGACTATTATCCTGAAACAGTACGAACAGGCGATGGCAGAAGCAGAGGAAGCTGCTGCGGAAGCCTGAATAAAAAGGAAGAAAGAATGCCCCCGGGCGGAAAACGGAAGTGGTTACGTTTTCCGCCCGGGGGCGTTTTTACGTCAGCAAAAAAGAAAGATGACGATATACAAAAGTATATCGCCATCTTTTTATGAGGGGGGAGATAGTGAGTGGTTTATCAACTATCCAAGGTTTATTATAAAAGGAATATGTGAGCAAAGTGTGTCCAAATTCTAAAAGAAATGGAAAAAATATAAAGAAAAGAAGAAAAATTGCGGGAAGAGGTATGGACAGAAGCAAGAAGAGAGCGTAAAGTGAGAGAAAAATGTACCTTCGGAGTCTTTTTGTGCCTGTCTTTGTGTGAACTGAAAAATTCCGGGAGTACATCATAAAAAGAGGAGGAAACAGGATGAGACAGAAGAGAATCAGAGATTACGGATATCGGATTGGCCATCGTGAAAGCGGGCCGCGAAACAAAATTACGGATGTACCGGGGGTGCGGGTAGGCCATGCGACGGTGGAAGACGGAAATCAGCATACCGGTGTGACGGTGATTGTACCGGGAGAGGGGAATCCGTTTCTGAAGAAATACCTGGCGTCTGCTTACGTGCATAACGGTTTCGGAAAAACATGCGGTCTTGTACAGATACAGGAACTCGGAACTCTCGAAACGCCCATTGCCCTGACCAATACACTGAATGTCGGAAAAGTGGCGGATGCCATGATTTCATGGATGATACAGCAGACCAAAAAAGAAGGGGAAGATGTTTTCTCCATCAATCCGGTTGTCGGAGAATGCAACGACTCGAGGATCAATGAGATTGGGAACCGGGCAGTGGGGGAAAAAGAGCTGTATCAGGCACTGGAGCAGGCGGATACAGACTTTGCGGAAGGAGCTGTCGGTGCCGGAACAGGAACGATCTGTTATGGGCTGAAAGGGGGAATCGGATCGTCATCCCGCACGCTGATACTCGATGGGAAAACATATACCATCGGTGTACTGGTACAGTCGAATTTCGGGGCAACCAGAGATTTGAAAATCAGTGGAAAACCGGCAGGGGAGAGGATCCTGGAACAGATCCGGAAAGAAGAATGCGGAAGCAGCGCCGAAGACCGTGGATCCATTATGACGGTTCTGGCGACGGATCTTCCGGTATCGGAGCGGCAGCTGTACCGGATCATCCGCCGCTGCGGAGTCGGAATCGCCAGAACGGGAGCCTATACCGGCCACGGAAGCGGTGAAATCATGATCGGATTTACAACGGCAAACCGCGTGGATACAAAGAGTACATGTGAAGTGGAAGCGTGCGCCCGGATAAAAGAAGAAAAAATCAACGAGGCATTTGAAGCTGCGGCAGAGGCTACGGAAGAAGCAATCCTGAACTCTATGGTAACCGCAAAGGAAAAAAGAGGCCTGGACGGAGCCAGATACCGCAGCCTTGCCGAGTTTCTGGAAAAACCGGGATTTCTGGAATAAATCATTTTTCCAGAACCATACGCCCCAGCTCAGAGATTTCGCATCCGCCCTTTGTGCGGTGCACGATGAGATAACCGGCGGAAGAAAGCTCTCCGAGCACGGTGCGCAGAGCCGCTTCGGATACAAAGGTTTCTCCGTCGGCCAGTCCGTTTTTGATGGCCAGGCGGCCTGCTTTCGGATGCGTCGATACAAAAGAAAGAACCTGATATTGAAGATCGGTGAGGGAAACATCAGCCATCTGGCGGGAGCGGAGGTACGTCGGCAGGTCGGAAAGCTGCAGCTTATGACTGTTGTACCGGGTAAACAGGCTGCAGGACAGATTGTACAGCTCATGAATATTTCCGGGGTACGCATACTCCTTCAAAAAGCGCAGAAGCCCTTCCGAAAAGATCCGGTCGCAGGTCATATCGGTGTTGTGGAAAAACTGAAGCAGAAAGTAATTGAGAAGATCGGGAATATCCTCCCTGCGTCTGCGGAGCGGGACTGTCTGAAGCTCTGAAGCACTTAAAAGGTGAAAAAGTTCCCGCAGGAAGGTTCCTTTTTCTACTTTTTTGTAAAGGTTATCATCCGCAATAGCAATGATCCGCACATCGAAACGGCGGGTTTCCGGTGCGGAAAAGAAGTTACCATGAACATTGGTAAGAACATTGACCAGCAGATCCTGAATGGCAAGCGGAAAACGGTCCACCTGGGAAAGAACGAGTGTGCCATGGTTGGTTTCGGCAAGAAGCCGGAGCAGGGAGGCTTCGGTCAGATCATTTCCGGGAGAATGAAGAACGGAAAACGGATAATGGTGGCGGCGCGAAAAATTGTGGATCGCACGTGCGAGCGTCCGGCGCTGTGTACCGCTTTCCCCCTGGATCAGAATCGGAAAATCAAAAAGTGCAAGATGTCTGGCCTGCGTCATCAGATTCTGGACGGAATCTGCGTGGGAAAGGGAAAGAGAAAATGTACGGGAGGAAGCAAAAAAAGTGCTTTCTTCCGTTTTTTCTTCTTCGGCTGACGGTGCCTCTGTGGATCTGCCCCCGGGAAGAAATGCAAGGAAAACAGGCTCTGTATCCGGAAACACCATAGAAAGAACGCTTAACGTAATCTGTGTCTTCTGATCCGAAAGGAGAATGGTCCAGTCGCCGTTGCGGTCGAAAGCAGTATCTGCGTAGGCAGATGGAAGACATTCCGAAAAAGGCTGTCCTTCAAAATTGGAGGAGGGAAGAGAGAAGGCATGTGCAAATTTAGCGTTCATAAACTGAATGCGGCCATCCGCGCCAAACAGACAGACGCCAACGGGAAGAGAGAACAGGATCACCTGCATGAGCTGTTCGGTCTGCACATAATTGGTATAGTAGGTTTCTGAGGTCTTGACGGTGTGAAGAATCTGATTGACGTAATTGCGCGATACACGGTTTACGGTCTGCAGAGGAATGTTGAAATATTCGCAGAGCTGTAAAATGGTAGAAATATCGATGATACGGTTGCCGATATCCAGCACATTCGGAATGCGGGAAGGAACGAGCTGCGGCTCGCCGGCGGTAATGGCAAACTGAATGTCAGACTCGGTGTCCTTGCATCCGGGATAAAACGGAACAAAGTCATATTGTGTGATGCCGCATTCCTCAAGCTGGGAAATGATAGCGAGAGTGGAGGATTTATCGTCGTTTACCAGATAGACACGTTCGTGCGGCGGAATCTGAATGATTTTATCCAGGAACATATGGTTGAAAACGCGGTCGCATGGGAGCTGCAGAATGGAGGAGTCGATGGTAAGCGGAAAGGTTTCCATGGCGCGGACGGTTGGAAAAAGGACGCACTGGTATCCCCGGAAGAGAGAGGGGTCTGTGGCCTGTTCTCTTAAAAGGGTATTGAAGGTAAGATATTCACCGAGAACGGAGTGAAGATAAGACTGAAATTCGGAAAGCATTCGCTTCCGGGAAGAAATGATTAATACGTTGCCAAGCTTTTGTGTTCTGTTCATAAAGGATCCTCTTTTCCTGCTAAAAAGTGGTAATGGGTTAAAAATTAGGATAATTATACCATTTTTGACGAAAATAAACAACCTAAATGCAAAAATACAAAAAAGAAAAGAAAAAAACAGGAAGAATGCTTTGACATAGTGACGCATTACATCTATAATACCGATTAAGCAAAGGGGCTGTAAAATAAAGGTAAGGCATCTTTGCTCTTTTTTATATCTCATGGTTCTGTTATCTGTGAAAAGAAAGAACAAAGAAAACAGCAACACTTGCAGAAAAGGAGGAGACAACAATGAAAAAAAGACATGTAATGCGTGCTCTGGTTGCAGCAGCAACGGCACTGGCGCTGACAGCATGTGGATCGACTGGTTCTTCTGACACAAGTAAGAGCACATCGACAGCAGCTACATCAACAGCATCCGCTGCATCGACCTCATCCGGTTCGGAAGCAGATACGGAGAATACCATCACGATTCCGGCAGGCGAGTCGGTATCCCAGGATTCTGATGTTACGGCAATGGTAGCTGTGGATTTTACCACCATGGATCCGATGGATACTTCCGATACACTTTCCGGCGGTGTACAGCGAATGATGATGGATGGCCTGTTTGGATTTGATGAGAATATGCAGATCATTCCGATGCTGGCAACCAGCTACGAAGCAAACGATGAAGCAACCGAGTATACGATTCATCTTCGTGAGGGCGTAAGCTTTACCGATGGAACTCCGTGGAATGCAGATGCCCTGATTGCAAACGTAAACAAATGGGCAGACAAGAGCCTTGGACTGAAACGTACTACATTCCTCTGTAATGTTCTGGATCATGCAGAGAAGGTAGATGACTATACCGTTACAATTTATTTATCACAGTCATTCGGTGCTTTCATCAGCAACCTGGCACATCCGGCTACGCTGATCATGAGCCCGAAACAGATTGAAGCAGGAGAAGATGCCTGTGCACAGGCACCGGTAGGAACCGGCCAGTACAAATTTGTTGAGTGGGTTGCCGGTGACCATATGAAAGTAGAACTGAACAAAGACTGGTGGGGATATGACGCAGACGTCTGCGGCGGAACTGCTCTGGCAGATGCAGATGCAGGATTTAAGAGCATCACATTCAAACCGGTTGCAGAAAGTGCTACCCGTGTATCTGCAATTCAGGCAGGTGACGCACAGATTATGTGGTCTGTACCGACCGAAAGCGTTGACACCTTAAAAGGTGACAGCAACGTATCCGTTGGAATGGGCGACAGCATCACCGTATGGTACTTCTTCATGAATACACAGAAAGCACCGTTCAACGATGTTAAGGTTCGTGAGGCAATGGCTTATGCAATCAACAAAGAGGCATATATCCAGGTAGTTATGAACGGTTACGGTTCTGTGGCAACTTCTATGGTAGGAGAAGCAGTACAGCACTACAAAGGAAATGATCCGTATTCCTACGATCCGGAAAAAGCAAAAGAGCTGTTAAAGGAAGCAGGATATCCGGATGGATTTACCACAACACTGATGTATACCAACACGACAGCAAACCAGAAAAAAGCAGAGTTCTACAAACAGCAGCTTGCAGAGGTTGGCATTGATCTGGAACTGAACGGAATGGAAAGTGCCGTTCTGAATGAAAAGGTTCAGGGAGCTGACTGTGCAGGAGCCGATGCCGAGGTTGACTGCTACTTAAGCGGATGGTCTACATCCACCGGTGATGCCGATTGGGGACTTCGTCCGATGCTGGCAACCGAGTCTGAGCCGCCGATGAGCTACAACATCAGCTACTATGAGAACGAAAAAGTAGATCAGCTTCTCAAAGATGGTCTTGCAACTGCAGATGAAGACAAACGTGGTGAGATTTATGCAGAAGTACAGGATATTGTATGGCAGGATCTTCCGCTGCTCTGCATCGCAAACGATAAAAACATCTGGGCAACCAGCAACAACATTACCGGAGTATATCTGTTAGGTGATGGAAGCATCGGCATGAGAAATGCCAGAATGGCAGCCGAATAACGGCAGACTGAAACAAGGATATGAAAAGACCCCGGCGTCCTTCCGTCAAAAGAGGGCGCCGGTTTCTTACAAACAGGAAAGCAGGCAGTGATCCGTGGGATTGTACCTGTAGGATAAGCATGAAAGTAGGAGATACAATATGCCAAAATATATACTGAAGCGTATTGTGGGTACGATCCCCACACTGATTATTGTTATTACATTTGTATTTTTCTTTGTCCGCCTGATTCCGGGAGATCCGGCGAGACTCGTTGCAGGAGAGCAGGCAACACAGGATGATGTAGAGGCAGTAAGAGAAGAGCTTGGCCTCAATAAATCCATTCCGACACAGTATGTTACCTACGTGACGGGACTTTTGAAAGGAAATCTCGGAACCTCCCTTCGTACAAAGCAGCCGGTTACAAAAGAAGTTGCGGGAAGATTCGGAAATACCGTTCGTCTGGCATTTGTCACATTGCTGTGGAGCTCGGTTGTGGGTGTACTCTTTGGCGTATGGTCCGGAACACACCGGGGAAAATGGCAGGATTATACCGGAATGACGATTGCGGTCTCGGGTATTTCCCTCCCCTCGTTCTGGATCGGCTTTCTGATGATTATGCTGTTTGCGGTAAAACTCCGAATTCTGCCGACAACAAGCGGAACGAGCCTGAAAAGTCTGATTATGCCGTCCATCACACTCGGCGTCGGAATTGCAGCCGTGATTGCACGATTTACAAGATCCTCCATTATTGAGGTGTTAAAAGAAGATTACGTCAGAACAGCAAGAGCAAAAGGAATCAAAGAAAAGGTTGTGATCTGGAAGCATGCGTTCCGCAACTCCATGATTTCCGTCGTGACGGTTGTGGGTCTGCAGTTCGGCTTTCTGCTGGGTGGCTCTGTTGTCACAGAAACGGTATTTGCCTATCCTGGCCTTGGATCCCTTCTGATTGAATCGGTCAATTACAGAGATTATCCGGCAATCCAGTCCCTGATTCTGATCTTTTCGCTGCAGTTTATCGTCATCAACCTGATTGTCGATATCCTCTATGCGGTTCTGAATCCGGAAATTAAACTTCAGTAGGAGATGAGTGGAATGAAAGAAAAGAAAAAAGTACAGACCGAGAGCCAGGAGAAAATTAAAACTCCGTTTTCTGAGATGGTTCGAAAATTTAAAAAACAGAAAAATGCAGTAGTTGCGCTTTGTTTTATCATTTTCCTCATTTTCCTTGCGTTTTTCGGAAGCAAAATTGTGCCGTACGGAATCAATGAGTATGATTACAATGCGATTCTTCAGGGACCAAGTATGAAGCACCTGTTTGGAACGGACGAGTTTGGACGGGATCTGTTTTCCCGTATCGTCTGTGGAACCCGGATTTCACTTGCGGTCGGATTCGGCGCTGTTACGGTCGGTGCGGTCTGTGGTACCATCCTCGGACTTCTGGCCGGATATTACGGCGGATGGATTGATTCTATTATTATGAGAATCTGCGATGTCCTGTTCGCTTTTCCGGGACTGATCCTTGCAATTGCCATTGTGGCAATTCTCGGAAGCGGCATGGCCAACGTCGTGATTGCGGTCGCTGTCTTTTCTACACCGACCTTTGCACGGCTTGTCCGAAGCAAAACGCTGAGCCTGAAAAATTCCGTCTTTGTCCTGGCGGCACGGAACATCGGTGTTTCCGATGCAAGAATTCTGTTTCACCATATTCTGCCGGGAGCCATCCCGGACATCATTGTACAGTATTCCATGTCATTTGGATCTTCCATTCTGACAGCATCGAGCCTTTCCTTCCTGGGAATGGGCGCACAGCCGCCGACACCGGAATGGGGACTGCTTCTTTCCAACGGAAGAAACTATATGGCAAGTGCAATGTATGTGACGATTTTCCCGGGTCTTGCGATTTTCCTTACCGTACTGAGCTTTAACCTGTTAGGCGACGGACTTCGCGATGCACTCGATCCGAAACTTTCCGATTGATAAGGAGGAGCAGAAGTGGCTACTGATAACGTACTTGAGATAAAAAATTTACATACGTATTTCTATACCGATGGCGGCGTGATCAAAGCAGTAGACGGTGTCGATGTGGAGCTTCGACGCGGCGCAACGCTTGGTATCGTAGGCGAGTCGGGAAGTGGAAAGAGCGTGACATCCCTCTCTGTGATGGGATTACTGACCGGAACGAAAGGAAAAATTGCTGACGGCGAAATCCTGCTGGATGGCGATGATATTGTAAAGCTGACGAAGGAACAGCAGAGAAAGCTGCGCGGAAGCAAAATTTCCATGATTTTCCAGGAACCGATGACCAGTCTGAATCCGGTCATGAAGATCGGGGATCAGGTGGCAGAATGCGTTCTGCAGCATGAAAAAATATCAAAAAAAGAGGCACTGAAAAAGGCAGAAGATATGCTCCGGAAAACGGGCGTTCCGCGCGTGGAGCATATGATGAAGGAGTATCCGTTCCAGCTTTCCGGCGGCCAGAGACAGAGGGTCATGATTGCCATGGCACTTGTATGTAAGCCGGAAATCCTGATCGCGGATGAGCCGACGACCGCACTGGATGTAACGATTCAGGCACAGATTCTGGATCTGATGAACCAGCTGAAAAAAGAGACGGGTACATCCATCCTGTTTATTACACATGATCTTGGCGTTGTCGCAGAGGTCTGCGATGATGTTGCCGTTATGTACTGTGGCCGCGTGGTAGAGCGGGGAGATGTAAAAACAATTTTCGCCAATCCGTCCCACCCGTATACGAAAGGACTGCTGGGATCGATTCCGAGACTGGGAGATGCCGGAAAAGAACTGAATTCGATTCCGGGAAACGTTCCGAACCCGAAATATATGCCGAAAGGCTGCAAATTTGCGCCGCGATGTCCATACGCTTCGGAAAAATGCCGCGAGGCAGAACCGGGATTTTTCCAGATCGGGGAAGGCCATATCAGCAGATGCTGGCTCTGCGAAAGCGGACAGCTCAAAACAGACCACGTAGAGAAGGCAGGTGACTAGGATGTCGGATACATTACTTAGAGTAGAGGATTTGAAAATTTATTATCCGGTTGCCGGAAGCGGATTTGGAAAAAAGGAATTCGTCAAAGCGGTAGACGGAGTTACCTTTGAGGTAAAAAAAGGCGAGGTGTTCGGAATTGTAGGCGAGTCCGGCTGCGGGAAATCCACACTGGGAAGAGGCGTCTGCAAACTGGAAAATCTGACATCGGGTCATGTGTATCTGGATGGCGAAGATATTACAGAATACAATGACCGGAGAATGCGTTCCGTCCGGAAAAAGGTACAGATGGTTTTTCAGGATCCGTATGCGTCCCTGAATCCACGGATGTCTGTTTTTGACATCATTGCAGAGCCGCTGCTGGTGCATCATCTGTATCAGGATAAAGCGGATCTGGAAAAGAAAGTGCTGGATCTTTTGCACAGGGTAGGACTGGATGACTACCATGCAAACCGTTATCCACATGAATTTTCCGGCGGTCAGCGTCAGAGAATTGGAATTGCCCGCGCACTTGCGGTAGAACCGTCTCTGATCATCGCAGACGAACCGGTTTCGGCACTGGATGTGTCCATTCAGGCGCAGGTCCTGAATCTTTTAAATGAACTGAAGCATGATCTGGATCTGACCTACATTTTTGTGGCACATGACCTGAGCGTTGTGGAATACATCAGTGACCGTGTCGGCGTTATGTATCTCGGTAATTTCGTGGAAGTCGGAGAAAAAGAGAAAATTTACAGCAATCCGATGCATCCGTATACGCAGGCACTGCTTTCCGCAGTTCCGGTTCCGGATCCGACGGCAAAAAGAGAAAGAATTCTGCTGGAGGGAAGTATCCCGTCCGCCCACAAGCCGCCGACAGGCTGCAAATTCCATACCAGATGTCCAAAATGCATGGAATGCTGCAAAACACAGGCGCCGGAGCGGTATGAAGTGGATGACGGACATTATGTATATTGTCATCTTTATGATAAAGAAAGAAGGGAACAGCAGAAATGAAGCTTTTTATCAGTGCAGACATCGAGGGCTGTGCCGGAGTGGCACTGACCGATGAAACACATAAGAAGGAAAGCGTGTACCAGAGATTCGCAGAGGAGATGACCGAAGAGGTCGTTGCGGCATGCGAAGCGGCACATGAAGCGGGTGCGGATGAGATCGTTGTAAAGGACGGTCATGGAGATGCATCCAACATTGATCCGCTGAAAATGCCGGAGTATGTCACCTTGATCCGGGGAAAGAGCGGTCATCCGTACAATATGATGTATGGCATCGACGACAGCTATGACGGCGTACTGTATCTTGGCTACCATGCACCGGCAGGAGATCCGAATTTTTCGATCAGCCACACATCGACAGGAAACAGCCTGTACATCCACCTGAATGGAAAAGTGATGAGTGAGTGCATGCTGAACAGCTACACGGCAGCATCACATCACGTACCGGTGCTGTTTCTTTCCGGAGATGAAGAGATCTGCCGGCAGGCGAAAGAACTGATTCCGGGCATTACGACAGTGGAAACGAAACATGGTGTCGGTGCGGCAACGTGGTGCAAAGCGAAAGAAAAAGTGATTTCCGAAATCCGCGAAGGGGTAAAAAAGGCAGTTACCGGACAGAAAAAAGAGTGCCAGGTGGCTCTCCCGGAGCACTTTACGTATGAGGTAACCTACAAAGACTGGAAAAAAGCGTACACGATGTCGTTTTATCCGGGAATGCAGAAGGTAGATACCTTCACAAATAAGCTGGAGACAGACCGCTGGATGGATATTGTCACAGCACATTGCTTTGTTGTATATTAAGAATATAAATCTGATAGAAACCCAAAGAAAAGAGGATAAAATAATGGATATAGAAATGTTTGGCAAGCTTTCCGATGCATTTGGACCAAGTGGATTTGAGGAGGATGTCATCCGTACCATTGCAGATTACTGCAAAGAATTTGATGTGGAAAATGACGCAATGAATAACCTGTATGTGCGGATGCCGGGAACAGAGCAGGATTCCCGTCCGGTCATCCAGCTGGATGCCCATCTGGACGCATGCGGTTTTATGGTACAGAATATCCAGGACAACGGATGCCTCGGCATTATCATGCTTGGCGGCTTCCATCTGACCAGCCTTCCGGCACATGCGGTATGGATCCGCACCAGATCCGGAAAGATGGTACATGGTATTATCTGCGCGAAACCGGTTCATTTCATGACAACAGCAGAACGCAACAGCCAGACTCTGGAAATTGAAAAAATGTATGTGGATGTCGGAGCAACCAGCCGCGAGGAGGTTGAAAATGTTTTCGGAATCCATATCGGCGATCCGATGATGCCGGATGTGACCTTTGAATACGATGCAGAGCATGAAATCTGCTTCGGAAAAGCATTTGACAACCGTGCCGGCTGCGCGTGCATCGTAGATACGATGAAACAGCTGGAAAAGGAGCAGGCTTCTCTTGCGGTTAATGTTGTCGGCGCCTTTGCAGCGCAGGAGGAGGTCGGAACCCGCGGTGCAGTGGTAACGAGTCAGATCGTAAAACCGGACCTTGCCATTGTATTTGAGGGATCTCCTTCCGATGACTTTTTCATCAGCGCAGGACAGGCACAGGGATGCATGAAAAAGGGTGTTCAGATCCGTATTCTGGACAACAGCTATATTTCCAATACGCAGTTTATTTCACTGGCTGAGGAAGTGGCAGCAAAATGCGGTATCAAATACCAGGAGAGCGTAAGAAGAGGCGGAAGCACAAACGCAGCAAAAATAAGCGTGACAGGAAAAGCAGTTCCGTGTCTGGTGCTTGGTGTTCCATCCCGCTATGCGCACAGCCATTATAACTTCTGTGCAAGAGAAGATCTTGAAGCGGCAAGTGCGATGGCAGCAAATGTGATCCGGGCATTGGATGAAGAAAAGATTCGTCATATCTGCCATCAGGATGTACTGTAAAAAAATCGGATAACGAAAGAAAAAGAATGCCGGAAGCGGGTTCACAGGAAAGGTGAAGCCGTTTTCGGCATATCTGGTAAAAAAAGGAGAGTTTACAAGTGGAAAAACCGATCATTGGAATCTTGGGAAATACGTATAAAACACAGCCGGGACTTTTTTCGAGTGCGGAGAGAATGTATGTCAACAGTGATTACATCGAAGGTGTTCTGAACAACGGCGGAATTCCGATGGCAATTCCGGCAGTTGCCATGAAAGCGGATCCGGAAGGCATACTTGCCGTGTGCGACGGCATTCTGGTTCCCGGCGGAGAGGACTTAAATCCGTGGTATTATGGGGAAGAGCCAAAACCGCAGATCCAGACCATCCGTCCGGAGATCGACGAGGCATGGTTTGCACTTGGACGGGCAGCAAAAGAGATGGGAATGCCTATGCTTGGCATCTGCAAGGGAATTCAGTTTTTAAATGTCCTGTGCGGCGGTGATCTGTATCAGGATATTTATACACAGAAGGAAACCACAATTTTGCATCTGCAGTCCCTGGAGCGGTCGTATCTGCATCACCATGTGGAAATTAAAGGGGGAACCCATCTGGCAGAAATCCTCGGGGCAGGCACCCATGCGGTAAACTCCATGCATCATCAGGCAGTCCGTACGCCGGGAGAGGACATCCTGGTTTCAGCAACGGCGCCGGATGGTACGATCGAGGCGATTGAAAGCAGCAACGGACAGATTGTGGGCGTACAGTGGCATCCGGAAGGGCTGATTCACACAGCGCCGGAGATGAACCGTCTTTTTGCAGATCTGGTAGAAAGAAGCTGCAGATACAGAGAAAAAAGGTAACGATTTGGAACCATGTAAGAGAAAAGAAAAACCGGGATGGGACTTTTGAACCGTTACGAAAAAATAAGAATGGATAAGGATGCGATTCCGAAAGCAGAGAGCAGGAATCGTTCGGGAGGCAAAAAAGAATGAACAGAACAATAAGAGTATCGGCGGCAGGTGATATTCTGATTATGAAACGGCTTCTGCCGGGATATCAGGATGTTTTGCCGATTCGCGAATTTCTGATGCAGGGAGAGGTTCGGATGGCAAATCTGGAAACAACGATATCGGACGGCAGCTGTTACGCATCGGCGTATTCCGGCGGAACATGGCTGACGGCAGATGCGAAGTGTCTGGAAGATACCCTGCGTTACGGCTTTAATTTTCTTGGGATTTCGAATAATCATACGATGGATTATTCCTACGAAGGACTGGCATCTACGATCAGCGAACTGAAAAAAAAGGACGTGGCGTATGCCGGAGCAGGAAAAAATCTTTATGAAGCATCGCGTCCTGCCATTCTGGACACAACGGCGGGACAGATTGCGGTGATTGATATCTGTTCTACGTTTGAGAATGCAGCCAGGGCGGGAAGCCAGACGGAACGGCAGCCGGGCCGGCCGGGCTTAAATCCGCTGCGTTTTTCGGAAAAATATACCATTACGGAAAAACATGCGCAGGATCTTGCAAAGATAGCAGAGGTGACCGGAATCAACGGACTGCGGGATCTGCACCGGCAGGAGGGATTTATCGCTCCGCTTCCCGAGGGTGTCATGGAATTTGGCGGGAAAATGTTTGAAATCAGCAAGGACGGAACAGAGGGAAGAAGCTCCAGCCCGAATCCGATCGATGTGAAACGCACCGTCGATGCAATCCGGGAAGCGAAGATGACATGTGAGGCAGTCCTGGTTATGGTACATTCACATGAAATCCGTAAGGACAATGACGAAGAAGCGGATTATTTTCTGGAGAAATTTGCACACGCCTGTATCGATGCGGGAGCCAGCGCGGTGATCGGGGGCGGAACGCATCAGCTGAAGGGAATCGAACTGTATCATGACTGTCCGATTTTCTACTGCCTCGGAAATTTTATTTTTGAAAATCAGTATGTACGCCTTCTGCCTGCGGACTACATGGAAAAATATGGTCTGAATATTCACACGGCAGCATCCATCGGAATCGCCAGGCGGCAGGAGCAGTCCTCACATTCCCTCTACGAAATTCCGGAGGTCTATCGGAGTGTGCTGCCGTATTTCGAGATCTGTCAGGGGAAATGCACACATCTGGAGCTTCTGCCGGTCGAGCTTGGTATGGACAGGGAAAACGCAGAAAAAAATATTCCGTACGTGGCAGACGAAAAAACAGCAGAAAAAATTGCAGAATATCTCACCCGCGTGAGCAAGAGATATGGAACAGAATGGGAATACAAGGAAGGAAGGATTGTGCTTCATGCGTAAAAAATGGGAAATAGAAGAGGAATACCGAAACTTTTGCCGGAACAACAAAGAACTTGCGCTGCAGACGCTGCGGGAGCTGACACTGACCCCGACGGAAACGGGAAAAGAGGATCAGAGAATCGCATATTGCATGGAATGGATGAAACAGCAGGGCATGGAGTCGGTTCATACGGATGAGCTTGGAAATGTAATCTGGGAGTATCGGCCGGAACAGGAAAAGAAGGTTCTGTATACGGCGCATCTGGACACCGTGTTTTCGCTGGAGGAGCCGCTGGAGATCAAAGAAGACAGAATGATCTGGCGTTGTCCCGGCATCACGGACGATACCGTGAATGTCGTGATGCTTCTGATGGCGGCAAAATACGTTCATGAGACAGAGCCGGAGCTTCCATGCGGTCTGATTTTTGCAGCGGATTTGGGAGAAGAAGGGCTTGGCAATCTGTGCGGAGTTCGCGCGCTTGTCGACCATTATGAAAAAAATCTGTGCGGAATGGCAGCCTTTGACCTGTATCGGGATAAAATGTATCCCATCTGCATCGGGTCTGTCCGGTATCGGATTTCGGCAAAAACAAAGGGCGGTCATTCTTTCCTGAATTTCGGAAGAAAAAATGCCATTGCAGAGCTTGCGGGCCTGATTGGAGAGCTTTACCGTTTTCAGACGGATGCAGCATCTCATACAACATACAATGTAGGAAAAATAGAGGGAGGAACCTCTGTTAATACGATTGCGCAGGATGCCTCCATGCTGTTTGAATTCCGTTCGGAGGATTACAGGAGCCTGGAAGCCTGCGAAACATATCTGGAGGAGACCATAGCAGCACGCCAGAGTGAGGAGGTACAGTATTCCTGTGAGCTCGTCGGAAAGCGGCCGTGCGCAAGAGAAACCGATCCTGTCCAGATGGCACGTATGACGCGGTGCGCACAGAAAACGCTGAAGGCAGCCGATGGGGAAGAACCGGTATGCTCTGAAGCATCCACAGACTGTAATATCCCATTGTCGCGGCATATTCCGGCTATCTGCGTCGGTTTCTGCCGGGGCGGGGGAGCGCATACCAGAGAAGAATGGCTCGATGCCGCCAGCGTAGAAGATGGCATGTGTGCAGCCGTAGCACTCGTATGCCGGCTTCCGTGGATGTGCTGCGAGAGCAGAGTCGTTGTAAGGGACGGGATAGAGGATCGAAAAGAGAAAGAAGAAATCCGGCAGCTGCTGGAGCTGTGCGATCAGGATTTCGTTCCGCCGCTTTCCCACCGCAACAGTACCTCGCAGACGAACTGGGCCGAGACAGAAGAAAAGACGGATGGAATTGCAGAATATCTGGAAAATATCTGCAGTCAGCATGTGGTGCTGTGGAAGGAAGAGGGAGTCGTGCGGGCCTTTATGACCTGGAAGGATCATTTTAACTGTGAGAATCTGGAAGCATATCCGGATTCCTGCTATCTGACCACCCTCTGCGTCTGGCCGGATTACCGCGGACAGGGAATTTCGGAGGTAATGTATGCAGAAGCAGAAAAGGACATCGCGGCAAAATTTCCGGGAAGCCGGATTACTCTCCGTACCTGGTCCACGAACGGGGCCCAGGAGCATATCCTGGACAAGCTGGGATATAGTCTTGTCCGGCGGCTGAAGGATGACAGGGGAGAAGGAATTGATACGGTTTATTTTGTAAAAAAAGGAAGAAAACGAAAAAAATGACAGATAACATGGTGCTTGCAAATCGCAGTTTATAGTGTCATAATCGGAAACATAAGACAACAAAAGGAGGGCTATAGCTATGCCTTGTACAACCATTTTAGTTGGAAAGAAAGCATCGTATGACGGTTCCACCATGATCGCGCGAAACGACGATTCCGGTGCAGGCCATTATACATCGAAAAAATTTGTAGTGATTCACCCGGAGGAGCAGCCGAGAACCTATAAAACCGAGATTTCTCATCTGACCATTGAGCTTCCGGACAATCCGATGCGGTACACTGCAGTGCCAAACGCAGAAAAAGGCGAGGGTGTCTGGGCGGCAAGCGGCGTGAATGCAGCGCAGGTCGGTATGACTGCGACCGAGACAATCACATCGAATCCGCGTGTGCTGGGTGCTGATCCGCTTGTTGTTTATCAGCCGGCGGAAGACGGAAAAGAAGAGGTTCCGGGCGGAATCGGCGAGGAGGACCTTGTTTATATTGTTCTTCCTTATATTAAAAGCGCCAGAGAGGGTGTCAAAAGACTGGGCAGTCTGCTGGAGCAGTATGGTACATACGAGATGAACGGCATTGCATTTCAGGACCACGATGAGATCTGGTGGCTGGAGACGATCGGCGGCCATCACTGGATGGCAGTGAAAGTGCCGGATGACCATTATGTGGCCATGCCGAACCAGCTTGGCATCGACCATTTTGATCTGGAGGATGCACTCGGCGGGCAGAAGGAATATATGTGCTCAGCAGACTTGAAAGAATTTATTGAAACATATCATCTGGATCTTTCTATGGATGGAAATTTTAATCCGCGCGATGCCTTCGGAAGCCACGATGATTCCGATCACGTTTACAATACACCGCGTGCCTGGTTCATGGAGCGCTATCTGAACCCGCACACGAAAAAATGGGACGGACCGGATGCCGATTACACACCGGTATCTGACGATATTCCGTGGATGATGGTTCCGGAGAAGAAGATCACTGTAGAGGATGTGAAATACGTACTGTCCTCCCACTATCAGGGAACACCGTACGACCCGTATGCCGCATACGGCGATAAATCGTGGAAGGGAGCATACCGCTCCATCGGTGTCAACCGGACCGATTTCCTTTCTGTCATCCAGATGCGCCCGGATCACAAAGGAGACAACGGCATTCTGCAGTGGATTGCATTTGCGTCAAATGCATTCAATGTGCTGGTTCCGTTCTACACCGATGTGACGACAACACCGGAGTATCTTTCCAACACAACGGGAGAGGTTTCCACAGATAACTTCTACTGGGCAAGCCGCATGGTGGCAGCAATGGCAGATGCATCCTATAAGTCTTCTATCTTCCACATTGAGCGGTATCAGGAAAAGGTGATGGCAAAAGGCCATGCACTGATCCATCAGTACGATGCGCTGCTTGCAGGGGAGACAGACGAAACAAAACAGACACAATTGAGAGAAGAAGCAAACAACAAAATCGCTGAAATGCTGAAAAAGGAGACGGGTGCAACACTGCACAAGGTACTCTTTGAACTCAGCAACCAGATGAAAAACGCGTATTCCAGATCGGATGCGTAAGGCTTTTTTGGGGGAAAGAATAAGAGAATGGTTCTGCGCACAGGAAAAATTGCGCGCAGAACCATTTCCTGTCCGGAACCGCCTCGAACAAACAGGGTGTTACAGCTCGCCGGACACCGGTGAACGATACGGTCCTGATAAAAAATCTCAGCGTACTTTGGTGAAAATTGTTGACAACAGGCGGTTCCTGTGCTACAATAAACCAGCGACATGGAAGAAGGTCTTTTTTTTATGCCTGAAATTGCTGAAGTACGAGCAGCAAAAACAGGGCAGAAATGAAGAGACCGCCGCTGATCCGCAAGGATCACAAGCGATAACGCAAATACACAGTGGAGGTGGAAGTCGTGCGCGTAAAAATCACATTGGCATGTACTGAATGCAAACAGCGTAATTACAACATGACAAAAGAGAAAAAGAACCATCCTGAGAGAATGGAGACAAAGAAGTACTGCAGATTCTGCAAAAAGCACACAATGCACAAAGAAACCAAATAATCTTTGGTAAGAGGTGATCCAATGGCAGAAACTGAAAAAAAAGCGTCCAAAAAGAGCTGGTTCAAGGGCTTGAAAGCAGAGTTCAGAAAAATCATCTGGGTTGACAACAAAACGCTGGGCAAGCAGACCGTTGCAGTCGTAGCGATCTCTGCAGTAACCTGCGGGTTAATCACCCTGGTTGACAGCGCTGTAATCGAGTTCGTCAATTTATTGATCAAATAAGGATAAAGGTGTCAGAATGTCAGAAGTAAACTGGTATGTAGTCCACACCTATTCGGGCTATGAAAACAAAGTAAAAGCCAATATTGAGAAAACAATTGAGAACCGTCATCTTGAGGATCAGATTTTGGAAGTACGTGTTCCTATGGAAGAAGTTGTTGAAGTCAAGAACGGAACCAAGAAACAGGTACTCCGGAAATTGTTTCCGGGCTACGTTCTGATCAACATGATCATGAACGACGATACCTGGTATGTTGTCCGCAATACCAGAGGTGTTACGGGCTTCGTAGGACCGGGATCCAAGCCGGTACCGCTTACGGATGAGGAAATGGTGAACCTTGGAATCACCGGTGGTGAGGAAAAGGTTGAGCTTGACCTTGAAGTCGGCGATGCAGTCGTTGTAACAGGCGGCGCATGGAAGGATACAACCGGACTGATTCAGAGTATCAATGATACAAAACAGATGGTTACCATCAATGTTGAGCTGTTCGGCCGCGAAACGCCGGTAGAAATAAGTTTCGCAGAAGTCAAGAAGATGTAAGAAATGCCCCAGGGGCGTTTCGTGGGAGGGAAATTCCCGCAATTACCACATTTATTTAGGAGGTGCCGTAAAATGGCAAAGAAAGTTACAGGATATATCAAATTACAGATTCCTGCTGGTAAAGCAACACCAGCACCACCGGTTGGACCTGCACTTGGACAGCACGGAGTAAACATCGTACAGTTTACCAAAGAGTTCAACGCAAGAACAGCAGATAAGGGAGACCTGATCATCCCTGTAGTTATCACTGTATATGCAGACAGAAGTTTCAGCTTCATAACCAAAACTCCTCCGGCAGCAGTTCTGCTTAAGAAAGCCTGCAACCTGAAATCTGGTTCCGGCGTTCCGAACAAAACGAAAGTTGCTACTATCTCTAAGGACAAAGTTCGTGAGATCGCAGAGATGAAGATGCCAGACCTGAATGCAGCAACTGTTGAGGCAGCTATGAGCATGATCGCAGGTACCGCAAGAAGTATGGGTATCGTTGTAGAGGACTAATTTAGAAGAAGAGTTTACATCTTCTCGTATTGACGTGGGAGGGAGATTCCCGCAACTACCACCAGGAGGTTATTAGACAATGAAACATGGTAAGAAATATTTAGAGGCTGCAAAAGCAGTTGATCGTAGCATTCAGTACGATCCGGCAGATGCTATTTCCACAGTTAAGAAATTAGCTACTGCTAAATTTGACGAGACAATCGAAGTTCACATCAAAACTGGTTGTGACGGACGTCACGCAGACCAGCAGATCCGTGGAGCAGTTGTTCTGCCGCACGGTACCGGAAAACAGGTTCGTGTACTTGTTTTCGCTAAAGGCGCAAAAGCTGATGAGGCTGTTGCAGCAGGTGCAGAGTTCGTTGGAGCTGAGGAGCTGATCCCGAGAATCCAGAACGATGGCTGGTTTGATTACGACGTTGTTGTTGCTACACCGGATATGATGGGTGTTGTTGGTCGTCTGGGCCGTGTACTTGGACCGAAAGGTTTAATGCCAAACCCGAAGGCTGGTACCGTAACTATGGATGTTACCAAAGCCGTTAAAGAGATCAAAGCAGGTAAGATTGAGTATCGTCTTGACAAAACAAACATTATCCACGTGCCAATCGGAAAAGCTTCTTTTACTGAGGAGCAGTTAAGCGACAACTTCCAGACGCTGATCGGTGCAATCAACAAAGCAAAACCGGCTACTCTGAAGGGACAGTACCTGAAGAGCGTTACTCTGGCTCCTACTATGGGACCTGGAGTTAAGGTTAATACTTTGAAGCTTGCATAATAAATGAAATACTGAGAACCCCCGGGGCTGTAATGGCTCCGGGGGTTCTTTGCGTTGGAAAACGGACGCAGGGGAAAGGCGAATTCCGATTCCTTAAGAAAGAGCTTTATTTCAATGGGAAATAATTGAAAAAGATCAAAATAGTGTTAGAACATGAAAATTAAGATCAAGTATTCTGCCGGAAATGTTAGTATAATGCTAAGTAGAGAGCAAACGAAAACAACAGAGCCCGCGTGCGCTTATGGAACGGCGGGGGATGGAAAGGGAGGTTTTTATGCAGTATTTTGAGAAACAGGGAAATGCGCTGATTTTCCGGCAGGATGGGGAGACGGTCCGGGTGGAGCCGTGGCAGAAGGACAGTCTTCGGGTGAGAGGTACGCTCCTTTCGGAGATAGAAGAGGGAAGCATTGCACTGCTTGATCCGGAACCGGTGGAAGCGGAAATTGAGCTGGTGGATGAACTGAAAGCGACGATCAAAAACGGTAAAATCCAGGCGGTTCTCGAGCTTCAGCCGTGGGGACAGAAGCTGCGGATTACGTTCTTGAATCAGAAGGGCGAGGTGCTGCTCTCCGAGATCGCAAACGGCGGAGCGCTCTGCCTGCGCGCACACGATTACCGTGCATTAAAGGGCGGCGCTTATCAGCTGAAAGTATCCTTCGATTCCAACCCGGATGAGAAGATTTACGGTATGGGACAGTATCAGCAGGAGAGAATGAACCTGAAGGGATGCAACCTGGAACTGGCGCACCGCAATTCGCAGGCGAGCATTCCGTTTTATGTATCGAGCCTTGGCTACGGCTTCCTGTGGCACAATGCAGCGGTCGGTGAGGTTCATTTCGGAACGAACACAACGGAATGGCTGGCACGCACCACGAAACAGCTCGACTACTGGGTAACTGCAGGCGATACCCCGGCGGAAATTGAAGAGCACTTTGCAGATGCTATTGGTAAAGTTCCGATGATGCCGGAGTACGGCCTTGGCTTCTGGCAGTGCAAGCTGCGCTACTACAACCAGGAGCAGGTTCTGAACGTGGCGCGCGAGTACAAAAAACGCGGCATTCCGCTGGATGTTTTTGTGATCGACTACTATCACTGGCCAAGATGCGGTGATTACCGTTTTGACGAGGAATACTTCCCGGATCCGAAGGCAATGATCGACGAGCTGCACGAGATGGGCATTGAGACGATGGTTTCCATCTGGCCGCAGATCGACTGGAGAAGTGAAAATTACGAAGAAATGAAACAGCAGGGACTTCTTGTGAAGAGTAATGCAGGTGTTGATGTTCAGATGCTGTTCCATGGAAATAATGTCTTTTTGGATGCAACGAATCCGAGAACGAGAAAGTACGTCTGGGAAAAAGTAAAGAAAAACTATGCAGATCTCGGCATCCGTACGTTCTGGCTGGATGAAGCAGAGCCGGAATTTTCGACGTACGAGTATGAGTGCTACCGCTACGCCGCAGGCCCGGTGGAAGAGATCGGAAATATTTACCCGAGAGAGTATTCCCGCATGTTCTACGAAGGACAAAAAGAGAATGGGCAGGAAGATATTGTCAACCTTGTGCGCTGTGCATGGCTCGGAAGCCAGAAATACGGTGCGCTCGTGTGGTCCGGCGATATTTTCTCAACCTACGAGGATTTCCGCAAACAGATCTGTGCAGGTCTTCATATGGGACTTTGCGGTATTCCGTGGTGGACGACCGATATCGGTGGATTCCACGGCGGTGTGACCGAAGATCCGGACTTCCAGGAGCTGCTTGTGCGCTGGTTCCAGTTTGGTACCTTCTGCCCGGTTATGCGTATTCACGGAAACCGCGGACCGAGAGAAGAGATCATCAACAAGGCAGGCGAAGTGCGTGAGGGAACCGGAGCTGACAACGAGGTATGGAGCTTCGGAGAGAAAAATTATGAAATCCTGACAAAATTCATTGGTGTCCGCGAAAAAATGCGCGATTACACGAGAAGCCTGATGGCAGAAGCACACGAAAAAGGAACACCGGTCATGAGAACGATGTTCTATGAGTTCCCGGAGGATGCAGCGTGCTGGGATATCTCCGATGCTTACATGTTCGGCTCCGACATCCTTGTAGCGCCGATTGTCCGGCCAAAAGCAACGAGCCGTACCGTTTATCTGCCGGCCGGTGCATCCTGGACACTGGCAAATACCGGTGATGTTTATGAGGGCGGAAAAGCCTACGAAATCGACGCCCCGATCGAGACACTGCCGATCTTCCTGCGCGATGGAAAACAGGGATATCTGGTAGGCGAGATCTGATGATAGAAAAAGAATAGAAAACGAAAAAGCATTCCTGCCGGGATAAAACGAAGCAGGAATGCTTTTTGCGCGAATCAGGAATGGAATATGGTCAGATCCTTACGGAAGCGGATGGCCTGCTGCCAGATACAGTTCGTACCACTCTTCGCGTGTCAGGGTAATATCACACGCTGCAATAATCTCTTTCAGACGTTTTTCACTTGCCGTACCGGTGACGAGCTGCATATTCGCCGGATGGCGCAGAATCCACGCCGCTGCAATCGTGGTATCACTGACACCGTATTTTTCGGCCAGCACGCGGATTTTCTGATTCAGGTCCGGGTACTCGTCGCTTCCAAGGAAACATCCCTTCCATGATGGCATCTGGAACGGAGACCATGCCTGAAGCGTAATGTCGTGAAGACGGCAGTAATCCAGCAGGCTTCCATCGTGATCGACAGAACCCGGAGTCTCCATATTGACTTCCATGCCATTTGCAACAAGATTGGAAACCGGAATGCTGAACTGTACCTGATTGGCAACGAGTGGCTGGCGGACATATTTCTGCAGAAGTGCAATCTGCATCGGCTTGTGGTTGGAAACACCGAAATGGCGGACTTTTCCGCTCTCAAACAGAACATCAAAGGCGGCAGCCACCTCTTCCGGTTCTACGAGCGCATCCGGCCGGTGGAGCAGCAAAAGATCGAGGTAATCCGTCTGAAGCCGCTTTAAAATACCATCGACGGATTCCAGGATGTGATCTTTCGACAGATCATAGCAACCCTTGCAGATGCCGCATTTGGACTGGAGAAAAATATCCTCCCGTTTCAGGGACGGATCGCCGGAAAATGCCTCACCGAACACAGTCTCGCTCATGCCGCCGCCGTAGATATCCGCGTGATCAAAGAAATATGCGCCCTGCTCCAGCGCGGAGTGGATAAAATGATTCATCTCGTCCTTCGATTTTTCGGAAAGCCGCATGCATCCGACGGCGATAGAAGGAACCTTTCGCAGGTGATTGCCTAAAATTGTTTCTTTCATAGTAGAAATTTCTCCTTTGCAATGCTTCTGGATTTGCAGAGCTTTTCGTAAAGCAGACGTGGGAGAGCTCCGAAAATACAGAAAGAACAGTAGTTGTATTGGCTTTAATATATCATTTAAGTGCACTTGAAAGTCAATGGTTTTTAAGAGAAAAATGCAAAAAAATCACCGAAATGAATGCGGATTCGACCAGAACACAGAAAATCCGTATTTTGTTAACAAAATCGGAACAAAATCGACAACAAAGTTTACTTGCATTTTCGAAAAAATGATGTAAGATAGGGGTATTCGAAAAAAGATCCGAAAGGATCTGTAAATCTGTACTGACTCAGATAATGGAGGTTTACCCATGGATGCAAAAATCATAGCCGGAATCCTGGCAGCAGGAGGCGCAGCCTTAGCCGTCGGCGGCGTATATAGAATGAATAAGAAAACAGGTTACTTCAAAAAAGGAAACTCCGTCCGGTACGATGTTTCCCGGATTCCGTTTAAAAAGACGAGTCCGTTGAAAGGAAAGACGGTTGTCTTCTTAGGATCTTCCGTGACGAAAGGCTTTGCGGCCCACAATAATTCGTTTGCAGAATACATAGCAAAAAAAGACAGCTGTACCTGTATTAAGGAGGCAGTCAATGGAACGACACTGATCGATAACGGCGAGGATTCCTACATCGAGCGCATGCGCGACAATCTCGACCAGGAGCGCAAGGTGGATCTGTTTATCTGCCAGCTTTCTACGAATGACGCAACGCGCAACAGTCCGCTCGGCGAAATTTCGGAATCCCGTGATCTGGACAGCTTTGATGTCAAAACCGTCTGCGGTGCGATCGAGTACATCATTGCGTATGCAAAAGAAACGTGGCACTGCCCGGTCATGTTCTACACTAACCCACAGTATGATTCCGATACGTACGCAAAGATGGTGGAAGCACTTCTGAAAATCCAGGAAAAATGGCAGATCGGCGTGATTGATTTCTGGAATGACGAACGGATCAACAGCGTTTCGCCGGAAAAACGGAAACTGTATCTCCAGGATCCGATCCATCCGATGAAGGCCGGCTACGCTGAGTGGCTCGTCCCGGTGATGGAGCAGCGGATAGCCGAATATCTGGAAACGCAGGTGTAATCAAAAAGAACAAAAAAATACTTTCGTGGTTTCTTATAGCAATCCCCGAAAATAATGCAAAAAATTCAGCACCGCAGAGCGTGAATTACTGCGTCACAGATTTTCGTCGTACCCCGGTACGCCTTCAAATCTGTTCCTTGCAATTCGCGCTCTGCAGCACTGCCTTTTTTGCATTATTTTCGGGTCTTGCTATAGGCTGGAAGATTCCGCGAAAGTATTTTTTTATTGCTCTGCCCTTAATGGAACCGGATGATCAGGCTGCTGTGCTGACGAAACTGTCTTTTCCGTACTTTCTGTTACTTTGCGTTTTTTGCGGATCCGGAACTGTTTGAAAATGCCGCGGATGGCGTCATAGAGCTCCGGCTTTAATTCCTCAAGCGGGATTGGCTGCTGATACAGGATGGCATTGTAGCTTGTGCCGCTTACGAGTTCCAGAATCATATAGAACATCAGCTCCGGTGAGCGGTACGCATATGCCGCATGGGAGAGCAGCGATTCGTAAATCGTGTAGATGGCAGGTGTGTCGCTGAATGGGGAAAACGTAAGTGAATTTTTGAAGAACCCCCAGCTTAAGTGCTTGGAGATCAGCGTCACAAGGCTGTGGTTGGCAGCAAACTGGTCTAGGATATTGTCGGTGATGAAAAGAACCTGTTCTTCAAAATCCTGGATATCCGGATGACGCAGCAGATCCGTATAGGCAGCCTGGAATACCTGGCTTGCCTTGTGCGCAATCAGATGATTTCGAATATCGTACTTATCTTTGAAATAAAGATAGAAGGTGCCCTTTGCAACGCCGGCGTTGTTCACGATGTCCGAAATAGAGGTTTTATTAAAGCCGTTGTCGATAAAGAGCGAGAAAGCAGAGTCCAGAAGGGACTCACGCTTCATTTGTTTGTTATTATCAATTTTTCCCACAGAGAGTCTCCTTTCCTGAAAGATATCAAAAGCGTGTGTCATTATCTTGTCTATAATTATAGGTATCATACATGGAAACTGTCAAAGGGAAAATGACTAATTTTCTCATTTTTGTGACTATGCACGAAGAAAAAAATGACCGATCGTCAATTTTGTGCAGTATTTAATGTTGACTAAGAGTCATTTTTGCGTTATAACATTAGATGATTGAAAGGCATAGGAAAAACATCCTCGATCTGAGGGAAACGGTATCCCGCAGTATCTTACTCCGAGCGGGTTTTACTTCTCTTATGATCCTGGATTTCATCATAAAAAACCATTATAAAAACCACAGAAAGGAAGTTTATCACAATGAATAGAAACAGAAAACTGAGAAAACAGATGATGTCTGGTCTTGCTGTTGGTATGGCTGCTGTTATGGGAGCTGCTCCGGTTTATGCAGCGACAGGAGAGGACGCAGCGGTTTCCAAAGAAGAAACCGTATATGTAAATGCAAATGCAGACGGATCGGAAGATCAGATCACCGTATCCAACTGGCTGAAGAACGCAGGAACGGAAAAGAACCTGAAAGATGAGAGTGAACTGAAGGACATCAAAAACGTAAAGGGCGACGAGGAGTTCACCCAGAGCGGAAACAAGCTGACCTGGCAGACAGACGGCGAGGATATCTATTATCAGGGAACAACCACAAAAGAGCTTCCGGTTTCCGTGAAGTTCACCTATTATCTGGACGGCAAGGAAATCAAACCGGATGACCTGGCCGGAAAGAGCGGAAAACTGAAAATCAAAGTGGACTATACAAACAATACAAAGACAACCGTTGACGTCAACGGCAAAAAAGAGACGATGTACACCCCATTCGTCCTGATGACCGGAATGATTCTTCCGCAGGATACCTTCTCCAATGTCAAGATCGACAATGGTAAAGTCATTTCCGATGGAAGCAGAAACATTGTTGTCGGATTTGGTATGCCGGGACTGAAAGAAAGTCTGGGATTAAATTCCGATTCCCTGGAAGATCTGGTATCCGGTGACAGCGACTTCGAACTGCCGGAGAGCCTGGAGATCACCGCAGATGTGGAAAACTTCGCTCTGGATTCTACCTTCACCGTTGCACTTGACGATGTTCTCGACACCATCGATACCGACAACATCACCGGATACGATGACCTGAAGGATGCACTGAATGATCTTGAGGATGCTGCAATGGAACTGGTTGACGGTTCCAAGGCACTCTCCGATGGTGTGGATACTTTAAAAGACAGCTACAAAGAGCTGGATGACGGTATCGGAACGTTAAAAGACGGCGCTGACGAGCTGAACAGCGGGGCCGGCACCCTGGCAAGCGGAGCATCGACTCTGGCAGGCGGAGCATCGACTCTGGCAAACGGAACTTCTACTCTGAACAGCGGAGCTTCTACCTTAAACAGCGGAGCAGCTACCCTGTCCAACGGAGCATCCACCTTAAGCAGCGGAGCTTCTTCCCTGGCAAACGGCGTAAACTCCTACACCGAGGGCGCTGATACCCTGAATAAAGCAATCCAGACGTATCTTGGAAAGAACGGTGCGCTGACTGGAAGCGTAACCGAGTATGTAAACGGTGTGAATAAAGTCGTTGCAGGCGTAAAACAGTACACCGACGGAACAACACAGCTGTCCGACGGCGTTGCTTCTTATGTAGCAGGCGAGAAACAGCTTGCAGCAGGCGCTGAGCAGCTTCAGCCTCTGGCAGACGGCCTGACTGAGGTAAACAGTGCAATCGCAACACTGAATGCAGCACTCGACGGAAAAGATGAGAATGATATTTTAGCAGGAGCAAAACAGCTCTCCGAAGGACTGACCAGTCTGAACGAGCAGCTGCAGAGCACCGATGTACAGAGCCTTCTGACGATGGTAGACGGTATGACCAGCACCGGTTCTACCCTGATCTCCGAGACCGAGGCACTCTCCGAGGTTCTGAACACCACAATCGCAGGATCTGTCAACAGCATGATGACAAACGGCAACGAGCTGATGAGCCAGATGGATACGCTGTCCAAAGGACTTGAGAGCTACTTAAGCGGCCTGGAGGCACAGATCACGAATCAGGCCACTCAGATGGGAACCCAGATGGCAGCACAGGTTCAGGCATGGGCAGACGGAGCAGCAGCACAGCTGAATCAGGAAGCAACGGCAGCAGCTCAGAGCGCAGCAGACACAGCAGCAAGCCAGGCATCCGCCGATGCAGCAAAACAGGCAAATGATCAGCTCTCCGCAGCAGCAGCTACGCTGGATGCGCAGATTTCCGCAGCAAAGAGCGCCGGAAATACAGAGCTTGCCGATTCCTTAAGCAAAGCAAGAAACCAGATCGGAAGTGTCAGCGTTTCCGCTTCCGCCGGAACCGTTTCGGTTACGCCGGTTACAGCTCCGCAGATTACCCTTCCGGAACTGAACTTCGAAATCGAGCGCCCGGATCTCTCCGGTCTTGCGGCAATGCAGCAGAAGATGAGCGACATCAAGAGCCAGTACAGCGATCTGCAGAAGACAGTGAACGCGCTGATGCCGCAGCTTGAGACCATGCAGAAACAGATGCAGACCATCACCGATAATAAAGCAGTTGTTGAGCAGAATCTCGGCGCGATGCAGAAGCTGACGGCAGGCGTGGCACAGCTTGATGCAGGCGGAAGTGCTCTGTACAAGGGCATCGGTACTCTGTCCGCAGGTGTGAGCCAGCTGTACAGCAGCACAAATGAGAGCTTTGCAAAAGCAACAGCAGGCATTAATGCACTGAACGCCGGATTTACACAGCTGGGTGCTTACAACGATACGCTGCTTTCCGGCGCAGGCCAGCTGAAAGCAAATGCACCGGCTCTGGTTGAGGGTGTTACGACTCTGCAGGGCGGCACGACACAGCTGACCGCAGGTCTTGGACAGCTGGGAAGCCAGTTAAGCGATGGATCTGCAAAACTTTCTGCAAACAGCGGAAGCTTAAGAAGCGGTGCTTCTCGGGTAGCAAGCGGAGCATCCCAGCTGGCAAGCGGAGCCTCCACACTGGCAAACGGAACTTCTTCCCTGGCAAGCGGAGCTTCCGAACTGAACAGCGGAGCATCTACGCTGGCAAGCGGAGCATCTACGCTGGCGAGTGGAGCTTCTACACTGGCAAATGGAACTTCTTCCCTGGCAAGCGGAGCTTCTGATCTGAAATCGGGAAGCAGCAAGGTTGTGGATGGTATTGACGAGCTGTCTGATGGTGCGAAAGAACTGGCTGACGGTACGAAGAAGTTTGAAGAAGAGGGTACCAGCAAGCTGAAGAGTACCTTTGAGGATGATCTGGGAGATGTACTGGATCGGATTCAGGCGCTGAATTCGGATAAATGCGCTTATACTTCTTACAGTGGTAAGGCAAATGGAATGGATGGAAGCGTGAAGTTTATTATTGAGACTGCGGCGATTGAGGCTGCGGAAGAGTAATGCGATTCTACGTGAGGCTGTGAGGCCGCCTGCGTCCGGGATGCTTTCCCGGGGTGCGGGGCGTGGGATGGGCGGGGAGATCCGCCTGAAAAAACAGATGCGGTTCGACAGGAACCGGCGCAATTCGACAGGAAATTCGATAATTTCCCGTCTCAGTGCGCCTTGCCCCCTGGTGTTGAGCACCAGGCGGCATCCTGCCGAACCGCATCTGTTTTTTTCGGATCTCCACACCGCCCATCCCAATGCCCCGCCCCCCGGGAAAGCATCCCGGACGCCGCCGGCATCTACGTTACGTGGGACGCGGCTGCCATGGAAGTAGAATAGGACGGAAAAAGGTGAGCAGCGCGCAGACGGAACAGGATGGAGGGTGGGGGAGAAAAAGAGCAAAAATAAGAACAGCCCGCGGGTGTGCGGGCTGCTCTTTCATAATGAGGGGGGAGATAGTTTTGAGTGGTTCATCAACTATCTGAAATATAGTATAGAGAAGAAATGTGAGCAAAGTATGTCTATTTTCTAAAAGAAACAGTAAATTTCTAAAGAATAAGTGAATCCACTCATTGTGTAAATCACTTCCGTCCCCCACAACGTATATGGGCCCCCAGGCGCAGCGGAGCGTCCGCCCCCGCGGTGCATTTGCAGGAGGGGTAAGGATGTTAGAGGGCGGAAATTTGCGTTGGAGCCGGGCGCAGCACTGTCTGACCGAAGGGAGTTTGCGGAGCCCGGTTCCGGTTTTAGCAAATTTTCGGCCTCTTACAGCCTCTTCCCCTCCGAAACAGCACCGTGGGGGCGGACGCTCCGCTGTGCCTGGGGGTCGTACCCCTCCGTCCTATTCAAAAGAAATTTTCCGGGCAGCGTAGCTTTTCCGGTACTGCCCCGGCGTCATCCCGGTGAGTTTACGAAAAGCAGTGGAAAAATTATGTGCATCCTGAAACCCGACGTTGTAAGCAATCTGAGAAACAGTGTGATTCGTATCCGTCAGTTCAGCCATTGCGCTGTCCATTTTGGATTTCAGGATGAATTGTTTTAACGTCATTCCGGTGCCCTCGTGGAAGAGGGAGGAGAGGTACTTGTCGTTGTAGCCGAAATAGCGGGCGAGTTCGGTGACCTTGAGGGACTCGCTGCTGTGGTACTGAATGTAGCTGATGATGTCCTGCAGGATCTGTGTCCGCTGCGTTTCGGAAGTGTAGGTGCGGTAGAAGGGACTCTGGCAGTTGATTTCGCCGAGAACAGCGGCAGTCAGGCTGTTGTTGAGGAACGTGTTGTGGAAACGCAGGGAAGTGTCCTGGAGCTGCTTCATGAGGATGATGACGCGGTTCGGGGACGAAAGCGTTCCCTGGCGCGGGATGCATAACGTTTCGGGGTAGTTGGATGGAAGCCGGGAGGGAGCAAGGTCCTCAAGGCGGTAGGAGAATGGCGGTGCAGCATGAAACTCATCCAGAACCGATCCGGCGGTCGGGTCAGAAGGAGCGATGATCGGTGCGGAGGGGATACCCGGGATAAAATGGAGCCAGTAGAAAGAGCAGCTTCCCTTTTTCGAGCCATGCTGATGGATGGTCGGAGGCAAAAGAAGATATTCGCCGGGATGGACTTCGTAAGAGCGGCGTTCATCCGCGATAAAAAGCGTTCCTTCCGTCACAACCATCAGTTCAAAATTGACGAGATTCCGTGTCAGGTGCATCCACTCCGGGGACGGGGACTGGAATTTGCCGCAGAGGTCGTAGGTAAAACAGGCGGCATTTGGAAATAAAACAGAGATCATATGACTTTTTCAAACCTTTTCAAACATTCTTGTATTTTAAGCGGTGGTCCGTTTTGCTAAAATAAAACTACAGAAAAACAGGAAAACAGCCGTCAAAAGAAGTGTAACGCTTCCCATCCCTGAAAGCAAGGAAAATATCTTTTTCAAACCAGGAGGCGGCGGAAGAAAACGAAAAAGGAGACCGAAAAAATGGATCAGAAAAACTTCAGCAAACCATTATCCCTGGCAAAAGTCCAGGTTACCGATGCATTCTGGAAAAAAGAGATGGAGCTTGTCCGCACCGAAGTAATTCCGTATCAGTGGAATGCCTTAAATGACAATGTTCCGGGAGCAGCACCGAGCTTCTGTATGCGGAACTACCGCCGTGCCGGTGAAGTTGAAAAAGAGCGGAAAGCAAAAGGAGACAAATTTGTTCAGATCAAATATCCGCTGGATACTTTTGAGACACTGCCGAAGGATGGCAAAATGGACGGAAGATTTTATGGTTTCCTGTTCCAGGATACCGATTTTACCAAATGGGTGGAGGCAGTTGCGTACTCCCTGACACAGCATCCCGATCCGGAGCTGGAAAAAACGGCAGATGAAGCAATTGAAGTTGTCTGCGCAGCACAGAGAGAAGACGGATACCTCGATACCTACTATCTGATCAACGATCAGGATATGATTTTTACAAACCTTAAGGACAACCATGAGCTGTACTGCTTCGGTCATCTGACGGAAGGCGCCGTAGCCTATTATCAGGCGACCGGAAAAGACCGTCTCTTAAAAGCAGCGGAGCGTTTCGCGGACTTTATTGCCAGCAGACTCGGTCACGACGAGGGCAAAAAAGCAGGTTATCCGGGTCACGAAATTGCAGAGATGGCTCTGATGCGTCTCTATGATCTGACCGGTGAGCAGAAATATCTCGATCTTGCAAAATACTTCATCGACGAGCGCGGAACAAAACCGTACTACTACGACATTGAGCGCGGCCTGACCTGCCCGGAGGGCGAAGAGCGCTATGGTTACAACCAGGCAAACCGTCCGGTGCGTCAGCAGGATGAGGTGCAGGGTCATTCGGTACGTGCCGTTTATCTTTATTCCGGCATGGCCGATGTAGCGAGAGCAACGCAGGATGAAAGCCTGCTGAAAGCCTGCGAAACCCTCTGGAACAACATGGTCCATCAGAAAATGTATGTCACCGGCGGAATCGGTGCAACCCATATGGGAGAAGCGTTCTCCTTCAACTATGACCTGCCGAACGACACCGCCTACGCAGAAACCTGTGCATCCATCGGTCTTGTGTTCTTCGCGCGCCGCATGCTGGAAATCCAGGCAAAAGCAGAGTATGCAGATATCATGGAATTAGCCCTCTACAACGGCGTTCTGTCCGGCATGGCACTCGATGGAAAGAGCTTCTTCTACGTCAACCCGCTGGAAGTACTGCCGGAGGCATGCCACAAGGATGAGCGGAAATTCCATGTAAAACCGATCCGCCAGAAATGGTTCGGCTGCGCGTGCTGCCCTCCGAACCTGGCAAGAACAGTAAGTTCGATTGCATCCTATGCATACACCGAGAATGACACCACTCTGTTTGTCCACCTGTATATGGGCGGAACGCTGGAAGGCGAAAAAGTAAAAGCATCCATCACCTCCGAGTTCCCGTGGGATGGCCATGTTTCCCTGACCTGCGAGAGCGATACAGCAGAGCCGTACACCTTCGCATTCCGTATCCCGGGCTGGTGCAGCGGATATAAGAAAGAGATCCCGGCAGGAGCAGAAGTGGAAGAAAAAGACGGTTATCTGTATGTGACAAAAGTATGGGCAGAAGGCGAGACCATCCGCCTGAACTTCCCGATGGAAATCCAGCTTCTGGCATCCAACCCGCTTGTGCGTGAGGACGCCGGACGCGTCACCGTAAAACGCGGACCAGTCGTTTACTGTATGGAAGAAGTGGATAATGGAAAGAACCTGCACCTGACGAAAATCTGTGTCAACGGCAGCAGAAGTGCAGAAACAGTCGATGAGATGGGCGAGCACTTCATGCGCATATCCGCTGAGGGCCGCCGCGTGAAGATGGGCGATGCGGAGAAACAGCCGCTGTATCATCTGTATCAGAAAGAGGAAGAAGACAGCACCGAGCTGAAACTGATCCCATATTATATGTGGAACAACCGCGGCGAGGGTGAAATGCAGGTATGGATCCGCGCCTGCGAGTAAAAACAGCTTTTAGAGAAAAATAAGAACAAAAAGACTCCGGAAATATGGCGGGAAGGAATGCCATATTTCCGGAGCCTTTACTGTTCCGATTTATTTTCTGCTTTTTACCGAAAGACTGCCAAAAGCAGACTGAACCGCCGGCAGAACCGCAAGAACAACAGCAAGGACGATCAGACGGTCCACAAAGTCTGTCAGAGCCTGCACAACGCAGACAGAAAGGGTCAGATTCATGCCGAGGCTGTGAAGCAGCTGTACCAGCACGGTAGAACCAGAAGAAGTAATACCGCCGAAGAGTACCGCGGTGATGGTGGAACTTACCACCGTGCCCGGAAGCGAGATTACAAGTGCGGCAGGAAACAATTTCCAGCCCATCGTGCGGAAGGAAAGGCTTTCCATACGGGAACCTGTCTGGTGGGACGGACGGAGTCTGCGGAAAACAAGACCGGATACAATGCCGATGATCAGCTGCACCGGAATATAGTAAAACGCATAAACATCACTGGTCATGCCGGAGATGAGGCCGGAGATGAGGCCGGGAACGAGACCGGCAACCGGTCCGAACAGGGCGGCAGCGAGAACTGTGCCGATCGAATCGAGGTAAACCGGAAGGCGCAGAATAAGAGCAATCGTGCCGCCGAGAATATTGATAACGCCGCAGAGGGCCAGAATGGTAAGCTTTAAGGTACTGTTTTTTTTCATTTTCTTTCTCCTTATAAACATTTCGAATATTTAGAACATCGTTTCGTGTGGGAACACCGGCGGCACGGTGAGAATCTGGTCGAGAACCGGTGCGGATTCCTCCTGTGGTACGCCGAGAACGCGCTCAAAGAACATCAGGAAGAAGCGGCGTACGTCAACCTGCGTCAGAATGTGGCTGTTCGGTGCTTTCTGGTAAAAATGCATGGCATCAACAACCGTCTGTCCGATACAGAGGCCTCCGGTTTCCACCTGCGTATACGCATCAAAACCGCTGCAGAGCGACGGATCCACAAGATAAGCGGCCGCGAGCGGATCGTTGATGACGCATCCGATGACCTTTTCCTGTTTCCAGTGAAAATCAAAATAGAAGCGGGTCAGTTCCTCAATGCGGGTTCCGACTTCCGGATTCACACATTTCATATATTCCACAAGATTCGGCGTCAGGACAATTTTTCTGGTGACATCCAGCCCGATCATATGAAGTTTTCTGCCTGCAAGCTGCGGCAGCTCGGAAAAAGCGCGGAACACTTCGGCTGCGGCATCCGGGTCACACCAGTAATTGTACTCGGCAACCGGCGAGCAGTTTCCATGGCTCTTGTAGCTTCCGCCCATGGAGACAAGTGCTTCCAGATTGGCAAGGCATTCCGGCGCACGGGAGATGACCTTTGCGAGGTTCGTCATCGGTCCGAGGGCGAGAATCGTAACATTTGGGGTTGTTTTTAAGGTTTCGATCAGGAAAGAGACAGCATCCTTTTTCGGTGTAAGACCTTCGGCATCCGGCCAGCCCGATTCACCGAGGCCGTCCATGCCGTGGGTGTCCATTGCATCCACGTAATCGCGGACCAGCGGCGTTTCTTCGCCGATATAGACCGGGACGTCTGCTTTTCCCGTTAGAGAAAGAATTTTGAGGGCGTTTTTTGCGCCCATGGAAGCGGGTACATTTCCGCTGACTGTGGTGATGCCGATCAGATCCAGCTCTTTGGAAGCCGCGGCAAGCATCAGGGCGAGAGAATCGTCGATGCCGGGATCACAGTCGATGATCAGTTTTCTTGCATTCATTTTCCAATCTCCTTTGATGAAAATTTTGAGATACTTGGTTTTTTATACTGGGAAGTTCACGAACCAGTCCGGACACCCGCAAAAAGACGGGAAAATCCGATTGCATAAATGCACGGGAAAAAGTATAGCACAGATTAAAAAAAGAATCCAGTAAAACAAACCTTGCCTGTTTTGAAAAAATCGGTTATGGTATAGAAAAGCATACAGCAAATGAGAACATGGGAGAAAAGAAAATGGCAGATGGATTTTTAACACCAACTGGGAAATTCTATCCCAAAACAGAAAATTTTCATGCGCAGACCGCGCGGGCGATTTTAGGTCCGGACGGCCAGACGGACGAGCCGATCCAGGAGCTTCTGCGCCGCGGTTATATTTTATTTGTAGGCTTCCACAAACCAGGCGAACCGGAAAATCTCCATGCCGATATGGATTACGTCCTCGGCGGACCGGGGCACCCGGCGACCGAAGGGCAGAAGGCCTGGATTGCAGAACATACGGAAGAGCTGTCGAGAAAGCAGCAGTTTGACATCAACAACGACGAGACAACCTTTGAGAACTTTTACATCAGCAATGTCCGCATGTTTCCCTGGTGCAAAGGGTGTGCCGAAGAGAAAGCGCGTGACCTCTGGGGCAATGCACAGAGCGAGGAGAAGCCGAAGCGGTGTGATGCGTGTCCGGCCTTCCGGAACCGTCCGCTTTAACAAAAAACAGAAAATGTCAGAAAATAATCTGGTGAGATTATAATAGGAAGAAAAAATACTTTTGCACAGTAATGCAGCAACGGGGGGAATCCGCAGAAGCCGCGTAAATACGCGATTTTTTGCGAATTTCCCCCTTGACTTTTGAAAGGACAGACGCTATAATAAACGAGCGTGCGTAAAAGACTGTTTTTTGTGCGCGCAAAAGCTGCAAAGCAATTATGTTGAACTAAAGCAGCCGTATGAAACCCCGTGGGACACACGGAGAAATCTATCAGGAGGTGAAATGGAATGCCAACATTCAACCAGTTAGTAAGAAAAGGCCGTGAGACTTCCGTAAAGAAATCTACCGCGCCGGCACTGCAGAAAAGCTACAATTCTCTGAGAAAGAAATCCACAGATATGTCTTCTCCTCAGAAGAGAGGTGTGTGCACAGCCGTTAAGACTGCTACACCGAAAAAACCTAACTCAGCTCTTCGTAAAATCGCCAGAGTTCGTCTTTCCAACGGAATCGAAGTAACAAGTTACATCCCAGGAGAAGGTCACAACCTTCAGGAGCACAGCGTTGTTCTGATCCGTGGAGGAAGAGTTAAGGACCTGCCAGGTACCAGATACCACATCATCCGTGGTACACTTGATACTGCAGGTGTTGCTAACAGAAAACAGTCCCGTTCTAAATACGGTGCTAAGAGACCGAAAAAGAAATAATTAAGTAAAACGAGTTCGAGATATATCTAGTATCACAAAAAAAGCGAAATGTTGTGCGTTATTCCATAAATCCCCACGGCTGCGGATTTATAGAGAATTTACACGCGCGGACATACTGCAAATAAGTGTGAGTACCGATGATTTAATCGAATGATGGTTAAGGAGGGAAGTAACGTGCCACGTAAAGGACATACTCAGAAAAGAGATGTTTTAGCAGATCCGTTATACAATAACAAAGTGGTAACCAAGCTGATCAACAACATCATGCTGGATGGTAAGAGAGGCGTTGCCCAGAAAATCGTATACGGTGCATTTGCTAAAGTAGAAGAAAAAGCTGGAAAACCAGCAATCGAAGTATTTGAAGAAGCAATGAACAATATCATGCCGGTTCTTGAAGTAAAAGCAAGACGTATCGGTGGTGCTACTTATCAGGTACCGATCGAGGTAAGACCGGACAGACGTCAGGCTCTTGGCCTTCGTTGGTTGACCGCTTATTCTCGCAAGAGAGGTGAGCGTACCATGGAAGACAGACTGGCAAACGAGATTCTGGATGCATCTAACAACACAGGTGCTTCTGTGAAGAAGAAAGAAGAAGTTCATAAGATGGCAGAGGCTAACAAGGCATTTGCTCACTACAGATTCTAAGAGGAGGAAAATCCGTTGGCTGGAAGAGAATATCCATTAGAGAGAACCAGAAACATTGGTATTATGGCTCACATCGATGCAGGTAAAACAACCCTGACCGAGCGTATCCTGTACTATACCGGTGTTAACTACAAGATTGGTGATACTCACGAAGGAACTGCTACCATGGACTGGATGGAACAGGAGCAGGAGCGTGGTATCACAATTACTTCAGCTGCTACAACCTGCCACTGGACTCTGGAAGAGAACTGCAAGCCGAAACCGGGCGCTCTTGAGCACCGTATCAACATCATTGATACCCCAGGCCACGTTGACTTTACCGTAGAGGTAGAGCGTTCTCTTCGTGTACTGGACGGCGCTGTCGGCGTGTTCTGTGCAAAAGGTGGTGTAGAGCCTCAGTCTGAGAACGTATGGCGTCAGGCTGATACCTACAACGTACCGCGTATGGCATTCATCAACAAGATGGACATCCTTGGTGCTGACTTCTACAACGCTGTAGATCAGATCAAGACAAGACTTGGTAAAAATGCTATCTGCCTTCAGCTTCCAATTGGTAAGGAAGATGAATTTAAGGGAATTATCGACCTGTTTGAGATGAAAGCTTACATCTACAACGACGATAAGGGTGATGATATCTCCATCACTGATATCCCGGAAGATATGAAAGACGACGCTGAACTGTATCACACCGAGCTGGTAGAGAAAATCTGCGAGCTGGATGATGAGCTGATGATGCGTTATCTGGATGATGATATCCCGTCTGTAGACGAGATGAAAGCAGTTCTGCGTAAAGCTACCTGCGAGTGTACAGCTGTACCGGTATGCTGCGGTTCTGCATACAGAAACAAAGGTGTTCAGAAACTTCTGGATGCTATCCTTGAGTACATGCCGGCTCCGACCGATATCCCGCCAATCGAGGGTACCGATCTGGACGGAAACCCGATCGTAAGACATTCTTCCGATGACGAGCCGTTCTCCGCACTGGCATTCAAGATTATGACAGACCCATTCGTTGGTAAACTGGCATACTTCCGTGTGTATTCAGGAACCATGAACTCCGGTTCTTACGTACTGAATGCAACAAAAGATAAAAAAGAGCGTGTTGGACGTATCCTTCAGATGCATGCTAACAAACGTATGGAGCTGGATAAAGTTTACTCCGGTGACATCGCAGCTGCAATCGGATTCAAGTTCACCACAACAGGTGATACCATCTGCGACGAGCAGCATCCGGTAATCCTTGAGTCTATGGAGTTCCCGGAGCCGGTTATCGAGCTGGCTATCGAGCCTAAGACAAAAGCAGGCCAGGGCAAACTGGGCGAGTCCCTTGCAAAACTGGCTGAGGAGGATCCGACCTTCCGTGCACACACCAATCAGGAAACTGGCCAGACCATTATCGCTGGTATGGGTGAGCTGCATCTGGAAATCATCGTTGACCGTCTGCTTCGTGAGTTCAAAGTAGAGGCTAACGTAGGTGCTCCGCAGGTTGCATACAAAGAGACCATTACCAAACCGGCAGACATCGACAGCAAATATGCAAAACAGTCTGGTGGACGTGGACAGTATGGTCACTGTAAAGTTAAATTCGAGCCTATGGATGCAAACGGCGAAGAGATTTACAAATTCGAGTCTACCGTTGTCGGTGGAGCTATTCCGAAAGAGTATATCCCGGCTGTAGGCGAAGGTATCGAAGAAGCTATGAAAGCTGGTATCCTGGGAGGATTCCCGGTAGTCGGCGTTCATGCAAATGTATACGACGGATCTTATCATGAGGTCGATTCTTCTGAGATGGCATTCCACATTGCCGGTTCTCTGGCATTCAAGGAAGCTATGCAGAAGGGTGCTCCGGTTCTTCTTGAGCCTATCATGAAAGTCGAAGTTTCCACTCCGGAAGACTACATGGGTGATGTTATCGGCGATATCAACTCCCGTCGTGGCCGTATCGAGGGTATGGATGACATCGGCGGCGGAAAGATGATCCGTGGTTTCGTACCGCTGGCTGAAATGTTCGGTTACGCAACAGACCTTCGTTCGAAAACTCAGGGACGTGGTAACTACTCCATGTTCTTCGAGAAATATGAGCAGGTTCCGAAAAACGTACAGGAGAAAGTTCTGTCTGCAAAAGCAAAATAATTTAAGAAAAAGTACTGGTTGTGCAGTCTTCACCGGCTGCACAGCCTGAATGTATATCTTTTTCGAAGATTTCCCTTGCAAATAAGACGGAAATGCAATATAATCAGACTTAGCAGGTTTACGATTCAGGTGGGTTCCTGCCACCAATTTAGTCTCAAAAAAGCCCAATGGGCGCAATTTTAAGGAGGACATTTTAAAATGGCTAAAGCTAAATTTGAAAGAACAAAACCGCATTGTAACATTGGTACCATCGGCCACGTTGACCATGGTAAAACAACTCTGACCGCAGCTATCACAAAAGTACTTTCTACCAGAGTAGAAGGAAACACTGCTGAGAACTTCGAAGATATCGATAAAGCTCCGGAAGAGAGAGAGCGTGGTATCACAATCTCTACTGCACACGTTGAGTATCAGACAGAGAAAAGACACTATGCACACGTTGACTGCCCAGGCCATGCTGACTATGTAAAGAACATGATCACTGGTGCTGCACAGATGGACGGCGCTATCCTTGTAGTAGCTGCTACAGACGGTGTTATGGCTCAGACAAAAGAGCACATCCTTCTGTCCCGTCAGGTAGGTGTACCTTACATCGTTGTATTCATGAACAAATGCGATATGGTAGATGACGAAGAGCTGCTTGAACTGGTAGACATGGAGATCCGTGAGCTGCTGAACGAGTATGACTTCCCGGGAGATGACACTCCGATCATCCAGGGTTCTGCTCTGAAAGCTCTGGAAGATCCGACTGGCGAGTGGGGCGACAAGATCATGGAGCTCATGGATGCAGTAGATTCCTGGATTCCGGATCCGCAGCGTGACACAGATAAAGACTTCATCATGCCTGTAGAGGACGTATTCACCATCACTGGTCGTGGTACTGTTGCTACTGGCCGTGTTGAGGCTGGTGTTCTTCATCTGAATGAGGAAGTTGAGATCGCAGGTCTGAAAGAAGAGACCAAGAAAACTGTTGTAACTGGTATCGAGATGTTCCGTAAACTTCTGGATGAGGCTCAGGCTGGTGATAACATCGGTGCTCTGCTTCGTGGTGTTCAGAGAACAGAGATCGAAAGAGGACAGGTTCTGGCTAAACCAGGTACCGTTCACTGCCATACCAAATTTACCGCTCAGGTATACGTTCTGACCAAAGACGAGGGTGGCCGTCATACTCCATTCTTCAACAACTATCGTCCGCAGTTCTACTTCCGTACAACTGACGTAACAGGTGTTATCACTCTTCCGGAAGGAACTGAGATGTGCATGCCTGGCGATAACGTAGAGATGACCATCGAACTGATCCACCCGATCGCTATGGATCAGGGTCTTACCTTCGCTATCCGTGAGGGTGGCCGTACCGTTGGATCAGGCCGTGTTGCTACTCTGATCGACTAATCATCGGTAGACTATTCGAATAAAATATAATTGTATCGAAAGATACTTGTGCTCAAACGTAAGAGACCCCGGCGTCGTAAGGCGACCGGGGTTTTTCTGTTTTTGACCAAAAGAATCTTATCATATATAGCAAGATATGATATAATTTTTATTAGCTGAACTAAAAGAGAAGAAGGGAAAAAAAGATGGACTACTTGGAGGCAATTGATGAAACCTCTTATTTATCGGTACCGAATGCGTCAACCTATCGAAAGATTATGCGATGCTTCTACCGGGAATATGAAAAGATGAATTTTCAGCTGTATAAAGAAGACATCTTTGAAATGATAAAGAAAGATCCGCTGTTCGAAACCTATACAATGGATCAGCTTGTACTGGACTTAAATGCTCTGGTAAAATGGAAAAACCTGACGCCGATCCAGGATCCGGGAAGAGTATATACAATAGCAGATTATAAAAACAAACAGTATCAGTATACGATGTCAGAGTATGCAGTGGAAATTGAACGTCTTACGGTACGGCTGGAAAACATCTTTTTAGAATCGGGTAATCTGTCTACCAATTTTTTTGTCCGATTGGAGAAAAGTCTGGATGAAGCATCCATGATGGAGCGTGCTTCACTGAAAGAAGTAAATGAATGGTGGAATCTGCTGCAGGAAGATTTTAAACGGCTGAATCAGAACTATCAGGATTATCTGCGGGACTTTTATTCCGGAAAGACAGAACAGCTGATGAAATCGGTAGAATTTATTGTACACAAAGATAAGTTTATCAAATATCTGACCGATTTCGTGCAGGAAATGCAGCGTCATTCCAGAAAAATTGAACGGATCCTGGTACAGAACATTCCGGTGATTGAGGAAACTGTTCTGGAAAAAGTGGTGCAAAGTGAGCTGGATATTCCACATGCCCAGCTGGAGATTCATGAAAATGCAGAGTCAAGCATTCGTGAAAATGTGCAGGGAAAGTGGAAATCATTAAAAAACTGGTTTGTTGACACGGAAAAAAGAGAGTGTGAATGTAAAAAGGTACTGAAAATTACGAATGACGTCATTCGAAGCATCATACAGAATGCAGCATTGATTGTGCAGATCCAGAACTGGGGAATCAGCAGAAAAGATGATTATAAAAAATTTCTGGAACTGTTTTTGAAATGTGAGGATCTGGAGGAAGCACAGAAATTATCCGCGCATGTTTTCGGTGTGCAGAAAATAGAACACTTTAAAACGATAGAGCCGCGGGAAGAGGATGCCATCAATAAGAGTATTTATGAAGAGCCGCCGGCGGAATTTCTGCTGAAGCCGCATACCAGAAACTACAGAGAAAAGAAGGACAAACGCGGTTTTTCTGACAAGACAATGGAGAAGATGATACAGAGGGAAGCATATCTGAAGCAGGTGCAGGGACAGAAAGAAATTGTCATGCATTACATTAAAGATCACAAAATTGTCTTTTCGGAAATATCGGAACGTGTGACAGAAGATACAAGAAAAGTATTTTTGCAGTGGATTGCACAGGCGAATATGAATTCACAAAAAAAGGGCAGAACAGAATACGGGCAGGAATACCGGTTAATGCGGGAAAAAGGAACCTGTGTTCTGAAGTGTGAGGATGGCGATCTGACGATGCCATCGTATATTTTGGAGTTTAGATAAAATATGAATGAAGTAAGAACATTGCTGGAAAAGGTCTGGATCTGCAAAGATACAGAGAAAGAAACGTACTACAAAGTAAAACGGGACATTCCTAACTTTCAGAAATTTCTCCGTGAGCAGATGGGATGGAAGCTGATTCACACGGAAAATCTGCTGAAGCTGGAAAAGATACCGGCACATGCGGAAGCGTTTATGGGAATTGAGGAATTTACAGAGATCAGAGATTACTGTATTTTTTGTGTTGTGCTGATGTATCTGGAAGACAAAGAAGAGGAAGAACAGTTCCTGCTTTCCGAACTGATTGATTATGTAGAGACACAGTTAAAAGCATACCTGATGATTGACTGGACCTCTTTTACCCAGAGAAAATCGCTGGTGCGGGTTCTGCAGTATATGGAAAAGCTGCAGATGCTCCGCGTGTACGAGGGAAGAAGTGAGGCTTTTGGAGCAGAGGCCGGACAGGAAGTGTTATATGAAAACACCGGCTATTCCAAATATTTTGCAACCAGTTTTCCGACGGACATTTCGCAATATGAATCATGGGAGGACTTTGAAGCAGCAGATTTTGAAGAGGTGCAGGAAAACAGAGGTGCGGCAAGAATTCATCGCGTTTATCGGCAGCTTGTCACATGCCCTGCCATGTATTGGGAAAAAAACAGCGATCCGGATGCCCTGTATCTGAAAAATGAAAGACAGTGGGTTGCAAAATATTTGCGTGAAAATCTGGGTGGAAACCTTGATATTTATAAAAATGCTGCATGCCTGACGCTGGAAGAAGGAGATGTCTACGGAAGTGTGCATCCGAGGGATGCTATGCTGCCGGAGGCAGTTCTGCTGGTATGTGCGGAGATTCAAAAAGAGTTGAAAAAAAGGAAGCTGCAGAAACAGGAAAATGAATGTATTTATATAGAAAAGAATAAATTCATAAAACTGCTGCTTGCCTGCAGAAAAAAATGGAGCGAGGGCTGGAGTAAAGAGTTTCGTGAGATGGAAGAGAAAAAGCTTTGCGAAACCGTGATACAGTACATGAAAAACTGGATGATGATTCGCGTGGAGGGCGAGCAGGTTACGATCCTGCCGGGGGCAGGAAGAATGACGGGATTTTATCCGGAAGATTTCAAGACAAAATAGATATCATTTCACTGAAGCAAAAAAACGAAGAGAAACACAAAAAATAAAGAGAAGTAAAAATACCGTTGGATTGGAAAACAGGGAGGAACATCAGGGATGAAAGAGCGTTGGAAAATGAGCCGGATTGGATTCGTAAACTTCTGGCTGTATGATGAGGAGGATTTTGCGTTTAACGATGGAAAACTTCTTTTGAGAGGACAGAACGGTTCCGGAAAATCAATCACAACGCAAAGCTTTATTCCATTTGTACTGGACGGTGACCGTACGCCGAGCCGGTTGGATCCATTTGGTTCGAGTGATCGAAAAATGGAATATTATTTTCTGGGAGAAGAAGGAAAAGATGAGTCAACCGGTTATCTTTTTCTTGAGTTTAAAAAAGAAGAAACAGGGGAATATCGAACCATCGGAATCGGCCAGCGGGCCAAACGGGGAAAGCCGATGGATTTCTGGGGCTTTGTGATCCTGGATGGAAAACGTATTGGCTATGATTTCTGGCTTTACAAAGAAGTCGGATCGAGTAAAATTCCCTATGATAAACGAGAATTAAAGAGTGCCCTCGGGGAGGAGAATTTTTATACGGACAGCCAGAGTGAATATAAAAAGCATGTCAACCAGTATATTTTCGGATTTCGAAAAGAGGAGCAGTATGAGCAGTTTATCAAACTTCTTGTAAAGGTGCGTGCGCCAAAACTGTCGAAGGAATTCAAACCGACGAAGGTATATGAAATCCTGAATGATTCTCTCCAGACGCTGACAGATGAAGACTTGCGTGCTATGGTAGAAGCAATGGAGAAAATGGATGAAATCCAGGACAGTCTGGATATGCTGAAGCGGGCATTTGACGATGTGCGGATTATCCGAAATGAATACACACGGTATAATCAGTATATGCTTGCAAGAAAAGCGCAGGCTTATCAGAACAAAAGAAAGGAAGTTTCGGATTTACAGAAAAAGCTGGAAGTGCAGGAACGGAAACTTCAGAATGCAGAACAGGAAAAGGAACAGAAGAGCAGCCGTTCCGCGGAGCTGGAGGAATGTCGAAAACTTGCCGAGACGGAAAAAAATGGTCTTCTGGACATGAATCTGGAAGAAATTGATCAGAAGCTGGAGTATGCAAAGGATCAGAAAAAAGCCGCAGAGGAAAAAGAGCGTTATTGGGAACAGAAGGCGCAGGAATATCAGACCAGAATATGGAACAGCGAGCAGCAGCTTACAGAACTCAAAAGTTTTCTGGAACAAAAACAGCAGAGTCTTCAGGAAATCTGTGAGGAACTGGAAGAAGAACAGGAAATTCTGCAGTGGGAATCGTATGAAAAGGCAATGCAGATCGTGCGGGCAGAGGAGACTGTACAGACAGAAGAGATCGTTCAGAGTCTGTCTGCGCTGAAAAAGACAATTGAAGAAGGCCGCAGAGCGATTCAAAGATACGAGGAGGCAGTGCAAAGGTACGATGAAATTGCAGCCCAGATGGAACGTCTGCGGGCAGAAAAAACAGAAAAAGAACAGAAGCTGGAACAGGCGCGGGAATTTATCACGGAAAGTCTGGATAACTGGATCACAGAAATCTTTGAAAAAGAAAAAATGGCAGAAATCTGGAAACCGGATCATACCGTTCTTACAGCAGCAGAACAGAAAATCCGAAATTACCAGACCATCGAGGATGCCAGTGCAGTACAGGAACTGCTGCGAAACGATTATGAACGTCAGAGACAGCATCTGTTAGAAGAGAAAGCGAAGCAGGCGCAGGCCTGGAAAGACAGCCGGAGGGAACTTGCACAGGTAGAAGAGGAACAAAAAAAGGTTCAGCAGCAGGAAGAACTGGAACCGGCGCGGACAAAGTCTGCCGAACAGTCCCGGCTTGCCCTGCAGGAAAAAAATATTCTCGCAGTTCCGTTCTATAAGACGGTAGAATTTTCCGAAAACCTGGATTCTGCTGCATGCGCAAGGCTGGAGGCACAGCTGCAGCAGATGGGACTTTTGGATGCACTTGTGATTTCAGAAGAAGACAGTCGAAAGCTGCGCAAAACCTGTCCGGAGCTTCTGGATACGGTTCTGACCGTCAGAGAAAGCGGAGCTTCTTCTTTTTCCGGACTAAGGGTAAGTGAAACACTTTCCCAGACATTGAAAGAGACTGTTCAGCGGATTTTGAGCAACATTTATGAGGAAGAAAACGGAAAAGGAATCTATCTTGGAAAAGACGGATGGTTCCGTCAGGGTGTACTGACAGGACGGGCGGATAAAGAAGGGGAAGCAGAGTATCTCGGAGTTCTGGCCCGGAAACGACGCAGAGAGCAGAAGCTGCGCGAACTTGCAGAATTACAGAAAGAAATCGAAAACAGAGTACAGGTGACCGGACAAAAGCTGGAAGAGATTGAAAAAAAGCTGGAATTTCTGCAGGATGAATATCAGAAGCTGCCGGACTTCTCGGAGATCAATGCCGCTTTTGCACTGGAAAAAGAGTGCAGACTGACGCTGCAGATAGCAGAAACAGAGTACGGGAGAAAAGAAAAACAGGAAGAGGCATGCCGCGAAGAAAAGAATCAGAGATATCAGAGCATGCTGCAGAATTGTAAAAGTCTGCCGTACGGAAGGACAGAAGAAGCCTATGAAGAAGCCGCGGATGCGGCGGAAGCCGTGTATGGCATCTGGCAGGAAATCCGACAGCTTCTGCTGCAAATCATGACGCAGAAAAGCGCGGTTACTGTGAAACAGGAAATAATGGAACGGGATGCAGAGCAGCAGGATGAAGCCTATGTAGAAAAACGGGGCTACAGAATGAAAGTGAGGGAGGCCCAGATCCAGATTGATCAGTTTGAAGAGTACCTGAACAGTCCGGAGATTGTGGAAAAGGCCAACCGATTGAAAAAACTGCAGGAAGAACTGCGAAAGATCAGTGAAGAAAGCAGTCAGTTGGACAGAGAGCTGGCGGTTCTGGAGGCAGAATGTGAACGGATCCGGGCGGAAATGCCGGAGAAAAAAGAAGAGCTGCAGAAAGAGCTTCTGCTGGAGACAAGACTGCGGAACTATTTTGAAGAAGAACTTGATTTAAAACTTTTGATGAACCGGGAAAATAAAACGCTTCCTGAATGTGCGAAAGAAGCAGTCAGATTGCTTCGGGAAAATGATAAAAACCGTGATGCATCCGATGTATTCCAGACATTGATCCGTGTATTTCAGCAGCATAACGGCAGCCTGACCAGCTACGGAACTACGATGGAAAAATGTTTCGGAGCAGAAGACGGATTGACAGAAGAAGTGGGGAATCTTCTGCGCAGCCGTGTCCGTATTGTATCAACGTGGAATGGCAAAAAGGTATATCTGGATGAATTCTATACGATTCTGAAGGCAGCGATCGAAGAAACGGAATTGCTGATTCAGAGAAAAGACAGAGAATTATTTGAAGATATCCTGTCCCAGACGATTAGCCAGCAGCTGACCGACCGCATTGCAGAGAGCCGCAAATGGGTACAGGATATGTCGAAACTGATGAAGGAGATGGATACGTCCATGGGTCTTTGTTTTTCGTTGGACTGGAAACCGCGGAAAGCAGAAAATGAGGCAGAACTTGATATCACGGAGCTGGAAGAAATTCTGCTCCGTGACAGAGGACTTCTGACACTGGAGGATATTGAAAAAGTTGCAGCACATTTCCGGAGCAAGATCCGTACGGAAAAAATGCGGCTGGAAGAGGAACAGAGTGTCATCAACTATATGGATCTGGTGCGGGATGCCCTGGATTACCGGAAATGGTTTGAATTCCACATGTATTTCCGGCGCGGCAAGGAGCAGAAGAAACCGCTGACCAATGCTGCCTTTAACCGGTTCAGCGGTGGAGAGAAAGCAATGGCGATGTATGTTCCGCTCTTTGCGGCTGTAAATGCACAGTATCAGAAGGCGGAGCAAAAAGACCATCCTCGGATGATTGCACTGGACGAGGCATTTGCCGGTGTTGATGACAAAAACATCAGCAGTATGTTTGAACTTGTGGAAAAACTGGACTTTGATTACATCATGAACTCGCAGGCATTGTGGGGATGTTTTGAAACAGTTCATGCGCTGCGAATTGCAGAGCTGCTGAGGCCGCTGAACTCCAAAACAGTTTCGGTGATCTATTATAGCTGGAATGGAAAAGAAAGAGTTTTAGATGAATAACGAAAAAGAATGTGCAGTGTATCTTCAGACGCAGAAGGCATACCACAGAGCCATGGAAGAAATGAGAAAAAAATGGCGTTCCTATGGAAAAGCGGCGGGAAGAATCACACTGAAACGTACTTCGGAGGAAGAACGACGTGCGGTCAGCGGAATTACGGGCAAAAGATATTTGAGTGATACCATTTGTTTTTCTTTTGCGGAATTTGAACGTGGTCTGCAGAAAACCAGATTTGCACCGGTTGATATGCAGAAACTTCTGGAATGTTATTTTCATGAGAAAATGATGACCAACCAGAAGCAGATGGAGCAGGAGCAAAATCAGAAGCAGCAGTTTCTGAAAAAGATCCGGAGCAGCATACAAGAAGAAACAGAACCCGCGTCGATCGCAGCACAATGGCTTTCTGCCATGCTTTCAGAAAAAAAATTTGGCTGGCAGATTGTGATGCGGGAATATGAAAAGAATGTATGGCAGACAGAAAAAATGGTACGGTATGTGTGCCGTGCAGTCAGTCAGCTGGAGCAATGGAAACAAAGTGAGGAAATCGTTCCGCTTGCGGTTGCAGCGGCAGAAATCTCGGGAAATCCACATTATTTTGATCGAAATACAACAGAAGGTTCTTTGTTTACACAGGCACTCTGCTGGTATGAGAAGGCAGAATTGCCGCAGAATACATATCAATGGAGAGAACTGCTGCAGTGCGTGGGAATTGTGCCGGATAACATTTCTTCCCTGGTACATGCGTTTGGAATTCGTTTAAAAAAACAGGAGATATGGCATCCGGCATATGAAGCCTTTTGCCGATGCGGGGAACCGTATGTGCTTACGATGGAAAATCTGAAGGGTATTACAGAAGTACAGCCTGTCGGAACGTGTGTATACATTGTGGAAAACGAAATGGTATTCAGCTATCTTATGGAACAGGTGCAGGGAAAGAAGGTGTCGCTGCTGTGTACGTCGGGACAGCCGCGGTATGCAGCATTAAAACTGATTTCATTGATCGTACAGAGTGGGATTCCCATTTGCTACAGTGGAGATCTTGACCCGGATGGAATTGGAATTGCTGACAGACTCTGGCAGCGGTTTGGAAACAGAATCTGCTTCTTTGGAATGTCACCAGAGGATTACCGGAACAGCCTTTCAAAAGAAGCATTTGGAGAGAATGGCAGGAAAAAGCTGGAACATATACGGAATCCTTTGCTAAGAGAGACGGCGGAACTGGTAAGGAAAACAGGAAAAGCGGGATATCAGGAAAATATTTTAAAAGAGCTTTCCGAGAACATTGTCAGAGGTAATCCAAACCAGAATCTGTAAAATACGAATTGTGAATGATGGGAAAAGATAGAACAGAAAGGATTTTATCAGCATGATTACAAAGGCGGACATCAAGCGGGAGACAAATTCCGTATCATATAACCGTGGAAAACAGATCTATGAAGAACAGAAAGTGCATGATTTTCAGGTACAGGAAATAGAGGAAATTTTTGGATATCAACTGCATAAAATTACAGCTGTCGTAGACGGAAGCGGAAAAAATATGTATTGTGTCAGCGTTTCTGTAGATGAAGAAATGTCTGAAATTATGGAAGATAATTGTGACTGTCCGGCACATGAGCAGTACTGGGGATTGTGCAAACATTGCGTTGCTGTTTTGCTGTACTATCTTGACTGGCGGAAACAAGAGAGAAAAAAACTGGAAGTAAAAGTGAGAAATGACGAAGAACATCAGGAACTGGAACAGCTTCTTCGTGCTGTCGGCGTGAAAAAAGGAATGGAAGAATTCCAGGGAGAACATAAAATTGTCAGAAAAGTAGTAAAATCAACACCAAAAGCAGAGACAAGCCCCGGTTTTTCTGAACTGCTTTCCCATTATGTGATGCGGGATCAGGTTGCTTTTCTGCCGAAAGCAAAAGCAGGTCAGGTTAAACTGGAAATTCATCTGGAGAGCCAGTTTGACGATTCCTTTCGGGCAGAATTTAAAATCGGAAGCAAAAGGATGTATGTATTAAAAAGTGTTTCCAAAATGACAGCAGCTGTAAAAAATATGGAAACGGTCAGCTACGGTGCGCAGCTTTCTTTTTTGCACTGCATGGATGCTTTTGAAGAAGAAAGCCGTCCGATGGTAGAATTTCTGAGCGCATATACCATGGAACGCGGCTCATGCTATCAGATAGGTACCGGCAGCTATGCGTCCTGGTTTGATGACCGTTATGTGACGATTTCTGTGCAGAATATGGATGAATTTTTTGATGCTGTTGGAAGCCAGGAGTTCTTTTGTTGTACGAACTGGAGAGCAGAAGAACTGTGGCACTGCCAGAAGGGGATGCCGCAGTATGAAATGAAGCTTTTACGGAAAGCAGATGGTCTAAAGGTACAGATGTACGTGGATCCCATTTTTTATGGCAGAAAATATTTGTATTTTCTTTCAGAAAAAAATACAATTTACCGAACTCCAAGGGAAGAGATTGCAGAAGTCTGCGACTTCCTGGAATATATGGATCGATGTCCGGACGGGGTCTGTGAAATTGCAAAAGAAGATATCCCAACCTTCTGCCAGGGACTTCTCCCGGTGTTGGAGGAACATTTTAAGGTAAAAAAAGAAGAAAAGCTGGAATTACAGCAGTATCTTCCGCCGCAGGTGGAATTTCAGATTTACCTGGATGCTCCGCAGAATGATATGATTACCTGCGAACTTCTGGCTGTCTATGGCGAGAAAAAATACAATGTTTTTGCAGATGCAAACGATATTCATCAGCTTTCCCATGGCCGTGATGTACGGAAGGAAGCGGCGGCAAACCAGCTCGTTCGATCCTGTTTCAGCGCTTATGATGCGCGGAAACATCAGATGCTTCTCCAGGGAGCCGATGAGATGTATGAGTTTTTAAGCAGCGGTATGGAAGATCTGCAGAAACTGGGCGAAATTTTTGTTTCTGACCGGTTAAAAGCGATCCGTGTCATCCCGTCCCCGAAAGTTTCTGTCGGTGTATCCCTCGCAGAAAATGTACTGGAACTTCATTTGAATCCGGGCAATTTTGACATGGAGGAACTGGCAGAGATTCTTTCAAAATATGACCGGAAAAAGAAATTTTACCGCCTGAGGACCGGTGAATTTATGGATATGGACGAGGACGGTATCCGCGTTCTCTCGGAACTGCGGGAAAATCTGCAGATCTCCGAGGCAAAGCTGAAGAGCGGCGAGATCACAATTCCGAAATACCGAGCACTCTACCTCGATACCCGTTTAAAAGAGCAGGATGATCTTCAGGTTGAGAAAAACCGCGAGTTCCGTATGCTGATCCGAAATATGAAAACTGCAGAGGAGAACGATTTTGAACTTCCGGACAATCTGCAGGCACAGCTCCGTGAATATCAGAAAACAGGATTCTGGTGGCTGAAAACCTTATGCCAGAACGGCTTTGGCGGTATTCTGGCGGATGATATGGGACTTGGAAAGACGCTGCAGACCATCGCCTTTCTCTTATCTGAAATGCAGGAAGCACCCGAAGATGCAAATCGTCGTTCTTTGATCGTTGCACCGGTATCTCTCGTCTATAACTGGGAGAGCGAATGTGCCCGCTTTGCTCCGGAGCTGCAGACGAGACTCGTCGCCGGTACACAGGAACAGAGGAAAGAGATGATCCAAAATGCCGGTATGCAGGATATTTTGATTACCTCGTACGATTTGCTCCGCCGCGATATCGAACTGTATCAGGATCTCCCGTTCTTCTGCGAGATCATTGATGAGGCGCAGTTCATCAAAAATCACGCAACGCAGGGAGCAAAAGCCGTGAAAACGATCCATGCATCGTTCCGCCTGGCATTAACCGGAACACCGGTAGAAAACCAGTTAAGTGAACTATGGAGCATCTTTGATTATCTGATGCCGGGATTCCTCTATGGATATCAGAAATTCCGCGAGCAGTTTGAACTTCCGATTGTGCGGAACGGCGACGAAGAAAGATTAGAACGTCTGCAAAAGATGATCCGTCCGTTTATTCTGCGCCGTCTGAAGAAGGAAGTGCTGAAGGATCTGCCGGACAAAATTGAGAAAAATATGGCTGCCCGCATGGAACAGAAGCAGAAGGAGCTGTATCATGCACATGCCCAGCGGCTGGCGCTTATGCTGCAGAACCAGACAGAGGAAGAATTTGCCGATTCCAGGTTCCAGGTGCTCTCTGAACTGACGCGGCTGCGTCAGCTCTGCTGTGATCCTGCGCTTGTTTACGAAAATTACGAAGGCGGTTCGGCAAAACTCGATCTCTGCATCGAGCTGATTCAGAGTGCCGTGGAATCCGGCCACAAAATCCTGCTGTTCTCCCAGTTCACTTCGATGATCGAGATCCTGACCGCGCGTCTGCAGGAAGAAAGCATCAGCTGCTTTGTCCTGCAGGGAAGCACGAAAAAAGAGCAGCGTGCACAAATGGTGGAACAGTTCAACCGGGATGACACGTCTGTATTCTGTATTTCCCTGAAAGCAGGTGGAACCGGCCTGAACCTGACCGGCGCGGATATCGTCATCCATTACGATCCATGGTGGAATGTTGCTGTTGAAAATCAGGCGACAGACCGTGCACATCGTATTGGGCAGAAAAATGTTGTGACGGTATACAAATTGATTGCAAAAGGAACCATCGAGGAAAAAATCATCAAGCTTCAGCAGATGAAAAAAGAGCTGGCGGAAGAGATCCTTTCCGGTGATGAAATTAAGACAGCATCCTTTCAGAGAGAGGAACTGCTTGAGCTTTTGGAAGAACGGTTCTGAAACCGCGAAAAGCAGAAGAAGATTTGATGTAAGGACGAAATGCAGCAGCAATGCAGGAAAATATAAAAGGGATACGTTTCTGTCATACCCTGAAAACGGGCGGACAGGAAACGTATCCCTTTTACAGTAATAGTCTATTCGAAACCAATCTTACAGAAGCTGAATATTCATCACATCCATCACCTCTCGTGTCTCCATCGGCCATACCGAGCACTGTACTTCTCCGATGTGCGCTTTGCGCAGGAAAAACATACAGATACGGGACTGTCCGATACCGCCGCCGATTGTCTGCGGGAGAGTGCCGTTCAGAATGGATTTCTGGAAGGGAAGCTTCGCGCGGGACTGGCATCCGCATTCCTTTAACTGGGCGCGGAGAGCATCTGCGTTGACGCGGATACCCATGGAGGAGAGCTCAAGAGCGATGTCAAGCACTGGATAATAAACGATCAGGTCGCCGTTTAAGGACCAGTCGTCGTAGTCCGGGGAACGTCCGTCCTGACGCTCTCCGGAAGCAAGCACGCCGCCGATCTGCATAATAAAGACAGCACCTTTTTCTTTGGTGATTGTATACTCTCTTTCCTTTGGAGTCAGATCCGGATAGCGATCCTCAAGTTCCTGGGAAGTGATAAAGAAAATTTCATCCGGCAGAATGGTTTCGATGTAGTCGTACTGGTCTGCCATATGTTTTTCCGTGTTTTTCAGTGCCTCATAGATATCTTTTACGGTACTCTTTAAGAAATCAAGATTGCGTTCTTCCGGGGACATGATTTTTTCCCAGTCCCACTGATCCACGTAAACGGAGTGAATGTTGTCGGTCACCTCGTCCTGGCGGATGGCGTTCATATCGGTGTAGATGCCTTCTCCCTCAGAGAAGCCGTATTTGTGAAGTGCGTACCGTTTCCATTTTGCCAGAGACTGAACAATTTCAGCGGTTTTCTTGGTACCCTGATCCTTTAACTCAAAAGAAACCGGGTGTTCTACGCCATTCAGATTGTCATTCAAGCCGGTTTCCGGCTGTACAAAAAGTGGAGCTGTTACACGGAGCAGATGCAGACGATGTGTCAGCTCATGCTGGAAATAATCCTTTACTGTTTTAATCGCCACCTGTGTATCGTGGAGGTTTAATGCAGATTTGTAACCCTGCGGAATAATAATTTCTCCCATTACTTTAAAACCCTCTTGTTTTAGATTTGCTTTTCGAATCATGCCTTCTCAAAAAGCTTCAAATTTAGTTTACCATGTTTTCCCTGGAAAGCAAGGAAAAGATACGAAAAAACCAAAGATAGTAAAGAATTTTTTCGACATATTTTCCTTGCTGAATTTCTCCCCGGAAATACGAAATTTTCCGAAAATCAGAGCGCTTATGAAAGAGGTGGAATTATTCGGAAACCCACTGGCGCAGAAACGCTGCGGACTGTTCGATGAACGATAACTGATCCGGCGCATCGAAATGCTCGATGGCGAGATAACCGTCATAATCGCACGCTTCTAAATCTGTAAGAAGCTTTGCCATCGGCAGATATCCCGTTCCGGCCGGTGTCTGGCCAAGGCCGCGGCAGAAACGTCCGTGAACGAGCGGACTTTCGGCACGATCCTTACAGTGAACATGGACAATATAATCCTTCAGAAGCCAGGCAGCATACGAAACATCCTCATCACTGAAAGCAAAATTTCCGATATCAAGCGTATACCGCAGCCCCGGCACGTGCTCCATAAACCAGAGCAGCGGATATGTGCGTGCAAACGGCTGTAAAAAACCGTCAAAGTCCTCTAAGGTAATCGAAACGCCACGTAAAGCCGCATATTCGGCGAGTGAGGAAAGCGCATGTACCATATTTTGAATCGATTTGTTTTCGGCCATAAAAGTACTCGTTGCCTCATAGGTGCTGCTGCAGGCTGCAAGCTCTGCCGCTTCGGCAGTTTCAAGCGCGCCTGCAACAAACAGGACACGCGAAACCTGCTGCGATGCCGCAGTATCGAGCATCTGCTGTGCTCTGCCAAGATCCGTATCATGGGAAAAATCAAAGGTTTCATGCATACAGCTGATCACCAGCCCCGCATCGGAAAGCATCGGGGCAATGACCTCTCTTTCTGATGCAAACAGACTGTAGTTCATCTCAACAGCCGAAATTCCCTGCTCCCTGCAGAACGCGAGCACTTCCGGAATCGTCTTACCGGACTGCTCACACGCCTGTAGAATGTGTTCGTAAAAAACGGAAAGCTTTCTCATATAACATTTCCTCCTGATTTATGCAATGTGTACGCAGATTCCATCCGTGTATTGCAGAACATTTTTGATCGTGAAATCAGACCCCTGTTTTGAAAAAATCAAACGGGATACAGATATCGGTAAACTGCAGCTGCTATTTTTGGTGTGAAGAAAGATACACTTCCTCCGTAGATGGATTCACCCATGCATTATCCAGTGGTGCCGGTCTTCGTACTACAGGAACGCACCAGCGCACCCCATTTTTGATAATCTTCTGAATCACCGGCATATGGTAAATGGGGTATTCCTCGTGTCCCGGCTGAAAATAGAAAATTTTGCCCAGCCCACGTGTAAAGGTGCATCCGCTGCGGAACACCTCACCGCCTGCAAACCATCCCGTAAATACCACATCATCCGGTTTAGGAATATCAAAAAACTCCCCATACATCTCTTCCTCCGGAATATCCACCCATGCCGGAATTCCCTGCGCGATCGGATGGGTCGGACACGTACAGAACAGTCTCTCACGATCCCCATGCCGCCACCGAAGCGTCATACTTGTTCCGAGAAGCTTCCGCATAATCTTGGAATAATGCCCTGAATGCAGAACTACCAGCCCCATTCCGGCCAGCACATGACGCCGAACCCGCTCGGCCACATCGTCCGAGAACTCCTCCTGCAGCATATGATTCCAGAACACCAGCACATCGGTATTTGCCAGCACTTCTTCCGTCAGCCCATGCTCCTTCTCGTCAAACACAGCCGTCCGAACCGAAAGCTCCTCCTCTTGTCTCAGAAACTTTGCAATACAGGTGTGAATCCCGTCCGGATAAATCTCTTTCACTTTCTCCTGCGTCCGCTCATGCTGAAACTCATTCCAGACCGTAACTCGTATCATTCGTCCATCCTCCTTCTATAAGAAAAAAATGTATCATTTTCAAAAAGTTATCGATAGCAAATCTTGAAAATAATGAAAAAAGCAGTGTTGCAGAGTGAGAATTGTAAAAAACAGATGGAAAGGCGTACCAGGGTACGACGAAAATCTGTGAAGCAGTCGTTCACACTCTGCGGTACTGAATTTTTGCGTTATTTTCTGGCCTTACTATAAATTATACTCGTGCTATACCAATATTTCAATTCACAAATTCCTTGACATCCCCTCCGAAATCCCGTATACTAAACAATGCGCAGCCGGGGAGATAGCGGTGCCCTGTACCCGCAATCCGCTACAGCGGGGGTGATGCCAATCCGAGGGCTCTTTCATTGCGAAGCTGCCTTCTATAAGTGACGTTGACGTCTGGGTCTTACGCAACAGGACTCCATGAACCGTGTCAGGGCAGGAATGCAGCAGCACTAAGTGGAATCTCCTGTGTGCCGTGAGGGTGCCTGGGCCGAGTAGGCTGTAGGAGTAACGTTTGTGGTGAGAGTTCGAAGTGCGGCGCGCATAAAAAAGAAAATCCAAGGAAGCCTGAACCACAGACTTCCTTTTTTCGTACAAAAAATAGAAACTCCCGCGCTTTCTTCCCCCGAACTATTGTGAGAACGAAAAAAATAGGGTATAATGTAAACATTCCATAATACTGCCAAGAAACAAGAAGCAGTCGTGAAAATCTAATAAAGAACAGGATGGGAAAAGTCATATGTTAAGAATTGGTCTGTTAACAAGCGGCGGAGACTGCCAGGCATTAAATGCGACCATGCGCGGAGTCGTAAAAGGCCTTGCAAACAATGTAAAAGATCTCGAAGTATACGGATTCATGAACGGCTATAAAGGCCTCATCTACAGCGATTACCGCATGCTCAGTGCAAAAGATTTTTCCGGTATATTAACACAGGGAGGAACTATTCTCGGAACCTCACGTCAGCCGTTCAAGCTGATGCGTACCCCGGATGCAAACGGTCTGGACAAAGTGGAAGCAATGAAGCATACCTACCACAAGCTCCTTCTGGACTGCCTTGTCATTCTTGGCGGAAACGGAACCCAGAAAACAGCAAACCTCTTGAGAGAGGAAGGACTGAATATTATCCATCTTCCGAAAACTATCGATAATGATATCTACGGAACGGATATGACCTTTGGTTTCTACAGTGCCGTCAATATTGCATCCGATGCGATCGACTGCATCCATACAACAGCCTCCTCTCACCAGAGAGTTTTTATCGTAGAGGTTATGGGTCATAAAGTAGGCTGGCTGACTCTGTACGCCGGAATCGCAAGCGGCGCAGACGTTATCCTGATTCCGGAAATTCCATACGATATTGAAAAAGTATGCGAGGCTATCAACAGACGAAAAGAGCGCGGAAGCGGATTCACCATTCTTGCCGTTGCCGAGGGTGCAATTGCAAAAGAAGACGCAGCACTTCCGAAGAAAGAGCTGAAAAAACGTCAGGAAGAAATCGCAAAGAAATACCCGTCCGTATCCTACAAGATCGCAGAAGAGATCGAGGCAAAGACAGGCATGGAAATCCGCGTCACCGTACCGGGCCACATGCAGCGAGGCGGCAGCCCGTGTCCGTATGACCGTGTCCTTTCCACAAGACTCGGATCCGAGGCAGCACAGCTTATTCTGGACAAACAGTACGGCTACATGGTCGGAATGGTCAACGGAAAAGTAAAGAAAATTCCGCTAGGCGAGTGCGCCGGAAAATTAAAGACCGTAGATCCGAATGCACAGGAAGTCCTGCAGGCAAAACGGATGGGAATCAGCTTCGGCGATTGATGCGTTCCCGAAAAAGGCAAGGAAAAAGAACGGAGGCCTTAAAGCAAGAAGAACAAGGTCTCCGTTCTTCTGTTGCACTGCTGTCCAAAAGAAACTGCCGGCGGCAGGCCTCCATGCCGATGCAATAAAAGGAGAAAAATTTTATGAGCTATACTGCTCTGTACCGAAAATTCCGTCCTTCCACCTTTGAGGATGTAAAAGGACAGGATCACATTGTAACAACATTAAAAAATCAGATCCGCGCGGACCGCATCGGTCATGCGTACCTGTTCTGCGGAACCCGCGGAACAGGAAAAACGACGATCGCCAAGATTCTCGCCCGCTCGGTCAACTGCGAACATCCCGTGGACGGAAGCCCGTGCAACGAATGTCCGACGTGTAAGGCGATTCTGGCGGGCGTTTCCACGAACGTCATCGAGATCGACGCGGCATCGAACAACGGTGTCGACAACATCCGTGAAATCCGTGAGGAGGTAGCCTACCGGCCGACACAGGGACGGTATAAAGTCTATATCATCGACGAGGTGCATATGCTTTCTACCGGAGCGTTCAATGCACTCTTAAAAACCCTGGAGGAGCCGCCGTCCTATGTCATCTTCATTCTGGCGACCACAGAGGCAAACAAAATCCCGGTGACGATCCTTTCCAGATGCCAGCGGTACGATTTCCGCCGCATCACGATCGACACCATTGCGGCGCGTCTTAGTGAACTGATGGAAAAAGAGGGCGTGGACGTCGAAGAAAAAGCCATCCGCTACGTCGCAAAGGCGGGCGACGGCTCCATGCGAGACGCGTTAAGCCTCCTGGACCAGTGCATCGCCTTCTACCTCGGGCAGAAGCTGACGTACGATAAAGTCCTTGAAGTTCTCGGAACTGTTGATACCGAAATCTTCAGCCAGATGCTCCGCACGATCCTCGCCGGGGATGTAACGGGAAGCATCCGCACGCTGGAAACCCTTTTAAACCGCGGAAAAGAGCTGGGACAGTTCGTTACCGACTTTACGTGGTATCTGCGGAATCTGCTGTTGGTAAAAAGCGCAGATGAAACCGAAGAACTGCTCGACGTCTCTACAGAAAACCTGAAGCTCTTAAAAGAAGAGAGCACGATGGTAGACGATGAGACGCTGATCCACTATATCCGCGTTTTATCCGAGCTCTCCGGCCAGCTCCGCTATGCGGCGCAGAAGCGCGTGCTCGTTGAGGTGGCGCTCGTCAAACTCTGCAAACCGCAGATGGAGCAGAACCTCGAATCCGTGCTGGAGCGTCTTAGGATTCTCGAAGAAAAAATGGAGCGCGGAATCCCGATGATGGTGACAAATGCACCGGGAGCAGGAAACGGCAGTGCAGGAGGCTCCGGAGCGGCCGGAGACGGCTATGCGGCGGCAGAAACACCGCAGAGTGCACCGGCACCAGTGAAAGCCGCACCGGCGGATTTACAGCGCATCAGCGCGTCCTGGAAGGCAATTGTCGGCCAGACAAGCGGCATGTTCCGCCAGTTTCTGCAGAGCGCCGTTCCGAAATACAACAGCGAGACGGGCGACGCCAAACTGTTTGTTGAGTTTGCAGACCAGCTCGCATCCATCTACGTTGAGCGGCCGGAGGCAGCCGATGAGATCCGCACCATTATTGAACAGATGACTGGAAAAACCGTAGAGGTCCAGCTCATTTTAGCAGACCAGCATGCAAACGCCGCGCTTTCCACGATTTCCGTGGATGATGCACTGACGCAGGCGATTCATGGAATCCCGGTCGAGGAGGACGACGAGAGCGACTTCGACGACGGGGAAGAATAGATTAAAAACAAATTTTTCAGGAGGATATTACCCATGGCAAAAAGAGGAGGATTCCCGGGAGGAATGCCGGGCAACATGAACAATCTGATGAAGCAGGCTCAGAAAATGCAGAAGCAGATGGAAGAGAACCAGAAAGCGCTCGAGGAGAAAGAATTCACTGCGACAGCAGGCGGCGGAGCCGTAGAAGTAACCATTTCCGGTAAAAAAGAAGTAACCAAAGTTAAAATCAGCGAAGATGCCGTAGATCCGGACGACGTAGAAATGCTCGAGGATCTGATCATGGCAGCAACCAACGAAGCACTGCGCAAAGTTGAGGACGAGGCAGCCAAAGCTATGGGCAAACTCGCCGGCGGACTTGGCAGCATGGGCGGAGGATTCCCGTTCTGATGGATTACTACAGCGGATACATCAATCAGTTGATCGAGCAGCTGTCCCATCTGCCTGGAATCGGTGTGAAAACCGCACAGAGGCTGGCATTTCATATCATGAATATGCCGGCCGACCAGGCAAAACGGCTGGCCGATTCGATCACAGAAGCAAAATCCCACGTTCAGTACTGCAAGTGCTGCCAGACGCTGACCGACAAAGAACTGTGCCCGATCTGTGCCAATGTCAAGCGCGATCACAGCGTGATCATGGTGGTGGAGACGACGCAGGATCTTGCGGCATATGAAAAAACCGGAAAATACGACGGCGTTTACCACGTCCTGCATGGAGCCATTTCCCCGATGCTGGGAATCGGGCCGGACGACATCCGGTTAAAAGAGCTGATGCAGCGCCTCCAGGGCGATGTCTCGGAGGTTATCGTTGCCACGAACTCCAGCCTGGAGGGCGAGACAACGGCCATGTACATCAGCAAGCTGATCAAGCCGACCGGCATCAAGGTGACGCGGATTGCAAGCGGCGTTCCGGTGGGCGGCGATCTGGAAAATATTGACGAAGTCACCCTTCTGCGTGCGTTAGAGGGCAGAACGGAGCTGTAATTATGGGCAGAAAAAAAGTGACATCCAGTGATGTCGCAGCAGCCTCAGGCGTATCCCAGGCGACGGTCTCCATGATCCTGAACCGGCGGGAAAACGTTTCGTTCTCGCGGGAAACAGTAGAAAAAGTGGAGGCGGCGGCAAAAGAGCTGGGCTACCAGATTCCGCGGCGGAAGATGAGAAGAGAGTCGAACGGCAACAAGCTGATCGTCGTCTTCTGTCCGACGCTGACGAATCCTTACTATGTGATGCTGCTGCACGGCATCGAAGAAGTTGCAAAAGAGAAGAATTACGGGGTCTTTGTCTGCAATACGCAGAGGGATCTGAAAATCGAAGAGAATTATCTTCGGATGATGAAGAGTGTGCGCCCGCGCGGCATTATCTACACCTGCAATCCGAGCAGAAGCTGCAAGGAAAAAGTGGAGGAGCTGGCCGCGGAGATTCCGCTTGTCATCATCAACAACCGAGAAGAGCTGCTGGAAATTGATGCGGTCGAGCTGAACAATGCAAAACCCGGCAGGCTGATGGCACGCCACCTGCTGGAACTGGGACACCGGCAGGTGGCGTTTGTTTCACCTCCGCTGACTTCCAAACAGGGCCAGCGCCTGAAACGCGTGGAGGGCTTTGTGCGCGAGTTTGAGGAGGCAGGATACGGCGACGGCGTGATCGTCAAATCGGCGGATGAGGACCTCGACGAGGTGATCCCGAGCATGGATTCTGAGTACAAGATGGGCTATTATCTGACGAAGGAACTGCTGCGGGAGGACAAGAACCTTACGGCAATCGTCGGCATGAATGATATGATCGCGTTCGGGATCATGGACGCCGTGCTCGAGAGCAAACTGCGCATTCCGGCGGATATTTCCGTAGTGGGATGTGACAACACCGTCTATTCCAGCTTCCGCTCGATTTCCCTGACGACGATCGACCACTATGTGCCATTGAAGGGCCGCGATGCGTGCGATATCATCCTGCGGAAAATCCAGTCTCTCCGGGAAAGCCAGGACGGCAATGAACCCTTAAGCACGTATCATGTCGAGTATGAGCCGAAACTGATCGTGCGGCGCAGCACTTCGTATGCAAGAACCGAAAAATTAAAAAATAAATAGGACGGCTGAAATTATTATTAATAATTTTGAATAAAACAGCTCCGACGCAAACCGGGAAAACACAAAGAAAAGGAAAAACCGGAAAAAATGAGAAAAAATCCGCCGGAGTAATTTATAAAATAGTATTTATAAATAATAAAATTAATTAATAAAAATGAGGCCGACTTGACGGAAAAACCAAACATATCTATACTGGAGATAACAGAAAAACGGAGCCGTTCTGCGGAAAACAACAGGCCCCGAAACCTTACGAAAGTATGAATATGGGAGGAAAAACAACATGAGATTTTTCATCGACACAGCAAAAGTAGAGGACATTAAAAAAGCAAACGACATGGGCGTTATCTGCGGCGTTACCACCAACCCGTCCCTGATCGCAAAAGAAGGACGTGACTTCAAAGAGGTCATCAAAGAGATCACCGAGATCGTAGACGGACCGATCAGCGGCGAGGTAAAAGCGACCACAACAGATGCAGAAGGCATGATCAAAGAAGGCCGTGAGATCGCAGCCATCCATCCAAACATGGTTGTTAAAATCCCGATGACCGTAGAAGGACTCAAAGCTGTTAAAGTTCTGAGCGCAGAGGGCATCAAGACAAACGTAACCCTGATCTTCTCCGCAAACCAGGCACTTCTGGCTGCAAGAGCAGGTGCAACTTATGTTTCCCCATTCCTTGGAAGACTCGATGACATCAGCACCCGCGGCGTTGATCTGATCCGTGAAATCGTTGAGATCTTCGACGTAGCCGGCATCGACACCGAGATCATTGCAGCAAGCGTCCGCAACCCGATCCACGTAACCGACTGCGCACTGGCTGGTGCAGACATTGCAACTGTTCCATACAATGTAATCGTACAGATGACCAAACATCCTCTGACCGACGCCGGAATCGCAAAATTCCAGGCTGACTACAAAGCTGTATTCGGCGAATAAGACCTAAACATGATTGCATAAAAGCTGGAAATATGGTATTGTGAACAAAGTGAACAATAGCGATATTTCCAGCTTTTGATTCCGATCCAACTAAACAAGGAGAAAAGACATGAACAAGTTAGAACTTCAGAAGACGGCCAATGAGATCCGCAAAGGGATCGTCAGCGGCGTTCATGCAGCAAAGGCCGGCCATCCGGGCGGATCTCTGTCTGCAGCCGATATTTTCACGTATCTGTATTTTGAAGAAATGAACGTGGACCCGAAAAATCCAAAAGATCCGGACCGCGATCGTTTTGTACTTTCGAAAGGCCACACAGCGCCGGGACTCTACGCAGCACTGGCTGAAAAAGGTTACTTCCCAAAAGAAGATCTGCTGACCCTTCGTCACCTTGGCTCCTATCTGCAGGGACATCCGGATATGAAGCATATCCCGGGTGTTGATATGTCGAGTGGTTCCCTCGGACAGGGAATCTCCGCAGCAGTCGGAATGGCACTCGGTGCAAAACTGCAGAACAAGGCATTTCGTGTTTATACCCTTCTGGGAGATGGTGAAATCCAGGAAGGACAGGTCTGGGAAGCAGCGATGTTTGCCGGAGCAAAACATCTGGACAACCTCGTTGTGATCGTAGACAACAACGGACTTCAGATCGACGGAAACGTAGCAGACGTCAACAGTCCGTACCCGATCGACAAAAAATTCGAGGCATTCAACTTCTACGTAATCAACGTAGCAGACGGCAACGATTTCGATCAGCTGAAAGCTGCATTTGATGAGGCACGTACCGTAACAGGCATGCCGACCGCCATCATCACAAAGACCGTAAAAGGAAAAGGCGTTTCCTTCATGGAGAACCAGGTAGGCTGGCACGGAAAAGCTCCGAACGATGAAGAGTACGCAATTGCTATGGCAGAACTGGAAAAGGCAGGTGAAGCGTTATGTCAGAAGTAAAGAAAATTGCAACAAGAGAAAGCTATGGTAATGCACTGGTTGAGCTTGGCGCAGAGCATGACAATCTGATCGTACTTGACGCTGACCTTGCAGCAGCAACCAAGACCGGTGTGTTCAAAAAAGCATATCCGGACCGCCACATCGACTGTGGTATCGCAGAATGTAATATGATGGGAATCGCTGCCGGACTTTCCACCACAGGCATCGTCCCGTTTGCAAGTACCTTTGCCATGTTTGCGGCAGGCCGTGCTTTTGAGCAGATACGCAACTCCATCGGATATCCGCATCTGAATGTAAAAATCGGTGCAACCCATGCCGGAATCTCCGTAGGAGAAGACGGTGCAACCCATCAGTGCAACGAGGATATCGCCCTGATGAGAACCATTCCGGGCATGGTCATCCTGAACCCAGCAGATGATATCGAAGCAAAAGCATGCGTCAAAGCAGCTTATGAATACAACGGACCGGTTTACCTTCGTTTCGGACGTCTGGCAGCACCAGTCATCAACGACAGACCGGACTACAAATTTGAGCTCGGAAAAGGCGTTGTTCTCCGTGAGGGCAAGGACCTGACCATCGTTGCAACCGGACTTTGCGTAAGCTCCGCTCTGGAAGCAGCAGAAAAACTTGCCGCTGACGGCATCGATGCAAAAGTCATCAACATCCACACCATCAAACCGCTGGATGAGGAGCTGATCGTAGCAGCAGCAAAAGAGACCGGTAAAGTCGTAACCGTAGAAGAGCACTCCGTGATCGGAGGACTTGGAAGCGCAGTCTGCGACGCACTGGCTGAGAAATGCCCGGTTCCGGTGAAGAAAATCGGTGTACAGGACGTCTTCGGAGAGTCCGGCCCGGCAGTCGCTCTTCTTGCAAAATACAAACTCGACGGCGAGGGCGTTTACGAGCAGGTAAAAGAGTTCTGTAAATAAGATTTTTCGAAATAAATGACAAAAGAAAACAGGCAGAGGCCACACCAGAAAACGGTGCAGTCTCTGCCTGTTTTGTTGTCTGCAGTTTTTCTTAAAGCAGAAGTTCGCTTGTCCCGGCCGCCTCAAGTTCCCGGCAGGCGAGCAGGATTCCCTGCGAGATGGATTCCGCCATATGAAAAATCGTCGCAAGCCGGGTTGTCTGCAGAAGAAGCTGCTCAAAACTGCCCGATACATTCACAATGCCTGTGATAAAAATATCCCCGACCTCGGGCAGTGTCTTTCCTGCCCCCGCGCCCGGCCGGATCGCCCCGTTTCCGATCGTGATGTATCCCTGATGACGCCGCGAACCAAGCGAAGCATCGATCGCAACGAGCAGTGCCTCCGGGTGGCGGGAATGGATGTACGAAATCCGGTCCGGCAGATTCAGGGCGTGCACCGGGTCATCCAGCGTTCCGTAGACATGAAAAACGCGGCTGCAGTACGGCGAAAGCTGGTACCCGATCAGCGGTCCTAAGGAATCCCCGGTGATCCGGTCGCTTCCGATGCAGAGAAATACCAGTTCACGGAACATGCGTCCGTCCTTTTGAATGCAGTAAGAAAACAGCGACGCCAGCTCTTCGCTGGCGCTGCGGCTTCGCTCATTGATGTAGTAAACTTCGGCGTCTTTTTTTCGAAACATGACCGGTACCTGCCTTTCAGAAGAATCATCCACAGTTTAACCGTATATGGTATAAACTATTCCTGCAATGAAAAAAACATGACATGCCCTCCGGTGCAGAAAAACGGGAAAACAGTCGGAAAAAACCGTGACAGCCCTGCCCCAAAACGATCTTTTTCGCGGAACATCCGTGATAAAGTAGGCAAAAAGGGGTGAAAAGCATGATTGAGATTGTCTATAAAGAAAACAAAGAGCAGGCGAACGGCAACGAGGGATACTTTCATCTGCCGAAAAATATCCGCCAGGTCGGGGATACGAACGGCAGGGAGCGGATTTATCTGGAAGATTATGTCGGAACCTTTCTGAAAAAATATTTTTCCGCACCGGAGGGACGTGCGGCGATGCTGTTCGGTGAATTTAAGTGGGCGGACGGAATTTCCTACTTCTTTATCCGCAGCGCGGCCGCGATTCATACGATGGAACCGGCGCCGGATCACCTGGTCTTCGATGATGCGGTATGGACGGAAGTCCACGATGTGATGGAAAAATATTTCAAAAACCAGCAGATCCTCGGCTGGGCACTTTCTCTTCCGGGATACGGGGAGGATCTGAATGAACAGATCATCCGAGCGCATCTGAACCACTTCGGCGGAAATGACAAGACGCTGTTCCGCGTCAACGGACAGGAAAAAGAGGAAACCTTTTATACGTACGAGGGCGGCACCCTGCGGAGCACGGGAGGCTTTTACATTTATTATGAAAAGAATGAGCCGATGCAGTCGTATCTGATCGATCAGAATCAGAACCGGTCGATCGAAAACGGAGAGAGCGTGCCTGACCGCGCTGTCAGCGATTTTCGGAAGATGATTGAGGAGAAGAGCGGGGAGGAGCCGGAACACGATCACAGAAAGCCGATCCTCTATGCGATGACAGCATGCGCGGCAGCGGCGCTTCTTGTGACGGTGACGCAGAAATACGGAGATGCACTGCCGTTTCCGGGGAAAACTAAGGAGCAGACGGTAGCAGTGGCGGGAAACGTACAGGGAGAGAAGACACAGACGGCGGAGAGTGCAGCGGAAGCGTCAGCGGCGGAAGAGGGAAACACAGGGGAAAATACTTCGGCACCGGAAAGCACAGGAACGGAACTGGAAACGGAAAATGAGAGCGGGAGCGCGGCGGTAAGTGAGGAGCAGAATTTATCCGGAACGGATCCGGCAGGCAGCGGAGAGCAAAGCACATCCGGCGGGGAGCAGACTGGTGCAGCGGAGAACAATACCGGTACGGCGCAGACAGATCCAGCACCGGGAGCAGAGCCATCGTCCGCCCCGGGAACTGCTTCCGGCAGTGAGACGGCAGAAACCGCCGCGCAGGTCTGGCAGGAGTACACCGTACAGAAGGGGGACAGCCTCTCGAAAATCAGTGAGAGATATTACGGAACGATGAGCAGAGTGAAAGATATCTGCGAACTGAACCAGATCGCGGTGGAAGATCTCATATATGCGGGGCAGAAAATATACCTCCCAAAATAGAGAAAAATATGGTACACTAGAGCGGAATCAAACTGCGGCCGAAAGGGCGGCAGAAAATAAGTCCGAAAAGAACATAAGGGGAATGAAAATGGACGGAAAAAACAGAGAAGAACAGGAGAACGGAGCAAAAGTCCGGGATCTTGAGGAGTATAAAGCAGAAAACAGAAAAAGAAAACGCAGACGCCGGATCACCGTCGGAATCCTTGCGGGAGCCATTCTCGCAGCCGGAATCGGTACAGGGGTATGGATTCAGCTGCGTACTTTTCAGGGATACGACACGGTACAGGCAACAGAGACCGAAGACACCGATACGTATATGTTTCAGAAATCCGGAAATAAGATCGTGCGCTACGGTATCGACGGCATCGAACTGCGCGACCGGAAAAATCAGACCCTCTGGAGCGATCATTATACCATGGAAAATCCGCAGATGATATCCTGCGGCGATGCAATTGCCATTTATGATAAAAACGGAACCAAAATTGTTGTATACGATGCCGATGGAAAGGCCGGCGAAATTACCGCGTCGTATCCGATCGTGAAAGCATCCGTTGCAGGCCAGGGCGTCGTTGCGGCAATTCTGGAAAATAACGGGGAGAGCTGGATCAAATACTATAATACCGATGGAACGGAGATCGCCTCCTCCCACCCGAACATGGACAGTCCGGGCTATCCGATGGATCTCTCGCTTTCTTCGGACGGACTCTGGATGGCGGTTTCCTACGCTTACGAAGACGGCGGCAAGATGAAATCACAGGTCGCTTTCTACAATTTCGGAAGCAGGGGTGAGGATCTGGTGGACAACCTTGCAAGCTCATCGAGCTATACCGATATGCTGTGCCCGCAGATCGAAACCGCGGGAACATCCTTCTGGGTTGCCTTTTTTGATAATGGCTTCCGCATCTATGAAGGAACGAGCAAGCCGAAAGAGACAGTGAGCGTATCAGAAGATGGAGAAATTTTAAGCTGCGCGTATGCAGACGACCGCGTGGTTCTGGTTCTGCGCGGGGAGAGTGACGATCATCCGTACCGGATGAAAATCTACAATCTGAAAGGAAAACAGCTTGCGGATGAAAATCTGGATTTCTATTACCAGAATCTTCAGATAGAAGAAAAACAGATTCTGCTGACGAACCGGCAGGAGCTGTGTGTATATACCTTAAATGGAAGAAAGAAGTACAGCGGAGTGGTCAGCGAAACACAGATTCACGAGATCCTCGGCATGGGGCAGAACCGGTATCTGCTCGCGGAGGAGGACGGCGTTTCGATGATCCGGCTGAAATAGGAGAAGAAAAACATGAATTGGCTGAGATACGTATTACTTGCGGTGTGTATTCTTTCCGCGCTGGCTGGATATCGAAAGGGGCTGGTCCGGACAGTGCTGTCCATGGTGTCCCTGATTCTGGTGACAGGACTGGCGATCTGGATGAATCCGTATGTGACGGATGTGCTGAATGAGCGGACAACGCTGCCGCAGTATGTGGAGAAGAAATGTTTAGAGACATTTGAAAACAATGAATTTCTGTCGGGGGAAAACCAGGATGTGCAGAAGAAATGGCTGGAGAGCATGGGCGTGCCGGAGGAGCTGGTGAACCAGATTCTCGGAAGCGGCGCGGTGCAGGACTACCAGGAGGAACAGCTGCACAGTCTGGCATCCTACGCGGCGAAGGCGGTATCGGAAAAGATTATGAAAGGGATTGCTTTCTTTCTGACGCTGGTGCTTGCCGTTGTTTTCGTGACGATTGCGGTGAAAATTGTGGAATTGATTGCGGAGATTCCGGGGATCAGCTTTTTGAACCGCATGGGAGGAGCAGGACTTGGTGTCGTGCGTGCGGTGCTGTGGATCTGGATTTTCTTTGCGGTGGTGTACTGCTTTCAGGCGACACACTGGGGGAATGTATGCATGAAGCAGATCCAGGGCGATCCGGCACTCGCATGGCTGAGGGAAAACAATCCGGTATTGCTGTTATTGAAGAATGTATTGTAAAAGATGAGAGAAAAACGGTTCCTGGTGGGGCCGTTTTTTTACGTGGGGAGTTGGACGAGAAAAAGCGGTCGGCGTGTGGGCGGTGGATGCCGTATGAAGGAGAGTAACGTGCCGGGGCGCGGGGCTGTGATTTGGGTGGGGCGGAGACCGACCGCTTTTTCTCTGAAGTTGAGAGCGGAAGAATCTGCTAGATAGAAGGGGATAAGAATGGAAATGAAAGAACAAATAGGATATTAGTGGAAAAAGTTGAGAGTTGTGGAAAATATGGGGGTTGAACTGATATGAAAAGAAATATCTATAAATATACGTATTTATATAAAAAAAATTACATGTTTTTGTGAAAAAAATATTTATGTGAATTTATAATGAATAAAACTGAAAATATGTACAAAAAGCACATTGAAAAAAGAAGAAATATAGATATAATGTAAGTATGTAGACGAAAAAGAAAAGCTGAACAAGACTATTTGCATATGAAAAATAAAAAAACGATGGAAAATATGTAATTATAGATGACGGGACAGCAGGGGGCTGTTTCTGAGTGAGAATGAATACTATGTTGATGAGAATAAAAAAGTTGTTTTGTGCAATTCTGAAAAAAAAGATAATCTGTTTAGAAAGAGATATAAACTAACACATGGCGATAAGTGTTATAGTATCATCAAATATTTTTGCCCAGAGGTAGAATTTATCTCTATAAAAATTATGGAAACAGGGGAAAGAGGTAGCATTGATTCATTCAAAGCGGCGTTAGAATGGTGCTTAAAAGAAAAGATAAAACTTGTGCATATGAGTGTTGGAACAACAAATTATATAGATGCAAAAAAGATAGAAAATATTATAAAACAAATGGTTTCTATAGCACTCAAAAAAAATACTGCACACTCTTGACAACAGGTCTATGATAGAGTCAAGAGGTGATT